>Ga0180007_10004157_pt1 | contig 15525 bp, 15 predicted proteins | sample MM_PC_MetaG_FD_121122 | JGI IMG/M metagenome (GOLD analysis project Ga0180007, IMG submission 121122) | Groundwater microbial communities from the Aspo Hard Rock Laboratory (HRL) deep subsurface site, Sweden - MM_PC_MetaG | ecosystem: Environmental > Aquatic > Deep subsurface > Groundwater... | reverse complement strand
TAGTATGATACTTCAAAAACAATTCCTTTTTGTCTATCAAGATATGGCTATTGGTAAAAGAGGTGTTCTTCTTAGTTATTAAGGGTATTTTCTTAATAGCTGAGAACAATTCCCCTGCTATGTCCTTGAGTGTCTTAGCACTTTCAATAGCCTTCTGGAGAGGCGCCTTAATTTTATTGATAACAAAATCCCTCATCGGGAAATATAATGCCCAGTAAGATACTAAGGCTGGTGGGGCGTTTTTAGGAACTGTCTCCCTTCCCCCACCTTCCATAGACTTTTCTACTAGCGGAAAATGGCCTACCCCATCTCTCATTGCTTGAATCATAGGGTCAACTTTTGGGTATTCATAACCCTCCGGCGGTTTAAGACTATATCCCTTTGGTATCTCCAAAGACTGCCTCCATTTGATTAGTAGGGGAGATTGTTAGTCTCCCCTACTTCCTAGTTTAGCTGTCGATTGTCAGGAATACCATGAAGTGTTCCAGTTCCGTAATAGCAGGGGTCAGTGGATAGCCGATAACGATTTCAGCCGTTACGGAAGCCTCTGGGTCAACACAAGCAGCAGTAGTACCCACAACAACCTTTGTCCCTTTGGCAATGGCTGCATTCGGCATTGCCGCAGCAGGTCCGCCTGTCTGACTCCAGAAGTAGTAATAGGCGGTAGACACCACAAACTGTGGGATACCGACGCACATACCCGTCACAGGAGCAGCTACAACGATTACGTTGGCGTAAGGATTCTGGTGAATACCTACCTGCGAAGTTGCTGTAGCCAGGGCTATGGTTAGAGGGTCATACAGGGTAATCAAGGTTTGAGACGTGCCTGAGAAAGCCTCACTAGACTTTATCTTGTAGCACTGGCCTTGCCCGGCACCATCATTGACTATCAGGTAGCCCTCAGCCAATCCATCTGCGTTGGTAGCAAGCGGGTAAAGATTCATGGCGGCTTGGCTGGTTATTGATACAACGTAATCTCCGATTTCAGCCGCAACCCCAATCGCCATGTCGTCATCCGTCACCGCATTGACAGCAGGCATTGACTGGATTGGTACTCCTATGGCTAAAGCAGCGGCACCATTCTTACAGTACCTCCACACCCTTTCACCCTGAACCAGCTTTGTGCCAAGTGGGAAAAGTTGCGTAGCACTTTCAGCATAGGGATTAGGGGGTACACCTTCCAGTAAAGCGCTCTGCTTGCCTACATTCGGGTAAAGTAGTACATAACCAGATTTATTATAAACCTGGCGCATATATTTTGCTGTTCCATCAGCCATGTTAGTTAAACCTCCTTATTTATTTAGACCGGGATTAGGTATAGGTAGCGCCACAAAGCACAGCCGCAGCCTTGCGATGTCGCAGAGCCGCACCCAGATATGCCTTGATTCGCTTGCCTCTGGCATCCAGTGACTCCATTGGGCCACCCCCGGCTAGATTCTCGACCTGAATCATGCCGTAGCCATTGATACCACAGAAGCCCCTCGGTGAGATATAAAGTGCGAATATTGGGGAAGTATCTCCGGCGCCAGTATCGTAGTTGTAGGTTGAGATGGTCGTTACGCTACTAGATGGGTCAGGCATATTGTCTTTGATACCATCATTGACAATAATTCGTGACCTGCCGTACATTTCGACAGGTTCTCCGAGTTTACCTGTCCCTACCAGCAAGTTATTACCCGCTGCTTGAGCAAGCTCCTGCATTTTATCGCGCATCAATGCGGACATCATCAAGTGCGAACAATAAGGTCTGACCGCGCTTTGCAATCGCCTTATCATCCTTAATGTCAGGGTAGCCGATGCGCTGGCAGCCGCCGTAAGCACCTGGGTATTATGAGCCGCAGCATCCGTACCGGTATACAGCCAACCATCAAGGTCTGCGGTAGTAGATGACTCCACCCGGGCAATGTGGATGAGTAAGCCTATCATGTCACTACCCGACAAATTGGCATTAGCCGTAGTACCTGCGTAGACAGCCAGCTTATCGAATGTTCGGCTTATCTGTTCGGATTTCGCCTCCACATTGTCACCCATCAGCTTCTGTAAGCTATGTCCACTGGCAAGGGCACCACGCATATCTACAGTGACATCATCACCAAGGGTTGCTAATGGAGCATCCCTGTACTCCCAGTGAGGATTGGTTATGTTCCACGTAGCATTAACCGCGTGCTCAGTTATATCTCCATCATCGAGGAACATTTTTTGCCGGGATACATCGTTGCTTGTCAACTCATCAAATGGAAATTCTTTAAGTAAGGGGGACTGATTCTCCATGACTTGAGCAATATCTAGTCTCAATTCGGCATCATGCCCTCCATACTTGTATTCCGTAAGTATAGTAGCCAAGTTATTAACCTCCTGTTATTTATTTTTGTCTGCTTTTTCGATGTGTCTTGCGATTCTCTCTGCCATAGAGAGGTTTGATAAGTTCTCCCCTCCGCCAGATTGCGAAGGTGAAAGCGGCGCTTTCCTCGGTCGGGCTCTAAATCCTTTCTCCTGGGACGATAGGTAAAGTTTCTTTGCCTTCTCGTTTCCTTCGTAGTCCGTCATTCCCTTAATTACCTCTTCAAGTTGTTTACGAACTTCGTCTCCCTTTGGAAAGAATTGCTCTACGACCATAAGGAAATTCTTATATTCTTTGATATTGGCTATCGCATCGTTGATAAGTTCAAGTCCACCACCGGCCCTGATGTTGGGGTTTGGGTCGGTAAGATGAAACTCTTTGGCAATAGAGGGGTCGAGTCCCTTTGTCATTCCGTCAATGAATTTAGTAGTTGCCTCAACCTGGTCTACATTACTGTTATATTCGTCAATCTTCTGATTGAATGTCTTGATTTCTTCTTCAAAGGTCTTTTTACCCTCTTCGGGTAAACCTTCGTCATCGTAATCCTGGAGTAGTTTTTTCAGACGAGCTTCCCCACTCCGCCCGGACAGTTGCCTTTTGAGGTCGGCGCTCTCCTGCTGTAAGGTCTTAATCAGTTCACTGTTTGATTCGTGGCGTTCCCGATAAGTGTTAGCCTTTTTATCAGACTCCGCCTGAATCAGACGTGTTATTTCAGCCTGCTGTTCGTCAGTCCACTTGGTAGTCTCTGGCTCTTTGGCTTCCTCATCTTTTGGCTCTTCTCCTGTTTCCCCGGCTGTCTCTTCCGAAGTTTCTACTGGCTCTTCTGAAAACTCATCGGCCTGATTTATGGCAGTCTCCAGTTTGGGAGTAGTAGCCTCCGTAGTTTCTAATACCATTTGCTAACCTCCTTAATAAATAAAAAGGGGGGTCTGCTTTTCACACAGACCCCCGATTTCTTCGTAGGGCAAATATGTTATTTAATTAACTAATCAATAGCACTAACTAGGCTTTCTGTCAAGTAAAATGTTCGTGGTAAGCTGTACCAGGTGAATTACGCCGTCTTGAATCTTGACCAGGACCTGTCCATGCCCTGTACTCTTTTCTATCTTCTCAATTTCCCCTTTAATTAACTGTAACTCAATTTCTTTCATTACTTGTATGGGTTGAAAGGTTGTTTCTCTGTCTGCGAGGGTTGGGAGGGCAAACGAGGTCTTTCTTCTTCCGATTGTTTATCTACATAACTCTTAACACCCAATATGTTAGCGCCGAAGTTGATTAACCCTGGGATTACCTCACCCGTTGTCATCTGTCCTGCGCTTTCAATCATCCCACCAGCAGCGAATGGAGTTGAAGAACGAGCAATCCACCCCATTAGCGCTATTGGGTTAATAGGTTTACTCCCAACAACATTATAGTTATAGTCTCTGCCTGTAATTAAATCAAAAGCGGTAGCGACTAAACCAGAACCCATTGACCTGAGAACATTCAGAGGTTTCCCTGTCCCAATATTTATTATCGCGCCAAGTAGTGAATCCCAGGAACCAAATAATGAGAAGTAACCACTACCAACCTGAATACGCATAAACCTACCATTACGTTTACCATCAACAATAGGTCTGAAGTCAGTGTCCTGCTTAAGCGCGGCATTTATTGCCACTGTCAGTAATGTCCCAAAGGCAATCATCTTTAAGAAAGCATTACGAGCCATCGCCTGATCAACAGGAGCATTGGGTCGTAATCCAGCAGCAGCCCTACCTACAACATCTAGTCTAGCCTGCAACCATTTCGGAGCAAATAGTAATGTATCACCAATACCGCCACCTGCTCCTTTCGCAGCCCATCCAGTCATCATATTAGCGCCAAAGGCTATCCTTTCAAGGTCGCCACTTGCCTCTAGTTGCTTTATAGTTTTCCCCTTCGCCATTTCAGCTTGTAACTGATTATCCCGCCAGAGATTCCGAGCTACATCGCCAAATGCACCGAAAGCTCTGTTTGATTGCTTAATAATAGGGAGGTCGCTAATTTTACTACTTACACTAATAGCCTCAAGGAAACCACTTGCCCCAAAATAATGGGAACCATACTTTGCCCATTCAGCGTTAGTCAGTCTCCCTGCCTTTACCGCGGCAGCATCAGAATCAGCCAAGAAAGCTCCTGTAACATCTTTATCGAAGAAAGACTGAGCCTGTAACCTAAATGCCTTTGCCCAAGCAATAGGGTTATCATAAGCCATTAGTAATCCCTGAATAGCCGATGCTGAAAGGTCGCCCGTTGCGTGAGTCATTGCCCACAAACCATTAAAGGACTGAACTACCCTACCCACCTGAGCACCTTTGCCAGTTAAATAACCCTCGTTTTTAAGGATGATATTAACAGCATTAGCTTGCGCAAGGGGGAATGTCCTACCCTGTAATCCAGGCAATGTAATCACGCCCTGGTCTCTTGGCGTTACCTGAGCCTGTCTCATTGCCTTATCATAAGATGGCTTTAATGCTTTGAGAGCATCTATATTACTTTTGAGTAATGCTTTCAGTTCAGATAATACTTGTGGCGGTCTTCCCCCTTTCATAGTAGACAACCCTTCCTGTAATGAGATAATAAGCTCAGAAGTATCAGTAAATTCAGGGTCGTTAGCCCATAGGTCAATGACACCCATCTGTCGTTGAGTTAAAGCGCCTACATTACTTTTTAACTTGATTATATTGGACTTAATCTCATCTACTGTCTTGGCTACTTCAGGGTTTTGTCTTAGCATCCGCATCTTGGGAGTTTCCCCTAATAATTTCCCTGTATCATCAGTTAATGCCTTAAAATAATTAACTATATGGGCATCGGTAGTTCTTTGCCCCGCTCCTTTGACATAACCAATCAATGCCTCACCTAATGGCGGATATTTATAACCTGCTTTAATCCCTTGAGCCTGGGAATCAAAAATAGCTGGTTTCTCAAATCCCTTCTTCATACCACCCCCTCGACCACTCACCTTATAAGGCATATCTACATCTTCCAGAGTAGCCGAGCTTCTAGGTATGTAGAAACCACCATTCATAACATCACCACGACTGCGAATATCTATACCCTCTTCAGTCATTAAATCGTGGTAAGGTTTAAGAGAGTTCCTTATGGTGATTAAAACTTTTAACTGTTTTCCAGTGATACTATCTTGATAAAGAGGTAATCGAGCAGCCACATCCTGAATAGTCGGTGCTCCAATCTCAGGGACTACACCACGAAGAGAAGGTATGCGATTCTTCTCATCAAACTTGAAAGCCTTATTTACCGCATATTGAGATTGTTCCCCTAAGTCATTTGCCAGTGATTCTATAATTGGCGCTAACCGGGCTCTCTCTGTCATAGCTGGATTAGCCAGTGCATCCTCAAGGACAAGTTCATGTCCACCTATTTTAGTATAAGCGCGACTGAATTGACCTCTTAGATAGTTTCTGAGTGTCTCTTGCCGTGTGAGTCCTGGCTCAATAGTTCTAATCCCGATAACATTCTTTGCCTTCGGTTTGGGTTCAATACTCGGTGGCGGATTATCTATACCCCCCACTACAGGCGGAGCAGGTGGTTGAGTTGGAGGTGGTTGTTTTACTTCCGCCACTACAGGTTGTGCTACCTGCTGTTCTGGTGCCACTTCCTCAGCAACAGGCTTCCTTATGGCTTGTGGTGCTTCTGGGAGCACTTCGTTGTAAGTGTTCAACATCGCATCGAGTTGCTTAGTTGTGTATCCCTGATACGCACCGGCTTTAGCGCCACCATGATAAGGCATAGAGCGATTGCCTAGTTCGGTTTCTATCTCTGCTTTAGCATTCTGTAACCCTTCGGGATTATCTTTATTGAAAGTTATATCAGCCTTAGCTTCAGCAACCGCAGCATCAATCCCTTTCTGTCCTGTAATCCCTCTTGCCTTCTCAAGTTTAAGTTGCTCATCCATTGAGATTTGAGTAACAACGCCCTTGCCTTTCGGTCTGACCTCTTTAGCAGATACCTCTTCAGGTAACATGGTTTCCTGTATCCCAGCTTCAGGCATACCAGCCTGTTGGGGGAGGGATGCTAAGTCAGGATAATCCTCCAATACTTCAGGGGGGACAGGCTTGCCTTCAGATAGGGCTTGTTTAACAGCCCTCTCGTGAACTCCTGCCTTATAATTTATTGCCGATTGTGTAGTAGCTTTACCTATGAATTTCCCCTTAGTCATTCTCCAAGATTCGCTAGGTTTAGTTATACCAGAAGGCGCATACTGCGAATATTGTGCCCTTATATCCGCTGGAACTGGCTTACCTTCTTTTAGTGCCTTAATTACTTCGTCAGCATATTCTTTATTGAAATCAACCTTAAACCCTTCTTCTATCGCATCTTGCATTTTAGGGTCTAGTGATATTCTGTATTGAGTATATTCACCTTTAGTCATCTGCCATGGTTGTTTCGTAAACTCTGGGGCAGGTGGAACCTTGGGCTTTTCCTTACCGATAGCCCCTCGTTCACCAGCAGCAATCTCTTTGACCTGAGCTATAATTCTTTCGATTAGTGTCTTGCCTTCTGGTGTTTCTGCCAGTTTATTAAGTGCAGCCTCATTAGCCTTTTCCTCGGTCAGCCCTTCTTTAATAGCCTGTGCTTTATCCGCATCAAACTTCTGTTTAAGGTTTGGAGGCATAGATTGTTGGATTCCCTCTTGAACAGAAGTCATAAGACCTCCCGCACCACCCATACCAGCACCCATAATGAACCCCAATGTTGCAGCTTCCCACATCTGCGGGTCAATTTTGACCTCTTGGCCTAATGACTGTCTTTGGATAACATCCTGTATAGCTTCCTCAACACCTTCCTGTAAACCTACTGCCATAATCTTGCCACCAACCATCAGATACTTAACAAACTTATTTCCCATTCTGAACGGAGTGGGGGCGAAGGATAATGCTAACTCAGCTATATCAAATCCACCTACTGCCAGATTCTTAATAAATGTACTTTGACTGGCCTTCTTAGCCTCGCTTTCAGGCATACCCTGTGCTAAGGCATCGTTATAAGTACCACCAGCTTCCATTAAACTCTCTATCGGTCTGGATGCCAAAGTACCCGCCAGCGAACCAACCACCATAGTCCCAAAAGCACCTAAACCTAATGCAGCCCCAACCCCAGCACCAGCAACATAACCACCCATCGCTAATGGGATGAGACTAGCCATAATAGGAAGTGTCCTAGGTACTTTAGTAGTCCAGAAATCAGGTTTAAGCAAATCACCAGCATCGAACTCACCTAAAGTATCCTTTGGTGCTAATGATTGCCATTTCTTAGCTTCCTTCATCATTATCTGGTACTGGTCTTTGTATCCCAACATACCAGAAGCCCCCCCAACCACACTGAGTAAATCACCTACCCCCGCTTGTACTGATGCTATTGGCTTTGGTTGCTTGGGTGCCCCGTAAGCCATTCTAGTTGATGTAACTGGACCCGACACACCAAAGTCAGAATAGTCCTCTCTCCCTTTGAATGGAGTAGGAAACAAATCAGGTAACTGGTTATATTGCCTATCTGGTTGAGGATAACGCTTGGGGACGGATAATCCTTGTAGTATGTTAGGTGGTTGAGCCGGTGGTTGAGCCGGTGGTTGCTGCCTATACGGATTGAAAGGAGTACGCCCGCTAGGCGGCCTTCTCCTTACCTGCGAAGGAGGCATCTTGAGAGATGCCAGCGTTTTTCTCGCGTCAACAACCTTCTTCCCTAAAATATCTTGCCAGCTAACTACCATCTAATGTCCTTTCGAATAGCTTTGGAGTCAATTCCTTTATCTGTGTAGATTGTTCCCTAATCTGAAATTGAAGTAATCTTATTTCTTTTCTTAATTCACACTGTGAGCAAGGAGACATTTTACTATGCTTCGAAGCATCAGGCATAAGCTCTAGGTTTTCAATACGGTTATCATCCTTAATACCATTCTTGTGATGGACTACTTCTTGTTTTAATAAACACCTTCCGAAGTGTTGAGCCATGACGAGACGGTGTTCAGCTACATAGCCACTTCCATTGGCCATTTGGTAAAATATATCATTTGGTTGAAGCCGAACATACATATAGCCATGACTTGTCTTAATTCGGCCACCTTTCCAAGCATGATTTTTTTCACCACTTTGAATAATAGATGAACTTTTCCCTGAGCAAATAGAACATCTAATTCTAATTGGTTTCCCACCATGCTTTGTATCGTGAGCTTCTACCCACCGTTCTTTTCCACAATCAGGGCAAGCCCACCATATTTTATACCTCAATCCACTATCAGCACGTCTTATTCTCCTAATTACCCCAATGTGAGGCTTTCTTAATATATCAAGTGGCGGGATTATAATTGTTCTTTTCCGTTTGTGTTCTTCAGTGCGAGTCCATACCCCAGTAGGCATTTATCCTTCTCCTTTCACGATAACCTTTAGCAGAGCCTATAGTCAACGGAAGCGAAGGCTAGGCTGTAGCCTTCCGGCCATACCCGTGCCTGGCTGTCTGTAGTATTTCGGTTTATACCCTACCATCAGCTTCTCCAAAGCTGCTTTCAGGGGGTCTTCTTCATTATTCATTTGTGTGGCGTAGCCTCCACTAAAGTCTTCAGGATTGAGATTAGCTATATTCTGTTGATTGTAGTCAAGCGCCGTCTGTGCTGCTGCTGCTGGCCCACCTTCCCCAAAATATGTCCCACCAAGATATGATCCCGTAGGCGCACTACCAGCAAGCGCAGATAGACGTGAACCCTCACTTTGTAACCTTCCCATTGCTTCGTCATAGCTTTCCCCTTGAGGTTCAGGTGTGTTCATCCTTCTCCACCACGATTCACGAACAGGTTGCATGTTCCTGACAGTTTCAGGTATTTGAGACTCAAGAAATGACCTTAACCTGGTTCCTTCACCATACGGAATCCCCCTCTGAAAACCTTTTATGAGAGGTTCGTTAGATGGTAAGGAAGGCATTGCAGCCGGAGTGGCCCTCGCTCCCTGGTTATTAAATGCGTTTAGGAACGCTTGAGCCTCTGACCTGTAACCTTGTCCCGCTTTGCGCATATCCGCTTGTTTCTTGACTTGTTGCTCGGCCTGTGTCATCCTGCCAGCACCAAAGGCTTTGTTATCAGCCCTTTTCATACCTTCTGTAATCATGTCTTGAGGATGTAATTCAAGTAAGGGCGCTATCTCCGCCATGCTGAGTCCGGCATCCCGAAGCTGCTTTACCCCATATTCTCTAACTGCCTGCTCCACCTCGGCATCTCTTTGCTGACGACCAGCAACTTCCGCCTGATATTGGCCTGTTTCCTCTCCATATTGCTTCCGCCTGGCTTTGGCATAATCAGAGGTATCCATTCCAGCCAACCCACCATAAAGTAATTCGGGGTTTATGTTGGCAGGTAGATTTTTTGATTGAATACGCTGTAATAAGTCACCTTTATCAACATAATTTGCCAGATAACTAATATCTTCATCAGGGACACCCATGCGTTGCAAGTGTTCAATCGGAAATTGCTGAAAGGCATAAGTGGCATATATTTGGGTGCCTATCTCATCACCGGGTATTATCCCAGCAACTATAGCCTCATCTATTATAGCGATTAACTCATCAGGCGTGATCGCGTTTTTAATCCTGTCCAGATAACCTTCCTTCTTCAGAACCGCAATGACTTCAGCTTTACTACTCCCGGGTGCTTGTGGGAGATATGGCTTAACATTCTGCTCCCATGTTTGATATACCGGGTCTTGCATCCAGTCTTCAGTCCAACCGAAAGGCCATGTATATTTTGCCAACCAAGCATTTTGTTCTACCCAACCATAACTTTTATTTAGCCAGTCTAAAAACTCTTGCGGCGGTTTCCTTGGTTCTGCCATTATCCTACCCCCGACCTGATAGAATTATTCATGTTCGTCATTGGCTCTGCGGCTACCCTGCCTGCTTCCCCTGTTATATCAGGCTGGCCACCAGCACCCGCGGGAGGCCCCCCTTGAGGTGGAGGCGGGTTAAAGGAAGACTGATATTGTTTAGCCAACGATGCAGTTTCTATCTGCCTAAACATCTCAACAAGCCATAAATGATGACCAGCCATTGCTTCGTCCCCTTGGTCTTTATACCACCTAGCCATCTGTAGATTATGATAGATTGGGTCTTTGGCTGCAATCTCAGCATGTTTCTCCTGCTCTATCATCTCTAGTGTACGGGCAGGGTCAGTAGATAAATTATGTTTGGATATAGCTGACCTCCTATCACTGAGCCCAGCATTTACCTTTTGAACTGCCAGCCCTAACTCAATGGCCTCATCCCTTAGTCTATCAGCCACCAGTTCGCATGAGAAGTTGTGTTCTTCTACATCTTTCGTTTTAAGCTTGGTTGTGAACGGCTGCCGATATATGTCCCTGCCAAATACTTCAACCTGTGGATAGTTCCCCGCTTTGAACTGCTTGACCAATTCCTCCGCTATCCAGACAAAAGTATCTTCTATGTTCTTGTTGAAAGGCTGGGTAAACTCCAATGCGGCCTCCCTGAGAATACTAGCTAGAGCGCCAGAGCCTTGCCCGAAAACACCGGAGGTAACCGGGTCTAAACCAGCTAGAGAACTATAACTCCTTATCGTTTTCAAGAGCTGGTCTACTATCCGGTTGTCAGGAGCCTCAACAAACCCGTTAAACTCCTCCCCCTTTGCCTTATCGAGAAACGCCATCGTGTCCCTGTTGGGAGCTGCTTCCCGCATCGCCTTCAACTTGTTTATCTCTTCCGGCACTTGCCCGTCACTTAAAGAGCTATCATAAGAGGCAATACCCTTCACCCTCCCGCTTTCCTTAGCTTTGGTCATCTCTATTGTGAGCAATTCCGACTCTATCGGTATAATTTCACGGCTATTGACATACACACTCTGCCAACCATACTTACTAATGTCCTCTGTCTCGCTCATTACCGGCGGAGTCCCCCCAACAGGATTAACAAAGACAGGCACATAGCCCTGACCATGTTTGTCTCCATCAACATACTCACCGCTAATAGCCGTTTTCCACTCGTCCCCATCCCAGAAGGTATAAACAGTAACCAGCCCGTTATCTCCAGATTTCTCCAGTGCCAATCCTTCCTTAATCTGTACTTTGTATTGCTTCTCTACATAAGCCCTCTTTTTATTCTCTCTGTAGCAGAACCAGATAATACCATCATCCCCTTCGATAAACTGGCAACCATACGGGTCATAATACGTGATGTGAGGCGTAATCTTACCATCATTTTCTGTAATTAAAACACTGCAAGCTGTTCCGGCATGAATCGCAGCATAAAAAGAAAAGGCATCCTGCAAGGTTACTCCGCTTGGCTTCCTTGTATTGTTCCTGTTTGCCTGGTTGATAAACCCAAGAGCTAACCTCTCAGTATCAGCTACCCGCTTGTTCTTTACTCTCTCTTCCTCCAATACATCAATAAAAAGATTCATATAGGACTGCTGCAATAAGCCCTTGACTTTATTCCCCAATGTCTTCCCGGACGGCGTGGTTACATTTGTCCACTTCCCTTCAGTTTGTGGCATCTCGAAGTCATACGGACCGAAGAATCCAAAGTCAGTGTCCATCTGGTCACGAATGGCTTTTAGGTCTGAGTTCCCCCAGAGCTCATCGCTTAACTTGATTTCGTCTTTCGCTTCGCCGAGTGACATCGTTATCCCCTCCCAAATGGTAATATGATTTGTGGTACTTCCGGCTGCGGTGATGCTACTGTCTTCTGGTTTATCTCAGACAAGACTTCACCTAACGCCATGAAAATACACACCTGCTTCTGCATCATTCCACCCGCTCCCCTCTTCGTTAAAGTGGTAGCCATAGCGCAATTCTCCAATGCGTTCTTATCGCACCAGTCCCCAATGAACGGGCACTTCTTTGCCTGCCTACCTTCTTCCATCTTCATATGGCCTCCTCTCTGAGAACTTTACCAAACCCCTTACACACAGAACATAACTCCTGGCCATTTAGCCCTTTACCTCCGCAAGAAGGGCAAGTTACCTTTTCTCCCTCATAGTGCCATTGGTCTAATGCAATGAGTTTTGTCCTGAGTTCATTGGTTATTTTGACTGCTCGTTCCTCATCGTCGGTGGGAACTGTATTAAGTAACAAAACCTCCTCCGTATTGGAAAAAAGTTTATACCCTCTCTGCCCAAGAGTCCTTTCAACCATATATGCCTCACCATCCCTAGTCATGCCAACTTCCAGCGCCTTTTCTTCTCTAGGAATATCCACTTCCCATTCTTCAATATCGATTGAGCGGTCATCCTTCACCCATTTCAAATCTTTCACATAGGCTTGAGCCTTTTCCTTAGTAGAACATACGGCTTCAATTCTATAACTAGAATACTCGCCACTTGTAACTATGTAGACTATCACCTTATGGCCTCCTTTAACCTCTCTCCTATACGTTGCTTAATCTCTCCCGCATAGCTCTTTCCATCCTTAAAACAGATGTGCATATATCTTCCACCAGAAAGAGACTTCGTTCTTATGCGACCGCCCCTTCGCCGACAATCCTCAAAAGCCTTCGGACTCATATTACTATCCCCTTTACCAGTTAATCCCCACTACCGGCACTCCCCTGGACGTATTGGCCACCTTCCTGTAACCACTCACGGCATACCTCCGCGAGTCCATACAATGAGACCATCTATGCGTCGTCTTTATCACCTTGCTAACTGCTCTGTCATCATCCCTTTCAACATCAAGATACCTATAGTTCCTCTGGTCTTTAATAGCGTGTAATGAGTCTTTAGTCCAGTGTTGATAATACTGATTGACCCTCTTAATGCCAAAGTCTACACTCCCTTTGCCTTTGGCTGCCTCTTGGATGTTATACCCGTGTACCCTCTTTAACTCCATTGAAGCCAGAGGATTCTCAGGGTCAGGGAAAACAGGCTCTTTCTTCACCCCGCACAACTCCATCTCCCTGGCTATCTGGCTTATATCCAGATTGTAAAGGTAGAACATCTCCCGCGAATAGAGCTTGTCACCTATGATAACATTCTTTATCAGGACATTAGGGTCAACCGAGCCTCCATAATCCAGCCCATAAAAGCAGGGCCCCTCAGGCAATATATCCACCTGCCCAAACTCAGGATAGACAAGCCCCTCAATCTTACCCAATAACCCAAGCTCGTAGATATTGTGGTAGTTAGGGTCCTTCTTCCCCAGGTCAACTATGTCCTCGGCCTTGTCCTTCGGGATGACACCTAACGCATCAAGGTAGGTAGAGTGGTCATAGTCCCACTTGGGATCATTCATATAGTAATCGTGGGCCCAGAACTCACTACGTGGGTTCCAGTCTATGATTGTGAAGATGTTAGTTCTACTTATCAGCTCCTTAGCCGTATGCCAGGGTAAGGTATCACCTTCATTGATGAATAAAATATCGCGTCTCATTCCCAATGCTTTCTCATTGTCAGCACTAAGGAAGGTCAACACAGCCTTCCAGTAAGGACACCGGTATACATGGTCGGTCTGATTATAGTAAGGATTGTTCTCAGGGATTTCCTCGATGATATTGAAAAAGTCCTTGATACACCCACCCTTTAAGTGGGGTACGGACTCCGATACTATGTCAATATCTACCTTCCTAGGGGCCTTAATAGCTATTGCTATCAATGCCTGCAACGCTGAGTACGTCTTGCTACTGTATGTCCCACCCTCTAGCAGTATGCCCTTCTTACCACCTGTCCAAGCTCCTAGTATCGCATCATATACCTTTGTTAGCTTGACCTTTAAGTCTGGTGCTTTCGTAGCTACTGCCATCAATCTTCCCCTTCCTCTAACAGTCTATCACCAGCATGAGCCGTTAGGTCCTTGCCCTCTTGGCTACCATAGAAGTTGAATACCCTGTTATCGTTAAGCTGAGGAGCCTCAGAGTATATCTTATCCATCTTGTTGTGTTCCGCTATGGCCCCCACCGGGTCCCGTAGCTTGAGAGTAGTCCTGTATCCTGCTAGTGTACGCTCTGTCCTGATTTCCTGAACTGCTGATGTCTGTAGTTGTGCTTTATTTTTAATATTCAGGTTGCCATACTCATCAACGAAGTCTGCTACTGTAGCACGCTGTATCTGTGTTAGTATTTTCTGGCGTTCCTTGACTGTGCTAATAGCAGCAGCTTCAACTTTTGAGCGTAGTTCTTGGATTCTTAGTTTCACTTTAGTAAGGTTAGCGAGCCTTGAAGCATTAACATCAATAGCTGCTAAAGAGTAATTAGAAGAATAGCCAGCTAGGCCCCAAGCTTCACGTTGTGGCACATCTTGAAAGAGAAGTAAGGCAAACTTCTCTTGACGTGAGGTTAGCATAAATAATCAATACACTATTTAGTAGGATTTGTCAAGTAGGGGTTCTTATTCATCTCATGGTGTTCGGCTACATAAGCACAATAAAGGCCGTGGCTATTCTTGAATAATGTCCCGTAGCACTTCTTACAGTAGGGATGCTTCATAAAGCCCTTAGTAGCAGGCTCCCCGCAGTTGACACACATAAACATACTCTCGTCTTTCATTTTATGTTCCTCCCAAAGATTTTTCCCTTTCATAGCCCACAAACTATTGCATATTGGGCATACTAATCCTGGATAGTGTTTACCATTGTAGAAGAATTGGTCGTCTCTCATTTCTAATGTGTGCCCGTTAGGACAAGTATCATGAATTTCCTTAAAAGTAATTCTCATCGAAGATCCTTCTTCCACCCCTTCTTGAGCCAGTATTCTGCTTCCTTTAAGGTAGGAAAATCCTTGGCTGGGCGGTAGTAATACTCGGTATCTATTTGTCTGGAGTATATAAACCACGACTCCCCCGGATTGTACTGTATGATTCGTGCCCCTCTGTAGTCAACTACTTCCATCTCACCTCCTCGGAAACTCCTGTCTTTGAATCCCATAATATTCAGCCATCGGCTCTTTAACGAACACTGGTATGTTAGCTTTATCCGCTGCGGTAATTATCTCGTCTACCCATTCTCGCTTAGGGAGTGTCTTTGCCGATATGGGCGTTTGGCAGCCGATGATTGCCCAATTCACACCTGAATGTTTGATATATCTCTCAATGACATTATCACTAGAAAACAACATCCCCAATAATGGCTCAAAGCTAATAAACTTAACTCTAGCGTCAATTGCTTCTAGCCTCTTAAATGCCTCTCTTATGGACGGCGGTTCTGTTGCGGATGCCCCTA
>Ga0180007_10004156_pt1 | contig 15526 bp, 27 predicted proteins | sample MM_PC_MetaG_FD_121122 | JGI IMG/M metagenome (GOLD analysis project Ga0180007, IMG submission 121122) | Groundwater microbial communities from the Aspo Hard Rock Laboratory (HRL) deep subsurface site, Sweden - MM_PC_MetaG | ecosystem: Environmental > Aquatic > Deep subsurface > Groundwater... | reverse complement strand
TTATCATTTTAATCCAAAATAAAATAAGATTGCAGCAATTATTAGGAAGATGATTCCTAGAATTCTAGTTGATTTTTCTGAATCTCTGGCTTTAATATTTATTTTTTTTAAGATGTATTCTTGGAATTTCATGACTTTTTTTGGATATATAATTAGAATTAAGGCTGCTATGAGGAAGATTATTGATCTGATTATGTTTGGGTTCATTTTAATAAATAGTATGAGGGATATTTAAAATTAATCTTTAAAAAATTTAATGTTGTCTTTACAATGTTAACTGAATATCTTTGTTATATTTGAGTTTTTCTGGAATGTATTTGTCAGCTGTTTTTATTTTTGGGAGAGTGTCTAATAAATGTCTTTTGGAATTCCATCTTGAAAATTTGAATTTACTTAGAAATTTCCTAACAAATTGTAATTTAATTCTCATAGGATATGTTAGAAAGACATTGAGATTTTATAATTTTACTTTAACTTTGAGATTAAGATAGAGTAGGATTACTTGGAAGTTATGTCTTAGAGTAAGTATGTAAATCTTGGTCAATTTTACGAGCCATGTCAAAAGTGAAAATGTAGTTCATAGTGAAATTGAAAACTCCTACAATTATTGCTGTTAAGAATCTTGCAACTAAGTAGTGGAAGTGGAAAGTGTTCATTATGATTCCTAGAATTATTAGAGTTAATAATAAGCTTATTAATCCAAAGGAGCTGAAGTATATGAAACTTTTTGCACTTGACACTTTGGTTCCTTTAAACCCCCATCTTCTAATCAGAAAAAAGTTTAGAGTGAATATTATTGAGAACGCGATTGCAGCTGCTGTAAGAATTTCTAGTTTTGCTAATTCAACTAGGATAAATAATAAAATTAAATCAAGAACTAAAGCAATAGCTCCTGTTGTTAGATATCTTATGAATCGGGTAATAAGTTTTGGGACGTGACCTCCAATAGAAGTTATTTTATTTATCTCTTTTAGTATTGTGTTTTTTGGTTTTTTTGGCATTTTAGGTTTGAATTCTAGCGTCGACAATTTTTGCTTCTTTGTCTGTTAATATTATTGGATTGAGATCTGCTTCTTTTAAATTAAGTTTTTGAATTTCATAAGCAAGGTTTATGAAAGATTGCTTATTGTGTTCATTTAAAGAAGACTCAATTGAGTTATATAAATTTAATTTTTCTATTGAATTTTGAATTTCTTGTTTAGTTATTGGAATTTTTCTGAACTTTATGTCTTTGATTTGTTCTATAAGTGTTCCTCCAATTCCTAACATGAGAATTTTTCCAAATGTTTTATCTTTTTGAATTCCTAAAACTAGTTCTATTCCTTTGATATCTTCTTGGATTATTAATCTTTGATTTGGGAATTTTTTTAATAAGCTGTTGAAGTTTTTTTGTAGTTCTTGGAAATTGTTGCATTTGAATATAGCGTTTATTTTTGCTTTGTGTTTTTCTGTATCAACTTTTAGATATAAAGGAAATTGAATTTTTGAAGAGGCTTCAACTAAACTTTTTTCATTTACTATTTCAAATTTTGCAATTGGAAAGTCTTTGAAGTATTGTAAGGATTGTATTAGGGGTAGCATTATCTTAGTTTTTTGAATAATTTATAAAAAGATTTCGCTGCTTTTCTTAATAAAGGTTCTTGTAAGTATATTGTTTGTTCTGGACATACTTCAATGCAACATAAGCACATAATGCATTTTTTATGATCACATTCAGGATAGTTTGATTTTTTTTCATAAGAATGAGTCATTGATATTGCTTTAACAGGGCATTTTTTTTCACAGGTTTTGCATCTTGTACATTTTTCATACTTGTAAGCTATTTTTGGTTTAGGCAATAATCTTGAGAGATACATAAAAAATGGAATCATTAAATGGCTTGGTTTTTTGAAATTAAGTTGAATGTTTTTTCCATTACCTATGATATCTATATCTTTTATGTTTATCTCTGAATATATGTTAGTGTAAATTTCTTTATAATTAAAGCCCATTTTCTCTGAGGCTATTATGTCAAGTGCGGGAGAATTTTTGCTTGCTAGAATTATTCCTGATTTTATGGGTGTTCCTGTAGGTCCTGGGCCTTCTCCTTCTAATCCTATAACTCCATCAATAATATTTAGTTGGGGTTTTATTTTGTTTTCAATTCCTATAAGTAATTTTGAAAAGTCTTTTGCTAGAGGAAGAACGCGATGATATTTTTCTTTTAGTTGTCCTGGAACACAACCATATAAATTTTTTACAGACAATGTTACTGTTGTAAGACTGTGAGTTTTAAGTTTTGCTACATTAATAATTAAATCTACATCAAATAATATTTTTGGTAGAGGGACTTTTGAAAGTTCTCCTTCTCCTAGATTAAAGAATTTTTTATCTTGTGATTCAAAATTAATTATTTTTGCGTATTTTGATAGTTTTGAAATTTGAGATGTTTTGAATGCTTCATCAGTGTTGTGAGAAGAGCTTTCTCCAATTAGAATTTTTGAATTATGTTTTTTTAGGATTTTGCATAGTTCTTCAAGAATGATTGGGTGAGTTGTTACTGCTTTATCTGGATGTGTTGGTGACAAAATGTTTGGTTTAATTAAAATTGTTTGATTGGGTATAAAATTAAAGTTAATATTTTTTAATGAATCTTCAAGAGCTTTTGCTACAAGTTTGTTATTATATGTTTTGCATTTAACTACAGAAACCTCTTCTTTTTCCATATTTGGTTATAGTTAGTTAAGTTTAAAAATGTATTTTTGTTTTGGTTTTTATGAAAATTAAAATTGATATCCCTAGTTGTATTGGTTGTGGGGCATGTACAACTGTTGCTGATGAAAGAATTGAATTAGAAAATGTTAATGGTGAGATGAAGGCTGTTGTTAAGAAAAATGATTTTACTGACGATGAAGTTACAGAGATGATTGAAGTTTGTCCTACTGATGCTATTTCTAAGGGTTGATTTGATAAACTTTATTTCCATAAAGTTTAAATTGAACGTAATTAAATAATAATATGAAAAAACATAATAACAAGTTTACTGGGAAAAAAGATGGAGGCTATGGGAAGTTTAAGAAAAGTTCTGGTTATGATAATTCTCGAAAGAGTTCTGGAGGTCCAAAGAAAGAACTGAAATATGTTGCTATTGAGAATATGACTCTTGGGCCTGATAGTGTTATTATTGGAGGGATTGTTGAAAGAATTGTTCAGACTGGGGGACCGACGATATTTGATGTTTCTGATGGAACTGGGACTATGCCTCTTAAGGGATTTGTGTCGCCAGGAGCAAGAGCTTTTCCGGAAATTAAAGAGAATGATGCAGTGAGAGCTATTGTTAAAGTTGTTGAATTTAATGGAGAGATTGAAGGAGAAATTGTTAGTATAAAACGTTTAACAGATGAAGATAAAAATACATTGATTAAAACAATTTCAGATATTCAAAGAAAAAGAGCAAAGGTTGAAGAGATTGATTTTTTGATTAAGAGTGATATTTTAGATAATTTAAAGGAGAGATTTGTTAAAGCTGCGGGGGAGATAAGGTTGGCGATAATTCAGAACAGACCTATAATTATAAGGCATCATAATGATACAGATGGATATAGTGCTGGGTTTGCTTTGGAGAGGGCGATTCTTCCTTTGATTGAGAAACAACATAATTCTCTGAAGGCTTCTTGGGAATATTATATGAGGTCTCCTTCGACAGCGCCGTTTTATGAACTTTCTGATTCAATAAGAGATACTGCGAGCTCGCTTAGAAATGTTGCAAAGTTTTCAAATAAAATGCCTTTAATTATTATTCTTGATAATGGCTCGTCTTCGCAAGATCTTATGGCTATTAAGCAAGGGAAAATTCACGGCATGGAGTTTATTGTTGTTGACCATCATTATTTTGATGAAGATGTTATTTCCGACGAGGTTCTTGTTCATATTAATCCTTTTTTAGTTGGAGAAGACGGGGCAAGATTTTCTGCAGGAATGTTGTGTGCTGAACTTGCGAGGTTGGTTAATAATTCTGTTGCTAATATTAATCAGATTCCTGCGTTGGCTGGGTTGGCTGATAGAATTGATTTGAATAATAAATCTGCTGTTGATGATTATGTTAAAATCGCAGAAAAGGAAGGTTATTCAAGAGATTTGTTGTCTAATATTTCTACTGTTATAGATTATGTTTCATCGAGGATAAGATTTATGGAAGTTAGAGAATATATTGAAGTTGTTTTTGGAGAGCCGAGGAATAAACAAAAAGAGTTAGTTGATTTACTTGCGCCTTATATTAAAAAGCTTGATGCAAAGGCTTTGGAAATGGGGAGGGCTAATGCTGTTGTGAAAAAAGTTGGGAAGACTAATTTGCAGTTAGTTGATATTGATGAGACTTTCCCAGGTTTTGATTTTTATCCTAAGCCAGGAAGGTCTATTGGGATTATTCATGATGATGTTCAGAAAACAAAGAAGTTGACAAGTGTTATTTCAATTGGATTGATGAGAACAGCGATGACAATTAGGGCTACTGATGAAGCTAATTTTTCAGTTCATAAACTTATTGAATTTATAGAAAAGAAACTTCCTAATGCTTTTGTTGATGGGGGTGGGCATAAAAATGCAGGTTCTATTAATTTTGTCCCTAATAAACAGAAAGAAGTTTTGAAATTAGTTGAAGAATTTATTAAGAATGGATGATTCTGGACTACCGAAATATTTATAAAGTAGTATGAATTATAATTCATATGAGAAATATTACACATAATAAAAGAGCTAAGAATTATCATGTATTTTTTAGTAGACTTTCTAATAAACTTAGAATAGATATTATAACTTCTTTAAGAGAGAAAGAAATGAGTGTTAATGAGCTTGTCACTAAATTAAAAGTTGAGCAAAGTAAATTAAGTCATGCTTTAGGTTCACTTAAATTATGTAATCTGGTTAATTGTAAAATTTTAGGGAAAAAAAGAATTTATAGCTTGAATAAAACAACTTTAATTCCAATATTAAATATTTTAGATAAACATGAGTCTAAGAATTGTGAGCATTGTAATTTTGCTGATGATTGTAAGTGTGTATGATGGTAAGAATTTGTCCTAAGTGTAAGAGTAATAATGTTGTTATGGAAAGAGGGGATGGGGTGTGGTGGAGGTGTAATAAGTGTGGATATCGTGCTGCTATATTTCCAGAGAAATTTAAAATTGAAAAAATAAAGAAGAAGAAAAATGAATGAAAAGATATACCTTGACAATGCTGCGACAACGAAAGTTGATAAAGAAGTTGTTGATGAAATGAATAAGTTTCATAGTGATAAATATGGAAATGCTTCAAGTGTTCATAGTTTAGGACAGGAAGCAAGAGATGCAATGGAAAAAGCTAGAGGAATTATAGCAAAATCAATTAATGCTAAACCAGAAGAAATTTATTTTACATCTGGAGGAACAGAAGCTAATAATTGGGCAATTAAAGGAGCTGTTTGGAAGACAGAGAAGAAACATGTTATAACAACTAAGATTGATCATGATTGTGTTTTAAATGCGTCAAAGTGGTTAGAAAAGCAAGGAATAAAAGTTACATATCTAGATGTTGATAAAGAAGGATTTGTTGATTTGGAACATTTGAAGAAAGAGATTTCAGAAGATACTGCTATTGTTTCTGTTATTCATGGGAATAATGAGGTTGGTGTTATTCAAGATTTGGAGAAGATAGGAAAGATTTGTAGAGATAAAGGGGTTTATTTTCATACTGATGCTTGTCAATCTTATACTAAAACTGATATTGATGTTAAGAAACAGAATTTAGATTTAGTTACTTTAAATGCTCATAAGATTCACGGGCCTAAAGGAGTTGGAGCTTTATATATTAGATCGGGAGTTGAAATTGATATCTTTATGCATGGAGGAGGACATGAAAGAAAGATGAGAAGTGGGACTGAAAATATTCCTGGAATTGTTGGTTTTGGAAAATCTGTTGAATTAGCTGATAAGAAAAATATTAAAAAAATGTCTGAGATGAGAGATAGAATGATAAAAAAAATTATTGATAAGATAGATAATGTTAAATTAAATGGGCCTGAAGGATATAATAGGTTGTGTAATAATATTAATTTGTCTTTTAATAATATTGAAGGTGAGGCAATTGCAGAGTATTTAGATGGTTATGGAATTCAAGTTTCAACTGGTTCTGCTTGTAGTTCTCATACATTAGAAGCTTCGCATGTTTTGAAAGCAATGGGGTTAGATGATTTATGTGCTAATAGTTCAATAAGAATATCTTTAAGTAAATTTAATAATGAAGAAGAAATAGATAAAGTTCTAGAAGTTTTAAGTGATGTTGTAATTAAATTAAGGAAGATAAGTCCGTTTAAATAAAATATAGACAACCAATTTAATGGAAAAAGATATCAAACAAATTGTTAAAGAAGGGTATAAAAAAATAGTTGAGGATAGTGGATGCTGTAGTTGTGGGTGTGGTTCAGATGAAACTATTTCAAAATCTATAGGATATTCTGAAGAAGATATACAAACTGCAGGAAATTTAGGGCTAGGTTGTGGAAATCCAGTTGCCTTGAGCAATATTAAGGAAGGAGATATAGTGTTGGATTTGGGAAGTGGGGCAGGTTTTGATGCTTTTTTAGCTTCAAAAAGAGTTGGAAAAACAGGAAGAGTAATTGGAGTAGATATGACTGAAGAGATGGTAATAAGAGCTAAAGAAAATGCTGAAAAAGATGATTATAAAAATGTTGAATTTAAACTAGGAGAAATAGAGGATTTACCTATTGAAGATAATAGTGTGGATGTTGTTATAAGTAATTGTGTTATTAATCTTTCTCCAGATAAAGAAAAAGTTTTCAAAGAAATACATAGAGTTTTAAAAGAAAATGGAAAAGGCTATATTTCAGATATTGTCTTGTTAGGAGAACTTAGTGATGAACAGAAAAATGATGAAAAACTTTTATGTGGTTGTGTTGCAGGAGCTTTATTAAAAGAAGATTATATTCAGATTGCTGAATCTGTTGGATTTAATGTTAAAATTCTTGGAGAAGATAAAGAAATTAGTAAAAGCCAATATCAAGGAATTAATTTAGAGAGTTTAAAATTAGAATTAAATAAAAGGAGATAAAATGAGACCAAATAATAAATTTGATGACAAAGAAAAGTTTGTGTGTTGTGATGGAAGTGGGTGTGATGTGTGTAGGGAAGAAGAGGCTTTAGGAGATAACAATGAAGATAACTAAGAAGACAAAGTTTTCAGAAGCTTTGATGAGAGATCCAGATGTTGCAGAGGTATTTATGAAAAATGGTATGTATTGTTTAGGTTGTCCTATGGCTGGTGAAGAGACAATTGAGCAAGGATGTGAAGCTCATGGTATTGATGCAGACAAAGTAGTTGATGAGATAAATAAGAAGTTAGAAAAGAAAGCTGAGAAATAAATAAAATCCAACTCTGACCCCCACACCTAAGATGGTCCCTGATAGTTGAACGAGTTGGATACAACGAAAATTTCAAAGAAATTTTCGAGCATTTAAATTTTAAAAAATTCAAATACAATGGAACAATATAATGAGAAAGTTTTAGAGATGTTTAGAAATCCTAAGAATATGGGAGAGATGAAAGATGCAGACGGAGTTGGGAAAGTTGGAAATCCTAGATGTTTATTGCCCACAGAAAAAATCCATACTAATCCTGAGCTAATACAAATTTCTAAATTAGATAAAACAAAAAAAGTTTTAAATCATAAGGGGGGATATAGTCAGGTAGAAGAAACTTCAAGAAGAAAATATAATGGGAATATAACTATATTAAAGAATCAATTAGGAAATGTTTCTCTAACTCCAGAACATCTTGTTTATGCTATTAAACTTCCAGATAAAAAACAAAAATATTTTAGAACAAAAAATAAAAAGAAATTAATTCCTGCATGGTATCATGCTGAAAATTTGGAGAAGAGAGATATCATCTTATATCCAATTCCTAAAAAAACTGAAGATGTTAAATTTATTTCTTTTGATATTCCTAAATTAAAATATGATTTTAAAAGTAAAGACCTCCCAAATAAAATTCCAATAAATTCTGAATTTTTGAGACTATCTGGTTATTTTTTAGCAGAGAGGCATATAAGTGAAAGAAAATGTAATAATCATATTTCAATTTGTTTTAACATTAATGAAAAGGAATATGTGAAAGATACATTTCAATTAGTTAAAAAATTATTTGGAATTGATGCTAAAATTGAAGAGGATGTTAAAAAAAATACTACGAAGATCTTAATCTATAGTGCAAGATTATCAAGATTTTTTAAAAGACTATTTAACAAAGGAGCACAGAATAAAGAACTCCCAGATTTTATGATGTTTCTCCCTGTTGAAAAGCAAAAGGATTTGATTAAAGGAATGTGGAGAGGGGATGGTTATGTTAATCTTAATCGTGACGGGGCAAGGGTAGGTTATTCTACAATTTCTCCTAAACTTGCTTATCAATTAAAATTATTATTAATAAGACAAAAAATAGTTCCTTCTATTTATTTTGAAAAAGAAAAAATTGTTAGAGGAATTAAGCATAAAGAAAGTTACATAATTCATGTTGGACAAAGAGATTCTTTGAAGAATCTATGTGATATTTTAGGAATTAAATATACTCCTAAATCTTACACTTCTGTTACTTCCTGGTTTGATAATAATTATTTATATACCCCAATAACAAAAACTGAACAAAAAAAATATTCTGGACTTGTTTATAACTTAGAAATTCCTGGTTCTCATTCTTTTGTTTCAGAAGCTTTTACTCTTCATAATTGTGGAGATGTGATGTATGTTTATATTAAAGTTAAAGATAATAAGATTTCAGATATAAAGTTTCAGACCTTGGGTTGTCCTGCTGCTATTGCTACTTCATCAATGGTTACTCAATTGGCTATGGGAAAAACTTTAGATGAAGCTTTGAAGATTACTAATAAGGATGTTGCTGATGCTTTAGGAAAGTTGCCTCCGATTAAGATGCACTGTTCAAATTTAGCTGCTGATGCTTTGAAAGCTGCTATTGCGGATTATAGGGGGAAAGATGAGTAAACCAATTCAATTATTAATAGATGAACATGTTTATATTTTGAAAGTAGTGGATGCTCTAATTAAAGAATGTGAAGAGATTGAGAATGGTAAAGAGATAGATGAAAAGTTTTTTGCTAAGACTATTGATTTTATAAGAAGTTATGCTGATAAGTTTCATCATGCAAAAGAAGAGGATATTTTGTTTAAAGAGATGTGTAAGCAAGGAACTCAGGAGAAATTGCATTGTAATCCTATTGATCAGATGTTGCATGAGCATGATTTAGGTAGAGAGTTTGTTAAAAATATGGAAGATGAGGTTAAGGAAGATAACAAGGAAAAAGTTATTGAAAATGGAAGAGGTTATGCTCAGTTATTGCAAGAACATATATACAAAGAAGATAATATTTTATACCCTATGGCTGATGAAGCTTTAGATAATGAAGAGTTAGAAGAGATGGAGAAAAAATTTATGAAAATAGGGATTGAGAGAAAAGAAGATAAGGAAAGATATACAAAATTTGCAAAGGGGGTTGAAAATAAAAAATGAATAAAAAAATAATTGATATGATTGAATATCCTAGTGAAGGAGTTTTGAGTAAAGAAATAATTAAAACTGATAAATTAAATGTTGATTTATTTTGTATGGCTGCTGGAAAAGAGATTTCAGAGCATACATCTTCAAAAGAAGGAAGTGTTTATGTTGTTGAAGGAAAAGGAATTTTTAATTTGGAAGGAGAAGATATTGAGATGAAACCAGGAGTTTTTATCCATATGAAAGCTGATGTTAAACATTCTTTGAAAGCTGAAGAGAATACTTCATTTATATTAAGTTTAGTTTCATAAGATTTAAGTAGTAAATTTTTATTGATATAGTAATCCAACTCTTGCCACAACTCGCGATCTCACTCGTTGGTCGATTTTCATCGCCTCATGAAATCGTTCGCCACCACAGAAGGCCCCTGATAGTTGAACGAGTTGGAAACAACGAGAATCAAAGATTCTCGAGCATTTAAATTCCAAAGGAATTCAAATATATGGAAAATAAACACGTAGGATGGTTGATTATTGGAATTGCTGTTGTAATGGCAATTATAGTTGGAATATTTAATAGTGCATTAAACACAATTGTTGATGATACTTGTGCTCATGGGCCTGAGTGTACAATGTATGATACTATAAGAGTTCAGACGGGAGTTAGTTTAGCTATTATAGGAATTATAGTTGTAATTGGATTAGTTATAATGTTTAACAAACCTGCTGAGAGAATTGTTGTTAAGAAGATTAAAGAGAAAACTGTAAAGAGAAAGATTAATACTAATGATTTAAATGGTGAGGAAAAAAAAATAATCAAAGTTATAGAAGATTCTGATGGAACTATTTTTCAATCTGATTTAGTTGATAATTCTGGATTTTCAAAAGTTAAAATTTCTAGGATTTTAGATAAACTAGAGAATAGAGAGATAGTTGAAAGAAAAAGAAGAGGAATGACTAACGTTGTTGTTTTGAAGTAAATTTTACTACTTCTAGATGAAAATAATAAATAGAAACATTTATATATAAGTATGACTTATGTATCATATGTTTAAATAAACATAATAGGTTCTAAAATGAGTTACATAAAATACAAGACATTTTTCAATGCATTCACAAACCATACAAGGTTTGAAATAATTAAAGTTTTAAGAAAAGGACAGAGAAATGTTGGTGAGATTGTTAAAGAAACAGGTTTTGAACAGTCGAGAGTTTCTCATAACCTGAAACGATTGGAATGTGTTGGTTTTGTTAAGTGTAAGTATGTTGGTAAAAATAGGGTTTATTGGTTAGATAAAGATATGATTGATATTATTAATAATATAGAAAAATATGTAGAAAAATATGATAAGGTTTTGAAAGTATGTTTTCTAAAAGTAAAGAAATAAATTTAAAGAATAGGGGGAAAATGAGAACAGAAGTAATTGAAAAATTGTCAGCTTTGATAATAGCAGCGTTTGGATTGATAGCTGCATTGGCTTGGAATGAGTCAATTAAAGCTGTATTTGCTGCTGTGTTTGGTGAAGCTGGAACAATCGGAGCTTTGTTTGTATATGCTATTGTTGTAACAATAATTGCGGTGTATGCTGCAATTAAAATTGGACAAGCAGCTGAAAAAGCAAAATCTAGAGAAGGCAAGAAATAAGTTTTTAAATTTTTTATTAATTTTTTAAATTTTCCCTGATAATTTCAGGGGTTTTATATTTTCTAATTAAATTTCTATAGAATTGTAAGGAGGTTAAATACAATGAATAAAATGGAAAAGAATAAACATGTAGTTCCGAGAGATGATAAATGGGCTGTTAAGGAAGCTGGTAGTGATAAGGCAACTAAATTATTTGATGAGCGTAAAGATGCTGTTAAGTATGCAAAAGAATTGGCAAGTAAACATAAAGTTTGTTTAGTTGTTCATGACAATGATGCAAAATTTGAAGAATTTAATTGTGATCCTGTTGCGAAAAACCAGCATGTTGTTCCAAAGCATGGTGTATGGGGAGTTGTTTCAGCTGGAGGAGATAAAGTTGATAGTGTATTTTGGAAAAAAGGTCAGGCTATGTCACATGCATATAAGATATCAACAAAAAATAATGTTTGTATGATTGTACATGGTAAGGATGGACAAATTACAAGTAAGACATGTCCACCTAATGGAAGTCCTGGAATTTTTGAAGTTCTACAAATGACATTTAATACATAAATAATTTTTTATTTTTTATTTTTTATTTTTTTTTGATATTACTAATTAAATTTTGGAGGGTTTAAATATGAGAATGTGGAATGTTGATGTGGAATATATGTGCAATCAACATATTTTAGGAGAACATGTTGAGATGCATATGTTTGTTGGTGCTTTAGAAAGAAAAAAATCTTTTAAGGGTTTTGTTGAAAAAGGTTTTGTTGAGATTCATAATATCAGAAAGAGACATAGTGAATTGGAAATTGAAATGATTAAGAGAGGTATGAATCATAAATCTCCAATCCATAGAATGAAATTTGTAAGGTTGGGAAAAGTTGATCCTGAAAAAAGTATGGTTGATTTGTTAAAGAGATGTAAGAATTGCAGAACTAATTTTAAATTTAAATCAAAGAAATATAAGGAGGTAAAATAAAATGGAAAAAAATACACTTGATTGGATTGCGTGGGTATTGATAATAGTTGGAGCGTTAAACTGGGGCCTTGTTGGGTTTTTTCAGTGGGATTTAGTTGCAGCTATATTTGGTGGAATGGGAGCTATGCTTGCAAGAATTGTATATGCTTTAGTTGGACTTGCTGCGATTTACACAATATTTACACCACATAAATAAATTTTTTTATTTTTATTTTTTTTATTAGCTAATTAAATAGAATTGTAAGGAGGAAAAATGAAACATAAATTATTAAAACTAGAATATGGATATGATAGCTTAGAGCCTTTTATAGATGCAAAGACAATGAAGATTCATCACGGGAAACATCATCAAGCTTATGTTGATAAGTTAAATGTTGCTTTGGAAGGAGATGAATATTTACAGAAGAAAACAGCTGAACAGCTAGTTAAAAATTTGGATAAGATTCCTGAGAAAATTAGAATTGCTATTAGAAATAATGGTGGTGGACATGTGAATCATAGCTTTTTTTGGAAGATTTTGAAGAAAGGTGTGGGTTTTGATGAGAATAGTGAGATAGGTAAAGCAATTGTGAAAAAAGCGGGAAGTTATGAAAAGTTTAAAGAGCATTTTACAGAAGCTGCGCTGACTCAATTTGGAAGTGGTTGGGCTTGGCTTTATGCTGATACTGATGGAGATGTCGGAATAATGAAGACTTCAAACCAAGATTCTCCAATGAGTGAAGGAAAGATTCCTTTGTTAGCTTTAGATGTTTGGGAACATGCTTATTATTTGAAGTATCAAAATAAGAGACCTGAATATGTTGAAGCTTTTTTTAGTGTGATTAATTGGAAAAAGGTTGATGAGTTGTATAAGGAGATATTAAAATGAAAAACATAAGACAGTGTATTAAATGTAAAAGATATAGTGAGGACCCTGAAAATTGTTGTGTAGATGTTGATATAGATGAGCTTGATAATGATGCTGATATTGAAGAGGGGTATGAAGATGATAGATTAGTTGAGAGGGAGAGTTGGGGATATTAGATTTAACCAGTAACTAGTTGCAAACATATGTTTATATAAAATATTTTTATTTATTTAATATGAAAAAAGAAATTTTAATTGTAGTTGTTGTTGTAATTGTTTTTGGATTTTTAGCATGGACTATGTTAAGTGGACAAAGTAATGGAAGTGATGTTGCTAATTCAGGTAGTGATGATGTAATAGTTGAAACAGGAGAGACAAAAACTTATGATATTATTGCTAAACAATGGGAATTTGAGCCTGCAACAATTGAGGTTAATTTAGGAGATAAAGTTGTAATGAATGTTGAAAGTAAAGATGTTACTCATGGTATTTCTATTCCTCAATTTGGAGTAAGTGAAAGATTAAATCCTGGAGATGATGTTCATGTTGAGTTTGTTGCAAATAAGAAGGGAACATTTAGTTTTTTTTGTAATGTCCCTTGTGGTAGTGAGCATAGGAGTATGCAAGGGATGTTAATTGTTAATTAAAATCCAACTCTAACCACCACTTCAAATTCGGCCCCTGATAATTGAGCGAGTTGGATATAATGAGAATTAAAAATTTTCGAGCAGTTAAAATCTAAAGATTTTAAATATGGATAAACAAAAAATAAAAGAATCAATTAATTTAGTAAAATTTATATTGAAGAATAAGAAATATCAGTGGATATTTTGGATAACTGTTTTTTTGACTTTTGGAGCTTTGTATTTTTTTATGGTTGCAACAACAGCAGGATATAGTTTAAAGATTTTTATTATGATGAATGGTTTGTGGTTTGCTTATATTTCTATTTTGAGCTTTATGTTTATTGCTTGGTTTTTTGGGATTTTTGTTGTGTTGATGGTTTTTAAGATTAGTTCTATTTGTAAATCTTATAATGGTGGAGGGATTTTAGGAATTATTGGAGCGATAGCTGCTGCTTTTGGTGCAGGGTGTCCGATGTGTGGTGCTTTTATATTTGGTTTAATTGGAATGCCATTAGCTTTGATGTCTTTTCCTTATCATGGATTAGAATTAAGAATTGCATCTGTTTTTTTATTATTGATTTCTGATTATTTAATGACAAGAGGATTAATCTCATGTAAAGTAATATTTAAAAGAGAGGGAGATAAATAATATTATGGTAAGTGTTGAAAGTGTTACAGGGATGTTGTCGTTTATGACTTTAATTGGGATTTTGTTTGTGTTGTTTGTTCTAGGTTTGATTATATATAATTATTATTCAAAGAAGAAAATAAGAATTAAGTTTTTTGAGGAGAATGGTTTGTTATTTGCTTTTTTAGTTGCTGTTGTTTCGATGTTAGGAAGTTTGTATTTTTCTGAGATTGTTGGTTATGAGCCGTGTAGATTTTGCTGGTTTCAGAGAATTTTTGTTTATTCAAGTGTAGTTGTTTTATTTGTTGGACTTTATAGAAAAGCTAAAGATGTTGTTTATTATGTTGTTCCATTAACTGTTATTGGAGTTGTGATTGGAGCTTATCATTATTATATTCAGTTGTTCCCAAGTTCTGGAGGGTGTCTTCAAGAAGCTGTTGCTTGTTCTACTAAATTTGTTTTTGATTATGGATTAGTAACATTGCCTTTAATGGGTGTTGTTTCTAATTTGATTGTTTTAAGTTTGATGTGGTTTTGGTGGGGGAAGTTTAAGAAAGATGATTTTGGTTTCTAAGAAAATTATAAATAGTTTAAATGTATAAATAAAATATGGCAGGATTAGAAATTTTAAATTTTATTCATGATATTGGATTAATTTGGGGTGTTGGTGGAGCAACAGTTATGGCAATTATCTCGGCAAAAGCTGGAAAAGATAAAGATGTTGCAAAAGCAGCAATGAAAATTTCTCCTGCAATTGTAAAGATGATATGGATTGGAATTTTATTATTAATTGTTTCTGGAATTCTTCTTCCGAGTTATATACGTTGGGAATTAAATACTCAAAATCTTTTGATTAAACATATTTTAGTTGCTTGGATTGTGATAATTGGAGTTTTGTTAGGATTGAATTCTAAAAAGATGATGGATTTTGCTCCGAAAGGAGATGATAAACCAACTTTAGGTTTTATTAGAGCCAAGAAAAAGATGAAGATTTTTTCTATAATAAATTTGATTTTGTGGTATGTGGTTGTTTTACTTTCTGTTTTTGTTTGAAGATAAAATTTAATATTAATAGAGATAAAATTCCTGTGACTGCAAGTTGTATAAGAGGTGTTAAACCAATTGAAAAAATTGTTGGCATGTATTGAGTGTACTCCCATTTATTTTCTACAAAAGCTCTGAGTTCTATAAATACTGCTATTATTATTCCTAAAAATGTTATTAAAATGTAGTCGAAGATTGATGATTTGTTTATCCAATTTATTGTTTTGTTTTTTA
>Ga0180007_10004155_pt1 | contig 15532 bp, 18 predicted proteins | sample MM_PC_MetaG_FD_121122 | JGI IMG/M metagenome (GOLD analysis project Ga0180007, IMG submission 121122) | Groundwater microbial communities from the Aspo Hard Rock Laboratory (HRL) deep subsurface site, Sweden - MM_PC_MetaG | ecosystem: Environmental > Aquatic > Deep subsurface > Groundwater... | reverse complement strand
TTCACATATCCCCCCAGGGGAATGGCAGAGACACAATACTCGGTCCGTCCGATTTTCTTTTTGAAAAGTTTGGGACCAAATCCCAGGGAGAAGACATCGACTCCGACCCTGCACAGCCGGGCGGCCAAAAAATGTCCCAATTCGTGGCAAAAAACAAGAATACCGATTACAACAACAAATGCAACAGCAGAGTGCCCCATTTAAACCCTCACTTTTATATCAGAGATTTGGCTTTTTCCCTCGCCCATCCATCGGCTTCAATAATACCTGAAAGATCAGGATTGTCAATGCGGGTGTGAATCCCCATGGTGTTGGAAATAATTTCAAAAATACCCAGAAAGCCGATCCGCTTATCAAGAAACGCCTGTACCGCAACCTCATTGGCTGCATTCAAAACAGCTGGCAGGGTTCCTCTTTTTTTGCAGGCTTCAAAGGCAAAGGTCAGGGAGGGAAACTTATGAACATCAGGTCGATCAAAGGTCAGGGAGCCAATGGCTGCAAAATCAGGAAACGCCATTTCCAGGTCAAGACGGCCGGGCTGGGACAGGGCATAGGCAATGGCGGCTTTCATATCCGGTACCCCCATCTGAGCCAGAACGATACCATCCTTAAATCCCACCATTGAATGGACAATGCTCTGGGGATGTACGAGCACTTCAATCTGGTCCTGGGAAATGCCGAACAAATGAACCGCCTCAATAACTTCAAGGCCTTTGTTCATAAGGGTGGCTGAATCTATGGTAATTTTATAACCCATCTCCCAGGTGGGATGGTTCAGGGCATCTTCAAGGGTAATGTCCTTAAATGCCTCAAATGGACGATTTCTAAAGGGCCCGCCCGAAGCGGTCAGAAATATCCGCTTAAAATCACGGGTCCGGTTGCCCTTCAGGCATTGAAAAATAGCCGAATGCTCACTGTCCACGGGCAGAATCTCCACGCCATTCTCCCGGGCCTTTTCCATGACAATATCTCCTGCCATGACAAGGGTCTCCTTGTTGGCCAGGGCGATCTGTTTTTTTGCCTCTATGGCGGCAAGGGCGGGTTTCAATCCGGCAGCCCCCACCATGGCCAGCAAAACCATGTCAGCGGTTTCCCAGGCAGCCGCCGCCACATACCCTTCTTCCCCGTATAAAATAGCGGGCTTGAATTTACCCTTCAAAGACCTTGAAAGTTCCATGGCCTTTGTCTCGTCAAATACAGCCACCATTTCCGGTTCAAATTCTTCAATCTGGCAAACCAAGAGCGATAGGTTATTGGCCGCGGTCAGGGCCTTGACGGTGAACCTGTCCGGGTAGCGCCTGACGATATCCATGGCAGTTCTACCGATGGAGCCCGTTGATCCAAGCACTGAAAGGTGCTTCATATCAAAAACACCAAATAAACAAAGAGAACGGGAATGGCCAGCAAAAGTCCATCAATCCGGTCCAGCATGCCCCCGTGCCCCGGCAGTATGCGCCCGGAATCCTTGATGTTGGACGCCCGCTTCATGGCCGACTCGAACAGGTCCCCGATCTGACCTGCCACTGCAATCAGAAATGAGCAGGGCAAGGCGTGAAATGCCAGGGAAAAATTGTCAAAAAATGCAAAAGAAAAAACAAAACCGGCAACCATGGAAGTGAGGATTCCGCCCACGGAACCCTCAATGGTTTTATTGGGACTGATATTGGGAGCCAGTTTATGCTTCCCGAAAAAGGTTCCGGTATAAAAGGCACCGGTATCATTGGCAAAAATAACAATCAACAGCCAAATGATCCAGAAGATCCCGCCTTCCATTTCTTTGAGAAAAACCAGCAGAGAAAGGGAAACCGGGATATAGACAATCCCCAGTACCTGTTTGGATATGATGTCAAAAACAAAGGCGTCCAGGGGAAACCGGGCAAGCACATAGACGGCCATGGCCAGCAGGTTCAGGGCAAGGACCAGGAACAGCACCTGCCAGGATCCCAGCCAGGCTGCCATGACAAGCGCCAATGAAGCAGCATAGGAAATTAATTTAAGACAAGGGGAGGCCCCGCCGCCATCCTGCTTGCAAATAATCCTTAAATATTCCCGGATTGCAAATATGGCCACCATTGATACCAGAGCGGCCAAAAGAAGGGTACTGCCTTTTATAAGAATCCATAAGACAAGGGGGCCAAGTATTATTGCGGTGAGCCATCGTTTGAGGTGCTGCATTTTACTTTACCGAAACGTCGGTCCCTTTCTTGAAAGTTTATTAAAATTTCAATAAATTCTTCTCTTGTAAAATCCGGCCACAGGGTATCTGTAATAAAAAGTTCCGAATAGGCCGCCTGCCACATCATAAAATTACTAAGCCTGAATTCTCCGCTGGTTCTGATAATCAGATCCGGGTCTGGCATCTGCCGCGTATAGAGATGGTCTGAAATCATTTCTTCCGTTATCTCATGGGGCTGAATCCGGCCGGCTTTTATTTCACGGGCCAAAGCCTGCACCCCGGCACAAATTTCCTGGCGGCTGCCGTAACTCAAGGCAAGGTTCAGGGCCATGCCCTGATTGCTCTGGGTCATGCCCACGGTTTTCATTGCCTCTTCCCGGATATCTTCGGGCAGTTTTTCCATCTGCCCCAATATATTCAGCCGGACCCCCCGGGCCATCAGCTCATCCCTTTCAGATATCAGAAATCGCTTTAACAAAACCATCAGGGCCTTGACTTCGACCTGGGGTCTGGCCCAGTTTTCAGTGGAAAATGCATATAAGGTGAGCATTCCAATGCCAAGCTCTCTTGCGGCAGTGACAATGGAACGAACGGTCTTTGAACCTTTTTCATGACCTTTAATCCGGTTCATCAGCCGTTTTTTTGCCCAGCGGCCGTTGCCATCCATGATAATGGCAACATGGGCAGGAAGTTTTTCTGGATTAAGACGCAGGTCCTGTCCTGTATCAGACTTCAAGAATTTCCTTTTCTTTGGCTGCAAAAATATCGTCTAATGTTTTGGTATACAGATCGGTCAAGTCCTGCACCTGTTTTTGCGCCTTAAAACTGTCATCTTCGGAAATATCCCCCTCTTTCTGAAGATCCTTGAGCATTTCGTTGGAATCCCTTCTGATATTCCGGACAGCAACTTTATACTCTTCACAAATTTTGGATGCACTTTTGGCAATTTCTTTTCTTCGGTCTTCTGTCAGGGGGGGAATGGAAATCCGAATCAGTTTTCCGTCATTGGATGGGGTCAATCCGATATTTGCCTTTAGAATGGCTTTTTCAACCTCGTTGATAACGCTCACATCCCAGGGTTTTACCGTGATCAACCGGCTTTCAGGAATGGAAACAGTGGCCATCTGGGGAAGGGGTGTCTGTGTCCCGTAATAATCGACTCTCACGCCGTCAAGCATTGACTGGGAGGCTCTTCCCGTGCGCACCTTTGTCAGTTCTTTCTCAAAAGCCTTTTGAGATTTCCCCATCCTGTCTTTGGTTTCTTCGAGCACTTCACTTATCATAACAATACATCCTAAATAATGGTTGACACCTGTCTGCAGGAACTATCACCAGAGAAAAAAATCTTCCCCTTAACCGATACCAGTTCCTGCCACCCGTCTATTTATTATATATCCGGGTGCCAATATCCTCACCAAGGACAGCTTTAAAGATATTGTCGGCTTGGTGAAGATCAAACACCTGTAGGGGCAGGTCATGCTCCATTGCAAGGGATATGGCAGTCATATCCATCACATGCAATTGTTTTTCAATGATCCGCATATAGGACAGCTCATTAAATCGAACTGCATCATCATGAACCATAGGGTCCTTGTCATAGACGCCATCCACCTGGGTTGCTTTAAAAAGGATCTGGGCCCGGGTTTCATGGCCCCGCAACACGGCAGCCGTATCTGTTGTAAAATAAGGATTCCCGGTACCGGCGGCAAAAACAACCACCCGGCCTTTTTCAAGATGCCGAATGGCTTTTCTCAGAATAAAGGGCTCGGCAATCTTATCCATTGCAATGGCAGACTGAACCCGTGTGGGAACACCGCATTTTTCCAATGCATCACAAAGGGCAAGACTGTTGATAACGGTTGCCAGCATTCCCATATTATCCGCCGAGGTCCGGTCCATACCGGCAGAACTGCCTGCAACACCCCTGAAAATATTCCCGCCGCCGACCACCACAGAGATTTCCACGCCAAGGCGATAGACCTTGGCAATCTCCTCTGCCACGTAATGAATCATTTCCGGGGTAATGCCGAAGCCCTGATTCCCCATCAGGGCTTCACCACTCAGTTTAATCAGAATCCTTTTAAACTCAGGCTTTCTCTCCAAGATTTACTCTCCTATTTGGAAACGTACAAATCTTTTAATCTGAATATTTTCACCGATTTGGGCAATGGTTTCTTTAAGGACATCTGTAATGGTTTTCTGGGGGTCTTTGACATATTGCTGACTCATGAGGCAGACATCTTTGTAAAATTTTTCAATCTTACCGTCCACAATCTTGTCAATCATATTTTCCGGTTTGCCCTCTTCCAGCATCTGGGCCCGAAAAATCTCTCTTTCCTTTGCAATAACAGCCGGATCCACATCTTCCGGGTTCAAACCAGCGGGATTGGCCGCTGCAATATGCATGGCGATGTTTTTCACAAAGGTTTCGAAATTCTCTGTTTTTGCCACAAAATCAGACTCGCAATTCACTTCAACAAGCACACCCAGTTTTGAACCGGTATGGATATAAGAATGGATAAGGCCTTCGGAAGTGGAACGTCCTGCCCGTTTTGCTGCCTTGGCAAGACCTTTTTTTCTCAGAAGATCCACTGCTGTTTCATAATCACCCTCTGCTTCGGCTAGAACCCGTTTACAGTCCATAATGCCAGAGCCGGTCGCTTCGCGAAGCTCCTTAACCATTGCTGCGGAAATTTCCACCATTTTATTTTGCTCCTTATTGTCTTTATTCAGTCACTTCTTCCGTGGTATCTATTGTTTCTTCAACCGGTGCGGTTTTTCTGATAATTTTTTCAACCACAGGACCGTCTGATCCATCGGAAACCATTTCAATACCGACTTTTACGTCACTTGTTTCTGCCGGACGGCCTTCTGCTTCTCCCTTATCTGATTCGGCATTCTGCCGTTCCTGATAAATCTGATGCCCTTCAATGGTGGCATCGGCGATACGGGAAGCAAACAAACGGATGGATCTGATGGCATCGTCATTTCCGGGAATCACAAAATCAATATCATCGGGGTCACAATTGGTATCAACAACGGCAACGATGGGTATCCCGAGACGTTTGCCCTCTTTAACGGCAATGGCTTCATTTTTGGGATCAATGATAAAGATGGCGCCGGGCAGGCGTTTCATGTTGCTGATGCCGCCGATGGCAAACTCAAGTTTTTCTTTATCCTTGAGCATTTTGGCCTGTTCTTTTTTGGGATAATTTTCAAGGGATCCGTCATTTTCAATGGAATTCAAAAAATGAAACCGGGTAATATTGTTCTTAATGGTCTGGAAGTTGGTAAGCATACCGCCCAGCCATCTGTTCTCTACATAAAAAGATTCCGAACGATTGGCTTCTTCATAAATGGCTTCGGACGCCTGTTTTTTGGTGCCGACAAAAAGGATATCCTTGCCTTCTGCGGCCACGCCCTTTATAAAATCATGGGCTTTTTTGTACAACTTTACCGTCTGCTGAAGATCCACAATGTAAATACCGTTTCTTGCACCAAAGATATATTTTTTCATCTTCGGATTCCACCGTTTTGTCTGATGTCCGAAATGAACACCTGCTTCCAAAAGTTCTCTAATTGTAATATAAGCCATCTGTTCTCCAAATTAATTAATGGTTTTGTTGCCTTCACCCACTTCATCCCCAAAAATCGACTCGTTTAAAAGCACCGGATTTCAGGTCCATGGATGTGCGTTTTTATTCATTCTAGCAAAATCCCAATGTATATATCAAATACGCCTAGGATAATCAATTCATTTTTTTAACCTTTGCCAAACGGGTGTGGCCTGCCAGGTCTTTTATAAATTCAATGGTTTCATATTCGACAAAGGCGCTCGCAATGGATGCCACTTGTTCTGCCTGATCATACCCCATCTCGATCAGAACCTGCCCCCCCGGCACCAGGTGATGCCGTGCATTCTCCAGAATAGTGCGAATGGAATCAAGCCCGTCAGCCCCTCCGTCCAATGCAAGGAGGGGTTCGTGGGTTTTAATTTCAGGGGCCAGCCCTTGTATGTCTTTTGTGGGAATATACGGCGGGTTGGACACAATCAAATCAAAAATCGCCTGCTTCTTAACGGCGCAAAACCAGTCTCCCTGGAAAAAACGGATGGGGGTTTCAGATAGGATGGCCGCATTCTCGATTGCCGAGGCCAGGGCAACAACGGAAAGGTCGCAACCAAAATAGACATGTCCCTGGCAGGCCTTGGCCAGGGACACCACAATCGCCCCGGACCCAACCCCCAGCTCCAATATCTTTTTTGCCCCGGACGGCCCTGTGCACGGACCCAGCAGGTCAATGGCGGTTTCAACCAGGATCTCTGTGTCCGGCCTGGGGATCAACACCCCCTGGTTCACTTGAAAACTGGATTCGTAAAACCCCTTTTCTCCTGTGATATACGCCACCGGTTCCCTGGCAATTCGCCTTTTAATCAGGGCCCTGTACCGGGCAAGTTCTTTTTTTTCCAGGGGCCTGTCATGTTGAAGATAAAGATCCAGGCGTTGAATGCCCAGGCTGAAGCCAAGGAGAATCTCGGCGGTCAGCCTGGGACTGTCTACACAATGCTGTGTAAAATAGGATTCCGTCCAGGCAAGAATCTTGATGATGGTCCAGTCAATCACCGTCCCTACTAACCCATATCTTTTAGCGACTGGGCCTGGTTAAAGGTTTTAAGCTCATCGATAATGCCCTGGATATCCCCCTCCATAATCGTGTCCAGCCTGTAAAGGGTGAGTCCGATCCGGTGATCGGTCATCCGGCCCTGGGGGAAGTTATAGGTTCTGATTCTGCCGCTCCGGTCCCCTGAACCCACCTGGCCTTTCCTGTCGGCAGCTCTTTTTTCCTCTTCTTCCCTGGTTTTTGCATCCAGAACACGGGCCTTGAGAACCCCCATGGCCTTTTCCTTGTTCTTGTGCTGGGACTTTTCATCCTGGCAGGTCGCCACGATTCCCGTGGGAAGATGGGTGATTCTGACAGCAGAATCCGTGGTGTTGACCGACTGGCCGCCAGGGCCTGACGCCCTGAACACATCCACCTTGATATCGGATGGGTTTATGTCAATTTCAATATCCTCGGCCTCGCACAGGACGGCAACCGTTACGGCAGAGGTATGAACCCGCCCCTGGGTTTCGGTTTCCGGAACCCGCTGTACCCGGTGGGTGCCGCTCTCATATTTAAAACTGGAATAGGCCCCTTTCCCCCGGATAAGGGATACCACTTCCTTGAATCCGCCGGAACTGGAATTTGTTTTTTCAATAATTTCCATTTTCCAGGATTTTGATTCGACATACCGTGAATACATCCTGAAAAGATCCCCGGCAAAAAGACCGGCTTCTTCTCCGCCCGTCCCCGCCCGGATTTCCAGGAGAACATTTTTTTCATCCCTGGGATCCTTGGGCATTAACAGGAGATTGATCTGGGCGGTCAGCTCAGCAATCTGCTCCTCAAGGCTGGGAATCTCTTCCTTGGCCATACTGCGGATATCCGGATCATCATCCCGTAAAAACTCTTTTGCCTCTTTGAGTTCGCCCAAAAGCCCTTCATAAACCCTGAACACCGGAACAATTTTATTGAGTTCGCCATGTTCTTTCAGGTACTCCTGGTATTTTTTCTGATCCGCCAGGACGCTGGGGTCACTCAAGAGATGTTCAAGTTTCACAAACCGCTCTTCAATGCCTTTTAATTTATCAATCATAGTATATCAATCACATTTACAAACACAAAAGGGGCGCTTGTAAAGAAGCCCCCTTTATTTGATTTCCCGGATTATGGCCTTTAAACGAGTTTTGCTGCTTCAAATCCTGCATATTTCTTTTTAAAGCGGTCAATCCTGCCGGCAGAGTCAACCAGTTTTTGTTTTCCGGTAAAAAACGGGTGGCACTGGGAACAAATTTCAACCTTGATATCTTCTTTTGTGGATCCCACATCAAAGGTTGCACCGCAGGCACAGGAAGCCATTGTTTTTGTGTATTGGGGATGTATTTCTTTTTTCATTTTCTGCAAAACTCCTTACCAACCCTGAATATTCGGGTCTTTATTAAAATAATATCGATACTGTCCTATCCATTCTTATGAATTCATCAAATCAAGGAACTCTGCATTATCCTTTGTTCCTTTCATTTTTTCAAGTAAAAACTGCATACTATCAACAGAATTCAAACTTGACAACAATTTTCTTAAAATCCAGACCCGATTCAAAACCGAAGGCTCCAGCAGCAATTCTTCCTTCCGGGTGCCGGACTTGTTTATATCAATGGCCGGATAAATCCTTTTGTCCGCAAGTTTTCTGTCCAGAACCAGCTCCAGATTACCGGTTCCCTTAAATTCTTCAAAAATAACTTCATCCATGCGACTGCCGGTATCAACCAGGGCTGTGGCAATAATGGTCAGGCTGCCGCCGTCTTCAATGTTCCGGGCAGCGCCGAAAAAACGCTTGGGCCGGTCAAGGGCATTGGAATCCACTCCGCCCGAAAGAATTTTGCCCGATGGGGGCATCACCGAGTTGTATGCACGGGCAAGCCGTGTAATACTGTCCAGAAGAATTACCACATCATGGCCCTGTTCCACTATTCTTTTGGCTTTTTCAATCACCATTTCCGCCACCTGCACATGGCGCTCGGCAGGTTCATCAAAGGTGGAACTCACCACTTCCGCGTTCACGGAACGGGCCATGTCGGTCACTTCTTCCGGCCGCTCGTCAATGAGAACGATCATGGGGATAATGTCCTTGTGCGCCTTGATCATGGAGTTGGCAATATTCTGGAGCAGCATGGTCTTGCCTGCCTTGGGCGGCGACACGATCAATCCCCTCTGGCCGAACCCAATGGGACACATCATATCAAGAACGCGCATGGAATAATTATCCGACGCATCCTCAAGCATCATCTTACGCTCGGGATAAAGGGGCAAAAGGTTGTCAAACAATATGGTTTCTGCTGCAAGCTCCGGATTCTGGAAATTCACAGCCTCCACTTTCAGCAGGGCAAAATATCGCTCGGAATCTTTCGGCTGGCGCACCTGCCCCGAGACCGTGTCCCCGGTTCTCAGGTTAAACCGCCGGATCTGGGAGGGAGAGACATAGATATCATCGGGCCCGGGAAGATAATTATATCCGGCAGCCCTTAAAAAACCAAATCCATCCGGAAGGATTTCAAGGGTCCCCTCACCATAGACCTGACCGCTTTCTTCAATATTGGCCTGGAGCAAAGCAAAGATCAAATCTTGTTTCTTAAGGCCGCCAAAACCTTGAATTTTATACTCTTTTGCAAGCTTTGACAGTTCACTAATCTTCATCTTATTGAGGTCTACAAGATTCATTCAATCTCCCGGTTCTTTAGTCATTTGGTTTGGTTTAGGATTTGGTTTCTTTGGAATTGCTTTCTTAAGGGATACCTTTTTGATTTTGATAATCTGGAAGTCTAAGTGTTTGTGGAAAAAATAGAAAATAGACAGATGATCGAAATTTTTAGAAGTACACCTGATAATTAAGATATTATTTTTTTATTGTCAAGAATTCTTTTTTAATTGTGGTGTAAAAATTTTCAACGGATTCAAAGAGTTCACCCGGGTTTCCATTATTTTTAATCACATAATCCGCCTGTTGCATTTTTTTTTCCTGGGCCATCTGAAGATCCAGGATCTTTCCCGCACTGGCAATAGAGACCGTGTCCCTTTCGGAGATCCTTTCCAGCAATCGTTCACGGGATGCCACGACAACCAGGGTCAGGTCAAACTTATTCTCCATGCCCAGCTCAAACAAAAGCGGAACCTCCACGGCACAGGCAGGTTCTTTGTCATAAACGGCCGTCTTCATCTGCAAAACCATCTGTTCTGCGATAAGGGGATGGAGCAGCGCCTCAAGTTGTTTTCGCAATTCAGGCCGGCTGACCACAAGATTTCGCATCATTTCCCTGTCAAGTGTTTGGTCCTGTTTGACCACACTGGGGCCGAACAAGGCCTTCACCCCCCCATAGGCTTTTTGTCCGGGTGCAACCACCTGGCGGGCAATCTGGTCACAATCTATGGTCACAAGGCCCAGGGTTTTGAATCCCTGGCAGACCAGACTTTTGCCCGATCCTGCCGACCCTGTAACCCCTATCCGCAAAATATTCATTTGCCGCTTAAGGTCCTGTTATTGTGTTTGTTTCATTGGGGATATGCTTCATAGACATTGACTTATAATACACTGGTGTGCTATTTTTCAAGCCCGTTTTAAATTTTTTTTTTAATTGCAACAAAAAGGAAAAACACGTGGAAAGAACACTCTCTATCATCAAACCCGATGGGGTTAAAAAAAACATCATCGGTGAAGTCATCAAACGCTTTGAAACTGCCGGCATTAAAATTGCCGCGATGAAAATGCTCCATCTGTCCAAACCCCAGGCCCAGGGATTTTATGCAGTTCACAGGGAACGGCCTTTTTTTGACAGCCTTACCGATTTCATGACATCAGGCCCCATTGTGGTAATGGTTCTTGAAGGAGATGGGGTGATTGCCAAAAATAGAAAGCTCATGGGAGCTACCAATTTCAAAGATGCAGAAGAAGGCACCATTCGAAAAGATTTTGCAACCGACATTGAAAAAAATGTGGTGCATGGATCCGATGCCGTCGAAACAGCAGCATTTGAGATCGGCTACTTTTTTAACGGCCTTGAAATCCAGGCCAGATAACCCAGACCCGGTTCTGATCCGGAGAATGAAACAACCATGAAGATGCATGAAGCGAGAGAGAACAATCCCTTCATGTTCTTCATGGCAACCTGGCCCACCCCCCTGGCATCAGGGAATCAGCAGATCAAAACCCGTTGCATTGTCTTTTTTTCTCACACCGGTTGAATCCAGAAGCTCATGCACAATAACCTCCATTACCTGCCACACCCGGACCCCATTTCGCCCACACCCCGCCACCGTTGAAAACCCCCGGCCACAGGCCATGTGCAAATGCAGTACTGGTTTTCCGCCTTCATCGGGAAACAAGGTGCCGGTGCCACACACTTCATGGACATTGTCCAAGATCCGGGTTTTCGGCACAATCTTTGATACGCGGCCCTGTTCAGGTCCTACCACAAGGGTGCTGCCGGCATCCGCCCCGCCCAGAATAATCATGGAAGCTGCAAGGATCCCTTGTTCCATGGCAAAGGCTTCAATGGCCTCATGGACCACATCACCATCTTCAAGGCGAACAACAAAAATCCGCCCAGGTTTGGCCAATGAATATTTCATGTTTCTCTCATTGTGTTAAAAAGTTATTCATATTCCCGGGTGTATACCCGTCAAGGTCAAAGGCAACATAGCTAAACCCGATTTGTTTCAACCCCCGGGATACCCTCTGGCGCATATCCTTTTGGGCCAGGGTCAAAATCTGCCCCGGCTCCATTTCAATCCGGGCCATGGTACCATGGCACCGGACCCGGACATTGCCAAAGCCAAGTTCCCGCAAAAAAGCCTCCCCCTGGGCGATCATCCCAAGCTTCTCCCGGGTAATCGGTTCATGGTAGGGAATTCGGGTGGCCAGACAGGACTGGGATGCTAGATCCCAGGTTGCAAGTCCCATTTGTCGCGAACAGGCCCTGATTTCTTGTTTTGAAAACCCGGCATCCGCCAGGGGCGCAACAAATCCCAACTCTTTTGCCGCCGCAAGCCCGGGTCGGAAATCACCCAGATCATCTGTATTAACGGCGTGGAGGAACCTGTCTATTCCATGGTGAATCGCTGTTTTTCGAACCAATGAAAAAATGTGGCCCTTGCAAAAATAACATCTTTCGGGGGTATTTTGCACCACTTCATTTTTTTCCAGAATATCCAGGTCCAGACAAATATGCGCCACCCCCAGAGAGTTGGCCAGTTTTCGGGCAAGCGCTTTTTCCGCCCTGGTGAAAAACGGGGAAGATACGGTGATGGCCAGAACTTTTTCAAGGCCAGCCCGGCTTGCCAGGGCCAAAAGAAAGGTAGAATCCACCCCGCCTGAAAATGCCAGGGCAACCCTTTTCATTCCTTTTAACCCATCTTCCAGAACCCTGCGTTTATCCGTGCATTCCGGTGTAATTTCCTTAATGCTCATATATCTCAAATCTCGTTTTTGAATCGGTCAAGGCATCAATCCTCTCCTGAAACGCCCTCCGGCCTTCACTTATCAACCATTTTGACCAGTCTTCAATTTGTTCCCACCTGGAAATGATCAGATACTCATCCGGGACATCCACCCGGCGCAGGGTATCAGCCCCTAGATACCCCTTCTGCTCCTTGGCAAGTTCAACCAGCTCCTGGTAGAGATTTTCCAGAAGCTCCCCGTTGCCGCATGTTACCTTTCTTTTGATCAATACGGTTACAGCCATACCCTTTCTCCTGGTAAAACAGCATTTTAAAATCGATTCCCAAACTTGAGCAATCCTGGCACTCTTCCGAGCCCAATATTTCCTTGGGCCGGGGTAAAAGCCATCTTTATCCCATCTTCTTCTGATCGAAAACCTATCATATTTCATGGGCAATTACCAAAGATTCAGCCAAATTTATTCTTGACTCACTTCCGGGTTTGATGTATATACCCAGACGTTAAATATGCTGGGTGATCGTCCAACGGCAGGACTACGGACTCTGACTCCGTCAATTAAGGTTCAAATCCTTATCACCCAGCCACTTTAACAGCATCAGGTTTTCAGCTTTTTGGCTGAAAGCCTTTTTTGCTTTCAGGGGGGTGTTGTCCATCATCTGTCCATCATTTTAATTTTATGTAATGTGATATTTTGTGAAAAAGGTACTTACAGGGGAGCACGTACATCCCGATGAGGCTCGGGTTCATGTATTTGAGTACTGTAATCGACTGGTATAGCCGCTACATTCTTTCATGGGAGCTGTCGAACTCATTGGACGCTCGTTGTAGCTAAGGCTATATGTCTATTTCGACTACTATAATTGCGACCGGAAGCATTCTACTCTGGACAAGCAAACCCTAGCTGAGGTACTCATGAAAGGCACAGTCAAAAAGGAGGTTCATAAGGAATTGTGATCAAAGATGCCTCCAGCGGCCCTGTTGGGTGTATGTTCCGCGTTAAGGCGCGGGGATTTAACGCATTAAAGACAGAAACATGGCGCTCAGGTTGCTTCCCAACATTGCCCACCATGGTGTTATGAAAGAACAAGAGGAATTTATCATAAAAGTATCCAAGGCAGCAGAAAAACGGGCGACTTGTAGGTCGCCTATATCACGAAACAATAGAGCGCAGTTTCCACTTAAGAAATCCCGTTTCGTGGTTTAAGATTGGAGATAGGCGCAAACAGCTAAAAATCCAACGACAACGTTGCATCTATATACATAGTGCACTTTTTTATATAAGTTCAATTTCCATAAGTGCATTACCTGTTTTTAAAATTAGAAGGTTCTGGAGGAATGATGCTTTTTGAGCGATACAACTTCACTTGCTGTCTTGAAACCGATGCAGCACTTCCCTGCTACAAAGGATCAACTTTCCGCGGGGTGTTCGGTCGGGCCTTGAAAAAAGTGGTCTGCGCCTTAAAACAGCAGGAATGCGGAACCTGCCTGCTCAAAGCGACCTGTGTCTATTCACGGGTTTTTGAGATCCCTGTTTCAGCCAATGCAAAAGATGTTCGCATGGCCGCACCGCCGCATCCGTTTGTGATAGAACCCCCGCTGACCCCGGACACCCTTTTCCCGGCAGGTTCGTCTTTTGATTTTTCCCTGTTGCTGATGGGAGAGGCAAACACCTGGCTTCCTTATTTTATATATGCGTTTGAGCAGATGGGCAGAATCGGTATCGGGAAAAAATTAAATGGAAAACGGGGACAATTTCAGCTTGAAAATGTCTCTTGTACTGGGTTATCCATCTATTCATCCGCGGATCACAAACTCACAAAAACCGGCCCAATGAACAGGCTGGATCTGAACGCTTCTCCAAAACCAGGGGACACGGATCTTTGTCTCAGGCTGACCCTGGAAACCCCCCTTCGTCTGAAATTCGACAACAGGCTTCAGGCGGATCTGCCCTTTCATCTCCTCGTCAGATCCATGCTCCGAAGAATCTCTTCCCTCATGAATGCCTATGGAGATGGGGAACCTGCTCTGGATTATACCGGTCTTGTCAAAAAAGCGGAAACCGTCAAAACAATTGCCGGAAATCTTTCCTGGTTTGACTGGCAGCGCTATTCCTTCCGCCAGGATGAAAAAATGCTCATGGGCGGCATGACCGGTTCCGTGACCTATGAAGGCCCTATCGGGGAATACCTGCCCCTGATGGAATTCTGCGAACAGGTCCACCTGGGTAAACAGACCACATTCGGGCTAGGAAAAATAAAAGCAGAGATCATTGCATGAAAAATATTCTTCTGGCCGTCACCGGGATGACGCCCCAGGTGATCACGGAAACCCTCTATGCGCTTCATCAGAACAATCAGGCCGTGGATGAGATCCATATCATCACCACCCGGAACGGCAAAGAAAAAATCTATTCCCAGTTGATCGGCGGCCCGCAAGGTCATTTTTACAGATATCTTGAGGAATACGGGTTTGAAAAGAACCGGATACTGTTTGACCATTCCCGGGTGCACGGGGTCACGGATGAATACGGCAATGAGCTTGAGGATATTGTATCTGCACATGACAATGAAAGATTGCTGGCCAGGTGCCTGGATCTGGCATTTCAATTGACCTTAGCAAAAAACACAGCAATTTTCTTTTCCGTTGCCGGCGGCAGAAAAACCATGAGTTCCTGCCTGACCCTGGCGGCCCAGCTCTATGGCCGTCCCCAGGACCGTCTCTATCATGTCCTGGTCACACCGGAATTTGAATCCAACCGGGATTTTTTCTACCCGCCCCGGATATCCCGCAAGATAGAGCTGCATGACCCAAAGGGACTGCCCTATTACAAGGAAACCCGGTTTGCCCGGGTCACCCTGGTCCCCATCCCCTTTATCTCCATCAGAGGTCAGCTTTCATCCGACCAGCTTCAGGAGCCAAAAGATCCGGCAACATTGATGCTGTCTCTCATCAAGGAAGAAGACCCCTGCCTGACGGTCAACCTGCCTTTGGGAAAGATTTCCTTCAAAACCCTTGAACTGGATCTGATGCCGTCCCACATGGCGCTTTACGCGTTTTTCGCCATGCAGAAAAAACAATGCCCAAAGAAAACCGACACCTGCGCCGGCTGCCATGACTGTTTTATGGACATATCTGCCCTGGATGAAAACCGGGATGCCATTTCTACATTGTACCAGAAACTCTGCGGCACAAGGCCCATAACGGAAATGAGCACCACCGGCATTGCCGGTGCCGGTCTGACCACGGAAAATTTCCGGTCCCTGAGAAGCAAAATCAATAAAGCCCTGCTCGTCGCTTTCGGCCCC
>Ga0180007_10004154_pt1 | contig 15536 bp, 11 predicted proteins | sample MM_PC_MetaG_FD_121122 | JGI IMG/M metagenome (GOLD analysis project Ga0180007, IMG submission 121122) | Groundwater microbial communities from the Aspo Hard Rock Laboratory (HRL) deep subsurface site, Sweden - MM_PC_MetaG | ecosystem: Environmental > Aquatic > Deep subsurface > Groundwater... | reverse complement strand
CTTGTTATTTATGATTTTTTCGATGCCTTCGGCACCGGTGCCGGAGGTATCGACCTTTACGTCGAGCGCGTCTGTTTCCCAGAAATCAAGTTTTTCACCGTTCAACGTACGCTCTACGCCCATACGCATTCCGGGTTCGTCGTCGATTACCAGCACATATAATTCATTCACAAATCACACCTTGAGAAGTTTTTTAATTTCCTGCTGCAGTTGTTCGGCTCGAACAGGCTTTTCGAGAAGCGCATCGGCTTTGATCCAGCGGTGCTCTTCTCTGGTTTTAACATTGAAAGCCAGCCCAGTTTCGCTGGCAACACCGGTCAACATAATAATTGGCATCTCTGGCAGGCGCTTCTTGAGGTTGTGGCAGAGCGTAAAACCTGAATCATGTTCTTCCATCATCAAGTCTACGATTGCGATGTCTGGTATTTGTTTTTCGAGTGTGCTTATTGCGCTGGCAGCGCTTTCAGCCTCTATCACTTTGTATTTCAGGGCTTCGAGCATGACTCGTTGCTGTAATCTGAAATCCTGATCATCATCTACCAGAAGGACTGTTATGACTTTTTGCATTTTATTTTCCCTTTCTGACGTTGTTGTTAGCTTATATATTGACTTGAATTTGTGTCTTTAACGGTATGGCGGGGAAAGGTCACCGTAAATGTTGTGCCGGTCGGGCCTTCTGCCGGATCGGCGTTACTTTCGACCTTGATATCCCCGCTGTGCATTTTGACTATGCCGTATGTTACTGCCAGGCCTAGTCCGGTGCCTTTGCCAAGTTGTTTGGTGGTAAAAAACGGTTCAAAGACACGGTTCATGTTCTCTTTCAGAATACCTTTGCCATTGTCTTTTACCGCAATACTTACCTTCTCTTCGCTTCCCAGGACAGTGATTTCGAGTATGCCATCTTTTTCCATTGCAGCCAGCGCATTGCTGATAAAGTTGGTTAGAATCTGTATGATCTGGTCACCATCAACTTCTGCGATCGGGTTTTCGTTACACTTGCTTATTCTAACCGTGGTTTCGTAAGGTGTCTGCACCAACCTCAAGGCATCACTAACCAACATGTTCATGTCGGTAGGAGTCTTCATCACTTTGTTTTCGCGGGCAAAGTTGAGCAGACCGGAAACAATTTTTTTGCAGCGGTCGGCCTGACTTGCAATTATCGAGGCATCTTCTTTGGCTCGCGTATCATCTTCGCAGGAATCCTGCATCAGATGAGCATACATCAGAATAACACCGAGCGGGTTATTGATCTCATGCGCAATGCCAGCGGCAAGCTGACCCATGCTGGCCAGTCTTTCGGCGTGCATCAGAGCTTCCTGTATGCTCGAAAGCTTTTTATTGCTGTGTTCTAGTTCACCGATTGCTTTTTCGAGTTCGCCGATGGTAAAGGGCAGACACATTTCACTTTCGGCAAGATTATGAAAAATTGCGAGAGCGTGCTCGCGGCAGGTCTCGTAACCGCAGGCGCCACAGTTGAGCTCGTCTTCCTGCGAAAATTTGCCCATTTCTGACATGATCATATGAATCACTTCTTCGTTTGGATTTTCCTGGCGCTGATCGTGGTTGCGATATTTGCGCGAAAGATCGAGCTTCGAGAATTTTTCGATGTCGTCTTTCCAACGCTGATGATCCATTTTTTCGAGGCGCTTGCGCGTATATGTGCCGATTCGGTGACGGCGACTGAATTGCGAGGCATTGTCGTCGCTCATACCGGCGCCCATGATGCAGCCTTCGCACGCCAGAATTTCGAGCAGGCGTGCTTTGAGACTGCCATCTCCGAAGCTTTTGAGCGCTTCAACAAAATGCAGGCGGTCGTTGATCGAGATAATGTCTTCGCTCATCAGATCTTCTTTTATCTCAGCTGCCTGCAACAGTCCGCCGCCGACCGGAAAAAGGCTGCCGGTTCCGCCCCATGGCGGAGCAAAATCCATCTTGTTTGCCCTGTCCGGCTCTATCTTGCTTTCGGCAAGCATCTGTTTGAGCTCTACAAAAGTCAAAACACAGTTGACTTCATTTTCGAGATCTTCGTCAAAACCTTCGCATTTTTTGGCGGTGCAGGGGCCGATAAATACGATTTTGATGTCGGGTCCACAGATAGCTCTGACTACTCTCGCAGTAGCCACCATCGGGCTGACTATCGGCGCGAGAGAATCTATCAACTCCGGGTGATAGCGTTCGACATAGTTTATGATCGCCGGACAGGTGGTTGCGATGTATGGTTTTGATTTCTTTGTGTTTTGTAGTAGCTCTCGGTATTTTATGGCGACCAGATCGGCTCCAAATGCCACTTCGTTGACTCGGTCGAAGCCGAGTTTCAGCAGCATTCCAACAAATCGTTCTCTGTCGATTTCGTGGAATTCTGCAGCAGCACTTGGAGCGACTATGGCCGCTACCGGTTCTTCACGTTCAAGAAGGCTTCGGCAGTAAGCAGTTGAATCGAGAACCTGTTTGGCTTTGCGCGAACAGACGCGAACGCAGTTGCCGCAGCCGATACATCTGTCTTTGATAACTTTGGCCTGGCCGTCGATAACTCTAATTGCCTTGGCCGGGCAAGTTCTGACACAGGTGTAACATTTTCTGCACCGTTCAGGAATGGTGAAGATGGTTCCTTCATTGACTGACAATCTCATCTGTCATTTCCTATTTGACGCAACTTACTTGACTACGTCTCTTTTCGCATAATGAGTATGCAGAAGTTTGTGGCTCTTGTGACCAAGCGGTTCGCCGAGATAGTCTTTATACAGTTTCTGGATATCGGGGTTCAGGTGCGAGGCTCGATATTTTTCATTCTTGTCGATACTATACAATGACTTCATTCTGGCGGCAACCGCTTCAGGCGTAACGCCTATTGGCTGTCCGCCACCGTTGATGCAGCCACCAGGGCATGCCATGATTTCGATAAAATGCAAATCACTACGCCCGGCTCTGATCTCATCAAGCAGGTCAGAAGCGTTTTTAAGGCCACTGACGACTGCGATGCCGACTTCGGTACCATTGATGTTTATCTTGGCTTCCTTGCGGCCTTCAAGACCTCTGACTACCTTGATGTCAAGGCTGTCAAGTTCTTTTCCGGTCAGAAGGAAATAAGCTGAACGCAACGCCGCTTCCATAACTCCGCCGCTGGTGGCAAATATCTTACCAGCACCGGTTTTAAGGCTGAGTGGGTTGTCGGCAGGCTCAGGCTCAATAGAATTGAGATCGAGTCCGCGCATTTTCATCAGTCTGACCAGTTCACGGGTGGTGATAACTGCGTCAATATCAGGAACGCCGTCGTTGAGCATTTCGTCTCTGGTTACTTCGAATTTTTTGGCGATACAGGGCATGACAGAGACGCTGAAGATCTTTTTGGGATCAATATTGCTTTTTTCAGCAAAATAGTTCTTGATCACTGCGCCCATCATCTGTTGCGGGCTTTTGCATGAAGACAGATTGTCGAGCATATCGGGATAAAATTGTTCTGCATATTTTACCCAGCCTGGTGAACAACTGGTGATCATTGGCAACTTACCCTTGTTCTTGAATCTGGAAACAAATTCTGCGCCTTCTTCCATGATGGTCAGGTCAGCGGTGAAGGAAGTGTCAAAGACCTTGTCGAAGCCGATTCGGCGCAGGGCGCCATTGAGCGGTCCGCTGCATTCAACGCCTGGTTTGAGGCCAAATGCTTCACCAATTGAGACTGAAATTGCGGGTGCATGTTGTACAACTACATATTTGTCGGGGTCAGCGATTGCCTCAAGAACTTCTTTTGTCGAGCTTTTTTCGCGTAGAGCGCCGGTAGGGCAGACTTTGATGCACTGTCCGCAGAACACACATGAGCTCATGTTCAGGCCATCGTTGAATGCTGTTTCGATTCGGGTTTTGCTGCCTCTGCCGACAAAGTCGATGGCAGAAACATTTTGTATTTCTTCGCAGACCCGCACGCATTTTCCGCAGAGAATGCATTTGGCCGGATCGCGCTCTAGTGCTGGGCTTGATACGTCGAGGTGGCAGCTGCTTTTTTCACCCTGGTAGCGGCGAGTGCGCACGCCATATTCTTCAGCGAGTGTCTGTAAATCGCAGTTACCATTGCGCACGCAATAGAGGCAGTCGTCGGGATGGTCGGCGAGCAGCAGTTCGATGATGGTTTTGCGCGCTCTTACCGCTTTGGCGCTGTGAGTTTGGCATTTCATACCTTCGGAGACGGTTGTGGCACAGCTTGGAGCCAGTCGGCCATCCATCTCGACGACGCATAGGCGGCAGGCTCCAGAAGGTGGTAGACCCTCGAAGTGGCAGAGAGTTGGCACTTTGATGCCAGCTCGTCTGATCGCTGTCAGGAGTAATTCGCCCTTGTTTGCTTCGACCTGTCTATTATTTACTTCGATTTGAATCATGATCTTACTCCTTCACGACGGCCTTGAATTTGCACACGTCATAACATGCGCCGCATCTGATACACTTGTCGGGAATAATGTAATGTGGGGCTTTGACCTTGCCCATAATCGCGCCGCTTGGGCACTGTTTGGCACACATGGTACAGCCAACGCACTTGTCGGCGTCGATGCTGAAATCAAGCAGGTCGTGACATGCGCCGGCTGGGCATTTGCGCTCGAAAACGTGCGCTTCGTATTCATCGCGAAAGTAACGCAGGGTTGATAGGACTGGGTTCGGAGCTGTCTGGCCAAGTCCGCACAGGCTGGTATCTTTAATGACTCCAGAAAGCCTTTCCATATACATGACTGCCTTGAAACGATCTAGAGAAGAACGTTTGTCAGTAGTTTTTGGTCTTTCGGTGATGCTTTTGAGAGTTTCAAGAATGCGGCGGGTACCTTCGCGGCAGGGAATGCACTTTCCACAGCTTTCGCGCTGAATAAATGACATGAAGAACTTGGCGAGATCAACCATGCAGGTGGTTTCGTCCATGACAACCAGGCCACCTGAACCCATCATGGCGCCAATGGCTTTTAGAGATTCATAGTCGATTTCGACATCGAGATGCTGTTCTGGTACACAGCCGCCTGACGGACCGCCAATCTGCACAGCCTTGTATTTGCGGCCGCCTGGTATACCGCCGCCGATATCGAAAACAAGTGTTCTGAGCGGGGTGCCCATGATAACTTCGGCCAGTCCGGTGTTGTTGATCTGACCAGAAAGTGCGAATACTTTGGTTCCTGGGCTGTTTTTGGTTCCGATTGCATTGAACCATTTGGCGCCGTATCTGAATATATCAGGCAGGTTAGCGAGCGTTTCGACGTTGTTTATAACGGTCGGGCAGCCAAACAAACCAGAAATAGCGGGGAAGGGCGGTCTTGGTCTGGGCATGCCGCGCTTGCCTTCGATGCTGTTTATCAGAGCGGTTTCTTCGCCACAGACAAAGGCGCCGGCACCCTGTTTGATAACTATTTCTAGTTTGAAACCGCTGTCGAGAATATTGTTACCGATCAGGCCCCACTCTTTTGCTTCTGCGATTGCCCACTCAAGACGTTTTATGGCAAGCGGGTATTCCGCTCTGATATATACATAGGCCTTGGTGGCGCCGATTGAGTATGCGCCGAGAAGCATGCCTTCGAGCAGGCGGTGTGGGTCGCCTTCAATTACTGCTCTGTCCATAAACGCGCCGGGGTCACCTTCGTCGGCGTTACAGATCAAATATTTCTTTTCACCAGCGGCTTCAAGGGCAAAACGCCACTTCTTGCCAGTTGGAAAACCGCCGCCGCCACGACCTCTAAGCCCGCTTTCTTCAACTATGCTGCAGGCTTCTGTCGGGGTTTTTGCTTTGAGAATTTGAGACAGGCCTAGATAGCCGCCGCGTGCGATGTATTCTTCGATGTGTACAGGATTTATCTCGCCACAGTTGGCGAGCACGCGCCTGGTTTGTGCCTTAAAGAATGATGAGCTGTAAAATTCTGGAACATTCTGCCAGTTGCCGTCACCCTCAAGTTTGAATTGGCCAAGCAGATGTTCTTCGGGAATATTGCCGGTAAATAGTTTGTTTAGAATGTTTTCGACCTTGTCGCCAGACACTCTGCCGAAGCTGATGCGTGATCTGCCGGGAAGCTGAACGTCCATCATCGGTTCTTCTACACAGAGACCTATGCAGCCGACTTCGAGAACCTCAGCATCTTTGTTGTTCTTTGCCAGCCAGTCTTTAACTGCTTCAAGAGTTTTGGCCGCTCCGGCGCCGAGTCCGCATGTTCCGGCGCCGACGTAGACAACCGGTTTTTCGACCTTGGTTCGTTTGATCAGGTTGAGTGCTTCATTCCTGATGGAATTGCAATCGGGGCTGTCGTGGCAAACCGGGCCGCTAACTCGGCACTCGATGAGATTCGAGCAGGGGCTCTCATTTGTATGGTGGCATTTTGAACAGCAAGGAGCTTGCATTTTTTTCATTGTTTGCTCTCCTCAGGTTGGATACTTCGGTAGTGTTTGAGAATTACAGGCACATCATCTGGAGTGACCCTGGCATGAAAGTTCCCGTTAACGGCAATTACCGGTGCCAGACCGCAGGCTCCTATGCAGGAAACAATTTCAATGCTGAAAAAGCCATCTTTGGTAGTTTCGCCAGCGCCAATGCCAAGTTCACGCTCGATGCGGCTGAGCAGCGCGGCGCTGCCTTTTACGTGGCATGCGGTGCCTCGGCAGACCTGGATGTTCCATTTGCCGTAGGGGGTGAAGCGGAACTGGTTGTAGAAAGTGGCGACACCATAGATCTTGCTTGCTGGCAGATCGAGTGCTTTGCCAATCTCAATAACAGATTCGCGTGAGATGAACCCTTCTTCTTCCTGAACCGCCTGCAGAACTGGAATGAGAGAGTCGCGCCCTGGGTTAGAAAGTTGACTGATAATTTTTTCTATTACGCTCATGCTGACTTTCCTTTGCATATGTGTTTTTGTGGGAAAAGTAGATTGCTTTTTCCAGCGCCATTGTCATGTCTATTGTTTGAATGAATACGTTGCTGTTAGTGGTGATGTGTTTGGGAGCGAAATTCAAAATCGCTTTTACGCCGGCGTCGATCAGGTCTTTTACAGCATTTTCGGCAGCTTCGGCAGGCACTGCCAGAATAGCAGTAGAAATTTTTTTCTCTCCAACTATCTTTTTGAGTTGGTCTGCGTTATAACAGCGTCTACCGCAGATTATGCGACCGCACTTGTCGGGGTCGTTGTCGAATGTGGCAACAATATCGAAATTTTCGCGAGAACCTGAAAAAAAGCCGAGCAGCGCGCGTCCGAGATTACCGACGCCGATCAGGGCCACATTTTGTTTTTCGGGATAATCAAGCAGCTCGCTGATTTCATCGCTCAACAGATTTATTTCGTAGCCCTTGCTCGAACAGCCGTTGCCGCCGACCTGCATCAGGTCACGCCTGACCTGGGCAGGAGTGCCTGCGACTATTTGTGCCAACTCATGTGAGTAGACCCGAGTTTTGCCTTTTTTCTGTAGTTCTTTGAGGTGTCGCCGGTAAACGCTAAGTCGTTCAACGGTTTTTTCAGAAATTTTTTGTTTTAATGCGGCCATATTTATCTTCACATGCTTAAGTTGTTAAGGTTTTCACGCTGTGCATTATTTCACAACTAGAGTATAACTATCGTAAAGCTTTCTGTCAATCAATTTAGTGCTTTTTTTCGCAAGCTTTTATAACCCTAAATAAGCTGATGAATGCTGCGTATTGCACTTATTATCATGATTCTGATAATTGCTGAGGGGAGTTTTCGGCTTCAGAATGAGTAGAATAATTATGGGGAAGTGTCTCTGGAGTGAGTGAAATTTTGCCGGGTAGGGCTCGACGGTAACTCCGTAAAATGCTGATATGCATAATGATCAAGGCAATAAATGAAAGAAGCAGTTGATGAGGTTCTATATTGACTCTCTGAAACGAACGTGCTATTTTCGTGCACCACCAGAGAAACAGACAAAATCGATTGGCTGCGCGGATAACGACAAATGACTTACTCTCAACCCAGTTGTGCCGATATTTTTGAGTCGGGACTGATGTCTTATGAAGATGCGCTTTTACGCATATTATCAAGCCTGTCAGCTATCAAAGGCAGCGAGCGTCTGCCAATTGAAAGAGCTCGTGGCCGAATTCTTCATAAATCGGTTATTTCAACGCTTGAGGTTCCCTCGCATACCAATTCTGCGGTTGACGGATATGCTTTGCGCGCCTCTGACCTTTCTGGTCGGGATGACTATCGACTGCTCATCAGAGATGTTGCTTTGGCTGGAAGGCAATTTGACGGCGTAATTGAAAAGGGTGAATGCCTTCGGATAATGACCGGTGCAGCAATTCCAGAGCCATTGGACACTGTAATCATGCAGGAGCATGTCGAGCTTGAGGATGGTTGCATCAGAATTAATCATCACTATAGAGCTGGCAAAAACGTGCGTCACGCTGGAGAAGATATCAGGATTGGCGACACTGTTCTTGCCGCCGGCAGAGTGCTTACGCCTCCTGATATCGGGCTGCTTGCTTCTGTAGGTATTTCAGAAATTGAGGTTAAACGCAGGTTAACCTTAGCGATAGCCTCAACCGGTGACGAGGTTTTTGCTCCCGGGCAGGCTCTTTGCCCTGGCGGATTATACGACAGTAATCGTTATAGTCTTATCGCCGCGCTGGATCGCCCTGATATCGAAATAGTTGATCTTGGCATACTTCCTGATGATGTTGATGCCTTGTTAAAAAGCTTTAATGAGGCAGGTTGTTACGCAGATGTGATTATTTCTTCTGGCGGCGTCTCGGTTGGCGAGGCTGATTTTACCAAGTTGGCATTGAGTAACTCGGGTCAGGTTGACTTCTGGAAAGTAGCCATCAAACCTGGGCGTCCGCTGGCGTTTGGCCGTATCGGACAAGCAGCATTTTTTGGGTTGCCCGGAAACCCGGTTGCGGTAATGGTTACTTTCTATTTTTTTGTTCTACCTGCTCTTGAAAAAATGCTTGGTATGGTTGATAAGCCAGTAGCCCCAACTTTTAAAGCTCGTACAACCGAGGATCTGCGCAAGGTGCCAGGTCGGACAGAAATTCAACGCGCGATTATCAGCCGCGATGAAAACGGTGAATGGATTGTGAGAACAACCGGCAAGCAGGGTTCAGGAATTTTACGATCAATGAGTCTGGCGAATGCTTTTATTGTTCTGGATCACGAAGATGCCGGAATCAGCGCGGGGGAAATGGTCACCGTAAAGCCCTTCTGCGGAATGTTTTAACAGGTGTTATGAGCCGAAGGGGTTGAAGAGCAAGTCTGTTATCGGTGCATAGTTGCGGTTTCCCATGGCTTCTGCAAGTTCATCAGGGGTGTTGATGTTTACCAGGACATTTTTCCATGTGGTGTTGTCATCGCTTATTATCAGCTCACGCACGCTACATCCATCGTAAAAAGCACGGGTTCGCCGCTCATTGTTAGCTAAAGCCGTTTCTATAGCAGCGAGACAATCGCGTGAATAAATAGCGAACAGAGGGTGAATGCCATCTGGCGTTCTTGGCACAACTATATCTGACCCTTTTGAGTTGTTGATCAGATCTAGAATAGCCTCGCGCCTGACAAAAGGCATGTCGCAGGCCATTACAAAAACCTTGTCGGTTTCAGCGCTACGTAATCCTATGGCGAGGGCGCCAAGCGGGCCAATTTTTACCGGATCGTCAATAAACCTGGCCAGAGCGAGATCGGACGCTGCAAATTGTTCAGGGAACCCCACGATAGTGATCTTGCACGCGACGGCGGCTACTTCTCTTACGATGTGCTTCCATAGCGGAATCCCGTTCCAGTCGAGCAGGGCTTTCGGATGACCGAGTCTGCTGCTTGCTCCTCCGGCGAGAATGACTGCATCAAATGGCTCTGAGACTGTAATCATTTATATAGTGATTCTTTCAGCATGAGTGTATACATTGAATCTTTCGCCGCGAGCGAACCCGATAAGGGTTATGCCAAGGTCGGTGGCAAGCTGAAAAGCACCTGAGGTCGGTGCAGAAGGAGAAATTAGAAATTCAAACCGGCCTCGCGCTGCTTTGGTAACAATCTCAGAGGATAATCTGCCAGTTGTAAGCAGCATTTCGTATTTTTCTGAGGTATTTTCACTCAGTCTTCCTGACAGGAGAAGCCAGCCCAGAACTTTGTCTACGGCATTGTGCCGGCCGATGTCGTCGGCGCAGAACTGTATGCCGTTTGCACAAGCAACTGCCGCCGAATGAACTCCACCGGTGTCATGGAACAGAGCCGAATTTCGCTGTAATTTTCGCATGAGGTCAATAATAGTTTGCGAGGATAGGGTGGTTTTTGCTGGAACCGGTCTAAAATATCTCGAATTCAAGGCTGAGATAAAGGTCAACCCTCTTCCGCAGCCGGTGGTGATCGATCTGACCTTGTCGCTTAGCACTGGCTGTTTCTGGTTCGCGAGCTTCACTTCAACCGACATTGAGGTCGGATTGAAAAGAATTTCGAGAACATCTTCGCGACTGCTGATGACACATTCGCTGAATAGAAAGCCTGCTATCAGCTCTTCTACCTGATTGGGAAGAGCCATCAGGCGAACGGTTTCGTTGCCATTCACAAAGAGGGTCAGCGAACGTTCGGCGACCACAGATTCTTCTCGGTCGGTCGCGTTGCCATGCTCAAAACGTTTAACGATCAAATTTTGAGTAAAGTCAGTATTATTAACGTCCATTTTGAAAATACTATACCAATTCTTGAGCTGTGAAAATATAGTTTGCGAAAAAAGTAACAAGATGATACTCTTCTGCGCGTCAAGATTCAAATATTTTTGAGTAGAAAAATAATTTAGTTCGATAGGAGATTTGTTCAATGACAACCCCAGAGAAAACCCATAATAGATGGCTGATAGCCATAATGGGTACATTGCTGCAGATGTGTCTTGGTACTGTTTATGCTTGGAGTTATTTTCAAAAGCCACTCGTAGAAGCCTACGGTTGGAGTAACGCTGGTGTTGCCGGTGCTTTTAGTACCGCAATCTGTTTTCTGGGCCTAGCTGCAGCATGGGGCGGAATGAACCTGGCAAAATATGGTCCAACCAAACTTGCTATGGGCGGTGGCGCTTTATTTGGAATTGGTTACCTCATCGGCGCATTGGCGCTGAACATGCATTCACTTGTTCTTCTTTATATTGGCTACGGCGCTATTGGCGGCGCAGGTCTTGGACTTGGTTATGTGACTCCGGTTGCCACCTGTGCCAAGTGGTTCCCAGATAAAAAGGGTTTCATTACTGGTATGGTCGTTATGGGCTTCGGTCTTGGCGCTCTGCTTATGTCGAAGTTTTTTGCACCAATGCTTATGGAATACACCGGCCGTAATGTTATGGAAGTTTTTGGTTATCTTGGAGTTATCTTTCTGGTGTTAACTATTCCGATCGGTTCGTTCATGAAGAATCCTCCGGCAGGTTACGTGCCAGAAGGTTATACACCACCACCACTTCAAAAGAGTGCCAGTGGACATGATATTGAAGAAGTAATTCACCCAACTATGACTTATCTCCTTTCGAAGAAATTCATTCTGATGTGGATCGTATTCTTCTGCAACATAACTGCTGGTATTGCGATTATTGGCTTCCAATCTCCGCTGCTGCAGGATCTTTACATCAAAGGCGATGCTCAATTTAGTTCTGTTAAGGAATTGAGAGCCAAAGAAGCTCCAACAGCAGAAGAAACAGCTACTCTCTCAACTCTCACCATTACACTTGCTGGTTTTGGTGCAACGCTGATTGGAATAACTTCCTTGTTCAACGGTCTGGGCAGATTCTTCTGGGGCGGTCTTTCAGACAAAGTCGGTAGAGTTCAGGCTTTCCGTTTGTTAGTAGGTTCTCAGATTCTGGTCTTCGTGGCTCTGGCTTATGTTGGCAATCCATGGTTGTTTGGGCTCTTGTTCTGTTATATTCTTCTCTGTTATGGGGGAGGGTTCGGCACAATGCCCTCATTTGTGCTGGATGTATTTGGAGCCAAAATGATGCCAACCGTTTATGGTGTTATTCTTACTGCCTGGTCAGCAGCTGGCATCGTTGGACCACAATTTGTCGGTATTATCAAGGATAAATTTCCGGCAATGGCATCAACCTATACCTTCTATGCCGCTGCAGGGATTCTGTTAATCGGTTTCATCTTTACCTTCCTGATCGGTAATGATAAATTTGAATTAGAATCTGAACCGGCTAAAGCAGCTGCATAAATTCTAGCAAAAACAGGAACGACAAAACCCCCGGCTGATGTTCGCATCAGCCGGGGGTTTTCTTATCTTTTTACGCTTCGAGTTTCTTTCTGAATCGATCCGAGAGCCTTTTTGCTTTACGTCAAAATAGAAATGAATTTGACAAATGCTTTGATTGAGACATACAATCATCATTGGTGATGGAGTTCACCTTAACCGCCTTTAACCGGGATAATGACTCCTGCGCATGCCTGTGTGCAGGAGTTTTACTTTTGGGAAATTCAAAATGTTGACCGTAAATGCCGTAGCAGTAATTATTCTCCTGGGTGGCTGGGCCTTTGCCAGAATTTTCGAAAAGTTCAAGCTGCCAAATGTTCTCGGAATGGTTGTCTTTGGCATTATCTGCAGTGTCACTATCAAGGATCGAACTCCGGATCTTCTCTGGAAAATAGCTCCATTTCTAAAGTCATTGGCGCTGATTATAATTCTTTTGCGTGCCGGCCTGGGTCTCAGCCGAAAAACTCTGCGAAAATCAGGTAAAACGACTTTGTTCATGGCGTTTGTGCCATGCCTTTTTGAAGGCACAGCTTTGACTGTTGTTTTTCATTATCTTTTCAACTTTGCCTGGCCAGTCGCAGGCCTGACTGCATTCATGCTGTCGGCTGTTTCGCTGGCAGTAGTTGTGCCGACAATGCTGGATCTCAAGGGACGTGGCTATGGCAATCGGAATGCAGTGCCAACTATCGCTCTGGCTGGGGCATCTGTCGACAATGTCGTTGCGATTACCGTTTTTTCGGCATTCCTTGGGATGGCTAAGGGCGGTGATATCGATGTTTTACAGAGTATTGCCACAATACCTTTGACGATCGGAGCAGGAATCGGTGTGGGTGCTGTTGTCGGCTTTATATTGGTTTTCTGGCTGGAAAAAAAGTATCGTTCAATCAGGGCAACCGAAAAAACCCTTGTTCTGCTTGCTGCCGGAATTTTTCTTGCAGAAGTTGGTGACATGTTTCATGTTACGGCTCTTCTTGGTGTAATGACGGTTGGTTACATAGTCTTTGAAAAATCCAATCAGATCGCTCATGAAATTGCTGCAAAACTTAGCAAAATCTGGGTGTTTGCTGAAATTATTCTTTTTGTGTTGATTGGCTATTCTGTTGATGTGAACGTGGCTATGAGCGCTGGCTTTAAAGGACTGATTGCGATTGGCACAGGTCTGATCTTCAGAAGCATCGGCGTGTGGCTGGCTACTTCTTTCAGTTCGTTGAACCGGCGCGAACGATTATTCTGTGTAATCGCCTACCTGCCTAAAGCTACTGTTCAGGCTGCACTTGGCGGCGTGGCTCTTGCCAACGGCCTGGCGGAAGGCCAAATTGTTCTTGCCATAGCCGTATTATCTATCGTTATTACTTCTCCAATCGGTCTCTTTTTAATCAGACATTTCAGCCCAAAGCTTCTTGATCTTGATATCTAAATGAATGGCGAGTATTACCCCTGAATCTGGCTCTCTTTATCGGTAGAACAGGTTTGGCGCAGAAATTTCTGGTCTATGCAAGTTATCTGATTTAATTTTGAGCGGGCTTTAGAACTCTGAAGTCGCCATTCCTTATGGTCAGTCCCTCAGCATCGAAATGTGCGAGCAACAGCAGACATATTTTGCGGTTTCCGTTAATCAGATCTCTGAAATCGCTGACCTTTATGCCTTCACTGTTTTGAGATAATTTTTCGATGAGTTTTTTTCTGCAGGCATCAATAATTGAAATATGGATATATGTATCCTCGGCCTTTACTGTCTTTCCGGTACTGGCAAGATGGTGAAGAATCGCCTTAAGCTCTTTTTCGCTGATTTTTTCGCTGTCGGCAAGGTTTTTTAACTGGTTGGGAAGCGGAGTCTGCATTCCGCAGTCTCTGAAGAATTTCTCGAGCAAGTCAACTTTTCTGGCAAGTTTGCTGTCGACCTCACCTGAATCGTCAGCTGACAGCCAGGTTTTGGCATGTTCGCGCAGCTTGCCTTTTTCGACGAGGCTGTTAACTGTCGCCAGAAGAACCTCGTCTGAAGATGTCTTTTTCTCAAGCTTCAGGGTGCTTCTCAGCTCATCAAGATTAATGCCTTTTGCCGACAGGGGGTTTCTTTTCCGGTAATCGCGGACAGTTTCCAAAATAGCGGTTCTGATATTATCAAGCCAAAGCTGAGAAGCCAGGGTCTGGCCTTCTCGGGTAGCAAAACTCAGAACTCCCCGCACCGACCTGGTTTCAGTCAGCTTTAATATTTTGGCTTCAGAAATATTGAGGCTTTTGGAAATTTCTTTTGCCGTCAATGGCTTCTGGGCCTTTTTTAGCTCCATCGCGACAAGTTCATGCAATTTATTTGTTGCGACAAGTTCAAGCTCATTTATCAGTTTTTCGGGTCTTCGTCGATGGTGAAGCGGCGCTGCGTCGATAATCTCGCCGCCGCCGATGGTCAGATCGCATGACGAGTTTCTGATTACAAACCTGTCTCCATGGTGAAGATAGGTGGGGCTTTCAAAATGAATTTGTACCAGCGCTGATTCTCCCGTGGAGATCTGGTTCTTGTTGATCAGGTGGATTCGCGCCTGCTGCTCGTAAGTTCCGGTATGAAAAACGACTCTAGACCAGATGCCGAGCTTGCATTTCGTGGCATGAACCTGCAACGTGGCGTCTGCCATCAAAGTTTCTTTTAATACTCTGTCGGAAATGACCATGCCACGTTTAAAATCGGCCTTTTCCAGTCCGACCAGGTTTATCGATGCTCTGTCACCCGCCTGGACAGCGGAGACTTCCTCGCCGTGTCTTTCCATCCTTCTTACCCGCAGTTTTTGGGGGTTCTCGGACTGCAGCATCACTTCGCCATCTTTTTCGAGTCTGCCGCCGGTAACCGTTCCGGTAACTACCGTCCCAAAGCCGCTTTTGCTGAATATTCTGTCGACGTACATGCGAAAAATACCATCGGCAGATCTTCCCGGCGAAGTCGCATACATCTGTCCGATCACACTTATAAGTTTTTCAAGACCCTGGCCGGTTTTTGCGGAAACCTTGATTAGCGGGGCATTTTTGAGAAAAGTAGTGTCAAGCAGCTCTCTAGCATCAAGTTCACAGATTTCGAGAAGATCTTCGTCGATAAGGTCTGATTTGGTGATAACGACGATGCCACGGGTAATGCCGAGGATTTCCATGATCTGGAGATGCTCGCGAGTCTGCGGCATAACGCCGCTGTCGGCGGCAATCACGAGAAGAACAAAATCAATTCCGCTGGCACCACTGACCATGGTATGGATAAAATCGCGGTGGCCTGGAACGTCGACAATACCAATTTTGCCGCCGTCAGACATTGGCAAACAGGCAAAACCGAGATGAATGGTTATCCCTCGTTCTTTTTCTTCTTTATGCGTGTCG
>Ga0180007_10004153_pt1 | contig 15537 bp, 11 predicted proteins | sample MM_PC_MetaG_FD_121122 | JGI IMG/M metagenome (GOLD analysis project Ga0180007, IMG submission 121122) | Groundwater microbial communities from the Aspo Hard Rock Laboratory (HRL) deep subsurface site, Sweden - MM_PC_MetaG | ecosystem: Environmental > Aquatic > Deep subsurface > Groundwater... | reverse complement strand
TCGTCAGGGAGACGTTGCAGAGGATGGCCTCGCCGTCCCGGCGGACGAAGGGCATCTCGTACTGTTCGGCGTGCCCCTCGGCGAGCGTCTGCGCGAAGAGCGCGTGGAATTCTTCGGCATGGCGGCAGAAATCCGCCACCAGCCGCCCCATGACCTCGTCGGCCGCATAGCCGAGGGCCCGTTCGGCGCCCTTGTTGAAGGAGGTCAGCCGGCCGTTCGTGTCGGCCAGGAAGATCAGGTCGCGGCTGTTGTCGAGCACGCCCTTCAGCAGCTGCCGCGCCTCGCTCAGCTCCTCGCTGCGCAGGGCCAGCTTGCGCTCGCTCTCGGCCAACTCCGAGGTGTCCTCGATCAGGTTGAAGAGCCCCACCACCTCGTCGTCGACGTGCACGGGGAACAGGGTGGCCCGGTAGTGCATGTCCTCGCCGGCCAGGTCCATGGTGCCCTGGTGCTGGGCGCTCTGGCCGGTCTGCAGGACGCGCCGTTCGACCTCGTGCATCTCGGCGGCGGCGAGCTCGGGCAGCACCGAGCGCATGGTCTGCCCCACCACGTCGCGCTCCTCCAGCCCCAGGGTCTTGAGCATGAAGCTGTTGGCCACCCGGATGCGGTGGTTCGCGTCGGTCATGTAGATCATCAGCGGTGCGGTGTCGATGAACTGCCCGAGGCGTTCGCGCGTGACCTTCAGCCGCTCCTCGGTCTGCATGCGGTCGGTGATGTCCAGGACCGTCTCCACCACGCCGAGCACGTTGCCCTCGTCGTCGCGGATGGGCGCGGCGCGCACCGAGGCGAAGCGCTCGCCCTTGTCCGGATCCACCTTGCTGACTACCGTCGAGACGCTGTGGCCGGCCTGCAGGGAAGCGTTGTGGGGACAGCCGTCGACGCTGATGTCGCAGGGGCCGCGTGTGATCATCTCCACGTCGTAGCAGTAGTGGCCCACCACGTTCTCGAGACGCTGTCGATTGTTCTCCAGGAAGGTGCGGTTGGCCAGCTGCACCACGTAGTCGGTGCCGATCACGAGGATCTCGAAGGGCAGGCTGTCCAGGATGTTCTGCAGGCGGTTGCGTTCGGCGAGGACGCGTTCCTCGCTCTTGCGGCGCAGGCGATGGCTCTCCTCGGCGAAGGAGAAGAGATCCCAGAAGAAACGCGAGGCGTAGTGATCCACGAAGTGGATGTGCGTCGGCAGCGTGCGCGTGATCTCGTCGCGCACCTCGGGATCGCCGGTCAGCTCCACCAGTAGATCGATCTGCTCCATGTGCAGGATGTCCCGGAAGTCGGAGGTGACCATGTCCACGCCGATCTCGCGGGCGTAGCTCATGCCGGCGGAATCGGGATCGGGATCGGCCACGCCGACCACCTTCAGGCCGAAGCGGCGCGAGCCGACGTGAATCATGCGCAGGAAATCGTGGCAGGCCTTGCCGCCGCCGACGATCGCAACCCGCGTCTCAGTCGCGTTCATACTTGCGACGCAACTCCTCACCCCGGGCCAGGATTTCCTGGGACGTGTGCCCCGGCGACATCGCCTGCTCCATCTCCGCGTCGTAGGCCTCCTGCTGGCACTGTTCGCGACGCTCGCGAGCCTCCTGGATCTGCACGAGCAGCTCCTCGTAGTCGTAGGGTTTGAGCAGGTAGCGGAAGGCCATCAGGCGCCCGGCTGCCAGCGCCGAATCCGTGGAGCCGTGCCCGGTCAGCACGATCGCCTCGAGGGAGGGTTGGATGTCGCGGATCTTCTCCAGCAGCTCGATGCCGTCCATGTGCGGCATCTTCAGGTCGAGGATGGCCACGTCGAAGGTCTGACCGCCGATGGACCTGAGGGCCTCGTGACCGCTGTTGGCGGCCGCTACCGTGAATCCCTGTTTCAGGAGCCGGTGGGCCAGGAAATCGACCAGATCGGTTTCGTCGTCCACCAGCAGGATGCGGATGGGCCTGTCCTGCGCTCGAGCCATGGCGCGTCCGTCCCGGTCGGGGATGATGCGTTGTTCGCCGGCGGGAACGGCACCGGCCGCTCCCTGTCGAGAATGATGCGATCCTCTCGCGCGCGATGTCAAGAACGCAGTCGGCGAGGTTCGCCGGCAAGAGAAACGGCGCCGGGGGACGCCGTTTCCGGTTTCTCGTCTGTCGCCGTGCCGCCCGGGTAAAGCCGCGACCGGATCAGCCGATCAACTCCCGCACCTTCGCGAGCAGAGCCACGCGATCGACGGGCTTCTCGAAGAATCCCTCCGGATTCTCGACCTGCTTGGTGCGCTCGATGAAGGTCTTGAACTCCTTCGCGACGCCGGTGATCATGATCACGGGGATCTCGTCGGTCGCGGGATCCTTCTGCAGGTTGCGGAACATCCTGACCCCGGACTGATTGTCCATGGTGATGTCCAGGGTGATCAGGTCGATCCCGCCCGCGCGCGCCTTCGCGAAGCCCTCCTCCCCGTCCACGGCGGTGTCGGTGGCATAGCCGTTGTCCTCGAAGAAGGTGGTCAACCAGGTGCGCACGTCGGACTCGTCGTCCACGATCAGGATCTTCTTCGCGTCTGCCATGTCCGCCTTCCTTCACCCCGGAAACGCGGGGCGCTCGAGTCGAGGGATCACCGGAGCCCGGCCGGCGGCTCCGAAAATATGCCCGTGGTCTGCTAGGTGATTATAAGCGGGCCGACCCGCCCGCGTCCAGGCATGTGAAAGGAAAGATTCGATCATTCGGGCTCGTGCAGCGCCTCGTCCCAGGCCGATTCCCGCGACGCCTCGGCGTCCGCGGTCGCCTCCCCGTCCGGGTCCGGGTCCGGGTCCGCCGCCGACCGCCGGCGCGGTATCGCGATGACGAAGCTTGTGCCGCGGTCCAGTTCGGAGTCCAGCTCGATGCGGCCGCCGTGGGCCTGGACGATCTTGTTGGCGATGAACAGGCCGAGTCCCGTGCCGCCCGAACCCTTGGACGAGAAGAAGAGGGTGAACGCCTTGTCCCGGACGTCCTCGGCCATGCCGATGCCGTTGTCCGTCAGGGCGAAGCGGACCTCGCCCGCGTCGCCGTCGACGCTGAGCGTGACCGCGTGGTCCTGTTTCCGCTTGTCCACCCGGCAAGCGTCGAAGGAGTTGTCGATCATGTTGACGAGCATCGAGCGAAGGGCCTGGCGATCGACCTCGAAGCGATCGTCGTCCAGCGAGATCTCCGTGCCGAAGGCGATGCCGTGGTGGTCGGCCTTGGCCTGCAGGACGCTGCAGACCTCCTCGATCACGTCCGCGACCGACACGTCCTGCCAGTCGGGTTCCCGGTCCTTGGCATAGTAGAGGATGTCGAGCACGGTGCTGCGGATGCGCTCGACGTTGCGCTCGACCATCTCCCAGCCCGTCTCGACACGCTTCTGGTCGTCCTTCTTCAGGCCGCTGTTGACGAGATACATGCCGCCGTCCATGCCGTTGAGCAGCCCCTTCAGGTCGTGCGAGATGGAGCTGATGATCATGCCCACCGACGAGAGCTTGGACTGCAGCTCGCGGATCTGGGTGATGTCCACGCTCATCTCGATGACGCTGTCGATCTCGCCGTCCGGGCCGGTGAGCGGCGCGGTCGTGACCATCACGTTCATCCTCTCGCCGTCGCGACGCGTCACCACCTCCTCGTGCACGTAGGTCCCGCCGTCAGCCAGCGTCTGGCGCACGATGCAGGGCGAGCATTCCTCGCTGCGATGCTTGTAGACCTCGTAGCACTTGCAGCCGTAGAAGGTCCCGAACGCCTCGCGGTGCAGGCGGTTGGCCTCCACGATGCGCAGATCGGGATCCTGGATGGAGATGAAGCAGGGCACGTCCTCGAAGAGCGCGTGGTAGCGCCGCTTGCTCGAGCGGAGCTGGTCCTGCAGCTGCTTGATCTCGGTGATGTTGGCGGACATCTCCATCACTGACGTGATGTCGCCGGCGGCGTCGCGCAGGGGCGTGGTGTAGACAAGGACGGACACGTCGCGCCCGTCCAGGGTCCGTACCAGCTGCTCGCTGCGGTGGCGGCGCCCGTCGAGGAAGGTCCGCTCGACGGGACAGTCCTCGCACTTCTCCGGCCGTCGCTTGTAGACCTGATAGCAGTAGCGCCCGGTGGGATCGCCGAAATTCCTGATGAACCTCTCGTTGGCGTCGACGATCTTCAGGTCGCGGTCCTGCACCGAGAGATAGCAGGGCATGGAGTCGAAGTAGTTCTTGTAGGTCTCTTCCATTCCCACCACCTCTTCCCCCGGCAAGCCGTCCCGGTTCTAGTGCGGCACGTTCAGCGCCTTGCGGATGTTGAACAGCAGGCCCTGCTCGGTGATTGGCTTGTCCAGGTAGCCCTCCGGCGAGCGCACGTCGCGATCGTAGATCAAGCGCCGCAGTTCCGGCTGGCCGGTGATGATGAAGATCGGCAACTGCCCCAGTTCCGGATCTCTGCGCATCCGCTCGAAGACCTCGCTGCCGGAGGTTCCCGGCATGCTGAGGTCGAGGGTCATCAGGTCCGGCATCTCCCGGCGCGCGGTCTCCATGGCCTCCTCGCCGCTGTGGGCCTGGAGCACGCGGGCGCCGTGATCCTCGAGGATCGCCGAGGCGAAAGTGACGAAATCCGGCTCGTCGTCGGTCACCAGGATGGTGTAGCCGTCCAGGCTGCCCCGCGGCGCGGCGTCGGCCGCGGCGACCGGCGCCGGCGTCGCGGCCGACACCTCGGCGGTGATGGCGGCGACTTCCTCGGCGGGCGTCGGCACCGCCTCGACCGGGACCGGCTTCTCGACGACCAGCGCCTTCGCGACGAGATTCACGAGCTGGGTGACCTTCATGTCCAGCTTGTAGTGACGGATCACGTCCTGCAGGCCGTCCACGCAGTTGTGGCATGAAGTGACCACGATCTGCGCGCCGGTGGCCTCGAGCTGCTCCGCCTTGACCTTGCCCGACTTGAGGCGTCGCGGCGTGTACTCGGACATGGACATGGCGCCGCCGCCGCCGGTGCAGCAGTAGTTCTCCGCCCGGTTGGGATGCATCTCGCGGAAGTCCTCGCAGACCAGGCGCAGCAGCGCGCGCGGCTCCTCGGTCAGGCCGCAGCTGCGCGCGTTGTTGCAGGAATCGTGGAACGTCACGGGCGTCTTGTTCCTGCTCTTGTCCACCTTGATGCGCCCCTGCTCGATGTAGCGCAGCATGGTGTTCACCGAGCTCTCCATCTCGAAGTCGACGTCCATCTGGGCCCAGTTCTGGCCCTCGCAGCGGGTGGAGCGGTAGCCGTGGCCGCACTCGGAGATGACCAGCTTCCTGCCGCGCAGCGCCGAGGTCTTCTCGAACAGCCGGCGGGCCACGGAGCCGCCCAGGTCGTCGTCGCCGGAGAAGAGGCCGAAGTTGGTCATGTCCCAGCCCTCGCTGGGCATGGTCCAGTTCTCGCCGGCCTGGTGGAAGATCTTCGCGGCGTCCGAGATGGTGCGGGGGTCGTACTTGACCTCGCGCGGGTTGATGGAATAGACGACGTCCGCGTCCTCCTTGTCGATGGGGATGACGGCGCTCTCGTCGCCCAGCTCGTCCTGCATCTCCTCCGACAGCCAGTCGAGCGTCTCGAGATAGTCCTCCTTGAGCACGCCCATCTGGTTGCCGATCTCCCACTGGTCCTTGCTGACGACGGCCACGCCCTCCGGCATGACGCCGACCGACACCAGCAGGCCGCGGGCCATGCGGTTGAACGTCGCGTAGTCGACGCCCATGGGGCAGTTGAGGGAGCAGCGGCGGCAGTTCGTGCACTTGCCGAAGACGGTATCCTTCAGCGCCTCGAGATCCTCGTCCGAGGAGACGCTCTTGGCCTTGACCCACCACGGGACGACCCGCCCGGTCCAGTCGTAGTGACGCTTGAAGATCTTGCGGATCTGGTCCGCCTTGTAGGCGGGCGCGTAGGTGGGATCGCCCGGATTGGCCAGCACGTAATGGCACGAATCGGTGCACAGGCCGCAGTGCACGCAGCCGGCCAGGGAGCCGACGATCTGCCGGTTGAGCTTCTTGCCCATCCGCTCGATGACCTTCTGTGCGTTGTGGGAACGAGTGCGCTTGCTCATGATTGCTCCATTTGGCCGGATCGACGCTGTCGCGACCGCATCAGGACAGGCGCCTGAGCGGGAACACGCCGCGGTGGCCCAACGTCTTGCCCAGGTAGTAACGCGTGAACGGATAGTACAGGTAGTGCGAGATCTTGCTGAACGGCACGTACACGAGGAAGAACGCGGTCATGATGAAGTACGTCAGCAGCAGCCACTCGCCGCGGGCCGTCGAGTTGGGCACCGCGAGGAACGCGAAGCCGAACCAGGAGGTCAGCAGGAAGAGGGAGAAGAAGTCGTCCGGGGTGCTTATGGCGCGCATGTAGAGATTGCCGACACGGCGGAAGATCCGCATGACGCCGACCAGGAAGGCGGCGCCGATCACGACCTGCAGCGCGACGACCAGCCCCCGCGAAGCCAGCAGGTGCGGGCCGTAGGGAATGACGAACGACAGGCCGATGGCCGCCACGACGCCCAGATGGAACACCACGAACTGCAGATAGAGGAACCACTTGGTGCGGGTGCTCTCCATGGCCCACGGCATGGCGACGTTGGCCCAGGAGTAGATGAATCCCTTGCGGGGATTCGTGTTCCCGAGCCCGGTGGCGGCCTGGCGTTCCTTGCCGGCCTTGAAGCGCAACAGCCATGTCAGGCGCAGCGCGTAGACGGCGGCCATGAACAGCAGCGCGCCCTCTTGCAGCCGGTGCTCGGCGAAATGCAGTAACTCGCTCATGGTTCTCCTCAGGCTTTCGCCGGCGCGGACGCCAGGGCCGAGAGTTGCGCCGCGAAGATCTTGTATTCGCGGCTGTCCAGCAGGCACACGACCACGGTCTCCAGCTTCGTCTCCTGGCAGAGGTAGTCCCTGATCGCCCGCAAGGTGATCTCGGCGCTGACCGGCAGCGGTACGCCGTAGAACCCCGCGCCCATGGCCGGAAACGCCAGGCCGGAGATACCCTGCGCCTCGGCCAGCTTGAGGCAATTCAGCACCGTGGTCCTCAGCTTGCCCTCGAGCTCCGGCTCCTGGAAGCGCGGCCCCGCAGCGTGCAGGATGTGATCGGCCTTGAGCCTGCCGGCCCCGCTGATCGCGACCCCGGTGGTCGCCAGCGGCGCGAGAGCGTCGAGTTCCGCCTGGATCGAAGGGCCGCCGCGCAGCGAGATGGCCGTCCCGAAACCCGACCCCAGTTGCAGATCGTGCTGGGCGTAGTAGACGAAGGCCTGGATCTCCAGATCGGTGATGTCCTGTTTGATCAGGCGGAGGGTGCTGTTGTTGACTCGCAGACTGTCGAGCATCTGGGTTTCTCCTTGGTCAGGCGACGGTATCCCCCTGCAGCTCCCGGTTGGCGGTGCCCTCGATGAACTCGCCGAGCTGATCCATGGTGAACGGCTTCTCGATCCAGCCGAAGACGTCCTGGGCGCAGTCTTCGGCCCAGTTGGCCTGTCGCGAGGTCAGGATGATCCGTGTGAAGGGGATCCGCGCGTCTTCGTTGAAGTGGCGACAGATGTCCTTCGTGCGGCTGATACCGAACGAGTAGTCCACGACGATGAAGTCGGGACGGAACTTCTCGATGACTGCTCCGCATTCGTACGCGCTCGACGCGATCTCGAGCCTCAGACCGGCGGCGGCGGCTTGCTCGACGAGATCGGACGTCCAGCCCCTGTTGCGGCTGACGATCAGGACGCTCCGGCGCTGGGCGTGGGTCAGCTGGTAGAACTCGCAATCCTCGCATCGCGACTGGCAGAAGAGCCGCAGGTGACCGAATTCCTCGGGGATGACGCGCATCTCGTAGCAGCGGCGCGCCTGGCTCTTGTAGGCCACGCATTCCTGACACTCGGTCCTGACGCCGTCGGGTCCCCCGTAGAAGGTCCAGCAGTATATGTAGCCGGGATCGACCACCGGCTCGCCGGACGTTTCGGCGGTCCGCTCCGCAGCGGGCAACAGGGCGTTCACGGCTTCGGCGGATATGCGGTTATGGCCGCCCGGAGTCCTGTGCGACGGGATCTTGCCGGCCTTGACCCACTTGAGAACCGTGTCGGCGGAAACCGACAAGAGCTTCGCAGCCTGCGTCGTGGTGTAGTAGCTTTTCAATCCGACACCTACAGCTCATTCTGAATATTCTGGGTTTTATGGATTATCGGCATAAGCGCCTGAATAGTCAAGTGGTTTTCTAGGACTTCCGGCGCGTCATTAATTTGATATCCATCTGATCGGAATCGATTATTGAGACGGGCTTGGCCTGGACTGCCGGATCGGTCTTATCGTTATCGACGCCTGGAAGTTACGTGTGCTAGGATCGTGCCCTCGGGAGCGGAGCACGGAAGGACGGTACGGAATGACCCACGGATCCGCTGACAGCGGGACGGCCGCATCCTCGAGCAGCGTCGGCAGAGACACCGCTCGACACGGCAGCCCGTCCGGACCGGCCCCTTTCTTCAAGAGGTTCGAAAAGCGCGAACTTTTCTTCATGATGCTCGGTCTGGGCATATTCGCGGCCATCATGCTCCTGCCCCCCCTGGAACCGGCGGTCGATCCCAACGGCGAGTCGTTCCCGCTGACGACCGAAGGCAAGGCGGCCCTGGCCCTGTTCTTCCTCGCGGCGACCTGGTGGGTCTTCGAGGTCATCCCCATCGGCGTCACCAGCATCACCATCGGCGTCGTGCAGGCGCTGTTCCTGATCCGGGAGCCGCGGGTCGCCTTCACCGACTTCATGGACCCGTCGGTGTGGTTCATCTTCGCCTCGCTTATCATCGGCATGGTCTTCACCAAGACGGGACTGACCCGGCGCCTGGCCTACAAGACGCTCTCGCTGGTGGGAGAGCGCACCAGCATGATCTACCTGGGCTGCTTCACGCTGACGTCGGCCTTGACGCTGATCATGGCGCATACCGCGGTCGCGGCGACCACCTTCCCCCTGCTGATGACGATCTACTCCCTGTACGACAGGGAGGGGAAACAGACCCGCTTCGGGAAGGGGCTCTTCATCGGCATGGCGTTCGTCGCCGGCGCGGGTAGCATCATCACGCTGCTCGGCGCCGCACGCGGCGCCGTGGCGCTCGGCTTCTACAAGAACATCACCGGCGAGGAGATCTCCTTCTTCGGCCTGACCTACTACATGCTGCCGATCGGCGCCGTGATGACCATCCTGCTCTGGCTGTTGATCATGATCCTCTTCAAGCCGGAGAAATCGACCATACCAGGCCTGACGGAGAAGGCACGGGAGCTGCACAGGCGGCTGGGACCGATCACGTCGACGGAGATCGCCGCCCTGCTGATCGTGTTCTCCTCGATCGCGGTGCTGGGGCTGCGTTCATTCGTGCCCGCCCTGGCCGGGCTGGACAAGTCGGCGGTGCTGCTAGTCACCACCCTCCTGTTCTTCGTCTTCAAGATCCTGACCCTGGAGGATCTGGAGGAGCTGCCCTGGAACATCATCCTGCTCTTCGGCGGCGCCATGAGCATCGGCTTCTGCCTCTGGCAGACCGGTGCCGCGAACTGGCTGGCCATCAACTGGCTGGTCACCTTCGAGAACGCCCACTGGTTCGTGTTCGTTTTGGCCATCTCCCTGTTCGTCCTGATCATGACCAACGCCATCATGAACGTCGCGGCGATCGCGATCACGCTGCCGGTGGCCCTGGTGCTGGCGCCGTACATGGGCGTGGCGCCGATGGTCATCCTCTTCGCCTCGCTGACCTGCGCGGGCATGCCTTTCCTGCTGCTGGTGGGTGCGGCGCCCAACGCCATCGCCTACGAGAGCAGGCAATTCACGTCCGGAGATTTCTTCAAGGCCGGCGTCCCGGCCAGCATCATGCTGCTCGTGGTGCTCGGCGTGTTCGTGAGATTCATCTGGCCCCTCATGGGGATGCCGATAACCGCGGGGTGAGGTTACTGTTCGTCTCGGGGAACGCGCTCCGGTCACCTCCTGTGCCCGGAGCGCTCGGCTTTCGGGCCCCTCCGACCTCCTTGTCTGCAGGGCCCTGCAGACGTCCCCGAGACAGAGGGGCTTCTCACTCCATGGTTATCTACATATGAGTGTCGATGGACTCACGAAACCCGAGACGAAGGGAGAATGCCATCTGGCTTCCTGAACCTGGCTGTAGACCTATGGGTAGAGATCCCTTGGCCTGGGGGTGTGTGCAGGCTCCCGGAGACACGGAGGTCGGAGGGAGCCGGAACCCAGGCGCGCCGGGTACATGATGTACCCGGCGCGCGTCCCCCAGGCCAGGGGGTCTCAACCCACAGGTCGGCCTACACCATGTCCAGGAACCCGCACGGACACTCCTCCGCGCATTTCTTGCAGCCGTTGCAGGTATCCAGGTTGATGGTGAAGAAGTCTCCGGGCCGCATGTTGGAGATCTTCTTGAAGCACCCCGGCGTGCAGTACATCCAGCACCGCTCGCAGCCGAAGCAGGAGCCGCAGGAGAAGCAGCGGGTGGTCTCCTCGATCGCCTGCGCGTCGGTAAGACCCTTGTCGATCTCCACGCGGGGATCGGCGAGACGCTCCGCGGGCGAAAGGACCGTTCGCTCCGCCCGCGGTTTCGCCTCGTAGTAATCCAGGATCAGCTTGTCCGGGCCGATATCGGGACCGTGGACGTCGGCCCTGGGCTGCTCGCCGCGCAGGGCGGCGTGCATGCTCGTGGCGGCCAGGCGGCCCTGGCCGATCGAGATGGTCGCCAGTCCCAGCGTGACGTTGTCGCCCCCGGTCCAGACCTTGTCGATCCCGGTGCGGCCCCACACGTCGGCTTCCATCCAGCCCGTCTCCTCGAAGGCGCCCAGACTGGACGTATCGGGCGACTGGCTGACAGCGGTGATGACGGTATCGCAGGGGATCTCGGTCAGCTTGCCCTCGATGGGCACGGGGCGGCGGCGACCGGAGTCGTCGGGTTCGCCCAGCTCCATGTGCTGGACCACCATCTTGACGACCTTGCCGTCCCCGTCCCGGATCATCTTGGCCGGAGCGGCCAGGTACTCGATCTTGATGTCCTCCTCGAGGGCCTCCTCGATCTCGCGTTCGATGGCCGGCATCTCGTCGCGCGTGCGGCGGTAGAGGATCGTCACGTTGGAGCCCATGCGTCGGGAGACCCCGGCCGCGTCGTGCCCCAGGCGCAGGGTCACGCGCGCCGCGTCGATGGCGGTGTCGCCGCCGCCGATCACGATCACGTTCTCCCCCACCGCGGGACTCTCGCCGGCGTTGGCCATGCGGAGGAACTCGGTGCCCGTGTAGACGCCCTCGCCCTCCTCGCCGGGACAGCCCAGCTTGCGCCCCTGGTGGGCGCCGATGCCGACGAATACGGCGTCGTAGTCCTTCTTGAGGTCCTCGAAGGAGATGTCCTTGCCGACGGTCACGCCGCACTTGATCTCCACGCCCAGATCGGCTACGCGCTGGTACTCGGCGTCGATGATCTCGCGGGGCAGGCGGTACTCGGGAATGCCGTAGCGCAGCATGCCGCCGACCTTGGGCAGGCTCTCGAACATGGTCACCCGATAGCCGCGGCGGGCCAGCTGGTAGGCGCAGGACAGGCCGGAGGGGCCGGAGCCGACCACGGCGATCTTCTCGTCGAAGGGGCCGCCGACGTCCAGGGTCGGGGCCTTCAGGCCGTGCTCGATGCCGAAGTCGCCGAAGAAGCGCTCCACGGAATTGATGGCGACGGCGCCGTCCTTCTCGTAGCGGTTGCACCCGACCTCGCAGGGATGGGGACAGACGCGCCCCATGATCGAGGGCATCGGGTTGGTCTCCATCTCGATCAGCCAGGCCTTCTCACAGGCCTCGTCGATGCTGAGACCGAGCTTCTCGCGCTGGGCGATGGTGATCAGCCAGCTCCGGATATCGTTGCCGCTCGGGCAGGCCTTGATGCACGGAGGAAACTTCTCGACCGCTTGCGGGCGGTAGGGAGACTGCTCGCCGCCGGCGCCGCCGTGAATCTTCAGCGGTTTCTTCTTCTTGTCTTTGTTGAGGAGACCCATGTCCTACCTGCACCCTTTCTCGGCCGGTTGGCCTGGTCCGAAGCTGTCGCGTGCATCAAAACTAGGCTCAGGAAACGCCGTTTTCAAAAAAAACCTGTCGGTTCCTCCCCTTCGACCCTGGCGAAGGTCGGAGCATCGACGCCCGGGACCGACCATCGGTCCCGGGCGTCGCGAGAACCCTATTCAGGACGTCCGTCCGGGCCCGGCTACTTGGCCGCCTCGCTCTGGTAGTAGCCCATCAGGATCTTGGCCACCTCCGGACGCGCGAACTCGGGCGGCAGGGGCGTGCCGGCGGCGAGCATCTCGCGGACCTTGGTGCCGCTCAGGAAGACGAAGTCCTCCTTCTTGTGGCCCTCGGGGGCCTCGCGCATCATGATCACCTCGCCCACCACGTTGGACCAGGCGGTGTGGTCGGCCTCGAAGATCTCGATCTTCAGCTGGCCCTTGACCATGTCGGTGTGGAAGATCTCCTGGGCCTCGAAGGCGCCGTAGTAGTCGCCCACGCCGGCGTGGTCGCGACCGACGATCAGGTGCGTGCAGCCCATGTTCTGGCGGAACAGCGCGTGCAGCACGGCCTCGCGAGGGCCGCTGTACAGCATGTCGAAACCGTAGCCGGTGATCTCGACGGTGTTGGCCGGGAAGTAGAGCTCGGCCATCTTGCGGATCGCGGCGTCGCGCACGTCGGCGGGGATGTCGCCCTTCTTGAGCTTGCCGAGCAGCATGTGGATCACCGCGCCGTCCGCGCCGACCCTGTCCATCGCGATGCGCACCAGCTCCTCGTGGGCGCGGTGCATCGGATTGCGGGTCTGGAAGGCCACGACCTTCTTCCAGCCGTGCTTCGCGATCAGATCGCGGATCTGGGTCGCGGTACGGAAGGTGTCCGGGAATTCCTTGGCGAAGTAGGAGTAGTTCAGCACCTGGATATCGCCGCTGATGAAGAACTTGCCCGTCGAGTTGAAGGCGGCGACGCCGGGGTGGGCCGGGTCGTCTGTGCCGTAGGCCTGCTTGGTCATCGTCGCCATCTGTGCGTCGGTGGCCTCGTCGATCGAGGAGATGTCCTGGATCGCGATCACCGGGTTGCCGTCGACGTTGGGGTCGAGCAGGGCGATGCGCTTGGCGTTGCCGATGCCCGAGGCGTCGGGAACGACGTTGACGATCGGGGTGGGGAAGAACAGTCCGGCGGCGGTCTTCATGCCCTTGCAGACCGACAGTGCGTCGGCCAGGCTCATGAAACCGGTCAGCGGGTTGAAGTAGCCACTGCCCATCATCACGGCGTTGGCCGCCGCCTGGGAGCACACCAGCAGCTTGGGAAGGCCCTCGGCCTCCTTCAGCAGCTTGGCGCGTTTCGCATCATCCGCAACATAGAGGGGGTTCAGCGTCTCGGAACCATGCGGCTTAATCATGAATAACAACCTCCACGGGTTTTGTTCTGCTGCAGCCTCGGCTCGATCGGGTCTCCCGCGACGAAGCCGAGATTATCCACTCAATCCGACAGCGGGGTCCCTTCCCCGCTCGCCGCGGCGACCGGCGTCACCATGCGTTCGTGCACCATCGCCAGGGAGCGATAGACCATGTGGGAGAACTTGGAGTAGGGGAACGTCAGGAACAGGCACAGGACCGCGCCCAGATGCACGACGTAGAGACCGACCGCCAGCGCCGGCGGGAAGGCGAAGGCGCCGATCTCGGTCAGCGTGCCGGTGGCGATGACCAGCACGACGACCGAGAGGAAGAAGGTGTCGAACGCCTTCGAGATGCCGGCCCGGTCGGCGTTGCCCAGCCTGTTGACGACCATCCAGATCCCGCCGACCACCAGCAGGACGGCGGAGATGTTGCCCAGGATCTTGTACGGATGCGCCTGTTCCAGGGGCAACGGCGTGCCCGTCACGTACATCGCGACGATCAGCAGGGCCGAGGTGAGCGCGGCGCCCACGAAGCCCCAGAGCACGCCGAAATGCGCCCAGCGCCTGGATGACGTCGCACCGCAGCTGCCGAAGCGCTTGTGCGACGCGATCTCGCCGAGCACGGGTATCAGGTGCGCAAGCATGGAGCCCGATCGCTTCCTGTTCCGTCCGAGCAGCTTCCAGAAACGCACGCCGCTCGCGATGATCGCGATGAGCACCAGCGCCGCGGTCGTGAAGTAGGTGCCGTAGATCAGCTTGTGGGGCACGAACTCCTCGTAGACCAGGCGCGTCTCCCCGCCGGTCACGACGTTCCCGTGCGACCCGCTCTCGGCCGCGTACGCCTCGTCCACGAACGATACGTTCGCCGAGGCGTGGATGATCTTCTCGTTGGTCGGCTCCGGCACCTCCAACCCGTTGGTCACGCCGATGAGCGCGATCCAGAAGAGTATTGGCAGCCCCAGCAGCAACGGCCAGGTCCTGGCGGCGTTGCCCACCAGCTTGCCCATGAAACCGGGCGTCGCCAGCCTTTCGACGGCCAGCGCCCGGATCGATTGCATCACGTCGCCGGGTTTCGCGTCCCGCGGGCAGCGCGCGTTGCAGTCGTTGCACTGATGGCAGAGCCAGACGCCCGGATCCATCGCCAGGTCGTCGCCGAGGCCCCACTGGGATCGCAACATCTGCTGCCGGGGAAACAACGCGTTGTTGGTGGTCAACTCGCAGACGCTCGTGCAGGTGGCGCACTGGAAGCAGCGGGCCGCGGTGTCGCCGCCCCGCTTCCGGAGACCGGCACGGAATTCGGACGAAGGCAGTATTGCGGTTTGCGGTGCCATGGTCACCTTCTCCTAGAAGCCCTTGTAGGGATTGGGGCCCACTTCCTCGATGGTCTCCAGGAACTCGTCGAAGATCTCGGGGATCCTGGCGTATTCGTTGCGGGCGAGCTCGACGATCCTCACCCGATCGGATTCCAGCGTGAGCCGGTCGAGGGTCTCCTGGACGTTCGTCATCCTGCGATCGGCGAGCTCGGAGCCGCGGATGTAGTGGCACTGGTAGTCGTCGCCCTTCTTGCAGCCGATCAGGATGATGCCGTCGATGCCGCTGGAGAGGGAGTCGGCTATCCAGACGACGTTTACCGCGCCGAGACAGCGTACCGGGATGACGCGGACCCAGGGATTCCACCGGAGCCCGCGCCTGGCCGCCTCGTCGAGGGCGGGCAGCGCGTCGTTCTCGCAGAGGAAGGCGAGCACGCGTGGTTTCTCCTCTTCCTCGTCGGGCACCTCCATGGCCTTGATCATGTCGGCCACGGAGCCCACCGAGTAGTCGGGGAAGTTGATGATGCGCTCCGGGCACGAGCCGAGGCAGATGCCGCAACGCCGGCAGCGGAGCTGGTTGTATTCCGGCGTTCCCTTCTCGTCCTCGTTGATCGTGCCGAAGGGGCATTCCTCGGTGCAGCGCTTGCACTGGGTGCAGCGCTGGAGCGAGAACTCGGGCACCGAAATGTCGCCGGCCCGCGGGTGCACGGCCTCGCCCCTGGCCGCCATCTCGAGGCACTGCACGGCCTTCATGGCGGCGCCGAGGCCGTCTTCTGCGGCCTGGGCGGGATCCATCGGGGCGCGCACGGAGCCGGCTGCGTAGATGCCGGTGCGACGCGTCTCGTAGGGGAAGCAGATGTAGTGCGAGTCGTTGA
>Ga0180007_10004152_pt1 | contig 15538 bp, 12 predicted proteins | sample MM_PC_MetaG_FD_121122 | JGI IMG/M metagenome (GOLD analysis project Ga0180007, IMG submission 121122) | Groundwater microbial communities from the Aspo Hard Rock Laboratory (HRL) deep subsurface site, Sweden - MM_PC_MetaG | ecosystem: Environmental > Aquatic > Deep subsurface > Groundwater... | reverse complement strand
GACGCGACAGGACACAGGCTTCCATGAAACCGCATAGATTAACATGAGCCAAGTCCACGATCACACCCAGTCGATTACACTCGTCGATTAATTGCCGACCGAAATCAGTCAAGCATTTATCATTGGTGGCTCCCAAACCATAATTGGGATAAGCCGCTTCATTCGGAGTGAAGTGTACCAAGCCAAGTGAGCGAACGCCGCGCTGAACCAATCGCTGCAAATTCTCAATTCGACCTTCAAGAAAATGCGCGCCTTCAATAGATAAAATCGCGGCCATCGCACCCTTGGTCTGAGCGCGATGCAGATCGTTCAATCCACGCATGAGAATAATGTGCTGCGGCTGATCGTAGCAGGCCGCCATAAGTTGATCGATCTGAGCGTGAGCCAAGCGATACAAGCCCCGTCGCCGAAACGGCGCAGTAGAAATACAGAAAAACTGAGCACTTGCTCCGATTTCCTTGAGACGTGGCAAATCAATATGTCCCACCCAAGCTGAACGAGGCAAGTGCAGTCGATGCCGCTGGGTCAAATCATAACGCCAGCCCTGTGCCCACATCAGAGTATCGACATGCAAATCAATCGATGGAAAGAGCCGATGCAGCTCCCAGGCCTCGGCCGAACCGTATCGCCGAGGCTGAAACAAGCGAGAAAACATTTTCAACCTCATTGGGGGGTTGCAAATTTACCTTACGTGGTGCCATTAATTTTCGCAAATAAGAAAAAGACCCGCCATGGCGGGTCTTTTTCTTCCGGATTAAAGTTTAATTTTACGTAGGCGTAATGAATTCAACACCACTGAAACTGACGAAAAGGCCATGGCTGCAGCAGCAATCATCGGACTCAAAAATCCCAATGCTGCAAAGGGAATTGCTACCACGTTATAAAAGAAGGCCCAAAACAAATTTTGTTTAATACTTCGATAAGTTCGGCGAGCCAACTTAATCGCTTCAACTGCTTTTTCTGGACCGCCTCCCACTAAGACAATTTGCCCAGCCTCAATCGCCACGTCAGTTCCGCTTCCGATCGCTACTCCCAAATCGGCCTGAACTAAGGCTGGTGCGTCATTGATGCCATCTCCGACAAACGCCACTTTTTGACCTCTGGCCTGGTATTGCTTAACAAGCGCCAATTTCTGATCCGGCAACACCTCGGCTTCAACCTGCTTAATGCCAAGTTCTGCAGCTATCGCCTCAGCTGTTTTACGATGATCACCCGTAACCATTATCACTTCTAACCCTAAGGCTCGAAAATCAGCCACTGCCTCTTTAGCCCCTTCCTTAGCCGCATCAGCAATAGCTAATAACCCGGCTAATTGTTTATCAACTGCTACTAATACAACGGTTTTTCCGGTTAAACGCAGCTGATCAATTTTTTTGTTCTGAGCTGTATCAACCTCGACTAGTGAGGCGATATAATCAGGACTGCCTACAGTAATAACACTTCCCGCAATCTGACCTTTAATACCTTTACCCACCTCGGCTTCCACGCCCGTCGCAACAGCTGGCTCAATTTTTTCTTTTTTAGCTGCCTCTAAAACCGACTGAGCAAGTGGGTGTTCGGAGTTTTGTTCAACTCCAGCCGCTAGCTCTAATAATTTTTCTCGATTAAAGTTGGCTGTTGTAATTATGTCTGTAACCTGAGGTCGTCCCTGAGTCAAAGTTCCGGTTTTATCAAGTAGTACCACTTGCAAAAAACGACCACGTTCCAAGGCCTCGCCACTTTTAATCAGTATGCCCATTTTTGCCCCACGGCCAGTTCCAACTAAGATTGCCGTCGGCGTGGCCAAACCCAGCGCGCAAGGACAAGCAATAACCAACACCGCTACAGCCGGAACAATCGCCGCTTCAAGATTGCCGGTTAAAACCAACCAAGTAATCAACGTTATAACTGCCAACCCCAAAACAATCGGTACAAAGATCCCAGCAATCTGATCCACTAATTTTTGAATCGGGGCTTTCTGTCGCTGTGCTTCCTGAACCAGGCGAACAATTCCAGCCAAAACTGTGGCTTCTCCAATTTTGGTAACTTGTACCTTCAATACCCCCCGGGCATTAATCGTGGCACCAAAAACTGTATCTCCAACGTGTTTCATTACCGGCAGAGATTCTCCGGTCAGCATGGATTCATCGAGGGCTGATTCACCGGCCAGCACTTCACCGTCGAGCGGTACTTTTTCACCTGGTTTAACCAGTACTAGATCCCCCACGATCAAGTCTTTGACTGCTACCTCTTCAATCGAGCCATCTGATCGTAAACGGTGGGCTTGCTTAGCTGACAATTCTAATAATCGTCGAACCGCTTCACTGGCTTTACCTTTACTTATCGCCTCAAAATATCGACCAAGCAAAATGAAGGCGATGATCACCGCTGCACTCTCAAAATAAAGGTGACCACCGATAAATAATTGCCACCAACTAAACATAACTGCAGCTAATGTACCCAGGGATACCAGAGTATCCATATTAGCGCGCATTCTTCGAGCTAGCTTGAAAGCCATCTGATGGAAACCGATTCCCGGCCAAAATACCGCCGCGGTTCCCAATATTGCTTGCAGCCAAACCGATAAATCCAACTCGGCAATACTAACAGACAACTGAATGGCAAACATGGACAAAATGAACGTTGGTAAGCCAAAGATAAATGCCAGTAATGTTCGACGTTTGGCTTGATGCAGCTCATCGGACATCTGATGCTCATCCATTGTTGATTGAATTTGCTCATTATTAACCAATCGATAACCGGCAGCTTCCACTACTTTATGTATCCCAGATTCGGTAATGACCTGCTCATCAAACTCCACCGCTGCTTCTGTTAATGCGTAATTGACATTGGCTGTCTCAACACCGGCTGTATCCTGAAGTGCATTTTCGATATTCAGAGCACACGACGCACAGTGCATCCCCCGAATCTTAAAGTTAATTTTTTTCATAAGTAGTAATTTATTTTTCCGCTGGCAAGACGATCATCGTACCCTGGGTCATACCCATTGAGCAGGTAAAACGAAAAGTACCGGAACGATTAGGCGTAAATTTAACTGTATTAAACCCCGGATTAAGAAATGTTCTAATGCCAAACTCACGTAATACCAACGAGCTGGCACAGCCCATCCGCGCATCGCCGTAGATCTCCCACCTAACCGGAACACCAACTCGTACATATAGTATATCCGGTGCATATTCTAATCTTGATGTTACTTCCATCTGTATAACCTGCTCACCATTCTCAGTTCGAACTTCAATCTGTTTTACGGGCTGTTGATTACTCCCTCGGGTGTTCAATAGTGTGGCTGCGCTGGCTATGTTGGAATAACCAATCGCAATAACGAACACACCGATCACTGTACTCATTACTTTCAATAGTCGACCGCGAGCTACTGACGCAGCAATTCCCAATCCCAATAAAGCCGGTGCTGTTCCGAGAGAAAAGACAAACATAATCAGCGCACCCTGAAATGGTGAACCGGTTGAAACGGCAAAGAGTTGCATGGATTGAGTAAAACCACAGGGCAGAAAAAACGTCAGTGCGCCAAGCAACATAGTTGTCATAGCCCGGCCAGCACCAGTTCGACCATCAATGAAACCAGCCACTAACTTTGAGATACCGAACAGGGAACCACCTGGAAACGCCCCCATCAAATTGAGACCGATACCGACCATCATGATCGCTACGACCAGCAAGAAAATACCGTTAGCAAATGGTGATAGACCAAGCATTTTACCCAATAAACCGATCAAAGAACCAAACAAGGCGAAACCACCAATTCGACCAAGATTAAATAATAAATGTGGTTTCACTCGTTGAACGAATGATAGAGGTTGATCTGAACTGGCCGCCGATGCTGCAACTGCAGTTATTAATCCACTTACCACCGCTGAACAAGATGAAAACGCCGCTATCAATCCAATGATAAATACTGCCGCCAAGCCAGCTGAAGCATCAAGAGAAGCTCCAGTTTTAACCCAGCCAGATCGGATAAAAATAAAATACACCGACAAAGCCACAGTTAGAGCCACAATGACACGATCCCAGCTAATGCTCGGACGACTGATCACGCCATTATCGCCGGAAAAAAATTTATACTTGGCATCATTACAGACTCGGTAAAGATCGCCGGTAGTTAAATTAACCCCATCTTTTATCGCCAGACTGATTCGTCCGGTACGGTTTGATACTTTGACTGATCGCACGCCGGGTATCTTTCGAAAGGCCCGTTCGAGTAAAATCTCGCAACTCCCACAAGTCGTCCCCTCAACTCGAAATTCAATTTTTTTAGACATAAAAAGGAATAACGTAAATTAGCTACAATAAATTAGCTGATTGGTGTTATTCCTTTTTCTGAATTTTTAGAATTATTTCGCTAGGCGGCGACAATCCAAGTGGCTGTACCACCAAGACGCGATGAAATCTTGATTGGCTTACTAAACCCAGCACCGATATTAATAAAACCACACCAATCAACGGGGCGACATCCGCCAGAGAAAAACCAAATGACTGGGCTATGCCTGATGTCAAACAATGAACTGAACAGGTTATGTCGGGCAAGACACTACACCAATTTCCTTCGCAGGCCATATGAACCATACCATTACCAAACATCAAATCATGAGCACCGTTTCTGGCCAGCCCAAAAAACAAACCAAAAAATAAAACGGCCGGAATCAATAGGTAAGTTATTTTAGACATAGTAGTTTAACCCTGATCGTCTTCCCTCTAATGAGAAATCAGTGTATTTATTATACCATTGCCAGTCAAATAAAGCTTTGGTCAAATTTTGATCGTTCTAATTGTTCTAATTATCACAAAAGTACGTTTCAACTGCTTCCAGTCTTATCAAGATCATGAACCAACCTGATTTCAAATATCATTTGCGTCATTCCACCCGAGCCAAAAGGATGAATCTAACCGTTTACCCTGACGCGCGAGTGGTGGTAACTGTGCCACCGCGCATTTCGAAACGCACTATCTTAAATTTTATTTCGGAATATACAGACTGGGTGCATCGTCAGCTGATTAAAATAAAACGAGCTGATAATTGTGTTTTGCTGCCGGGTGGTCGACACGATTATCTACGTCATAAGGAACAAGCACGGAATCTTATTCAGCAGGTGATCGCTAAACATAGTTGTAATCATGCCTTTGATTTTAATCGCCTGGCTATCAAAAATTTATTCGGTAGTTGGGGTAGTTGTAGTGCCAAACGTAATCTGAACTTCAATTATAAGTTGATCCACTTGCCGCCACACTTGGCGGAGTATATCGTGGTGCATGAATTATGCCACCTGGGACAAATGAACCACTCTAAACGATTTTGGCTGCTAGTAGCCAGACTGATACCCGATTACCAAAAAAGAAAAAAAGAACTACGAAAATACTTAATGTAAACATCTTCTAACAGCACCAAATTCATGCAAACGCCCAAACGAAAATCTGAACAAACACGTAGGTATAACGATGATGATAATTATCTGACTCCGGAAAAAATTCAGGAACTAAAAAATGAGCTGGAACGACTTGAACAACAAATTCGACCCAAGGTGGTGGAAGATCTAACCGCCGCCCGCGAAATGGGCGACTTGTCTGAAAACGCCGCTTATTCGTACGCCAAAGGACGTTTGGCTGGTATCGACCGCCGACTCTTTGAGATAAATGAGAAACTAAAAAATGCCATTGTTATTCAACGAGGCGCTGGTGAAAACGGTGCGGTGTGTATCGGCAGTACCGTCACCGTGCGAATCAATAACCAGGAACGTATTTTTGAAATCACCGGTTCACAAGAAACCGATCCCGGTTCTGGTCGCATCTCGCATCGTTCACCGGTTGGCAGTGCGCTCCTGGGTCACATTATCGGTGATATCGTTCAGATCAAAATTACCGATCATAAAGTTGACTATGAAATTATTAAAATTATTTAGTGCCTGTCACCCTCGACAGGTAAAAGGGACAGGTATACGTTAAAAAATAATCGCTCTCAAAATAAAACTAGATGCCCTACTTGACATCTACCATCACAAATCGTAACGATAACTTCACAGCGATCCGAACTTCAAACCCAGGAGAGATTTGATGCAAAAAATCCAATTGATTGTCTTGCTTCTGGTCAGTCTAATTTCTCCCCGCGGAGTATTGGCTCATCCAAGTCACTATTCACATTTTCACCTACCTTGGTCAGACCTGCGCTCGGCGATAACTCAGGCTGAAGCCAAACTGCGCCGCGCTCCACTCGACACCAGTAAAAGTGGTGGACGTCATGCCGTGCTGGCCGTCTGGAATCCAACCGGTGATCGCTCGGATATTCGATTGGTTCAAATACGAAATGGTGCCGCTATCACCAAAGGTTTCAGCGTTGAGGTACGTCCTTGGAATGGACTTCTACCTCGACCAGGAGTTGAACTGTATAACGGTGTGAATACGCGTTATGCGGTTACTCAACCGGCTGACTGGTATGTACTGGCGCTGAAGGCTAACACTCGTTCAGAGCCTGGTGCTATCTATGTACCTTACAATCCGGCTTACCAAACGCCAGAAGTAGCGAATATTGGCCGTCGGGATTTAACCCAAGTAATTCTTGCGGCGGAAAAAATAATCGCTCGCCGACATGTGTCGTCTACGCTATTTCCTGAACGCTTGGTTACTGACTTGTTCGAAACCAGTTCTGGACGAACCACGCTCGACGCTGATGGCCGAATGTTACTTACTTTATTGGTGATCGAACATATCGACGTGCAAGAATTTCAGGCGCGCGGTGCAGCTTGGACCGCGGATAAAATGCTCGTTACCATGGCCTTAAACGGTCCGCGCACCTACCGCTACGCAGTTTCATCCGCTGGGGCCGGTGGCCTGGCTCAATTCATCCCGTCAACTTATCGCGATGTCCGAAATCGTTATCCGGCTGCCGCCTTGCCAGAATCATTTGAAGAGGCGATGCGCAATCACGTCACTGCTGTAGTCGCGCAATACTGTCTAATGGATCGAATATTCAAAACGCTGGTTGAGGCCGGTTTTGATCTACCGCGCGATCCACAAGTCGCTGGTCGATTTCTGGCCGCGGCTTATAACGCTGGTGAACATCGCGCTGTACCAGCCTATCGCGAATATCAACGCTGTCTGGCAACTACACGCCGACATGATCGTTGTACCTTCGCTTATGGCTTGCCAGCCGAAACCCAAAACTACGTCCGAGAATACTCGGCAGTCTATCGGCACTTGTTTGGCCGATAATTCAAGTCACCCCTAGGGTGACTTTTTTATTCATCATTCGAAAAACCCCGGGCTTCAGCCCAGAGATGGAGAGTATCGCCCGTGGCGACGAACAAAGTTCGAACAGCCAGAAACCACGGGCTTTAGCCCGTGGTAGTTCATTTTGAAAAAAAATTAAATTATTTTTATCAGCTAACTCTTCAAACTAAATCCAAAAAATTTTCTGTTAAGTAAATTGACAATTCTTATGGTCAATATATGCTAAGAAGTCGTCCCCTAACCGGACGTCAGGAGGAAACATGCGCTCCTTGAAAACTTTGTCGGTGCTGATTTTCAGTCTTCCGGCTTTGATTGGCTGTTTTCAGCCTTCAGAAAATCACGAATCAGAGCCGCCCGCGCCACCCGATCAAAATGAACCGGTTGATTCAGCTAATGTCGCAATAACTCCACCACCCCGGCTATTGATCATTCCATTTGAAAGTGGTCTGGCCGCCAAATCAAACGGAGTTTTTACCTTCGGTCTAGCAGCCATGCTAGCTGAACGATTGGAATCAGATTCGCGAGTTTCGGTTTTGAACGGTCCTCTGGTGCTGACTCGTGAGCAAGCCCGTACGGTTCTACCGGATGGCACGGAACTCGATCTGACCACTGCTCGCGATTTAGCACTCGAAAAAGGCGCGACACACATCCTCGCTGGTCGATTTTCTGGGCAGGTCTGGGATCTGGAAATGGAAGCGGTGATTTATGGTTTGTCATCGGACACCATCGTTCCGCTGAATGGCAGTCGGATCAAAGGCGATCTAACCACCACCATCAAAACCAGACGTGGCCGAACAGTACGGATCATCAGCGCTGCTAAACTACAAGACTTGTTTGCGACCGTCGTGGCACAAACTCTGTCTGATTCCGGTCTACCGCTCGAAACCGCAACGATTGAAGCCATTCGTACACCTTCGACTCATGATGCTTACGCTTTGCTGCTGCTATCACGAACTTATGTCCGAATGTTCCGAGGTAACAGTCTGAATATGACAGCAGCGCTTGAAGCTGCGGCCCACGCTGTTTCAGTTGATCCAAACCAGTCTGAGGCACAGCGTTTGTATGGTCATCTGCTGTACACCGCTGGTAATCGTCGAGCGGCCAGAGCTCACTTCGAAATGGCTATCAAAAATCGACCAGATGATGTGCGTTCACTTGTTCGGCTCGGAGTCATCGAAACCGAAGAACGTAATAACATCACCGCCCGCGGCTATCTCGAACGAGCTGCCAAGTTGCGACCACGGGATGCCGAGATTGCTTACTGGCTGGGGAAAGCTGCCCTGGCTATGGCCGATCGGTCAATAGCCATAACAGAATTCGAACGAGCCAGAAATCTTAATCAGGAACATATTGAAAGCCGTCGTGAGTTAGCCCGGTTATACGCACTTGACCGACGCTACGACTCGGCGGCAGCTGAATTGCAACGAGTCGTTGAGCTGGCACCACACGATCGCACAGCCCACTTGCAACTGGGAGCGTGCCTGCGTGCCGCTGGTCGCGGTCTTGATGCCGCCCGGGCTTACGCTCATGGCGCGAATCAATTTCCGAACGATCCACTCTTCCTCAAATTCGAAGGTGATTTGCTTATATTTTCCGGTCGTCTGGAAGAAGCTCAGCGTGCTTATCGCGCCGCTCGCCGATTAAACGTCTTTGATCGTCGTGTCTCACGCGCCTTGGGTAAAAGCATTATGGCCGCACCACAACTTGGCGCAGTTGAACTTCTCCGAGCCGTACGACAAGCCGCCAGTCTCCGAGCTGAGTTAGAGCAAAACCGATCCGTGTACTTTCTCGGTATGAATGACGCTATTCTGGATCTGATTCAAAATGGATCAGCAGCCTGTCTCGATGGCCATGGCGCATCGTCAGCTCTCCTGGCTGTCCAAGCCCGGGAAAGATTCGATGTCGTTCGCCGCGAGCAACTAGCTTTGGCCAGACAAATCTCCTTGGCTCGTAATTTCGGTGAATGGGAAGCCTTCACACCGGATGAATTGCAACTGGCAGAGGCAGTGCTATCTCAAGCCGTGGCTATCAGACAAGATACGACTGAAATGAATTCGCAATATCGTCGTACGTTCCTACCTCTATTCATTCGCAATGACTGTCATGAATATGACGGACCGATCGAAGCGGCGACTGTTGCTTCAATTCTGACCCGTCATCATAATCGTCAAGTTTCGTTACCGCCGGTCGCCCGACCACCCTTACTACCTATCGCACCTGATGTTCCACCGGAACCAGCTCTAACCATCACCTTCCATATCGATAACACAGATGGCCTGGCGACCATGGTGATCGTGCTCGATGAGCAAACCATCGGATTGATTGCGCCGGGTGAAAATCTACATTTTACCACGACCATTGGTCCGCATGATCTATGCATTGAGCGAAATTCAGAAGCCTGCCTTCTGCCAGAAAACACTCGTCGACTTTATCTGCATGACGGTTGGACCATGCGCATCCGACAACGAGGCTGATACCTGATAAAATTACTCACTACTACCGCTCCAAAAGGAGCGGTTTTTTGTCACTCCAGCCTAGTTCAGTAAATTGACAAATTCAATATTAGGTATACATTGAATCGAACCCGCTAAGCGTTCTTAACGGGGGCTCATGTTGTTTACAATCTAAAATTGAAGGAAGTGAACATGACCAAGCTTTTGTGGTTTCTCCGACTGGTTATCTATTTGCTCGTCTCATCAGTCATTGCGAATTACCTGAATACTCAGGTGATTAATGCCTTGGCCGAACCTTGGCTCGCCTACTTGGCAATCGGAGTTTTTTTGACATCAGCACTTATCGCCGGATTGCCGTATTTCCGTCTGCGGGGACCGGACAGGTATGCCCTGCGTTTACACCGAGAGTCAATCACCCCAAGCGAAGCTGCGACATGCAAATCAAAAACACCTCGCGACCGCTGGCGCCTCAAGTGGGTGCGTTTGCCAGGCAAACGTGTTTCGATTATTCGAACTACCGCCCTGCTAATCGCCGCCTTGTCGATTGCCGGCACAGCCTGTCTAAACCCGGTTAAGGAATACTTCATTGATCCTTACCGAACGGCATTGGCCTCTGTAGAAAATTACGACCCGGCGGTCACGACACGAGTCTATTCGATTGATGACGAGCTTATTTGCTCGTTTGGCCTGCAAAACCGTCAGCTGGTCTCGCTCGAAGAAATTCCACAACATGTCAGTCGAGCCTTCACAGCAGCCGAAGATCGTAATTTCTTTCAGCATCACGGCTTCGACCCGCGAGCTATTGTCCGGGCGGCTCTGGCCAACTTCCAATCTGGCGACATTCGTCAGGGCGGCTCGACTATTACCCAACAAGTAGTACGTGGTTTGATACTGCGAACTAATGAGCGCACCTTCGAGCGAAAGTTTCGTGAAATTTTCCTGGCGGTTGAGTTGGAACGTCTACTTCCCAAGGATCGCATCCTGGAAATCTACCTTAATGAGGTATTTCTTGGTCGTGGTTCTTATGGCATCGAAGCGGCGGCTCGAACTTATTTCGGTAAGTCAGTTGGCCAACTCTCTCTGGCTGAAGCCGCCATGCTCGCCGGTCTGCCTAAAGCACCGTCCAGTGATTCACCTTACTGGCATTATGAACGAGCCCGAGCACGCATGCGTTACGTACTCAGGCGCATGATCGAAGACGGCATAATTTCGACTGTGGCAGCCGAGCAAGCACGTGATGAAGATATGACTATCATTTGGGCGCAAAATGAGCTTAATCGTTCATCCGCTCCTTATTTCTGCGATCTGATACGCCGTGAACTGAAAAATATGTTCGGTAATCAAAGCATCTTCGAAGATGGCTTGATTGTCCGAACTACGCTCGATATGCGAATGCAGCGAGCAGCTGAATCCGCGGTGCGGCGTGGTTTGCTTGATCTAGAAAGACGTGTTGGTTGGCAGGGCCCAGAAGCCCACCAACCCAACTGGCCAGGTTGTACTGGTCCAGTCACAGACCTGCCTGATGGTCTGATAGATACGACCGCCACTGTGGTTTCATCGACCGGCGATCAGCTGACCATCTGCGTCCAAGGAAATATTTTTCCTTTGCAAGCCGAAGATGTTCGGCGCGTACGTCGCTGGGAGGCTCGCAGTCACCGTCAAGTTGTTCCTGGTGATATCATTTCTACCGTGTTGCAAACTGATTCTGATGGAACGGCTGATGGCAATCGATATGCGTCTATTGCTAGCCGCACCGGTGGCGCCACCAACCCAACAGCTCTGCAAGCGGCACTGGTTTCAGTCGATCCAGCCAATGGTCATCTGTTGGTTTTGGTTGGCGGCTATGATTTCACCGAGAATCAATTCAACAACGCAACCATGGCCCGACGCCAAGTTGGTTCATCGATTAAGCCTTACGTCTATTTGACCGCGCTCATGCACGGCATGCGAGTCGATGACATCGTGACTGATCAACCGGTTTGTTACATCGGTTCAAATGGTCGTCGCTGGTGTCCGACCAACTACGTCGGACCAACCACACGCGATCCATACATGGGACGAGTTTCTCTGCGAACAGCACTCGCTAAATCATTGAATTCAGTTTCAGTTCAACTGGCTCACCGGGTAGGCATCGAAGAAGTGATCCGAGTAATGCGATCATTGGGTATCAGTTCAAACCTGGATCGTTATTTACCACTCGCGGTGGGGGCAGCTGAGCTGACTCCCTGGGAACACACCTACGCCTATGCTTCGATCGCCGCCGGTGGTCGAGTCATGCCCCGCCGAGAAGGATCAACTCTGCCCGGTATCTTTATTCTGTCAGTCAGTGACGCGCAGGGGCGCGAGCTGTTTCGACAAGAAGAGATTCCGCAGGCGGATTGGCCACAAGCGGTACCGGCTGCTGACGCCTACGCGCTAATTTGGCTGATGCGTGGCGTGGTGGAAGAAGGCACCGGACGGCAGGTTCAACAGCTTCAACGTCCAGCCGGTGGTAAAACTGGTACAACCAACAATTTCCGTGATGCCTGGTTTTTGGGCTTCACCGCTGACCTGGTGACTGGCATCTGGGTCGGTCGCAATCGGCCAATCAGGATCAGCTGGGAAGCAACTGGCGGTACGGTGGCTCTGCCTATCTGGCTGGGTTACATGCAAGCAGCTCACCCCGATACCCCAGCCCGCGATTTCCCAGTTCCAGCTGATGTCATGCTTACCTACAATGAACGCTGGCAGTTAGTGCCCTACCAACGTGGTCGCCTGCCTAATCAGCCGACAGCTATCGCCTTACCAGCAGATAACGACGACTAAATCCAATCTATGACCGCCTCATTCCGAGGCGGTTTTTTAATTTAGTGCCTGTCACCCTCGACAGACAAAAGGGACAGGTATACCCACAAAGTTTTCTGCTTTTTTGAAAAAAGAAGACCGCCTCGCGAATTAATCGTTAAGGCGGTCTTCACAGAGGCCCATCGTCAGAGCTCTCTGATTGGAGATCTATCTGCATAGACAACTTCGTTCCGGTCGGACATTTTGCGTCCCCGGCGTCTCCGAGCTTTCTCTCTTAAAGAGAAAACGTGTGTAGTAAGCATCGTGCCTACTGCGCATCCCAAGGCGTAAACAACCACAATACGCCAATTAGCGATGTCCTCGATGATGGCTTGGAGAACATAATACCAAATCATTATGTTGACCATGGTGATAACCCCGCTAGGCCAAACTTTGGACGAGCTGACAGCTTTAGTCCAAGCGGATGCAATGATCATCTCCACCACTCCGATTAAGAACAACACCATAGACACGGGTGGGTTAACTCGATTTGTTATAGACCGACCTTTGAGCCAATTATTACCTAAAGTTAGGCAAATATCGGCGCTTAGATAATAGCTGATTTCACCGATTTCGGCAAGATAAAAAAGTCAAAAATCATAAATTTTGTCTTATCTCAGCTAAAAATATCTAAGTATAACCTCTTTCGTATTTCGAACAGATAAAAAAGAGGCTGGTAGCCTCTAAAATATCTAGCGTGACCTGAAAACGGCGCTATTGGCTGCATCCAGGACGATTGGCCGTAACTGATCATGCAATTCAGTAGGCCAAATACCAGTTACCACGATACCTGAATTGATATTTCCCGGTTCAGTCAATACTCCATAAACCAACCCACTACGACCTCTCCGGGTACGTTCGATGATGTATAAGAACGGTTGTCGAGCGCTGGGGAAGGTCTGCAGATGACCGATCTGTGCACCTCGAATACCTCTATCCAGTGCATAAAATTCACGGATCCGCTCCTCGTGAGTTCCTTGCTCTGGCGGATAAACCACGAATCGGCCGCCTGTTTCCCCGTAGGCCAGCCAAGCGGCGTTACCAACTCGCCGTGACGTCCAACCCTGAGGTGTAACCAGAACCAATGTGATTCCGCCATCCAACCGAACCTCGTGCCTTATAGTGGCAGAAATTCGTGGTCGGGGGGTTTCATAGACGAAAACTGAGCCCAACTGTCTCAGCACTGGCGGATCCTCGACCTGAACTGCTGGATCCTGACCACTTGCCGCTGAATTCACAGTTCGATTCGTACAAGCGGTAGTCAATGTACACATGATCACCAGAGCCAGCACCGCCAGATTGCGCATTTCTCACTCCTTTCAAATGAACGATTGGGTCATACGCCCTCTTTACCTAACCGTTAAACGAGCTAAGCGTCAAGTAGAATATCTTAAAAAATTAATTTAGTCTCAATCAAGATTCCTTTGATCACCGATTTTATTTGACGTTTTTAGAAATAGGATTTATTATTTAGATATACTTCTAAATATCTAAATATACCTCTATGCCCTTAGGCGAAACTCTGCGCGCGCTGGCCGATAAAAATCGCCGTAAAGTATTGGAAATATTGAAACGCGGTGATCTATCGGTCGGCGAAATTTTACTTCAGCTAAATATCACCGGCGCCTCACTCTCCCACCATCTGAATGTGCTCCGGCAGGCTGATCTGGTCAGTTCGCGTCGCGAAGGTCAACAAATCATCTATTCCTTAAACTTATCGGTGTTTGAAGAAGTCATTAATGACTTATCTAATTTTTTATCTAAATAACTGCTCTGAAATATGAAACTCCCCTATCAAATCAATCGTCCGGTCGAAGCAGTCATGCTGGCCATGCTCACGGCTTGCTGTCTGGCCAGTTACTTTTTTTACCAAAGATTTCCGGCCAAAGTACCAATACACTGGAACATGGCCGGTCAACCGGATGATTGGAGTGGTCCGGGGTTTGCCGCTTTCTTTTTTCCGGCGCTAATCATCGGAATGTATTTATTGCTAACTTTATTGCCACTCGCTGATCCATATAAAGATCGTTACAAAGAGTTTGGCCGACCTTACGGCATTCTGCGCCTGGCGCTCATAACCTTCATGACAGCGTTATATTTCATCTCTTCTTTAGCTGGTTTAGGTTATGAAATTAATATCAGTCTAATAGTTCCGCTGGGTGTGGGACTGCTGTTCATCGTGCTAGGTAATTTTCTGCCTAAATTTAAGAAAAATTGGTTTGTCGGTATTCGTACCCCCTGGACACTATCTGATGAGCGTGTCTGGACCAAAACCCATCGTCTGGCCGGCAAGTTGTTTATCTTGGGTGGGTTACTGATGTTGATCGCCGGTTTCACTCCGCCTGGGTGGAATGTGGCGCTATTGTTGATTACGGTCTGTCTGATTGTAATCGGCACGATTGGCTATTCGTATTGGTTGTGGCGAAGATTGCGCGAAGAAAAATAATTACCTTAAATTAAGAAATGAAGCTGTATCCGACCTTGACGAGGTCGGATTTAAGTTTGTTTTTCCCTAGTAGTATCACTCGCGAGCCCAGGTGTCAAAAAGACTATTTGTAAACGATTAAAATCATTTTTACCTCGAATTCAAGCTGATAACCGAACACCTCTCACAAATATTGTGCCGCGACCTCGTTCGGCGTAAGGTACCCGAGAGACTTTCTGGGCATGTCATTAATGAACCTCAGCCGCACAAGACCGATGGCGTTCTCCACCGAGCCCTTATGCCACGAGAACAGTTCGGGTCGCAGAAGTAGGTGTCGATGCCGTAGTCCTCGCGCAGGGCGCCATGGTTTGCGCCCTCACTACCGCTGTCGAGAGTCACCACCTGGAACGCCCCAACCCGCAGATGTTCCGGGTATGACTCGATGGTCTGCCTGATAGCTCGTTCGGTCTCCTCTTGGTCTTGTCCGCCGTCCCGTGGAGGTGAATCTTTCTCGACCTGCGCTCCACCTACACGGATCCACACGCCGATCCCATACCCTCAAATATGCCTAAACGGTAATGTTACACTGAAGTGTTCGGTT
>Ga0180007_10004151_pt1 | contig 15538 bp, 17 predicted proteins | sample MM_PC_MetaG_FD_121122 | JGI IMG/M metagenome (GOLD analysis project Ga0180007, IMG submission 121122) | Groundwater microbial communities from the Aspo Hard Rock Laboratory (HRL) deep subsurface site, Sweden - MM_PC_MetaG | ecosystem: Environmental > Aquatic > Deep subsurface > Groundwater... | reverse complement strand
TAAAATGATTAAAGATTTGAAATGCCATGGATTAAAACTCGAGCCAACTCCTCTTGAAAGACGGTTTTGAATTTTTTGGCGTTCTTCTTAACCTCTCGCAGGCAAATGACCAATTCTCCCGAACCATTGTACTGAAAAGACAAAATATCGGTTGCTTTGTTTTTCTGGCGGTATTTCTTATTCAACTGCCTGATTCTGCCTTGGCCAACCAAAGCTATTGATAAATCCATCTTTTTATTTTGACTTTCTAAAGCCTTTTTGGCAAGTCCTTTCAAAAATTCCTCGTCCACCTTATTGGTTGTCAAATTATTGACTTCTACTATCATGAACGGCGCGAAAGAAAGGCAAAATGAAAAAAATATTGCTCCAAATCAGCTAAGTTGCTGGCATATTCTTGTCCGCCCGTAATAGCGTCGCAAAACACTTCTCTCAAGCGGCCTATTTCCCTCAACCGTCCCAGCCAGCGCGCGTCATCCAAGGTCAAATCAAAAAGCTCAAGCGCCCTTTCAACAGCATTCTTGTAAATCTGTTTGTCTTTACCACGCCAACGCCGAGCCCGACCGACCTCGCTGCCAATATTAGCGAGCTGTTCAGCCAAAGCGAGTTTGTGCCATCCGCCTGAAGCTAAATTTTTGTGTATGGCTGAAGACATTTATTGAATAAGTTTCTGAATAATATTTTTAATTTTTTCTCTGGTGGCTGGATTTTCCACCCCTCGCGAACGATTATTTAAAAAAGGCTTGATGTTAATTACCGAGTCAAGCTCAATCAATCCTTCGTCTTTTTTTTCAGGATAGAGATTTATTCCCCAAGTATGCTCCCGTTTTGAACCGGCTTTCTCTATTAAAGCCACTTCTTCATCCGAGTGCAATTCTCCCCCGACAGCCATTATCTCTTGTTCCACATCAACCACTGCCTTGACTAAATCACCAAATTGGCTTTTGGCAATTACTAACAGCTCCTCCAGCTTAATCTGATTCTTAACAATTCTAATCTCCATTTGAAGCTAATAGCTCTTTAATAACTTTGGAAACCAAGGAGCCCTCAGCCCTGCCCTTGACGGCAGGCATTAACTCTGCCATAACCTTGCCCATATCTTTGGCAGATGCGGCGCCTGTTTTCTTCACGGCTGCCTGGACCAGCCTCTTAAGTTCATCTTCTGCCAGCTGTTCGGGCAGATATTTCTGCAAAATCTCCGCCTCTTTTTTTTCTTTTTCAGCCAATTCAATTCTTGCTCCTTTTTCATATTCTATAGCTGCTTCTTTTCTCTTTTTAATTTCTGTTGAAACGGCATCTATTATTTCTTCGTCGGTCAAAACAACCTCTTTTTCTTCTTTAAGCTTATATTTCTTTTCTTTTTCTTTGTTCAAAATAGCGGCCAAAAGCATTCTTAAAACCGAAGACGTCAATTCTTCTTTGCTCTTGATGGCTTCATTCAAATCTTGTTTGATTTTTTCTTTTAACATCGAAATAAATTGAAAATTTATTGAGTCCCATTATCTCTTGCCTAATTTCTTTAATTTTTCATATTCCTTTCTCAACTCTTCCCTCCTTAAGGCAGCTTTCTTTTTAGCCTGGGGACTTTTCTTTCTCTTCTTAAACCTATTCTTTCTGACCCGCAGCAAAATCCCGCTTTGCTGCATTCTCCTGCTAAAGCGCCTAACCAGGCTTTGAGCCGTTTCCCTTTCTTGTTTTTTTATTTCTAAAGACATAATTTATTATTTTTCCATCCGCCCATTAAGTGTAAATGCAGGTGGTCAATTATTTGACCGCCGCCCCGGCCGACGTTAAAGCTTAGTTTGTAGCCGTTCTGCGAAACAGCCTGGTCTCGAGCAATCTTTTGGGCGAGAAAAATCAGCTCTGCGACCAAATCCTTGTCTGCCAAAACCAAATGGTCAACCGAAGGAATGTGTTTTTTGGGCAAAAGCAGGAGGTGGAGAGGCGCCAAGGGCTTAATATCTCTGATGACCAAAAACTTTTCATCTTGGTAGACAGATTGAGTCGGCATTTCTTTATTAATCATCTTGCAAAACAAACAATCCATATTACTTTTTTAACCTTTTTTGTATTTCTCGGACAGCCTTTTCCGATTTAACGGTCTCTTGTCTGCTGTTTTTCATATCTCGGATAATGATTGTTTCCTCCAACGCTTCTCTTTGACCTAAAATCAGAGTGTAATCAGCGCCAGCCTTATCAGCTGCTCTCAACTGGGTTTTTAAAGAATCCTTGGCCAAAGACTCGCTAATGGGAATTTTAGCTTTTCTGAATTCCTCAAACATCTTCAAGCTCTTTCGCTTGGCCAAATCTCCCAACTGGGCCAGAAAAACTTTTGGCAACTGCTCGCTCCTAACTGTTTCCTTTTTGCTTCTTTCTTTGATTACCTGAACCACCCTTTCTGCGCCCAGGGCTGCGCCGCAAGCCGGCGTATCTTTGCCGCCCAACAATTTAACCAGGGCGTCAAACCGGCCGCCGCCCACCAAACTGCCTATTTTCTGGCCTTCCTCGTTATCTTCCATAATCTCAAAAACAGTCTTGGTGTAGTAATCCAGTCCCCTGACCAAGTAAGGGTTCAAGCGGTAAGGCAATTCCACTTCGTCTAAAAACTCCAAAACTTCTTTGAAATGCGATTTGCACTCCTCGCACAAATGATCCACCAGTTGAGGCGCCTGGCTCTTGACCGGCTGACACTTTTCTTCTTTGCAGTCTAAAATTCTCAAAGGATTGTATCTTAAGCGGCGCCGGCAGTCAGAACATAAAGAGCTTTCCCTGGAACGAAAATAACTGACCAGCAATTTCTTGTAGTAGGGCCGGCACTGGCTGTCGCCGATGCTGTTAATTTCCACTATCAGGTTTTTGAATTTCAATTCCTTGAGAATGTTGTAAAAAATCTGAATGATTTGGGCGTCAATCACCGAACTCTGCTCGCCAAAAACTTCCAAGTCAACCTGATGAAACTGGCGGAACCTGCCGGCCTGGGGCCTTTCCAAGCGGAAAAGCGGACCCAAAGAATAAAATTTCAAGGGCTGGGGCAGATTGAACATGCCATGCTCAATGTAGGCCCTGACAATGCCAGCGGTAAATTCCGGCCTCAAAGCTAAATAATCGCCGCCCTTGCTGCGAAAAACATACATCTGCTTTTCAACAATGTCAGTGGAAAGCCCAATGCCTTTGGAAAAAAGCTCTGCTTCTTCAACCAGCGGCGTGTCTATTCTTTGGAAACCGTAAAAACCAGCGATGTTAGCGGCCACTGCATAGACTTTCTGGAAAAAAGCCTGGTCTTCTGGCAGAATGTCGTGCATGCCGGTGGGACTTCTGAATTTTGGTTTCTTTGACATAAAGTTTTGCCGCTTAATAACTGGGCGCTTCGGCCTTGGCCAAAGCGGTCAGGGGCCAGGCTCTAAAAAAAACCCGGCCAATAATATTCTCTTCCGGTAAAGTGCCCCAGCGCCGGGAATCAGCTGAAACAGAACGATTGTCTCCTAAAACAAAATATTCGTCTCTCTCTAAAAGTATCTGCATGTCGCCGGATGTCTTGATTTGGAAAAGATAAGCCAACTCGTCCAAGGCCTTGGTTTCTCCGTCTTTATAAATTAATACCTGGCCGTTTTCAATCTTAATTGTTTCTCCGGGCAGGCCGATGATCCTTTTAATATAACGCTGGGACGGGTCGTGGGGATATTTAAAAACCACTACTTCGCCCCGCTGGGGCTGCCTGAATTGATAGGTGAGTTCGTCAATAATTAAATAATCGCCCTGATGAAAATTGGGCTCCATTGATTGGCCTTTGACAAAAAACGGCTGAAAGATAAAATAGCGGATAGGCACCACTATCAACAAGGCGATAATGACGATTTTTGCTATTTCCCAAATGAATAAAAGAAGTCCTCGCATACTTTTATATATACTTTTCTAAGTATACCTGAAACTCTCTTGATACGCAAGAGATTATGCTAAAATATAACTACCATGACAATAATTGTCGGCCTGGGCAATCCAGACAAAAAATACCAAAGAACCCGGCATAATGTCGGCCAGAGAGTGATTAAAGAATTGGCTAAAAACAAATCGAAGGATTTTATTTTGGCCCAGCCCCAGAGCTATATGAACCAATCCGGCCTGACAGTCAAGAAATTAACCAGTTTTTATAAGGTTAAATCAGAAAACCTCTGGGTGATACATGATGATATTGACCTGCCTTTGGGCAGCTTTAAAATCAGCCAAGGACAGGGCTCGGCCGGCCACAAAGGCGTGCAGTCAATTATCAACGAGCTGAAAACAAAAGATTTCCACCGAATCAGAATCGGCATCTGCCCCCAAAAAGGCAAACCCAAAGCCGTGGACAAGTTCGTCCTGCAAAACTTTACAAAAGACGAAGAAAGGATTATAAAAGGAGTTGTTGATGAAGCAATCCGAGCAATTGAATCCGGGCTTTCTAGATAAGATTTTAATCGTCAGTATCACCCCCTATTTTTTGGAAAGGGGGAATTTTTGGTTTGAGGAAAATCTAAAACAAATCCTGGCAACCAGAAAAACCCAGTCTTTTTTTGAAGACAACACGCTCTTTCTGGAAAAGCAAAAAGAAATCAAGCTTTCTCATCTTTTAAGAAAGCTTGATGAGATGGGCTATGAAAAAGTTCAGCAGATATCGGAACCTGGCGAGTTTTCCCAGCGAGGCGGCGCGATTGATGTTTTTCCCATTAATTCAAGTTTTGCTTTAAGAATTGATTTTTACGGCAACCAAATTGCGGCCATTGAAAAACTGCCCCTGGAAATAACAAACGAAAAAGAAACCAAAGAAAGAATAAAAAAGAAGCTGAAAAGGCAGAAATTGTTTTCTGATTTGAAAGGATTGAAAGAAGGCGATTATTTGGTGCATTTAGACCACGGAGTCGGCAAGTTGGCTGGCATCAAACAAAATTATTACGTATTAGAATACGCTCAAAATGACAAATTGTACGTTCCTTTGGGTCTGGAAAGGAAGCTCTCAAGATACATTGGCTTTCAAGAGCCGAAAATTTCAAGATTGAGCTCTCAAGTTTGGGAAAAAACAAAAAGGAAAGCCAAAGAAGAAACAGAAAAGCTGGCTCAAGAGCTTTTAGGGCTTTACAGCCAGAGAGAAATTGCCGTCAGGCCCCGCTACTCGCCTGACAATGAAATTGACCGGCAAATAGCCGCTGACTTTATTTATGAAGAAACGCCCGACCAAGCTCAAGCGATAGAAGACATTAAAAAAGATTTGGAAAATTCGGAAAAGCCCCTGGACAGAATTGTCTGCGGCGACGTCGGCTTTGGCAAAACCGAGGTGGCCTTGCGAACAATGGTCAAAGCGGTCAATGCTGATTATCAAGCAGCTATGATCTGCCCAACAACCATTTTAGCTTCTCAACATTTTCAAACCTTCAAAAAAAGATTGGCAGACCTGCCCGTAAGAGTTGAATTGTTAAGCAGATTGCAGTCTAAAAGAGAACAAAAAGAAATAATCAAAGGTTTAAATGAAGGTAAAATTGACATTATAATTGGAACGCACAGACTTCTTTCAGATGATGTTGAATTTTCCGCCCGAGGCGGATCCGCCTTTGGCGGAAAGAACTTGGGATTATTGGTGGTGGACGACGAACAAAGATTCGGCGTCAAACAAAAAGAAAAACTAAAGAAGCTGCGCGCTTCTCTGGACGTTTTGTCGCTTTCAGCCACGCCCATCCCCCGCACTTTGTATCTGGCTTTATCTTCCTTGAAGAACATCAGCGTCATCCAAACGCCGCCGGCCCACCGTTTGCCCGTTAAAACAACCACTCAACCCTGGTCAGAAAAAATCATTGGTAGAGCCATTAAAAATGAACTGGCAAGAAAAGGCCAAGTCTATTATCTGCACAATAGAGTAGAAACGATTGAGGCAGCGAAAAAGTTACTAGAAAATTTACTTCCCAAAGCAAGAATTGGCATTGTCCACGGCAGGTTGAATGAAAAAGATTTGATTAAGGTAATGGGTGATTTCCAGAATAAAAAAATTGATGTTTTGGTGGCTACCACCATTATTGAAAACGGCTTGGACATAGCCAATGTCAATACTTTGATTGTGGCTGACGCAACAAAATTGGGGCTTGCCCAAGCTTACCAGATTAGAGGCAGGGTCGGCCGCTCACACATCCAGTCTTTTGCCTACTTCTTGCACCAGGGCCGCTTAAAAGATTTAACCAATCAAAGACTAAAAGCCTTAAGAGAAGCTGAAGAATTGGGCTCTGGCTATAAAATTGCCATGAAAGACTTGGAATTGAGGGGAGCGGGCAACGTCTTGGGCAAAGAACAGTCTGGCAACATTAACCAAGTCGGATTGAATCTATACTGTCAAATGTTGTCAGAAGCCATCGATAAAATAAAAAAGGATTAAATTTTGTAATTTTTAAAGAATGATGTTAGATTTAAAAATATGAAGCTGGTTGTGGTGGAGTCGCCTACCAAATCGCGCACTCTAAGTGGATTCTTAGGACCTCAATACAAGGTCCTTTCTTCCTATGGTCATATTAGAGACTTGCCTAAAGACGAACTCGGCATTGACGTTGAGAAAGACTTTGAACCGAAATACGTTATCCCTTCAAAATCAAAGAAAACCATCCAGCTTCTCAAAGAAGAATCAGACAAGTCAGAAATAACTATTCTGGCCACCGACGAAGATAGAGAAGGCGAAGCTATTGCCTGGCATTTGGCCCGGGCCTTAAATTTAAACGGCAAAAAGCCATACCAAAGAATTGTCTTTCATGAAATTACCAAATCAGCCATTAAAGAAGCTATCAAACATCCCAGGAAAATTGATATGAGCTTGGTTGACGCCCAACAAGCCAGAAGAGTGCTGGACAGAATTGTCGGCTACAAGCTGTCTCCTTTTCTATGGAAAAAAGTGGCCAGGGGACTTTCAGCCGGCCGAGTGCAGTCAGTAGCTGTCAGATTGGTGGTTGAAAGGGAAAGAGAAATTGAAAAATTTAAATCCCAGGAATATTGGAGTATTGAAGCGCTGCTGGAAAAAATTCAAAATTCAAAATTCAAAATTGACTTTTTAGCTTCGCTATCAAAAAAAGATGGAAAAACTTTAAATAAATTGGCGATAAAAAATAAAAAAGAGGCGGAAGAAATTGTCAAAGATTTGGCAGGCGCTCAATACCAAATTCAAAATATTGAAAAGAAAGAAATAAGAAGAAATCCCCTGCCGCCCTTTACTACTTCAACGCTCCAGCAGGAATGTTTTAAAAGACTCAGATTCCCGGCTAAATTAACAATGCGCCTGGCCCAGCAGCTTTATGAAACAGGACTTATCACCTATCACCGCACCGATTCTCTAAACCTTTCGAGCTTGGCCCTGGCAACCGCTAAAAACTTTATCACTGAGAATTATGGCCAGAATTATCATCAATTCCGCAAGTACAAAGCCAAGGGCAGAGTCCAGGAAGCCCATGAAGCCATTAGACCGACTTATCCCGAAAGAATGGAAATTCCAGCCAAGCTGGACGAGAAGTGCTCTCGGCTCTACGACTTAATTTGGCGCAGATTCATTGCCTGCCAAATGGCTCCAGCTCTTTTTGATTCAACAACTATTGATATTCAAGCAAAGAATTATGTTTTCAGAGCTGCTGGCCAAACAATGAAGTTTGACGGATTTTTGAAAGTCTATCCTCTTAAGTACGAAGAGGCAGAATTGCCGGCCTTAAAACAGGAAGAAATTTTAAAACTTGTCAAACTAAATCCTTTACAGCACTTCACCCAGCCTCCTGGCCGCTACACTGAAGCCAGTTTAATAAAGGCTCTTGAATCTGAAGGCATTGGCCGGCCCTCAACCTATGCGCCCATTATCTCCACCATTCAAGAGAGAAACTATATTGAAAAAAACGAAAAAAGATTTTTCCAGCCCACAGAAATCGGCCTGGTGGTCAACGACATTTTGGTGGAGCATTTTCCCAAAATCGTTGATATTCAATTTACGGCCAAGATGGAAGAAAACCTTGACGAAATTGCCCAGGGCAAAGAAAAGTGGATTGAAATCATAAAAGAATTTTACCAACCCTTCAGCCAAAATCTAAAGCAGAAATATGAAGAAGTTTCCAAAAAGGAATTCACTGAAAAGCCGACCAATAAAAAATGCCCTAAATGTTCAGCTCCTCTTTTAATTCGACTTGGCAAGTTCGGCAAATTCTACGCCTGCAGCAAATTTCCCCAATGCAAGCATACTGAATCTTTAGCCGAAAACAACCTTAATATTAAATGTCCCAAATGTCAAAAGGGGGAAATCACAGAAAAAAGAACCAAAAAAGGCAAGCTGTTCTTTGGCTGCAATAAATTCCCCAAATGCGACTTTGCTTTATGGGACAAACCGACCGGCCAAAAGTGCCAGGAGTGCGGCTCGTTGCTTGTTGAAAAAAACAAAAACGTTAGGTGTTCTAATAAAACATGCAAAAGCAACTCCAAGAAATAACTGAAAACAGCTTTGATCCTAAATTGATTGAAAGGGCTTTTGACTTTGCTAAAAAAGCCCACGGCGAGCAAAAAAGATTTTCTGGCAAAGATTATATTTTGCATCCGCTCAATGTTGCCCGGATTCTAAGCAAGATGCGGCTTGATGAAAAAACAGTGGCCGCCGGCCTTTTGCATGATGTGCCGGACGATACGGAAAAAACCATAGAAGATATAAAAAAAGAATTTGGCCGAGAAATCGCTTTTTTGGTTGAAGGAGTGAGCAAATTGGGCAAACTGCGCTATCCCAAAGAAGGCTTGGAAGTTAAATCTCCCAAATCAAGAATTAAAAATCCCATTGATTTGAAAGCGGAAAATCTAAGGAAAATGTTTTTTGCCATGGGAAAAGATTTAAGGGTGGTTTTAATCAAGCTGGCCGACCGTCTGGACAATATGGAAACTTTGGGGGCTTTGCCGCCTGAAAAACAGCAAAGAATCGCTTTGGAAACCCTGGAAATTTTCGCTCCCTTGGCCAACCGCTTAAGTATGGGCCAAATAAAAGGACGGCTGGAAGACTTGGCTTTTCCCTATCTTTATCCCAAGGAATACGAATGGCTGCAAAACAATGTTAAAGAAAAATACGAAGAAAACCATCGGCATCTTGAAAAAGTCAAACCGCTTTTGATTGAAATGCTCAAAGAATCAAACATAAAAGCAATAGACGTGCACTCCAGGCCAAAAGACTATTGGAGTCTTTATCAAAAACTTTTGAAGCATGATATGAACTTTGACAGAATTTACGACTTAATCGCCCTAAGGGTAATTGTTGATGACGTCAAAAGCTGTTACGAAGCTTTGGGAACTATCCATAATTTTTGGAAACCTTTGCCTGGCCGCATCAAAGATTACATCGCCTATCCCAAGCCAAACGGCTACCAATCCCTTCATACCACGGTTTTCTGTTTTGAGGGCAAAATTATTGAAGTCCAAGTCAAAACCAAAGAAATGCACGAAGAAGCCGAATACGGCATTGCCGCCCACTGGGCTGTCAAAGAAGGTATTGACCTCAAAGCCCAGGCGGAAAAATTCGCCTGGGTCCAGCAATTGAAAGACTGGCAGAGCAAAACCTTGGGTTCCAAAGAATTTTTGGAAGGGTTGAAGGTTGATTTTTTGAAAAACAGGATTTTTGTTTTCACCCCCATGGGAGACGTCATTGACCTGCCCGAAGGCGCCTCTCCGGTTGACTTTGCTTATGCTGTCCACAGCGAAGTCGGCAATCACTGCAAAGGCGCCAAGGTTAATGGAAAAATAATTCAGCTTTCGCGCCCCTTAAAAAACGGCGATGTGGTGGAAATCATTCTTGATAAAAACAAAAAACCTTCCAGGGATTGGTTAAAATTCGTCAAAACCAGTCTGGCCCGCTCCAGAATCAAAAGCTCTTTGAAAGAAGTTTCGCGCGCTGAAACAATTAAGAGCTTTTTAAGAGAAAGGGTGGGCGGCATTCATTTGCCCAAACTGCGCCCCAGACTGCGGCCGGAAAAAAAACCAAAAGAGGATTTAATAGTTTCTTTGGCCGGCCAAACGGGCATGCAAATGTTTTTGGCAAAATGCTGCCAGCCCCAAGCCAACGACAAAATCAAGGCCTACATCACCAAAGACCGGGGAGCGGCTGTTCATAAAGCTAATTGCAAGAATATAAAAGAAGTGCAAAAAAAATGGCCTCAAAAAATCATTGAGGCCGGCTGGACGAAAAAATGAATCCTAACTCTTAAGCCTTTCCAGCAAAATCTCTACTTCTTCCTTGGTGTTAAAGAAAACACTCAACTTGGGCTTGCCGGTCCGCATGTTCAATCTAACGTCTTTCACCCGCAAGGCCTGTTTAAGCCTTGCTTCCAAATCTTTTAATTCTTTGACAGCGGCTGTGGCCTGCTTGGGAACGAAACGCCAAATGCCCATTTTTTGGGCCAAGCTTTCCACCTCTCTAACATTGAGCCCGTCTCTTATCGTCTGAAGAAAAATGATTCTTTGTTTTTCAACGTCGGTGGCAGTGAGCATGGCCCGGGCATGTCCTTCGGTAATCTTTCCTTCCCTCAAAGCTGTTTTTATTTCTTCCGGCAAGTCAAACAATCTTAAGGTGTTGGCTATGGCTTCGCGGCTGCAACCAACCATTTTAGCAATGTCTTTCTGCATAAAATTAAATTCTTCGCACAGTTTTTTGTAGGCTTCGGCTTTTTCCAACGGGTTTAAATTCGCCCTTTGCACGTTTTCAACCAAGGAAACCTCCAGCTTTTCTTTTTCTGTCGGATCCCGAACAATGACCGGCACCTGGGTCAAGCCAATCATTTTTGAAGCCAGCAGCCGCCTTTCTCCGGCCACCAGCTGGTATTCAGCCCCTGACTCTTTTTCAATCCTGCTCACCAGCAAGGGCTGCAAAACGCCGTATTCTTTAATGGAATCGGCCAAAGATTTCAAGCTGTCCTGGTCAAAGTTTTTTCTCGGCTGATAAGGATTGGATTTGATTCTGTTGATTTCAATGTAAAAAATCGGCTCCTTCCTAACCGCGGGTTCTTTTGAAGTTTTAGCTGTTTTCTTGGGAATAAGAGATTCTAATCCTTTGCCAAAAACTTGTTTCATAAATTTAGTTTTTTTCTTGGTTAATTAATTCTTGGGCCAATTCCCGGTAGGCCTGGGCAGCCTGGGAACAGGGCGCGTATTGCAAAATGGTTTTGCCGAACCTGGGCGCTTCGGCCAAAGCCACCTGTCTGGGAATAACCGTGTCAAAAACATAACCCGGGAAATTTCTCCTCACTTCTTTGGCCACTTCGCGGGACAATTTGTTGTTTCTATTATACATAGTTAGAAGAGCGCCGGCAATTTTCAATTCGCAACCCAGGTTATTTTTAATCAAGTCAATGGTATTCAGCAGCTGTTCAATCCCTTCCAGGGCCAGATATTCGCATTGAACCGGAATCAAAACTTCGTTGGAGGCGCAAAGAGCGTTGATGGTTAAAAGCCCGAGGCTGGGCGGCGAATCAATAATGATAAAATCATAGGGCTCCTGAACTTTCTCTAAAAGCTGTTTCAATTTAAATTCTCGATTGTCAGCTGTGACTAACTCCACTGTTGAACCGGCTAAATCAGGCGAGGCCGGCATAATCTCATAGCCAAAAAAAGGGCTCTTGCGGATAATGGCTGAAGGCGAAACTTGACCGGCCAAAGCATGATAAACAGAAAGAGGCAAACTGCGAGGGTTAAATCCTAAAGAATAAGTAGCGTTGGCTTGATGGTCAAGATCTACCAATAAAACTTTCTTCCCCATAGCTGCTAAAAAAACTGGTAAATTTACGGCGGTTGTTGTTTTGCCAGTTCCGCCTTTGTTGTTGATTATGCAAATAATCCGAGGCATTAAATTATTTTATCACACTTTCTATATTTACAATAGGGCAAATTTCTGCTAAAATGTAAAACGAGCCGAGGTGGTGAAACTGGGAAACACGCAGCACTCAAAATGCTGTGAGCGCAAGCTCTTGAGGGTTCAAGTCCCTCCCTCGGCACCATCTTTAATACCATTATCTCCTAAACTAAGTTTAGAAAGAAAGTATTTTAGCAAAAGAAAATTTTTGCATTGTTTGTTTCAGAAATTATAGATAGTTTCTGTTTTTTGTTTTAGCCCTTGCATTTTTCTTGAATTTGGTGTAATTTATGATTTAGCAAGGTTAAGATAGTACTTAACTCAAATTTGTACCTTAAAAACCAAAAACACAGAAAGGGAGGTAAAAGAAATGGCACATTGCAGAAAAACCCAGTTGAGCGTATTTTTGACCCATCGGTGCAACCTTCGATGTATTTATTGCTACGTTGGAGATAAAGAACGAAACAGGGCAGTAATTGACTATGAGTTTATCAAAAGAGGTATCTTGGATTTCTTTCAAAATTATGATTCGAGAGAAATTCGTTTATTCGCTACTGGAGAGCCAACACTTGAGTTCGATCTAATGAGAAAGATTAAAGATTGGGCTTTCGAACAGATGGGAGGGGATTGTAGATTTGAGTTGCAGACAAACGGTTTTTTCTCAGCTAAGATTGCCGAATGGATAGGTGAAAATATAGACATTGCTTGGATTTCCTGTGACGGTCCATCAGAAATTCAGAATTATTATCGACCGACACCTGCAGGTCGACCAAGCTCAGACATTATTGAGAAAAATATACGATATTTGGCTATAAAACCGATCGTGCTAGGATGTCGAACAACCATAGGTGCTCAAAACGTGGAAAGACAACGTGAAATGATTGATTATTTTATACATCTCGGTGTAAAGGTTGTAATGTCTGATCCCATGTTTGCTCCTGTTAGAAAATATTCTGGACAGATTGTCGAATGCGAAGCCCCCGACCTACGGGAATATGCTGAACATTTCTTAGAGGCAAGACGGTATGCAATTGAGAAAGGGATATTTTACGGCAGTATATTAACTGTTAATTTTGATGAGGAAACAGAATATTTCTGTAGGGCCTGTATCCCATACCCGCATCTTACAATTGACGGGTATGTGTCAGCTTGCGATATGACTTTTTCTGGCACAGATTCTGCCATGAAAGACTTAATCTATGGTCGTTATATTCCGGAGGAAGACCGAATAGAATATGATCAAGAAAAGATTAAGCTGATTAAATCTCGAAGTGCTCAGAATATGTCACACTGTCAGAATTGTCCAGTACTCAAAAATTGTGCGGGAGCTTGTCTCGGTGAAGCATTAAATGAGACAGGAAGTATTTTTGGAATCAAGCCACATGTTTGTGAAGTAATTCGTTACTTGGCTAAAAGGATGCCGCTCAATCAAGGCTTGTATCCTTATCTCCATCCATGATAGAATAAAGGTATAATATAATACGAGAAAGGAGGCAAAACTATGACAAAGAGATTGTATTCCGAGGACCCCTACAAACAGTCCTTCGAGGCTGTGGTTGAAAAAATCGAGAGAAATAATGTCTGGCTTGATCAAACCTGCTTTTATCCTGAAAGCGGCGGTCAGGCCGGAGACACAGGCACCTTAAATGGCCAAAGAGTAGTCGATACTCAATTTGACCCAGAGAAAAATATCATACATATTCTGGAATCGACGCTAATTTTCAAAACTGGAGACAAAATAGAAGGCCGAATTGATTGGGAGAGGCGTTATAGAATTATGCGCGTTCACGCAGCATCTCATATTATGGAACACTTTTTGTTCCGGGTGTTTGGGCCATTAAAACTGATTGGCTCTCACCTTAATGAGAAGCATGACAGTAGCACCTACGAATCAGAGGAACATCTCGATCCAGAAAAGCTAGCTGAAGTAGAACGGAAAGCCAATGAGTTTATTGAGAAGGGTCTGCCGATTGAAACTTGGCCAGATGAAAAAAAGCTATATTTTAGGTACTGGAAATGTAGCGAGATACAAATACCTTGCGGTGGTACCCATCCCAAAAATACCAGCGAGATTGGTCCGATTAAATTAAAACGAGAAACTGGTGGTCGAGGACGAGAAAAGGTAAGAACATCTCTTCAGAAGCTATAGCCTCAAATAAGCCCTTTGTGAAAAAGAATTTTCACTTAGGGTTTTTCTTGAGGAATTTGTTGTCAAATCAGAAAATTTTTATTTGAAAATTTTTTTGAAATGAGTTATTATTAATTCATGCTTCTAAATATCCTCAAAACCAGCCAGCCGGAGAAGATGCCGACCAGGGCGCCGGCCAAAATGTCTGTCGGCCAATGAATGCCCACAAAAACTCGGGAAACTGAAATCAAAAAGCTGGCAAAGAAAAAGAATAGGCCGGCCCCCCACCAAAATTTTGGTCGGGGGTGAACTTTTTTATAGTAAAGAAAAATAACCGTGCTTATAGCAAAAAAGAAAGCGGCGTGGCCCGAAGGAAAAGACGCGGAATTGTGTTCTAAAAGCAGATTGACATTGTTCTCAACAAACGGCCTGGGCCTTTGCCAAAGCAGTCTAATCAACTCAACTATGCCAAAATGAGCCAACAGACCGGCCAAAAGCGACTGGAAGATAACTTTCTTTTTTCGCCAGAAAAAGAAAAACAGCAAAACAACTAACAGATAAGCAAAGTACTTGGCGAAAAAAATGCCCAAAGAGTCCAAACATACCCACCTGCCGGCTAAATTGTTGATTTGTTGAAAAATAAAGAAATCTAAAGGCATATTTTATATTCTTAAATTAGCGTTTGCCTTGATATCTCTTTTTATCTCTGATAGATGGAAATAGGCAGTGACAGCTATCATGGCCGCATTATCAGTACAAAGCTTAGAATCTGGAATATAGAATCTGGCAGCTGGAATTTCTTTTTTTATTTTATTTTTGAATTGCTGACGCAATTCATCATTGGCAGCCACGCCGCCGCCCAGCATAATTGATTTTACTCTGTAATCTTTGGCTGCTTTTAAGGTTTTGCGAATTAAAACATCAATAATCGCCTGCTGAATCTCAAAAGACATTCCTCGGATATATTCTTTAGATTTCCTTGTTGCGGCAGATTGGCTCCTGTAATTATATAATACCGCAGTTTTCAATCCAGAGAAACTGAAATCATAGTTTTTCTGACTAATCATAGGTCTGGGCAATCGTATTAGAAACTTAGTTTCTGAAGAAACTAAGTTTCTTTGCGCTGCAGCAGCTACAATGGCCGGCCCTCCGGGATAACCAAGCCCCAAAATCCTGGCCGTCTTGTCAAAACACTCGCCGGCCGCATCGTCCCTGGTTTCGCCAATCAGCTGGTATTGACCGATATCTTTCATTAAAATCAGCTGCGTGTGTCCCCCAGAAACAACCAGACAAACTGCAGGGAACAATTTCGAATTTCGAATTTCGAATTTCGAATTTTCGCCAACGAAGTTGGCTAAAATGTGTGCTTCGATGTGATTGACCGGGATTAAAGGTTTTTTAAACCGCTTGGCTAAATCCTGGGCAAAGTTTATGCCCTGCCACAAGCAGGGCTCCAACCCTGGACCAGCAGTAACCCCGATTAAATCAAATCGCTTGCCTTGAGCCTGGCCAAGGACTTTTTTAAAAACCACAGGCAGGTTTCGCTGATGTTCTCTTTT
>Ga0180007_10004150_pt1 | contig 15540 bp, 18 predicted proteins | sample MM_PC_MetaG_FD_121122 | JGI IMG/M metagenome (GOLD analysis project Ga0180007, IMG submission 121122) | Groundwater microbial communities from the Aspo Hard Rock Laboratory (HRL) deep subsurface site, Sweden - MM_PC_MetaG | ecosystem: Environmental > Aquatic > Deep subsurface > Groundwater... | reverse complement strand
TCTTTCGGGAAAGTCCGCCCCATTGAAATAAATCATCAAGAAAATCCGATACAAAAACACTGGTTTGCCATATCCAGCGCCCTTCAAAAAATCGGAAAAATTCCAAATTGTCGGATTGTGGTAGCGCCTACCGGATTCGAATCCCGCACCAGTCGTTTCACTCCGGTGCGGGACAAGCCGCTGTTTTCGCGTTGACCTGATCGCCGTAGGCTAAATACCGCTATCGGGATTTGAACCCGAGTTTCTTGGATGAGAACCAAGTGTCCTAGACCAGGCTAGACGATAGCGGCACGCTTCTAAAATCAAACCGGGCTCTTGCCCGCCGCAGCCCGACTCTGAGCTTGTCGAAGAGGAGGGCAAAGGCGGGAGACGAAGACGCCAAGTATGATTTCTTTTTAATTCTAGCGAAAAATCTGGAAATAATCAAGTTTTTCAAACTAAAAAACAGGGAAGACAAAACCCTGTTTTTCTATAATTATTTTTGTATTAATAAATTTATGGTACAGTGGGCAAACCAAAGCCGGTTTGCGTGTCGTCACCAGCACCATTTAAGTCATAGAGTTTAGCGCGATTCTGGAGATAAGTTCTGGTGGAAATTCCATTACCCTGCCAGAGTTTTGCCGCCAAACCAGCCACGTGAGGCGAAGCTTGAGAAGTACCCCAGTACCAGGCATAACAACCATCTTTATAAGCGCCTAAAACTTCATCACCTGCCGCACCCATTTCTACCTCCCTCTCTTCAATCACGTAATCACCATCATTAATACCGCGTGAAGAAAAGTCAGTCGTATTATAACTCGCATCAATAGCAGCAATACCCATAACCTTGACATAGGCGGCTGGATATTCAATTGTATTAGCACCTGGGCCGCTATTGCCAGCGGCAGCTACCAGAAGAACTCCTTTACCATAAGCGTAGTCAAGAGCGGCTTTTTCATCTGAAGCTAAACCACTGCCACCAAAGCTCATGTTGACCACATCGGCTCCAGAGTCAGCTACTTCGTATAAAGCCCTGGCTATATCATCGCTCCAACAGAAAGCACCGCAAACTTTATAAATCCACAGGTTAGCCGCCGGGGCTACGCCATAAATACCTAAACCATCAGCTCCCGCATCAGCGGCAATGATTGAAGCGACATTAGTGCCGTGACCATCATTATCAGCACAACTATTCTTGACTTTCCGGCCAGTAGTGTCACGACATTTTTGAATCCTCTGGCTAATATCAGGGTGATCTGTCTTAGCTCCAGAATCTAAGACAGCCACATTCACTCCAGCGCCACCAGAAGTCTGGGTCAGATTCTGATCTTGGTAAAGTTGTTTCATGCCATATTGCACCTGATCCAAACCATAATCTGAAAGATAACAAACGCGTTGGGCTGGGCCACCGCCTGTGCAATCTTCTGAACAGTTCTCTGGTGTTTCTTGACCAGTACACTTGCCATCACCACAGTATGGCTTGCCTTTAGGATTGGCTTTACCATTATTACCTTGCAATACTTGTGGTAATGGCGTGAGACTCCATTTAGAAGCATAACCTCTAAATTCTAGATTTGCATTCTTTTTAAGGGCTTCTATAGTATTAACGTTACCCTGTACTGATACTACCTGGTCAGGAAAATTGTGTCTGGCGTAATTTAATACGCTCTTTTCACCCCGTGAATTTAAAACTTTGAAGTAAGCTCTTTGTACTTCATCACTATTTTTTGCTGAAGTAGCTGAAGTAACTAAAAAAACAGTACCAGCTAAAAATAACACTGTAATTAAACCAAATAAAAATATTTTATAATTTTTCATAATTCACCCCCTTTCAACCCCTCGTTAGGAAGAAAAAGCTTGGGATATGATATCCCAGATTAATAAGTTGATTTTTACGATTACCTTTTAAGCCTTTTTTACCAGTTGGAAATAGATAGCTACCAAAATTGAAGCCACGGCCAGCTGCAAATAAAAAGAGGAGCTAATCCAGAAGATCTTGCTGCTAATCTCGGTTAAAAAAGCAAAAATACCACAGAGCAAACCAAAAACTAAAAAGGCGGTGGGGATTAAATTGTTCTTCATGATCATAGCTTTTTCTCCTTAAAGATTAAGTTTATTAAATATACAAATTACTTAGCAAGACTTTTGCCTACGAATTCAACAATTTCTGCCAGCCGGCAGGAATATCCCCATTCATTGTCGTACCAGGCTACTACCTTAAGTAAATCACCGTCTATGACTTTAGTCAATGGTAGATCAATAATTGAAGAATAGGGATTACCAATTAAGTCTGTGGAAACCACCTGTTCTTCGGTAAGATCAATAATATTTCTGTACTGCGGCTTTTTCTTTGCTTCTTTAAAAGCCTTATTCACTTCTTCCACTGTCACCTTTTTCTTTAGCAAGAATGTAAGATCTGACAATGAAACAACTGGTGTTGGCACTCTAACTGATAGACCATCAAATAAGCCCTTTAGCTCGGGAATGGTTTCAATGGTAGCCGCTGCCGCGCCTGTGGTGGTTGGCACCATATTGAGAGCCGCGGCCCTGGCTCTTCTTAAATCTTTATGTGGTCCGTCCACGAGATTTTGATCAGCTGTATAGGCATGCACTGTCGTCATCGTGGCTTTTTTAATACCAAACTTAGCTTGAATAATTTGAGCCACTGGTGCAATACAATTTGTCGTGCAGGAAGCATTGGAAATAATTTCTTGGTCAGCTAATTTTTCCTCATTAACTCCCAAAACAAAAGTCTGAATCCCACCGCCTTTTGGTGGCGCTGAGATGACAACTCTCCTTGCCCCAGCTTTCAGATGCGAAGAAGCTAATTCTTTTGTGGTAAACCTTCCTGTTGATTCAATTACTACGTCAACACTCAATTTCTTCCAAGGTAAATTAGCCGGTTCTCTTTCTGCAAAAACTGGGTAATCTCTTCCTTCAACTATTAATGATTTATCTTTATAACTTACTTCCTTGTCGTATTTTCCATAAACGCTATCGTACTTTAAAAGGTGAGCCAATATTTTAGTATCAGTTAAATCATTAATAGCTACGATTTCTAATTTTGTTCTTTCTAAAATGGCTTTGAAAGTGGCACGGCCAATTCGGCCGAAACCATTGATAGCAACTCTAGTTAACATATTTTGAAAATAAAAAATTAAATGTCAAAAATTTAAAAATATTTTTTGTTCTTCTACTCTTAAATTCTTTAGTTCTTGAGTAAAATCATTTTTGGTTTTTAATCTTTGGTTTTCGGTTTTTTATTTGGCCTTGCCGACGCTCCCAAACATCTCTAACTTTTTCTCAACAATTTTTTGGATAGCTTCGATAGACGGCTTAAGCACCTCTCTGGGATCAAACATATCTGGATCGTCATTAAGACACACTCTTAGGGCATCAGTAAAAGCCAACCGCAATTCTGTATCAATATTAATAATCCTTATACCTCTTTCAATGCCTTTTTTTATTTGATCTAAAGGCAAGCCAGAGGCACCGTGCAAAACCAAAGGAATACTGGGTATTTTTTTATGAATGGCCTCGAGTCTTTCCAGATTAAGTCCCGGATAGCCCTTCCTCAATTTGGCAATACCATGGATATTGCCGACAGCGACGGCAAGAGTGTCAACGCCTGTCTTTTTCACAAAGTCTTCTGCCTCATCAGGATCAGTCATCAGCTTTAATCTTCCCTGATCTGTTAACTCTTCCAGGCCCTTCACCAATCCCAGCTCGCCTTGCGCCCAAGCTTCATGCCTGTGAGCGTAATCAACTGCCTGTTTAGTCAGTAAAATATTCTCAACGTAAGGCAGGTCAGAAGCATCAATCATAATTGAACTAAAACCAGCTCTCAGGCATTCAGCCACTGAACGGAAACTTTTACCGTGATCGAGATGCAATGCAATCGGTATCTCGCCAGCCTCATCGCGGGCAACAACCTCAACAATGTGCGTAATTGCTTTTAACCCCGCATAATTAATACTAGTCTCTGAAACCTGTAAAATTAAAGGTGACTTTTTAGCCACAGCGGCTCTGACAACGCCTATAGTGGTTTCCAGATTTTCAATGTTAAAAGCACCGATGGCATAATCTTTCTTATTTGCTTCTTTGACTAATTCTGATAAATGGGTAAGCATATATTTCTATTAAAATTTATTTTTTATAAATTCTTCAATAATTTTTATAAATTTGAAGTGTGACAAGCTGGCGCTTCCAATCAATAAACCATTGATGTCAGGCATTCGAGCAAATTCAGCCACGTTTTCCTGTTTTACTGAACCGCCATAAATAACATTAACGTATTTGATTATTTCATGACTATAATGATCTCCCATTAATTTCTTAATATATTTATGAATCACCTGCGTCTCCTCGGGATTATCAGCCTTGCCTTCAACATTCTCTTCAGAAGTGCTAATGGCCCAAACTGGTTCATAAGCGATGATTATTTTTTTTATTTCATATCCAGACAAATCCCGTGTTATTTTTAACAATTGTTCCTCGATAACTTTCTTTGTGGCGCCTTCATTTTTCTGCTCCAGATTCTCGCCGATACAAACAATAGGAATCAAATTATTTTTTAATGAAATTTTTATTTTCTTATTAATTATCTCGTCAGTCTCACAGAAATATTTCCTTCTTTCTGAATGGCCTAATATCAAATACTGACAGCCCGATTCTTTAATCATTTGTGCAGAAATTTCGCCGGTATAAGCGCCTTTTTCCTCCCAAAAAATATTTTGCGCACCAAGTTTGATAAATGTATCTTTTAATAAACTGGCTGTGGATGACAAATAAACAAACGGTGGACACAATATAATTTCTAATTTACCAACCATCTCTTGCGGCATAGTCTTCAATTGACCAATAAATCGCTCAATTTCGCTATTTGTCATATTCATCTTCCAATTGGCAATGACAAACTGTTTATTAACTCCCATATTGATATAATAGGCTAATTTCGGATAAATTTTTGAAAAATAAGCACCAAATCTACATTAAACATAGCACATTTTAACCTTTAGTTCCACGCTTTTCTAAATTATATCCAAGTATAATTTTGAATTGTCCAGTCTACAAGCGCTTTTGTTTCCTGGAATCTAAAATATTCAGTTTCGCTACCAAAAAGAACTACGATGAAAGGATGGTTATTTTGTTCTGTTTCCAAGACAAATGTATAACCAGCCTCGTCTAAATAACCTGTTTTTGCGCCAATCAAATGTAAATCAGGGTCAGCCAGCAATTGATTTGTATTTTTTATAGTATGTTTTATTTTTCGATCAATAGTTTCAAAAAAATATTCAGGTAAATTGACAGCTTCCCTTATTTTTGAATTTTGAAATGCGAAATTAGTTATTACACTGTATTCCAGCGGTGTTGATTTATTTTCCGGTGCCAGCCCTGTCACGTCTGAAAAATTAGTTTTTAATAAACCAAGCTGGCTGGCTCTCTCATTCATTTTTTTAATAAATTCTTCTTCCGAAATACCGGTTGAGTGAACCATAGCCAGGGTAGCATTATTTGCCGAACCAACAAGAGAAGAATAAAATAAATCTTTTACTTTTAATTTTTCACCTGGCTTGACCTGCAAGCGACTGCCAATCATACCATCCTCATCATCCTCTGTCATTACATATTCTTTCTCCATATCGGGATCTGTTTCCAAAAATATCATGGCTGTCATCAGTTTAGTCAAGCTGGCAATCGAGGAAATTTCGTCCCTATTTTTTTGCCATAGCATTGCCCCGCTCATTTTATCAATAACCACAGCGGATTGTGCCGTGATATTAAGCGCCGGCGACGGGGAAAAAGATTTTTTCAATGGAAAGAGCGGCCGATAAATCTGAAAAGGCGCTGGTTGGCTTCTTTCAATAATTTGTTCGGTGATTTGTAATCTAATCTGACTATCTTGATTTAGGATGTCAGCCTGATAATCAAATCTGTTAAAAGATAACAGAAAAATCAATAATATAAACGGCATATCTTCTATAATTATTGCTGCTTTTGCTCTTCAGCTTGAACAGCTAAAAGCTTTTTTAAATTTTCATCACTGTTTAACTTCTGGAAATCAGGTAATTCTTCCACGCGATTCAAACCGAGAAAGTGCATAAAATCATGCGTAATACAATAAACAGTGGCCATCTTTCCTTTATCTTCTTCGGCTTCAATCAAGCCTTTGATCATTAAATTGCGTATAATTAAACTACAATTTACTCCTCGAATCTGTTCTAACTCAACCTTAGTAATTGGCCCGCGATAAGCAATAATAGTTAAAGTTTCCAGTGATGGCTTGGTTAACTCGCCTGTTTGCTCTGACTTAATAAATTCCTTAATAATCCGCGAGTTTCGCGGTGAAGTAACCATTTGATAGCTTGAACCAGCCTTAATGACATGGACACCCTTTTCAGACTCGTTATAATCCTGCATTAACTCTTGTAGTAGCTGCTCCAGTTCTTTTTTATCAGTTTTCAAAATCTCCGCCAATTTACCGATTGACATCGGCTTGCCAGCAATAAAAAGTAAGCTTTCTAATAATGATTTGGTCTGCATAATTTGTATTATTTAGCTATTAAATGAATATGTGTTTTAATTCTTGTTAAATTATTGCGAATTAGAGAGTGATTCGGGTGGAACTTTTTTGACGACTATTTCCTCAAATACCTCTTCTTGCACTACTGCCACATAACGCTGCTTGACTAATTCGAGCAGTGCCAAAAAAGTAACAATAATTTCAGTTTTATTCTGCGCCTTGGTAATAATATTTTTAAAGCTTAAAGTCGCTCTTTCTGTAATCATACCCTTGATATTCTCAATTCTTTGCTGAATGGAAATTGTTTTTACGACTACCTCCCTCGGCAATGTCACCAGAGGCTCAATTTCACGTAAAACACCGAGAAACAATTCTTTCATTTTTTCAGTTGTCAGGGTGCGCGGCGGATTAAAAACTTTTTCAATATGGACAGCCATTTTTTCCCTGGCAAAGGAAAATCTCCTTTTTAAAATAATTTTATGCAGTATCTTTGAAGCTTCATAATACTCCTGATAAATCTTCAACTGTTTTTCTAAGTCAGCTCCCTCCTCTTCCTCAGCAAACAATTCTGGCAGAAGTATCTTTGATTTGATCAGCAAGAGTTTAGCCGCTACAACTAAAAAATCAGCTAGTTCGTCCATGGGAATATCAGGTGTCTTGTTAATGTATTGCAGGTATTGCTCGGTAATATTGGCTAAAGATACCTGGGTGATATCCATCTCCTGCTGCTCAATTAACTGCAGCAGTAAATCCAGAGGTCCTTCAAATTGTTCCAGTTTTATTTTATATATCATTTAAAAAATAAAAAATATTAAATTAATAACCAAGATGGCTGCCCAATTGACTATACTTAACCATTTATGTTTCCACCAGTTATAGCCTTCAAAATGAAAATTAGATAACGGGTAAAAAATCCTCGTCGCCCAAACCCCCTGATGCGTAAAAATATCCATCAAAATATGAAGGTAATAAGGTATTGTTATTATTAAATATGAGCTGTCTATAAAACTAAGAACGAATGTAAAAAGAGAGATAGGAATAAAGCTATGGAAAAAATGATACACTTTGAGATAATCATCATTTTCACTTTTAATATAAGCTTGGTCATTTAGATATTTTAAATAGCCTTTTCTATACCTAATAATTCCATATAAAGCTGTTATTAAATCAGGCAAGGCGCCAAAAAAAGCAGCCCACCATATTTGTGGATTTTTCCTAACAATCGTGGCGCCCCAGGCGGCGTGGGATAGTGTGTCCATAAAATACTATTTTTATATCTAGCTTTTTGGCCAAAGAAGTTTTTTTCTTCCTGTTTTAGCTAGAAGATATAAAATTTTCGGCCAAATTCTTGACTTAAATTTCCGGTAGGAAATTCTACCGGCAATAAGATCTAAAAATAATTGATGAGAATGGGTATCTTTTTCAAATATTTTTATGGCTAGATCAACAATATCTAAGTGTTTAGCTAGAAACTTTTGGAGAAAAACCATATCTTTAAACTCTGGCTCAAATTCCTTTTGCCATAACTCTTGATATTGAGAAAGCTTATCTTCAGAATAATCATTCAGCTTAACAGATTGGATGATGGTCTTGGCCGCTAGTTCACCGGAAATCAAGGCGTAATACATTCCTTCGCCGATGATTGGATGGACAAATCCAGCTGCATCACCACAAATAAGCACTCTTTCTCCAAAAGTTTTATTTAATAATCTACCATTAGGCAAGACCCAGGCACGAATTCCTTCTAAAGGAAAATTATTCGGTAAAACTTTTTGTTTTTTTAAGAAATTAATAAATGACTGATGAGCTTTCTTTAATCCAATACCTTTGGCAGTATTAGAAAAACCAACTCCCACATTAATTAGTTTACCTTTAGAAAAGACCCAGCCATAACCAAGACGATCTTGAAAGCCATAATAAAAAAGCGCTTCATCATCAGGTAGGCCAGTTTCAAATTCTAATTCCTGCTCTGAAGCTAAGGCAAAGTAATCAGCGGAAACCCTAGTATTTAAACCCAATTCTCTGGCCACTAGACTATTTATTCCGTCACAACCAATGATGGCTTTAGTCCTAATTTGTCTGCCAGAAGACAAGAAAGTTATAATATATTCTTTTTCTCGGACAATTCTTCGCACACGCTGGCCAAAAAAATGTTTTACTCCTGCCTCACGGCAAAGTTTTAAAAGGGCATTGGAAAAATCATACCGGTGCACAAGAAAAGCTATATCCTGACCATTAGAAGCTGTTACTTTATGAAGCTTGGGTGAATAAAAAGTAGCCTTCCGAATAACTGATAAAGTAATCTCTCGAACAATTGGCTCAAGATAGGGAAAACGTTTGATCACCGTGACCCGTAAAGCACCGCTACAAACCTTTTCTTTTGGCAATTTATCCTGTTCAACCAGGCAAACAGAAACACCTGCTTTAGCCAGATTAATCGCGGCTGTCAGCCCGGCTATACCAGCGCCGGCAATTTTAATACATCTCTTATCCATACTATAAAAATCATTACTTTTTCTTCCCTAAATCACCAATTTTCGCATTCTCGGTCTTTAAAAAATCTTTTACCTTCATTTTTAAGCTCTCGGTGAAGCTGCCAGCCTGAAAAACAGCGTGCTGCAATTTAGCTAAATTTTTGTCGGCAAAAACCTCCAGCTTGTGGATTGTCCCAAAAGGCGTAATCGCTCCTAGTTTAACTTTAAACTTTGTCTGCATATCTTTCTCTTTGGCAATATTAACCTTTTTGACTTTTAGCAACTTTTTCAGCTTGCCAAAATCAAGCTTGTAATGAGCCGGGATGACGACCAGGTAATATTTTTTGTCAGCCTTGACCAAAAGGGTTTTCGCGATTTCCTGCAGCTTCCTTTTCATTGTCTGCGCCATGTCATAAGCCGTAAAAACTTTTTTATGCTTTATTATTTCATATTTGATTTTGTTTTTGTTTAGGTGTGAAAGGAGTTTTTTGGGGATAGCCATAGGTTTTTAAAATTAAAAATTAAAAATTGTTGTTTTGAATTTTGAGAATTTTCCGCCAAAGGCGGATCTGCGCCTGAGGCACATCTGCCTCTGGCATGAAGCCTTTGGCTGAGAATTTTGATATTGTTTCGAATTTCGGATTTAACTTTATGGCGTTGCCTGATCTTGACTTTCTGTTTCGTCCTCTTTCTTAGCAGTCAAAATAATATCCATCTTAATCCCGCCGATCCAGGAAGCAATGAGATTATAGATAAGCGCTCCAATCGCACCGGTGATAAAGCCAATTATACCAAAAATAATCAGGCCAACAAAGAGAGTCAGGATGCTTGGACCGTAAATAAGCTCGCCTAAATCAAGATTAAAATCAAAGAAGTGATCAAAATAATAACTGCCTGCAAACAAAAGGCTTAGCAATATAAACAAAATCATCCAAACTAAATAGCCAGCTATCATTAAAAATGACTGAATTTTCGCCACTGATAAAACATTTATTTTTTTTATCTCATACATATATTTATCCTCTTTATATTAAAGTTTAGCTTCTTTTTTCTCGTGAATCTTTTTCTGGATAAAAATTACAAGCCAAGTTAAAAGTGCGGCCAGCACAATCAGAACAACGTAGACACCGGCAGTCTTGTATTGCTCAATCAGAAAATAAAAAGTCTCCAACACTAAATGCAGAGTCATCCAAAGAGCAAAAATAAAGTAGGGTAAGGCCACTATACTTTTATGCGTCCTTTCTTTTTTGTAATACATCAAAAAATAAAGCAAAAAAGCAGCTAAAAACACAGGGATAATAAAAGCCGCGTGTATACCCAAGCGATAGGCCTCGTAATCTCCTTTATCATATGTTTTTGTTGGCATTTGAGCGACTGTAGGATTAAAAAGACCCGTAGAATAGCGAGATGATCCGTATTGACCATAAGCCGGATTTATCCAGCGATTCAAATCATTCAGGAAAATTTCACCTAAAATAATCAAGACTATAGTCAGAATAATAATAAACACCACTGTCATCCAAGAGACCTTTATTTTTTTCTTGGGTGAAGGTGCTGGTGGCGCTGTTGGTAAAATGTTTTCTTGCATAGTTTTTTCTCCCGTAAGGTCCCGAGCTTGTCGAGGGACCGCTTTAATTATTATTTGAGAATCACTTTATTATCCTGATCATTATTTGGTTTCTTCTGACCCACCACAAAAATAATAATAATCAAGAAAAATGTAATAACAATGGCTAAAGCAATAAAAATATAGAAGGTTGTCGCTGAATCAGTGCCGCCGGAAGGAATAGGCTGGCCAATTGTTTCATTATTAGAAGCATCCTGCGGAAACAAATCAGCTGTCATATCAGAAAAACGCATTGTGCGAGAAAGTTTTGTTAAAAAATATTTCTTACCCGGTGGATTAATTAAAGCATTGCCCTGATCATCAGTGGCTAGTTTTTGAATATTCTTCTTATCTATCCAATGGGCATAGCTAGTGGAAAATCCAGTGAGTTCTTTTTTATGACCAGCGATAATATAAAGTAAAATGGAAGCTGAAGTAGGATAGGTAACATTTCTTTTGATCTCACTGCCTGTCCCTGTGTAATCTTTTGAGTACAATGCATGTGGAGAGTTGGCACTGGACGACAAAGCTTTAATGACTAAACCGTAGTTAGGATATGTTCCTTTTACCCACCCATCTATTAGCGCTGTATCTATTTCCCAAGTGTGAATTCCTTGGTTATTATCCAAAGTTAAAGTGCTGTAAAATCGGCTGGAAGCATCAGTGTCATCAGCCCCAATAAATTGCTTTGACCAAGATGCGCCGTAATAACGTTCATTGGCTGTCACGCCATCAGCACTACTGTTAGGATTGCCGCTACTAGAGGTACCGCTACCTTCCTTCCAATCTTTCAATACTCTAAGGATAAAAGTATTTAAATTCCCACTGCCGCCGTCATATTGGTAAAGCGATAAGCTAGCTTTTGAAATAGTCGCGCTTGAAGGAATTGAAGATAAATCAAATTTTAATAAACAAGCATGCGTGTCCTTGTTGCTTGTATTGCCAACGCTGCAAAACCCTGTTTTTCCATAATTATTTCCATAATTAGTAGCAATTGTTGCATCAGCAGCCGGTGAAAAACTACTAGTACGTGTTATTTTATTTTCATCAATGTAGGTTACTGTCAAATTTGGTTTGAATTTCGTACTAACATCACTAACAGTAGTTGGATTCGCTAAGCTCCTGTCTTCATAATCAAGTGTCTTGCCTGATTTTTCTTCCTTAAGATTAGAGTCAAAATGGGCTAAAAACAAAGTATTGCTTTCAAGCTCAAGCTGCTTATTACCTAAAACTTGGTTATAAGCTGTTTTTATTTCATCTGCTGTTTTCGCTTTGGAAGAAATTCGTAATTCGTCAAAAACAGCTTGAGCTGCATCAGTACCTAAATTTATGCTTCTTTGACCTATATATATTTTTTGGCCCTTTGCCGCTGGTATATCCCGAGAAGTACCGCTATGACTAATATACAAAGTTTGAAGCACTCCGTTTATATAAATTTGCGGGGAATTATCTTTTGACCAGGTAGCAACAATATAATACCACTGGCTAGAATCCCATTTTAATTGTGACTGTGCAGTAGTGTTCCAAACATTATAAGAAGGTGTGTATAAACCGAATTGTAAACTCTCGTAAACTCCATCGTTGCCGCGACGCAACTCGTAGATATTCTGATTCAGATTATTAATAACATCAACAATCTGACAATATCCAGCGCGATTACTCGCCCAGTCATCACCCGGTTTTAGCCAAACTTCCACTGACCCTTCCTCTGTAGAGAAAGCACTATCTGCACCAAGGGTAAAAATGTCATTGGAATTGATACTAATACCCTTACCTATCCTACCGCTAGAATAAGTTGGACTAGAAAAAGTCTCATCAATAATAGGCTCTCCAATTTCAGAATAATCAGAATCTCGGCTTGTCACCGACGAAATCTTCAATGGATACACTATCTTATCTGTTTTAAACTTTAAAACCACTGGTGTGGCATGTCCTTCACGCAATTGCTGTGAAACATCTTTCCATTCCAAGCTTTTCGGATTTATTTTCATGGCCACAAAATACCAGCCATTATCAATATAGCTGTCTAAAATATAGCTGGCTGATGAGGGAAAATTATAATTGTTTTGTTTTAACCAATTAGCTAAAGCATCGCGATCAGTGGCCGTCAAAACTGTCATATCATAATAGTCAATTTTTTTTGTTTCAATAATGGTTACCTGTTTAGTACTGCCAACTCCCAAACCAAATGCAGGCAGTTCGTCGTAATAACGATTAGTGGTACCGGTTAATCTTTCTAGATTTGTAAAAATATCATCTGAACCCTTAGAAACCTCTGGTTTAGCTGGTGTCGGCACTATCCAGCCAAAATCATCAGCATTGCCTTTAAAAGTAATGGATAATACTAACGTCTCAATACCCTTATCATAAAAAATTACAGCTTTTTGGTCTGTTTCATGAACATAATAATTCTCAGGCGGAATAATCATACCGTCAGCGAATACTAAACTTGGTATAACCAAAGCTAAAGCGCAGAAAATTAAAATGATTTTTTTACTTAACTTTTTCATAAATTAATTCCTTTTAAGTCTTCTCAAGTCATTAAAAATTTCAAAGACTTTTAAAGACTGGTAAATAACTTATTTCTTAATTTTCCTTAATCTTAATGGCAGCGCCTGCTGTTTGCCCAAAAGCAATCTAGCCTGCCTCCTGCCTTTGGCTGTCAGTTTAATTTCCTCAATAAACCATTTGTGCGGGGTGCGCCGGCCGTAGCCAATCATCAGCTCCTTATCAATCAAGCTTTCTAGACTCTGGCTAATAATTTTCTGCTGATCTTCCTTTTTGGCTGGCTTTTTTTGTTTATCATAAAACTTGAGCAAGGTGTTTCTTTTAAACTTGCCCCTTGACCCTGACGACTCGCGGAGGATAAATTTTTGAAGCTTGGATAGTTTCATGAATAATTTATAATTTAAAATGTAAAAACTTTTGAATTTCCCGCTTAATTTAATCTATACACACACCGTCTAACTTACCATTCTCGTTAAAAAATCTATAGCAACTTGTACCCGAGTGAGCCGAACAAGTACCCGTAGCGTCATTAACATTTTTTTGACCGCAATACCGAATACAGTCGCTAGCCTTAGTACAGGTTTTGCCAACATCTGGAGTAGGTATTTCGCATCGCATCATTTTGCCAACACTCACCCATTCTGCGCCAAGTGCTAAACAATCTGCTTCATTTTTAACACTTAGAAAATCATAAGGCTTATCAGGCTTAACTTCAATACAGCGATTTTTAACGCATTGACAGATGTATCCGTCATAGGTAGTGCAGGGTAAATCAGCTGGTGCGGTTTTTAAATATTCATTCGAATAACAACCGCCACAAATTAATAAACCACAGTCGCTGTCTTGATCGCAGGATTTACTACTAGGGACGCTTGTATTTGTATTAGCGTTAGTATTTACTGACTCAACCAAACTAATGCGTTGAATAGTGCGTAATATCCCTAAACCTAAATCTTTCTCATCTTTATTATTCAAAATTGTATTAAAAATTTCTTGATAGCTTTGATTGTCGCAATTTTTCATTTGTCCAACTACAGAATCAGCACTCTGACAGAATCTTTCTTGCGGAGTTTTTCCATAAAGAACATAACTGTAACTGGCATCAAAGCAGGCTCCTTCCTTAGCCCAAAAAACCATATGATTATCAATTACGTATAAATCATTACGCTTATCAGCGCAATTCGCTTGCTGCGCCATGGCCTTAAAGCTTGTTAAATCAATAGCCAATGCTGCATTGGTATTTACACTTCCATTCTCATCCTGACTTTTTATCCACCATAGCACGCCGACTGCTAGGACGACCACGACAATCAGCACTACTAGTAAAATAATTGGGCGTTGGTTTGGCATAGGTTTTTAATTTATGTTTTGAAATTAGGAATGGCAGACCCATCAGGCATGAACTCTAGCAGCATAATTAAAACAGTAAAAATAATTTTTCCACTTTTGGTCAGAGGAAGCGTAAATATTGTCAAATTTAAAATAATCAACTAACGCCTCGCGCACGCGTGAAAGTTCTTTTAACCGAGCACGATTTTTAGTGTCTGAAATCGTCAAATCCAACAGTTCCAGCGCCCGCTCAAAAGCAGATTGACTATAGGCTATGTTTGTATGGCGCCACTTGATCGCCCGCTCCACTTCGCTGCCTATATTAGACATTTGCTCAAAAAACGACAGTGTTGACCAGCGGCCCGAAGCTAAATTTTTATGTTGATAGTTCATTTTCTCACTAGTTTATTAATTATTTGAATTATTCTTTCCCTTATCTGCCTATTTTCCACACCGCGCGTCCTGTTTCCTAAGGCTGGCTTGAGATTGATCATTGAATCAAATTCAATCCAACTATCGTCCTGAATATCAGGATATAAATTGATGCCCCAAATATCCTCGGCCTGAGAGCCATTTTCTATAAGCAGTGCTTCTTCATCAGCATGCAGTTCGCCGTCAATGGCCATAACTTCTTTATTAACATCCACCACCGCTTTGACTAAATTGCCGAACATCTTATCTGCCATTTCTTTAAGCTCCTGCCGAGTAATTTGGTTAGTAATAATTTTCATATTGAGATTTTGAATTTTACTTTTCTTGCAAATTTTCTGCTAAGGGCATTCTTACTAAGACTACTGCTTCATATCTGCCATTATCCAATTGACGATAAATTTGTTTTTCAACCATCACAAACTTAAGGTCAATCGACGTACCTGGCGGTAGCTTCATTTCTTTTCTTACTTGTTCATAGATTAATGAAGTAGCCCGCAAACTGGCTTTGTTAACTGCGGTCTGCGCATCAGCGGAATTGTCCTTAGCCACAGCCTTGATAGTGTCACTATTTTCACTAAAAAAAATCTTGCCAGCATTTTCCCATAACCATTGCTCAGAAACCTCAGTTTCTGACACAGCTGTTTCCGCTTTAGGTGTGGCTTCTTTTTGAACAGGAGCTGTCTCTTCTT
>Ga0180007_10004149_pt1 | contig 15542 bp, 10 predicted proteins | sample MM_PC_MetaG_FD_121122 | JGI IMG/M metagenome (GOLD analysis project Ga0180007, IMG submission 121122) | Groundwater microbial communities from the Aspo Hard Rock Laboratory (HRL) deep subsurface site, Sweden - MM_PC_MetaG | ecosystem: Environmental > Aquatic > Deep subsurface > Groundwater... | reverse complement strand
TTACGTTACAATTGGTAAAATCGTAAAAGCCCTGCGCAACGACCCTGAAATTAAAGTCCGGATAAATGGTTATACGGATTTTGAAGGATCTGATCAGTTTAACTATGACTTATCGGAAAAACGAGCGAGAACGTTTGGAAAAATACTGATCGAACTTTTTCCAGTGGAAATGCAGAGTGAAATTGCCCAACGAATTGAAATTAATCCGAAGAGTTCTAGTGATCTGTTGGTGGAAAGCAACAATAAAGCCCGCCGAACAATGAACCGCAGGGTCTCCTTCGAACTGTTCTACGGAGGGCTTCAGAACAATCCCTATGCTGTTTACATGCATACAATGCCATCCGCATCGGTGAAATCCAGTTCCCCGTCCACTCCGGCGGTTGTTACCCGATCGAGTTCTGCTCCGGCCTCGATGCAGAAAAAACTCTATGATAAAGCCATGATGTTGTTTAACCAGAATCGATATAATGAATCAATTGAGATCTTTGATGAAATAGTTGCCATTGATCCTAAAAATTCATTGACGGATAACGCCTATTTCTGGATTGGTGAAGCGCTATATTACCAAAATCGATATACTGATGCACTGCAGGCATACCAGAAAGTTTTTGGGGCCGGTGACGGAAATAAGGAAGCGGCTGCACAAATGCGGCTTGGTTATTGTCATTTTCGCTTAAATCAACTGGATCAGGCGAAGATTGAATTCAGGAAAGTGATTAATAATTATCCGGATGCTTCTGAAGAGATACGTCGATCTGAACTGGTACTGTCAAGAATAATAAACAATTAATTTTAATAACTTCGGCAGATCGAAAACATTTTTTGTATTTGAAATCTGCTGTTTCTTATTATATTGACATGGTGGGGATATATAAATCAAGTGTGTTGACAGTGCCGGGGGGGGGAATCGAACCCCCATGGACCGAAGTCCGGCGGATTTTGAGTCCGCTGCGTCTACCAATTTCACCACCTCGGCAAAAAGCAGGCTAAAATTAAGGTTTCTATCTTGAAAAACAAAAAACATTTACGGGGGGTTGAATTATGTTAGAAAAAAAATTCGAGACGATTGCGGAGATGTTCATTTCAGTAACCAACAAGTATGCTGGTAAAACCGCTTTTGGGTATAAAGTGGGTGATGAGTGGAAGACGATGACATTTGTTCAGGTTCGCGAAATGGTTGAAAAGATTTCCAGCGGATTAAAATCACTGGGAATCAAACCAGGGGATCACGTAGGGATTATATCACATAACAGTCATCTGTGGGCCATGTCGGATTACGCAACAGTCTGTGCCCGGGGAGTTTTAGCCACCATCTATCCGACTCTGACAACCAAACAGGTTAAATGGATTGTACAGCATGCGGAATGCCGGTTTATTTTTGCCGGAGACCAGGAACAGGCGGAAAAGGTTTTATCATTTCTGCCTGAAGCAAAACAGATTGAGAAGGTCATCGTACTTGATAACACACAGTTCGATGATGAAAATGTGATTCTGCTGAGTGATTTACTTGACATGGGTGAAAAGTACCGGTCTGAACATCCGGATGAATTCGAACGAGATGCCATGTCGATTCATAAAGATGATGTGTTAACAATGATTTACACATCGGGAACAACCGGAGAGCCAAAAGGTGTGATGCTGACGCATGGCAATCTCAGCTCGAATATCGCCGGTAGTCTGAAAGTTATCACGGCTGATGAGAACGATAGGTTTTTATCGTTTTTACCATTAAGTCATGTTTTTGAGAGAATGGCAGGACATTATTTAGCGACTTCGGTTGGAGCAGCAATCTACTATGCTGAAAGTATCAATACAGTTGCAGATAATATGGGCGAAATTCACCCCACTTTGATGACTGCTGTTCCAAGATTTTATGAAAAAGTATATTCAAAAATAATTGATAATATCTCTACCGCTTCTTCAGTTAAACAAAAACTGTTTTGGTGGTCAATTAATGGTGGGAAAAAAGCTGAAAATCTACGTGAGCAAGGTCGTCCTGTTGGTGTATTTCTTGAAACGAAGTTAAAAATTGCAAATAAATTGGTATTTTCGAAATTACAGGCAAAAGTTGGTGGAAAATTAAGATTCTTTGCATCCGGAGGCGCCCCGTTATCTAAAGAGATTGGGAAATTTTTTAAAGCTGCAGGCATATCGATCCTCGAAGGTTACGGTTTGACCGAAACGTCACCGGTTATATCAATTAATCCATTGGAAAAGAATAAATTAGGTACCGTCGGTCCTATACTTTCAAACGTCGAGGTAAAAATTGCTGATGATGGTGAGATATTAACCCGCGGACCACACATCATGAAAGGGTATTTCAAGAATGACGAAGCCACGGCTGAAGTCATTGATAAGGACGGCTGGTTTTATACCGGTGATATTGGAATGTTTGATGAAGATGGATATTTGGCAATTACCGATCGTAAGAAGAATATTATCGTCACTTCCGGTGGTAAGAATGTGGCGCCACAGCCAATGGAAAATGTTCTGGTAACATCAAAATGGATTGAACAGATTCTGGCAATCGGTGATAGACGAAAATTTGTATCGGCATTTATCGTTCCGTCTTTTCCAAATCTTGAAACCTGGGCAAAAGATAAAGAGTTGAAGTGGGAAACCAGAGACGAACTTATAAAATTGCCGGAAGTTGGGGAACTTTATGATCGCGTTATTGAAGAATCAATGGAAGGATTCGCTCAGTTCGAAAAAGTCAAACGCTATATCCTGTTGCCCCAGGAATTTACAATTGAGAGTGGTGAACTGACACCATCGATGAAAATACGCAGAAACATTGTTGAAAAGAAATATCAGGACATGATTAATCGGTTATATTCAGAGGCCGAATAGCGTTGAAAAGCAGCTATAGGGATTCCGGTGTCGATATCCAGGCGGGTAAAGACGCGGTAGCAATTATAAAAAATATCGTAAAAGAAACATTTAGTCCAAATGTATTAACCGATATCGGATCCTTTGGCGGCTGTTTTGAATTTCCGGTAAAGCAATTCAGACAACCCGTGCTGGTTTCCAGTACCGATGGCGTCGGAACAAAACTGATGATTGCCACGTTGATGGAGCGCTATAATACCGTTGGGCAATGTCTGGTAAATCATTGTGTAAATGATATCTTGACCACCGGAGCTCAGCCGTTGTTTTTCCTGGATTATATTGGTCTAGGAAAACTTGAGCCGTCTATTGTCACCGAAATCGTGCAGGGGCTTGCAACGGCCTGTAAGGAAAATAACTGTGCCTTGATTGGCGGTGAAATGGCCGAAATGCCGGGAATTTATCAACAAAAAGACTTCGAACTCGTGGGCACGATTACCGGTGTCGCAGAGAAAAACCGGCTTCTGCCGCGGAATATCCAGGCTGGTGATATATTAATCGGCCTTCAATCCAGCGGATTGCACACCAACGGGTATTCGCTGGCACGTTCGGTGTTGCTTAAGCATCATGCTCTATCGGATTATATCGAGGAACTGGATGCTGTGCTTGGTGATCTATTATTGAACGTGCACCGTTCATATTTACCAATCATTAAAGATCTGCTTGATAATGATGACCTGCACGGAATCAGCCACATCACCGGAGGCGGTATCGAAGGAAATACCAGTCGGATTCTACCCGATGGTTTAAAGCTCGATATTGATTGGGATTCCTGGGAATGGCTGCCGGTATTTTCCTATATCCAGCGACTGGGAAATGTTGATACTGAAGAGATGCGCCAGGTATTCAATCTGGGGATCGGCCTGATTTTGATTGTTGACAGTTCAGCGCAAAATAGTATTCTTAATATTCTCAGAGATAAAGGTGAAAAGCCGACCGTGATCGGCCTGATAAAATAAAAGTTTTAATCTGGAAAATATGAGTATAAACCAGAAACGCACGAAAATTGCTGTTTTAGGTGCCGGCAGCTGGGGAACAACGGTTGCTATTCATCTTCACAAATTAGATATCCAGGTTGCGATGTGGGAATATTTTCCCGAGAACGTTGCCTTTATGAATAAAACCCGGCGGAATCCGTTGTTGACCGGTATTCCAATTCCCGATGAAATTGTCATCTCCAACGATCTGCGCGAGACCATTAAAGATGCCGAGAGTATCATCGTGGCAGTACCGTCTCATACCATGCGGGATTTATTGAACATTGTCAAAGGCCTGATAAATGATGACATTATAATCGTCAATCTCTCAAAAGGCATCGAAGAGAATACCCTCTATCGAATGAGTGAGCTAATCAACCATATCCTGAATCATCCGGTTGATAAAATTGTCACACTTAGCGGACCCAGTCATGCGGAAGAGGTTTCCCGGGAAGTGCCGACCGCTATTGTTGCAGCATCGACGGACATCGACAGTGCGCGGTATGTTCAGAATCTGTTTAATTCGAGCTATTTAAGAGTGTACACCAGTACGGATATCATTGGCGTTGAACTGGGCGGTTCCATTAAAAATATTATCGCTATTGCTTCCGGAATCTGTGATGGACTCGGCTTGGGAGATAACTCCAAGGCAGCCTTGATTACCCGGGGATTGATGGAAATTATTCGGATGGGAGTCCTTCTTGGTGCCAAAGAGGCAACCTTTGCCGGTCTCAGTGGTGTCGGTGATCTGATTGTAACTTGCAGCAGTAAGCATAGCCGCAACCGATATGTGGGTGAGGAGATTGGAAAAGGCCGGAATCTGGATGATATTTTGAAAGGAATGTCAATGGTTGCCGAAGGAGTGCATACCTGTATGACCGTTCACCAGATGATTGAAAAATATCATATTTTGATGCCCATCTCCGCTGAAATTCATAAGGTTTTATTCGAGGGAAAATATCCCCGAACTGCCCTGATTGACCTGATGACAAGGGATCCGGTTGACGAATGGCATTCCATTCCAAATACATAATGAAGAATACAGTATTCTTTTTTATTGCTTTTCTCTCGTTAATTTTGTCCGCTACACCGCTAACTATTTCCCGTCCAACACCGACGTGCGGCTTTCCCCTTGTAAGTTCTAAAACGGGTGATATTATTATCAAAAGCCGACTGGAAAAACCAGCGGCCGGCGATACCACTTTCTTTATCTACGAGGATATTACTTCCTCAACACCAACAATGATTGAGGCCTCCTTTATTAAATTAAAAGAGGAAGGCAGTATTGTTGTTTATGTCGAATTAGCAGAATACGACGATGGCCGGGTTACTTCTGATGATGCCCGTCAAATAATTGATGCGTTGCTTTATGAGACTCCCTCAGGGTCAGTTAATTCCAACAAGGGAATTTTAGCAAATGAGATTGATATATTTGGCGAGATACCGGATGTTGATAATAATGAAAAATTACTCGTTTTATTGACCAATATACGGGATAATTATGACGAAGAAGAAAATCCGGTATATGTAGCCGGTTATTTTGACCCGAGGGATCAGATTAGTGGCTCCGGAAATGGCAATTTCGGCGATATCATGTATATCGATACCAACCCGGCTGAAATATACGACGAAAATACGCTCGGAATTGTTGCCCATGAATTACAGCATCTTATTCATTATGGCGTTGATGATGATGAAAGTACCTGGCTGAATGAGGGGATGTCTGAATTTGCAATGTTTATACTGGGATTTGAATCCCGTTCCTACGGCACGTTTTTGCGGGACACAAATCGTCCTTTGACAAGTTTTGATAACGGCATCGCCGACTACGCCAAAGTCGGATTATGGACACTGTATTGCTATAAACAGTTTGGTTTGGAATTTATTAAAGATGTGATTAAAGAAACCGCAAATTCGCTGGATAGTTACGGTCGTGTCCTGACAAATCACGGACTGACGATTGATACGGATGAACTGATGGGGAACTGGTTTGTGGCTAATTTGATAAACGATTCCGATATCGATAATGGTACCTATGGATATGGCGATATTCAGATTTCCGAAGTTTACTCGGATTACTTTTATGGCAGTTTTTTGGAGGGCGAGAAGATTGATGTTTCGGTTAAAAACTCGGCCGCCCAATATATCCAGTTTTTTGCCGGAAAAAATCTGCGTTTTGACCTGGACTTTACAGTGGATTCAGATTTTAAATTGGCTATTGTCAAAGAAGGCAGTGAATCTTCCGTAAAGTTAGTGAACCTGAGCAGCAGTCCATTTCATTATGAGGATCCGTTATTTGGAATTTCCTATAATAAACTTACTTTCATTCCATATTGGACAAAAATATCCACCCTGGATAAGAAAAAAATTTTCTCTTATTCAGCACAACTTGTTGGCGGAGTTGAAGAGACTGAGATTGTGTATGATGATGAATTGACGTACTATATTCAGTTGAATTACGCGAAGGTAGCCGAAAAATTTACAGCCCCATATGGCGCATCTTATCGACTGGCAGGAGTCAAGTTCAATGTAGCCGGCGATGCTTCTGTCATAATTCGGATATTTGAATATCTTAATCAATACCCGATTGCAAAATATGATATTGTTCCAAGCCCTGGTGAATGGACAAACTTTTATCTTCCGAGTGCCGTTCCGATTCCGGATTCCAAAGAAATTTATGTTTCGGCTGGAAGTGACGACAGAAACCAGAGCCTTGGGTACAGTGAAACCCACGAAGGATTCGGACGGGCGTATCTTGATACTGGTAGTGGATACAGGGACCTGAACAATTACGAAGTAAGTGGTTTAAGCCTGGATGGAGACTGGATGATCGGTGCAATTCTGCATAGTGATATTGCCGTAGAGCCGGATATTGAGGTATCGCCACAGATTCTCTATTTTTGGGAAAATGAATATTCAAAACAGTTTGAGCTCCGGAATCTGGGCAGCGGTTCAATCGACTGGCATATAAAATCCCCGATTCCCAGCTGGATGACACTCTCATCGACGGAAGGTTCCGGGCTGGTGACTTTGCAACGTATAACGGTGGCTATTAACCGGAATAATTTAACCCCCGGACTTTACAATCAGCTGCTTGAAATTGAATCGTCGGCCGGTTTGGATTCGGTGTTGATTTCGGTAATGAAGCGGAATCCGTACGCCTCTCAAACTGGTCTGTTTTTTTACGACCTGAGATTTAATAATTCCGTGGTAAAGAAGTCGATGAGAGTCGTTAACATAGGCAACGATACCGGGGAATTCATGTTCAAAAGCGGTGAACCTGCGTTGGTATTTTATCCGTACCATGGTAGCGTCAGGACAAGCGATACAATCGACGTTGATGTTTTGATTGACTCCGAAAACATTCGGACGTCTCAAATCCCGTTTTCTTTCTTCAATGGTATTGACACACTTACTTATTCGTTAAGTTTTGCGGATTCTTTTACCATACCGAATAAAGCGTTGAAGCTGTTTCCTGTTATTCCCAACCCCTATATTGCCTCAAACGGCGGTCTTGCTCAAATTCGGTTCAGATTATCAGATGATACCCGGGCAAGCTTGCAGATTTTCAATATTCGTGGTGAACAAATTCAATGGTTAAAACTAGACAATCCTGAGACCGGTCTGCATATCTATACCTGGGATGGTAAAAACCGAGAAGGCCGCCGGGTGAGTTGCGGTGTCTATTTTATTATGCTTCAACAGCAAAACAAAGCCACTACACAAAAAATGTTGCTTTTGAATTAGGAGAATCAGCTATGATTGATATTGGCCGGTTTTATAATTTATCTGTTATAAAAACCGTTGACTTTGGAGTTTACCTTGATGCCGGTGAGGATATTGAGATTCTGTTGCCCCGAAAAGATGTTCCGGAAACCTGTGAAATTGGGGACAAAATCGACGTCTTTCTCTATCACGATTCGGATGAGCGGCTGGTTGCCACGACACAGAAACCACTGGCGGTCGTTGGGCAAATTGCCCTGCTAACGGTGAAATCCGTAACGAAAGTCGGCGCCTTTCTGGATTGGGGACTGCCCAGGGATTTGTTCGTTCCTTTTCGTGAACAGCAGAATAAGATGATTGCCGGGCATTCCTATGCCGTATATGTTTACATTGACGAGAAAAGTAATCGGATCGCTGCATCTTCACGGGTTGATGGATTTCTCAAGGATCTGTATCATGGGTTTGAGGAAGCTCAGGAAGTTGAACTGATTATTGTTGGCTCAACGCCGCTGGGTTACAAAGCCATTATCGATAACCGCTGGATCGGAATTTTATATCACAGTGAAATCTTCTATGAACTGGAAACCGGTACGGCGATCCGGGGATTTATTAAAAAGATACGGGAAGATAATAAAATTGACCTGAGTCTGCATGCCCCGGGCTATCGAAAAGTGGACAATGTGGCGATGGAAATTCTGGAGCATTTTAAGAAATTCCAGGATAACATTGAGATCAATGACAAGAGTTCGCCGGAACTCATTTACCAATTGTTTGGCGTCAGTAAAAAGACGTTTAAGCGGGCGATTGGACTGCTATACAAACAGAAGCTGATAACCATTGACGATGATGGCGTCCATGTCATTTAATCGGGAGAATTCCCCGATGTTTGCATCAGTGTAATTTCTTTTTTGAGACTCCGTTGCGCTATTCATTAAAATGACGATAGTGCGAATTATTAACTAAATCATTTCAGTTGCATCTATTCACTGCATTAATTAAAATTCAGCGACTGTAAATAGTTATGAATGGATACTGCTAAAAGTGAGACCTGTATATGACGCCCGAGGAACTGGCACGTCAACATATCGACCAACAATTAATGCAAGCGGTCTGCATAGTGACGGATAATATCTCAATCAACCCTGTATGAAATACCTTAATAAGAGAGAACAGTATGGTAAAGAACAGCAGCAACGGAGCCAAGCTCGGCTTTGAAAACAAACTCTGGGAGATGGCCGATAAGATGCGGGGTCACATGGACTCCGGCGAATACAAACATGTTGTACTGGGAATGACGGTGGGGAGCTGTTGGGCGAGAATGTTTTATCGATTATGAAGAATTTTAGATTGATCGTCGAAAAACTGAGTGGTGTATCATAATGGATTTTCTTTATTTATCGAAATTATAAAAAGTGAACTAGCAGAATGACGGATAAAAAACAACTTTCCGAACGCGATATTTGCACCAAGTATATTACTCCGGCAATAAAGTCCGCAGGTTGGGATATTAAGAGCCAGATACGGGAAGAAGTCACTTTCACAGCTGGCAGAATCCACGTCAAAGGAAATATCACTCAGCGTGGCACAAAAAAGCGTGCTGATTACATTCTTTATTACAAACCCAATATTCCGATTGCTGTCATTGAAGCAAAAGATAATAATCACGCCCTTGGGGACGGGATGCAACAGGCCCTGGATTATGCCGCGGTATTAGATTTACCCTTTGTCTATAGCAGTAATGGCGATGGTTTCATGGAACATGATCGCACTCAAAATATCGGGAAAATAGAACTGGCTTTGCCGCTTGAAAAATTCCCTTCGCCGGACGATTTGTGGAACAGGTATAAACAGTGGATAGGGATTTCTGAAGACAGTGAAAAGACTATAACTCAGGAATATTATTACGAGAGAAATGGAAAAAAGCCACGTTATTACCAACGAATTGCCATAAATAAAAGTATTGAGGCGATTGTCAACGGTCAGAACCGTGTTCTTTTGGTCATGGCGACAGGTACCGGTAAAACCTTTGTGGCGTTTCAGATTATCTGGCGGCTTTGGAAAGCGGGAATTAAAAAACGTATACTTTTTTTAGCTGATCGAAATATCCTGGTTGATCAGACCAGAAACAATGATTTCAGACCCTTTAATGATGTAATGCATAAAATTACAGGCAGAAAAGTTGATAAATCCTTTCAAGTGTACTTGGCACTCTATCAGGCTATTACCGGTGAAGAAGAATCGAAAAAGATATTCAAGCGGTTTTCCAAGGATTTCTTTGATTTAATAGTTGTGGATGAGTGTCATCGAGGGAGTGCTGCCGAAGATTCCCAATGGCGGGAGATTCTGGATTATTTCACGTCGGCAACTCAAATCGGTATGACTGCCACACCCAAAGAAACGAAGTATGTGTCCAATATTCATTACTTTGGTGATCCTGTATATATGTATTCGCTGAAGCAGGGAATTGATGACGGCTTTCTGGCTCCCTATAAAGTCATTCGAGTATACCTTGATAAAGACCTGAGCGGTTGGCGCCCACCTGCCGGGAAACTTGATAAATATGGTCAAGAAATCGAGGACCGGATTTATAATCTGAAAGATTACGATAGAAAACTGGTAATTGAACCACGCACTGAACTGGTGGCTGAACGTACTTCTGAATATTTGAAACAGACCGACCGGTTTTCAAAAACTATTATCTTCTGTGACGATGTCGAGCATGCCGGACGAATGCGTCAGGCATTAATCAATGAAAATGCTGATGAAGTGGCTAAAAATGATAAATACATTATGCGGATTACCGGTGATGACGATGAAGGTAAAAAACAACTTGATTCATTTATCGATCCGGAAGAGGATTATCCGGTAATTGCCACTACTTCAAGACTGATGAGTACGGGTGTAGATGCTCAGACAACACGCGTAATTGTACTGGATAAAACCATCAATTCCATGACGGAATTTAAACAGATTATCGGCAGGGGAACCCGAGTCCGTGAAGATTTCAATAAGATGTATTTCACCATCATTGATTTCAAGAATGCTACCCGCCTGTTTTATGATAAAGATTTTGATGGTGATCCGGTTCAGGTTTATGAACCCAAAGAAGATGATCCCATGGTTCCGCCAGTTGATGAAAATGGAGATGATATTGATACTGGTGAAGATGATGGTGGTGATGTCATCATTGATATTGATGGACCGAATATTAGCATTAAAAACGATCCGCCGACCAAAGCAAAGAAATACTATGTGAACGATGTCCCCGTTGAAATCGTTGCTGAGCGTATTCAATACATGGATAAGGACAAAGGGCTTGTATCGGTATCGCTAAAAGATTATTCAAAACAGAATCTGTTGAAGGAATTCCGGTCATTGGATGAATTTCTGAATAAATGGAATAAAACTGATCAGAAGATTGCCATCATTACGGAGTTGGCTGACAAGGGTGTCTTTTTAGAGGAATTGAAAGAACAGGTCGGGAAAGACCTCGATCCCTTTGATCTGATTAGCCATGTCGCGTTTGATATGCCGCCGATGACCCGTCAGGAACGGGCGAACAATGTCAAGAAACGGAACTATTTTGGGAAGTATGGCGAAACTGCCCGAAAGGTCATGGATGCGCTGTTACAAAAGTATGAAGACGACGGTATCCAATCCATTGAGGAGGCTTTCAGTCCTCAGAAAGTCGTGGACTTTTTACGGATTGAACCGTTTACACAAATCGGTACACCATTGCAGATTATCAACGATTTCGGCGGGAAAAAGCAATATCTGAACGCCATCCGGGATTTGGAAAGCCAACTCTATATGCAGGAATCGGCTAATTAATAACTGGCAACTATTATTTAAATAGCAATGAAGATTTATTATAATCATAAATTAAAAGGATTGTCACGATCCCTTAGAAAAAAAGGAACGAAAGCTGAGGCGTTACTTTGGCTTTGCTTGAAAGGACGGAAAATTAAAGGGTATCAATTCACGAGGCAAAAACCGATAGGGAATTACATCGTAGATTTCTACTGCTCAAAGCTGCGCCTGGCGATAGAGATAGACGGTATCAGCCATGATGATAAACTGGAATATGATCGAAAAAGGCAACAGGCAATCGAAGCACAAGGTGTTCGTTTTCTGCGTTTTTTTGATGACGATGTAAAAACGAATCTCGAAGATGTAGTTCAGGTTATCGCAGATTGGATTGAAAAACATCAGATATCAAAGTTCCCTAAAGAGAAGGAAAAACAGCCCGAGCCGGCGAAGTCCCCCTATGAAAAGGGGGATTCAGGGGGTTGTAAAAGTGTTGCAGATAATGATTAGGTGTGAGACGAAAACACCCCCCTTTGGTTCCCCCCTTGTTAGGGGGGACGAGATGTGTGTGAAGTTATTTGAAGTATCAACAATATTGAGTGATTAAGTTCCCCTATGAAAAGGGGGATTCAGGGGGTTATGGAACTATTACAGATGATGGCATGAAGGAATAGGAAATATAACACCCCCCTTTGGTTCCCCCCTTAATAGGGGTGACGGAAGAGTGAAAAAAGGAGAATAAACTATATGTCATTATCAGCATTGATAAAATCGATTCAGGATATTATGCGCCAGGATGCGGGTGTTGACGGCGATGCTCAGCGGATTTCACAATTGGTCTGGATGCTCTTTCTGAAAATCTTTGACGATAAGGAATTGGAGCGGGAGCTGGAAGACGATAATTATGAATCGCCGATTCCGGAAAACCTGCGCTGGCGAAACTGGGCCAAACACGATGAGGGTATTACCGGTGATGAGTTGCTGGATTTCATCAATAATGATCTGTTTAAAACCATTAAAGAGATGGAATTGGCCGAGACCGATGATCCCCGCAAGTTCATGGTACGGGAAGTGTTCCAGGATTCCTATAATTATATGAAATCCGGCACGTTGCTCCGACAGGTGATCAATAAAATCAACCAGGTGGACTTCAATGATATGAAAGACCGGCATGTCTTTAATGATATTTATGAAAAACTGCTCAAGGATCTGCAGAGCGCCGGGAATGCCGGGGAATATTATACACCCAGAGCGGTGACGCAATTCATGGCGGATATGGTGAATCCGCAACTGGGTGAAACGGTGCTTGATCCCGCCTGTGGAACCGGTGGCTTTCTGGCCTGTGCACTGGAAAATATACGCAAACAAGCCAAGGGTCCAGATGATTGGCAGATGCTGGCACAATCCCTGAAGGGTATTGAAAAGAAACCGTTGCCCCACCTGCTCTGTACGACGAATCTGATCCTGCATGACATCGATCTGCCGATGGTAACCCGTGGAAATTCACTGTCCCGGCCATTACGGGATTATGGTGAAGTAGATAGGGTAAATGTCATTCTGACCAATCCGCCCTTTGGCGGGACCGAAGAACCGGGAATTGAGAATAACTTTCCGGCAACTTACCGGACCCGTGAAACTGCCGATCTGTTTCTATTGCTGATTATTCAATTGCTCAAAGATAAGGGACGGGCAGGGATTGTGTTGCCCGATGGATTCCTTTTTGGTGAAGGCGTGAAAACCCGGATCAAGGAACGCCTGCTGGAAAAGTGCAATCTTCATACAATTGTCCGTCTGCCAAATGGTGTTTTTAATCCCTATACTGGTATCCGCACGAACCTGCTTTTCTTTGAAAAGGGTAAGCCCACGGAAGAAGTATGGTATTTTGAACATCCCTATCCAGAAGGCTTTAAATCCTATTCCAAAACCAAACCGATGCGGATTGAGGAATTTGAGCCGGAAAAAGCCTGGTGGGACAAACGGGAGGAGAATGAATTCGCCTGGAAGGTCAGTTTTGAGGAGATTAAAAAGCGTAACTTCAACCTGGATATCAAAAATCCCAATACGGAGGATGAAGACCACGGCGACCCGGAAGAATTACTGAAGAAATATTATGAACTGGAAGGACAGATCGGGAAAGTTCGTGACCAACTCAAACAGGAACTGATGAGTGCGCTTGGAGGTCAGAAGCGATGAATCTGCTCTTCGACCATTTTGAGAAACTGCTGGATGCGCCAAACAGCATTAAAAAGATGCGGGAATTGATCCTGCAACTGGCAGTCCAGGGTAAACTGGTTCCCCAAAATCCAAGCGATGAACCTGCAAGTGAACTCCTCAAAAAGATCAAAGCCGAAAAGCAGAAACTAATTGCCGAAGGCAAGATTCAGAAAGACAAACCATTACCACCGATTAGACCAGAAGAGATTCCCTATAAATTGCCGAAAGGGTGGGTGTGGTGTAGAATTCCAGAAGTAACTATTAATTTTGGGCAGAAGAAACCTGATAAAAAATTTACATATATTGATGTTTCGTCTATCAACAAAGAAAGAGGAATAATTTCAAATGAATTAGACATCTTGCAGCCTAATGAAGCACCTTCCAGAGCACGTAAAATAGTAAAGTCAAAATGTATAATATATTCTACTGTAAGACCTTATCTTCTTAATATAGCTATTATTGAAAGAGACTTTGAATTCGAACCTATTGTCAGTACAGCATTCTATGTGATGAATCCGCTTGGTGGGATTAATGAGCGATATCTGTATTTTTACTTAAGAAGCCTGATATTTACTAATTATGTCGAATCTAAAATGATTGGGATGGCTTATCCTGCCATTAATGATTCTCAAATGAGAATGGGTATATTTCCAATTCCGCCTATTCAAGAACAACACCGCATCGTTGCCAAAGTCGATCAGTTGATGGCGCTCTGTGATGAGTTGGAAATGCTTAAAGATAAACGCGACCGTAAGCGCTTGCTGATGAATAAGGCGGCGCTCTTTACCTTGCTGAATTCTCAAACGCCGGAAGAATTTGCTGGACACTGGCAGCGGATTGTGGACCACTTCACTGAATTCTACCGCATACCGGAAAATGTTGCCGAGCTGAAAAAAGCCATCCTGCTACTGGCTGTGCAGGGGAGACTCGTTCCGCAAGATCCGAATGACAAACCAGCAACGGAACTCTTGAAGAAGATCAAAGCCGAGAAGCAGAAACTGATTGCAGAAGGGAAGATCAAAAAGGAAAAGCCACTGCCGCCGATCCAGCCGGATGAGATTCCCTATGAATTGCCGAAGGGGTGGGTATGGTGTAGGTTTGGTAATATAATAACTTTAAGGCACGGACATCAATTTAGAAATTACGATTTTGTAAAAGATGGAATTCCAGTAATAAAAATTACACAATGCAAGACCGATGGAACTCTTGATTTATCTAATTGTGACTATATTGATAGATCAAGAAATGATGAGTTTAAAGAGTATTTAATCCAAAAAGACGATCTATTAATGGCATTAACAGGAGGAACTTTAGGGAAGATTACACGAGTTAAAATTGATTATGGTATCGTGGTTCAAAATTATCGTGTTGGGAATTTCTTCCCCTTGGAACGTTATCTTCTTAAGGATTACGCTGAAATTATTTTAAAATCCGGCTTATTTCAAGACTTAGTCGTAAACCAAATAAATCAAAATGCACAACCAAATATTGGAAAAGATAAAATTAATTATCTACTGATATCTGTTCCTCCGATAAACGAACAACACTGCATCGTTACCAAAGTCGATGAATTGATGAGATTGTGCGATGATCTGGAGAAGGGCTTAACCAAATCCCAGGAGAGCCTGGAAAAGGTGCTGGGGGAGTGTGGTGAATACCGTTGTTACGAATAATGGATAATTGATATATGGTTAATCCTGGAGATATAAAAACATGGTTTATTGATGATGAAAATCAATCATATCAAAACTATCTGGAGTTGAAAGAGCTATATGATAATCAATCACCAATTATTATATTTTTCGGTGCTGGATTATCAGCATATTGTGGCGTTAAAACATGGACTGAATTGTTAATAGTATTATGTAAAAAGGCTAATATAGACTATAAATTGATGACAGGAGATATATTTGAAAAAGCGTCAGAAATATTTCG
>Ga0180007_10004148_pt1 | contig 15543 bp, 18 predicted proteins | sample MM_PC_MetaG_FD_121122 | JGI IMG/M metagenome (GOLD analysis project Ga0180007, IMG submission 121122) | Groundwater microbial communities from the Aspo Hard Rock Laboratory (HRL) deep subsurface site, Sweden - MM_PC_MetaG | ecosystem: Environmental > Aquatic > Deep subsurface > Groundwater... | reverse complement strand
TTTAGCTGGCGACTTGCCTTTATACTTCGTCTTTAAATATTGAAGCTGGTAGGGTGGATCGACAAAACAAAAATCGACTTTTTCATTACCCATCAATCTTTTTATATCTTTTTCTTGAGTTGCGTCACCACAAAGAAGCCGATGATCTCCCAACTGGAACAAATCTCCCTTTTTTGTTTCTATCTTTTCAATTTTCAATTTCTGTAATTCCTTTTGTAAATCAAACGTCTCGGCCGGTCCCAAATCAACATTAAAAATCTCATCCAACTCCTCGCTGTTAAAACCAGCGTCTACTAGTAAATTTTCATCAAACTTAGCGAGTAAATCATCCTGCCAGTGACCCAAATTTTTATTTAACCTCAAACACAACTCTTTTTCTTTTGCTAAATCAGAAATTTTTACATAATGCACTGGCACTGCTTCAATCCCCATTTCTTTCGCGATCTGAGTCCTTTGATTTCCACCAATAATTATATTCTCTCTACTGGGAGCAGAATTTACTACGACTGGCGTCACAAATCCAAACCTCTGGATTGATTCTCGTAAATCACTTTTTTCTTTTTCGCTTATGGTGCGTGGGTTATAATCTGAAAACTTTAATGTTTTGATTTGCACTTGCTGTATTTGCATAATAATCAACTCCTTGTACCCCCTACTCCGACTCACTATATTTTTGATTTCGTGAAATAGTGAGTGGGGTGGTGGGGTAAATTAACATTTTTCTTCTATCATTAGGGTCTGCCTCCTGAGCTATTAACCCAGCTGTCTCAAGCATTGGTATAATCTGCTGTCGCAATAACCAACCTGCTAAATACCTCCCATATACCTGAAAATGTTTTTTTTGAATTTCTTGTCTTGTTAACCCAGATTCAATACTTAATTCACTTAATTTATTAACTTCAATTTTTTCATTCCAAGCTAAAAGAATAACTTCTTTGTAAAGATCAAGTATATAGGGTGGTAAATTCAATTCTTGGCTTTCGGAAATACCATTCCATATATTAAAAGCTGTTTTGATATCTTCTTCACAGGCGATTATTATATCCCCATCCCTCTTTCTGTGAAAAAAATTCAATAATGCTAAAGATTTGACCATAGAAATAACTCATGTAATATCTCTTTGATGTCTTGGCTTTAAGATTTTGTCTTTACTTAAAAACATTTCCGATATCAATTCAGGTGAATCAATCTTAATTTCTTTAATATTTGCCCTCTTAATAGCTAGTATTCTCTCTTTTAGAAGGATCCTTTTGGGATTCCCTTCTAACCATTTTTTGTAATTTTGAGTGTCTGTTTCTTTTTTTATTTTTTCATAAATCGCTTCCCTTATTTTCTCCTGATTTGTTTCAGGACTTAATAATAAAAATCTAGTTGCTTCTTGCTCGTCAATCTTTAAACCAGCAGTGCAAAAAATTACGGCCGGGAAACCTCTTAGAAAAACATTTTTTGTCCTTAATCCAAACTTCTGATTTTTATCCGTTATCTTTGATTGAATTTCTTTTTTATCGTGAGATAACAAGGATCTTAAGCGCTCCAAAAGCTGAATATGCGGTTGATCTAAAAAAACTAAAATCTTCCTTGATAAATCAACTACATACCCATTTTTTTCTTTAACAAATTGACCGACCTCGTGAAAAAAAGCAGTAGGGCTACAATAACCAATTTCAATAATATCTTCTCTCGGAAATAAATGAGCTATTTCTGTTGGTATGTATGATTTGCCCGTTGATGAAGGAGCATTGTAACTGATATTAAACTGTGAGGATTCCGTATAGGCCGAGAGTTCGCATAAAAATGTGATTATTTTATTTTCTTTATCCTTTTTAATTGTTAAGCCAAGTATTTCAGCCAATTCTTCTAGAGATAAGGGTGCAAATTTATTTTTTTCAACTCCTTCTATTTTTTCGTTACTTTCGAATTTATCAATTTCACTTTTCTCCACGCCCTTTCGCTTTATATATTCTTTTATTGATTCTGGTTCTGTTAATTTAATAGTCATAGTAATATTGGTTAATAAAATTTATAAATTATTATTTCTCCTTACGATCATCTTGCTTAACTTTCTTGGTGTTAATATATTTATTCAAAATCTGTTCGAAAAAAATATCAGCCAACAAATCCGCACCTTGCTTCAATAATTCCTTATTCTGTTTTTCTTGTTCTTTTTTCATTAAAAATTAAAATTATATTTCATAAAAAATTATTCTTCACTAAAAAGGGTATAACGCACGGCTACGTCTATAAATTGCATCATTATCCAGCAATACTTATCAGCTTGAAAAGATTCGTTACTTGCTTTTTGAAGCTCCTCATCACTTAACTTTCGGCCATAATTCGCTTCCGCGAAATCTTGAACCGTCTGCTCGGTAATTACTAAAATTAAGGGATCGCCCGTTAGTGACTTCTTACTAATAAATTTAAAAGTTTCGTTTTTCATATAAAAATTACGTATCTGAATAAATACGATTCTTAAGATTCTTTTGATTATTGAATAAACTTAATGCAGAGAGAACAATTCTATCACTGAAATAATCATCTATTATCTTCTCCATATTTTTTTCACGCTTAAAAACAAATCGTATCCTTTTGGGATTAGCTTTCCCTAATTCTAGTAATTCAAAATTAAGCGTTACTAAAACGGATGCGAGATTCAGATCAAATGTTGAAAATTCATTATTATTCATATGAATTAATTCTTATTTTTAACTGTGGATAATTTAATTATAAAAAAAACACCGGCCCAAAATGAAGCCAGTGTAAACTAGTGTTTTTTTATTCTACTTTATAATGCTGTTAATATTACTAAATAAATAATTTTTAAATTAACCAAATAATTGATAAATGTAATAATTTCCACCTCTTAACACAATTCAATCCAAGCCTGATCGCCTGCTATATGAATTTTGATAGATCCTCTCATTTTGCTCTTTGCTATTGCTCTATAAATTTCTCTCCTTGTATCTTCGATGATTTTCATTTTTTCCTTGGCCTTTAGATACGGGTCATTTAAGGATTTATTGTTTTGATCCTTATCTATCCTAATCGCCTCAAATACTTGATCAATTTTTCTCGCAAGACCGACTTTTGGAACCAATAAACATTGTAAAAGCTTAAACCTTCTTGTATTTTTACCTCCGACATCTATTCCACTATTGTGATTAAAATATAAAATACCTTTATTATTCTCTACCCTTAGTTCAATCTTATGATCACCACTCACTATTTTTTTATCAATTACCCCCTTTCCTAATTTATAATCCCCAAATAATTTATCAAATTCAGGCTGTATTACCTTAATATTGAAAAACTTCCTCATATACATATCACCAGGTGGGTTATATATAGATTCTATAGTTATCACTTTCCATTCCTCTAATTTATGTAATATCTGTTCCGTCCTACCGCTCATTAGGGGTGTGATATGTTTATCAGGCTCAACCTTAAACTCAATCTGTTGATCCTTTGGTGTTGCAAGATCAAGATACTTAATCCTTTCAAGTACTTTTTTTACTTCCTGATTAAATTGTTCTTCAATACTCATAAATATTCATTTTCATTGATATATTCATTTAATTCCTGTATACTAATGTTATCAAATGTTAAGTAATAAATCAATTCCAAAAAATGCAAGATACTAAACAAGAAATGCCAGAACTTATCACTCTTAAAGAAGCTTGTGAGATATTGAAGTGCCACCCCAATACCCTGCGCCAATGGGACAGAAAGGGAATATTGGTGGCTATTCGATTTGGGGAGAGAAAAGACAGAAGATATAAAAAAGAAGATATATTAAAATTATTAAATAAATCATAATGATTAGCCAGCAACTATCAAAATCCGACATCAAAAAGGCCTGCGATATTCTCCGCAGAGACGATGGAGTGGGAGCTGGCAACTACGTTGAGCAATTATCGTGGTTGCTTTTTTTACGCGTGTTTGAAAACGTTGAAGCTCAACTAAAAGAAATTACCGAGGCAGAAGGAAAAAAATATAAAACTATTATTGATAAAGAATATCAATGGTCGTCCTGGGCTAAAAAAGATTGGAAAGATAAAGATGAGCTGATCCACTTTGTCAGCAATAAATTATTCCCCTATTTACGTAAGCTCAAAGATACAAATGAAAAAGAAAAAATTGGGGAGATTTTTCGTGAACTGGACGGTAATAAAATCCGCTCTCCCTATACTTTACTGGATGTAATAGAAATCTTGGATAAAATTGAAATGACGCATTACCAAGACACACATTTTCTCTCCCAAGTATACGAAGAAATATTACAGGAAATGGGAGCTGAGGGCGGCTGGTCCGGTGAATTCTACACACCGCGTCCGATTATTCGTTTAATGGTTGATATTATTGACCCCAAGTTAGGTGACAAAATATTAGATCCTTTTATTGGTTCGGCTGGCTTTTTAGTTGAAAGCTTTCATCATATTGAAGAAAACTTAAAAAAGAAATCAAAGCTTGGCGTTAAGGAATGGAATGCTCTGCAAACAAAAACATTTTATGGACAGGAGAAAAAGCCACTACCATTTCTCATAGGCACTATGAATATGATCCTCCATCGTATATTGGTCCCAAATCTTATTAGAACTAATACTCTAATGGAAGATGTTCATAATGTCCCTGAATCTCAAAAAGTAGATGTAATACTGACTAATCCTCCATTTGGCGGGCAAGAGCATAAAACCGTTCAGAATAATTTTCCAATTCCCGTAGCGGCAACCGAGGGTTTAGCTTTGCAATATGTGATGAGACGGCTGAAGAATGGTGGCCGTTGCGGAATTGTTTTACCCGAAGGACAAATTTTATTTGGCGGTGGAGCATTCAAAAAAATTAGAGAAGAACTTCTCCAAAAATTCAACGTCCATACAATTATTTCCTTACCACAAGGTGTTTTTGCCAGTATGGGTGCTGGGGTAAAGACAAATCTAGTTTTTTTTGATAAGACTGGTTCAACAAAAGAAATTTGGTTTGGGGAAGTTGGTGGTAAATTTACCAAGAAACAAGTCATCTACGATTCACATTTTGAAGAAGTATTTAAGAAACAGCAAAAGCAAGAAAAATCAGAAAACACTTGGATTGTTCCCATTGATAATATCGCTAAGAGGAATTTCGATCTATCGGCGAAGAATCCGAGTAAATTAGCAGAGGAAGAATTACCAGAGCCAGAAGAACTGCTTAAAAGCATTGCTAAATCCCAAAAAGAAACGGAGCAAATTTTAAGTAAAACTAAAAAAGATTTTGTGATTATTGAGTCAGCATCAAAAAACTAGCAAAGCATTAAGTTAAAGAAAGTGTGCTTAAAAATTACAGATGGCACACATAAAACACCACAATACGTTGAGAAGGGTGTGCCATTTATTTCAACGGTAAATCTCGTTCCCTATGCAAGCGATTTTAATTTTTCTAAATATCAAAAATTTATTAACGAAAAAGAACACAAAGAATTAATAAAAAGGGCAAAGCCCGAAAAAGATGATTTATTAATGGCGAAGTGCGGTACGGTAGGTAGAACGCAAATGGTAAAGGTAGATTATGAATTTAGTATTTTCGTTGGATTAATGCTTATTAAGCCAGATAAAAGTAAAGTGTATCCTAAATATTTAGAATATTATCTGAATCAACATATTATTACAAAACTATTAGAGTCCTTATCTACAGGGGCAACACGTCTAACTCTTCCAATTAATGTATTAAAAGAATTTGAAATTAACCTACCCTTTATAAACAACCAGCCAGACCTTAAAAAACAAAAAAGAATCGTAGATAAAATTGATGAATTACTTACAGACATCACTATGGGAGAAGATAAGCTTAAGGAGATATTAAGCGATTTTGATACATTAAGACAATCAGTATTAAATCAATCATTTAAGGGGAAATTGTGAGATTATGCCACTATCCGAAGCTGACATTAAAGCTAAATACATTGATCCAAAAATCCACGAAAGTAGATGGCTAGAAAATTTGATCACGCGCGAATATCCAATTGCGCAAGACAGATTTTTTGTGGAAGGAGAAGAATATCGCAAGTTAAATACAAAGTTGTTCGCTGATTATGTCTTGAAATATAAGGAAGTAAACATCGCCATTATTGAAGCAAAAGCTGAAAACGAAGATCCTGAAAAGCATTTAGGGCAAGCTCAAAATTATGCCAAGCGTTTGGACGTTCCTTTTGTCTATATATCCAACGGCAAAAAGACAATTTTATATGACCGCAGAACACTAAAAGCTGAGGAAGTAGACGAATTTCTTAAACCCGAGGAAATCTATCAGTGCTACCTTGAATGGAAAAAATTGGAAAAGAAAAACACGGACGCCCTAAATTATCCGTTATATATTTCAGGCACAAAGAAACCGAGAGTTTACCAAGAAGCCGCCATAAAAGCTATTACTGAAAATATTGCAAAAGGAAATAATAAAACTTTACTTACGATGGCAACGGGTACAGGTAAAACATTTGTTGCCTTTCAAACGATCTGGAAACTCGTTAAGTCGAAACACTTCCACCGTATATTATTCTTAACTGACAGAAAAATTTTAAGGGATGACGCTTATAGCCGGGACTTCGAGCCATTCGGCGAAGCAAGAAATATTATCAAAGAGGGAAAATTCAATGATAAAAGGAATATTTATTTTTCTACCTACCAAACGCTATTCGCCGATAATTTATATAAAAAGATTCGTAATGACTTTTTTGATTTAATAGTCATTGATGAGTGCCATCGCTCACGTTATGGAGATTGGGGAATTATATTAGACCACTTTAATACCGCCTATAATCTCGGTATGACCGCCACTCCCAAACGACAGGACAATATTGACGTTTATGACTATTTTGGGGAGCCGGTCTATGAATACAGTATGGGCCAAGCGATTGAGGACGGTTTTCTCGTGCCTTACAAAATTTACAAAGTCACAACCAACCTTTATAAAGAAGGGCTCCATACCAATGAAGCCGAAGAGGTAATCTACGACGACGAAATCGATCCAAGTGAATTAAAAGATTTTTATGAGCCGTCGGAATATGAAAGAGTTGTAAACATTCCCGACCAAATAGACGTACTGTCAAAAAAAGTCGTTGAATTGCTGGAAAAAACAAATCCTTACGGAAAAACAATAATCTTTTGCGTGGATATGATTCACGCTCAAAACGTTAAGGACAAACTCAATGAATTAAAGAAAAATGAAAAATACGCCACGAGAGTAGTGGCTGAAGATAAAGACGATCTGACGCCGTTTAGAGACAAGGAAATGCCTATGCCCGTAATTGCCACAACAGTGGACTTGCTCTCAACGGGCGTAGATATACCGCACCTACAGAATATTGTTTTTATGCGGCCGATTAGCTCCCAAGTGTTGTTTAAGCAGATTATAGGTCGCGGCTCGCGATTATTCGAGGGTAAGGGCTTTTTCCGAATAATTGATTTTACTAATGCGACGCGGCTTATTGATGAATGGGATATCCCAACGCCACCGCCGCCGCCTCCCGTGCCGCCAGCAGAGCCCAAACCGCCCTTTAATAAACTACTTTTTGGCGCTTTGGTTGACGATAAAACGGAAAAATCAATTCAGGGAGCTAATGTCGCCGCTAAAGTCGGCAGATGGTATAAAAATGGAGTAACTGATAAAAATGGTGTCTTCAAGATATTTGGCTTGCCATCAAATAATACGATTAGCTTCTCGGCAGAAAAGGACGGTTATAAAAAAGTATACAAAAAAATTAAACCACAAAAATCTGAAGATGACACCTCATACATTTTTAGATTAAAATCCCTAAAAGTTAAAGGTAAAAAAATCAAAGTCAAAGGTATTGACGTGACTGTTGAGGAAGAAATCGAGATTGAATTTGAGGGTAAAAAATTATCTTACGCCGAATACAGAAAGTATTCCAGTGAAAATTTAAGGAAAAAGATCCACTCAAGCGATGAATTAAAGAAAATCTGGCTTAATCCAGAAAAAAAGGAAAAATTCCTGAAAAATCTGGAAGACAGCAATGTGAACGTTGAGCTGATAAAATCAATAGATAATTTAGGGGATAGCGATAGTTTTGACATTATTGCCCATCTCGCCTTTAACGCTCCACTTCTGACAAGAGAGGACAGAATTAAACTCTTTTTGCGTGAAAATGCCCAAAATTTAATCCAATATGGAGATGCGATCAGGGGAGCTATTTACGATATTCTAGATAAATATAAATATACGGGTGAAGAAAATTTATCTCCACAAATATTTATGCTACCTAATATGTTTTCACAAAAACAGGAAGTGCAGAAAAAGTATCCAAACGGGCTAACGGGATTTATGAAATTCATCAAAGAAAAAATATATTCAGAAATTTTATTAGAAAAATAACACATCTATGGGAACTTGGGATTATATAATTATACTGGCAATAATTATCTTTTTTATTCTTGCTCTCAAATTTCTAAAAGTTAAAAATCTAAAATTTTTTAACTGGGTTGAAGTTGAATTTTTACCCTCATTACAAAAAAAATACTATATATCAACTAAAGATAAAATTGGTATCGTGGTCTCGCAAGATAATAAAATGTATAAAATTCAAGTGCACTTTAGTATAAAGTGCGAAGAGGAGACAAGTATTAATAATGCTCAATTATATATTTCAGGGTTAGGTTGGTTCGTATTTAGACATTATATACAACAAATCGGTAATTCTATGATTCCCTTAGACAATAATACCAATCTTACGGCTAATGTTATCCACGAAAGAGCTATTGAATTTGAACCCAAGGAAGGATGGGAGCCATTTGAGTTAAAAATTAAAAAATATAAAAGTTTATTAAAAGTTCACCTTGTTGATAAAACTATTAAACATAAATTTACTTTCCAAGTAAGAAACCAAAATATTGAGGCAATAAAAAATCTAACTGATAAACAGGATCGAATTCCCAGAGCTCAAATTTTTTATATGCCAATTGTAAAAAACTAAAAAATTATGATTTCATATGAAAAAATAAATAAATATGTTGGTAGAAGATTTTGGAAGCACATCCAAAAAGAAACCCTTATACCATATAATGAGGTTATTCCTAAACGGGAAGAATTTCTAAAAAACCTTACAGCAAAAATTGAAAAGATGCAATACGTACCATCTCCTCCAAGAGCATATGTGGTTTCGCATAAACAAAATCTGGTGGTTAGATTTATTCCAACAATGACACTTGAAGATTACTGTGTATACTTTTTTTGTATTAAATGTCTAGAAGATGAGATTGCTAAAAACCGTATTAAAGGTACTTATGGTGGTTGGAGATTGGGAGGTAAAATAAGAAAGATTGAAAATTTTGATGACGCTCCATCTGTACCTGATAGTAGCTACAATAAATTTGAATGGATGAAAGCTTGGACTGAATATCAACAGAAAGCTTATAAATTTTATCAAAACAATAATTTTCAGTACTTTATAGTTTTTGATATTGCGAATTTTTATGATTCAGTAAGATTAAGCCGATTAGAAATGTTATTAAGGGAAGCAACGCAAAAAAACAAAACCCCAATCGTAAATTTACTTTTTTATTTCCTATCAAATTGGGGAAAGAGGGATTTAAATTATGAACGACAAAACACTGGTTTGCCACAAGATGAAGTTGGTGATTGCTCAAGAATCCTAGCAAATTTTTACTTACAGGATTATGATCAAAGAGTGTATAGATTAGCCACATTAAAAAATGCAGGCTATCTACGTTATGCGGATGATCAAATTATTGCCGCCCGGGATGAAACGACCGCAAAGGAAATTATGTTTCTTGCCTCAAAAGAATTAGCAAAGATTGGATTAAACTTAAATGCAAGTAAGGCAAAATTCTTTAAAAATAGAGAAAAATTTAAGATCTATTGGTCCTTCGATATTTTTAAATTACTCACAAATAAAAATAATAAAAAATCGATTGAAAAAGCGTTCCATATATTTATTAAAAGGAATGACACTGGTGTAGAATTTAAGTCGGATACTGTTTTAAAAAGATTTCTAAGCTGTAATCTCTATCGTTTATCGAGTGATATAAAAAATAAAATTTTAGATCTAGTCAATCAGAAAGATTTCCTTACTAGTATCAGTGATTACTATTTAAAAAGAATATATGAGCTTACCCCAAAGGTTAAAAAAAATGAGTTTCTCAAAAACCTTAAAGTGTTATCTGGTAAAATACTATTCAATCAATTTCACCTTCGTATTATAAAATTTATGCGAGAAAAAAAGATACACAATAAATACTTAAGCCAGATAAAAGCTAACTTAATTAAGTTGGGTGATCTAAATTTTTAATAACTTATATTACTTCTAATCAATAAATCACTATACTAATAAATATACTAATAAATATTGACAATTGTAAATTGAACCTATAAGATATATAATTACCTATATTTAATTGTATGAAAATATCATCAATAAAATTAAAAAAGCCAAACATTACGGCACTATTTTCGGAAACTACTCAATCAATCGGAACTGATTCAATTAAACCAGTTTTAAGTATAGATAATGAAAAGGATAAACCAGTATATATTGATATTCCTCCTTCTAAAGTAATACTTCTACCAAATCGCGGTATTGAAATAATAATTGAAAATAATAGATTACTTATTAATGACGTAAGTACTGAAATTAATAATTTTAAAAAACTTACTGACCATTTTGAAAAAGTTTACGAAGTATTCAGAAACCTTTCTGTTAAGGCCTATGGATTTAATTTTGTATTTATAATTGATTGTGATGAGATAAATTTTAATAAAATGTTATCTAATCAACTAAATAAAATAGTTGGTAAGAATAAAATATTAAAAGTTGGTAATTTCGTAATTTTTAATAAAAATGACAAAAGAATTCAATTAGAAATTACTTCTGTTGATAATTCAAACAAACAACTGGTAATTTCTACAAATGTTAATCACTCACAAAATTCAATACCAATAGAATCGCTAAAGAAAGATATTCAAGAAGATTATAATCAATTAAAAGAAATTATTAATCAATTACAAGATAATGGATAATTTTATAAACAACGTAGCCCCTACCACATCATATCCGCAAACACTGATAGATAAGTTTAGATATCCAAAATTAAATGAAAAAACTTTAGAGGACACCCAGATAGAAGAAAGTACTTGGGGTAAAAGTGTTGTCGATGTTGATAAAATTTATGAAGCTTTAGATAATCTTGGTATCTCAACTATGGTTAATAGAATTTCACAATTAGAAGAAGAAGTTGAAGCACTGACAAAATTAGTTAAAGAACAATCGCTTGGAGTAAAAACAATACCTTTGAGTAATCTTCGTTCAGAAAAACTGGCATTAAGCAGTCCAATTAATATTACCTTAGATTCGACATCAGAAATAGTTATTGCGAATTCATACGACCTAAATATATTCGGATATGGTAATAATGAAATTGAGGCAATAAGAGATTTTTGTAATACTTTAGAGGATTTTTATTTCTTACTCGACAAAGATAAGGACAAACTACCAAAAGAGCAAAGTGTAATTTATAACTTCCTAAATAAAATAATAAAAAATGTCAGTAAAAACTAGAGATATAAATAAAATCTTTAAAAAGCTAAAAATGGTTACGGAGGAGGGACGTGATACTCTGGCAACACTTTACTATAATGGAAAACCGTATATCTGGACAAAAGTTCCACATAAAAAAGGCGACTTAAAAGGAAAATTACCATACTTTATTCGACAACAACTAGAGGTTGATGACGATCAATTTAGAAATTTAATAAAATGCCCTCTTAAATTAGATGGCTATATTCAAATACTTAAAGAAAAAAATATTATTCAAGAATAGTTTTTTATTAATAATCTACATAAAAAAAGGTGGGCCACGTTGGCTCACCTTTCGGTTATTTAAAGCTATTACAGCTCTTTTGAAGAAAGAACTCTGCCCTCCCTGAATTGCGACTGGATGGTAACTTCACGCTCGGTTGATACTGTCGTTTCACCGACCACCTGGGCGCTTATGCCGTCCTTTTGCGCTTCATCGATGATAGCGGATACGCCATCCTCACTCGTGATGATTAACATACCGCAACCACCGTGTAATGTACCATACGCTTGGAGATCGGAAAGCGCAAAATCCGTCCCTTGGGATAGCTCTTGCCCTTCAAGAAGCACATCAGCGGGTTTTGGCATAGAGTGCAGATTCGCACCTACGCCTTCCGGCAACATTTCACCGAATTTGCCCCATATGCCACCGCCGGTGATATGGGCAATTCCAGCGATATTAGCCATTGGAGTGCCAACGCTACCATCGGGATTCCATCCCACTAAACGGCATACTGTCCTGGCATAGCTCTGCGATGGGACGGTCAGTTTGCGGACAAACTCAAGTGCTTCCGCAGATTCCATAACCTTTCGCACGTCCGGTCCGAACTTCGCCAGAACGACATTGGTAAAGAATGTGCCACCGTTGCACCGGTAGCCGGGATCGGAAAAGCCAACAATAGGCATTCCTGGCTTGATTTTCGATCCGTCGATCAGCAAATCACGATGTGCTAACCCGATACACGATGCTCCCCAGTTCATCACCAGCTGTGAATCTGGGTCCACATCGCAAAAAGCCGTGACGCTGTGCTTCATTATGGCCACTTCGCCGGTGATATTCACCAGTCCGGCTTGTTGAAGCGCATCGCCATATCCCTCGATCACTGCCTGAAACAGGGGAAAGCTCTTGTCGGTGATCCGTTTGGCGTCTATCGTGTTGTCCATTATTGCAGGAAAGCGGCCAGTCCGGGCAAAGTCATCAGCCGTCATCGTGATGATCTCCCAGCCAAGTCCACGGAACACCTCGGAGTCGCCAATTAAAGTGAAGAATTGTGGCTTCCCTCCAGCACCGTCATTCTCCATTTCCTGGAGCATAGTCCAAACAGTAATCGCCCCACTGGTTGGATCTGTTTCATACTGCATCATTAGTTCCAGAATGTGCTTTTGCCAAGCAAAACCAACTGGACCACGAAAGTTCCCCGGTTGATGCGGTACGATAATTACCGCTGGACAGTTACTGTGACTCCCGTAACATACCTCTCTTGCAAGATGTGACGCACGATCTCCTGGATCTATCACCTCTTGCTTGTACTGATCCTTCATAATCAGCTCCTTTCTGTTTTTTCAATCCTTATCAACAACTCTACGATTTTCGCATTAAAACTAACGAATTATCAAAGATCACAATTCTACTTCAACCCTACGGTAGGCGGAGCGATAAGTCAAGATATTGATTTCAAAATAAACAATTATCTAACCCAATAATTTTAATTATAGTTAACTAGAAAGCCAATTAGCCATAATTCTTGCTAATTGATTTTGGTGGGCACTAAATGAGTGATCTGCACCTTCGATAACTTTATACTCAAACTCCGGTTTCCGCTTCCGAAGTATATCTACAACTCTAGAAACATTACCCCACACATACTTATCTTCCTCCCCATAAACAACAAGTGTTGGTTTGTTAATGGATATAAAGTGACGAAATAATGGTTTACTAGAAAGTTTTATCTTTTTCAATGCCTCATAAAAAGGAAATACGTTATAATCACCATTTGGATTGGCAATATCATAAAATCCTTGATAAGAAAAAATCATACCAGGTAATAGTTCTTCGATTATTTCACCACCTTTACGTTTCTTAATCTTAGTGCTCGCTTCTTTTAATAATCTATTAAATTTCTTCCTGCCAAGTGTATAATAGTATATCCCTGTATCATCGCCTCCCCCCAATAAAATATACTTTGAAATTTTATTCCGTGGTTTATAAAAGTTATAAACACAAATTTTATTTGCACCAGTTGATTCCCCAATCAAGTAAAGCTTCTTATAACCTTGTTTCTTTAAAAAATCAATTGCTCCATCAACATCCAAAATACACTCTTTTATTTTTTCATAGGCCATTCCATAACGTTTCGATGTTTCTCTCCCTTTCTTGTAAGGATGCAGTTTCTTTATATAATGTGCACCACGATTATTAAATAACAACAGAGAAATATTTTTTGCATTTAAAACTTTTGCCATCTCCCCACGCATATCATCGTGGTAAAAAACTGAGGAGCTCCCATTTCCGTGCAGATGAATAGCGGCACTTTTTGACCTTTTTGGTCTATAAAGCATTCCAGGTAAGGTTAGACCATCTTTTGTCTTGATTTGAACTAACGTTGGTTTTTGCATACAAGTATAGTTTATCACTTTAAAAACAGTGCGACAATTATATCAACTACAACTTTTGAAATTGTGAGTTATTGGGTGGTATAATCAATAAACTAAACCTGCCCCTCTGTCTGCATCAGATACTTTATCGCCTCAAATTTCGCCAGAAACACATCCATATACTCACTATCCCTCAAAACACTAAGTAAATTGGTACAATTAACCTTACCCCGTTATGCAACGGGGCACAGCGCTCGGGACCCTTTCGGTAGTTATTCGAACTAAAATAAAAATCGCCATTTAATGACGATTTTTTAATATTTACAATACTATTTAGGTTGCTCGTGCTGAAAGTAAATACCATCACCTAACGACCAGAAAGATTTATGTTCTGCTTTTTTTCTCCTCCATCTTCTGATTAAAAGATATGGGATAAAAAGTAAAATTATTACATAAATAGTCCACTCAAAAACAGTAAACCAGCTAAACATTTGTTCATAACTTAACCACCTGTATTTAAGCTGTTCATAGTCACTGGAGGGTAAAACCCTTAGCTTGTATCTCTCCTGTAGATTTGTAAATTCATCCTCCGTAATATTACTGACTGTTAAAGCCACATCACCGTTAATCGGGTCCAGAACAACATCAAACTTTTCATCAATGGTATAGGTTACAATATTACTTTTCAGTAAAATAGTTTCATTTTGTTCAATTTCTAATAAGGCGATTACCTGATGCGGGCCTACGGTAGTCAATTGGCTTGATTCGTCCAATGCGGCCACGAAATAACCACCAGTGTCGGTAGTCAGCTCAACGGCCTCTCCCACTGCCTGGTCTTCCAGCCAAATCAATTGAGTATTGTATATTGTTTCTCCGGCAACGCTAATGCTAAGTGCTTTAAGATTTGGGTGTACCGTTACCGCCGTAATTTCTGGATCTTGTGGGGGCGGAACAGTGACACTGACATTAACATTTTGATTATTTAATAGGGACCCTAAAATAGGCACAAATACCACTAAAACAATTAGTTCACTTATTCTTATTGATAGCAATTTCTTTAATAAGCGCTTCATAAGCATTATTGACTTAATGCCTTAATTATATGCCTACTATTTTTATTAGCAAACTCAAAATCTCACCATCCGTAAATACGAATAGCTAAATTGTCTTCAATAACCTAAACCCGCCCCTCTGTTCGCATCAGGCACTTTATCGCCTCAAATTTCGCCAGAAACACATCCATATACTCACTATCCCTCAAAACCTTAAGTAAATTGGTACAATTAACCTTACGCTTGGGACCCCAGAAGTCAACTAATTGAACCTCTTCGAGATCAGTTGGCTGATTTGTGGTTTGACAAATAATCTATTAA
>Ga0180007_10004147_pt1 | contig 15546 bp, 11 predicted proteins | sample MM_PC_MetaG_FD_121122 | JGI IMG/M metagenome (GOLD analysis project Ga0180007, IMG submission 121122) | Groundwater microbial communities from the Aspo Hard Rock Laboratory (HRL) deep subsurface site, Sweden - MM_PC_MetaG | ecosystem: Environmental > Aquatic > Deep subsurface > Groundwater... | reverse complement strand
CGGTCCACGAAGCCGGTGTGGCTGCAGCCGAGCAGGTCGGCGGTGGCGGGGCTGTCGGCGGCCAGGCCCACGGTGAGGGTGGCTGCGCCGGAGGCGGTGTCAGCGCCGTCGACGAACAGGTCGTAAAAGAGGCCATCGATGGCGTCGAAGCGCATCCAGGAGGCGGGCGCGAACGGCCCTGCGCCGTCGTCGCAGGCGATCTCGGCCTCGGAGGACGCACAGAAGCCCTCGCCGTCGGCCCCCCCCTCGCGCACGTGCAGCAGCGTGTCGAAGGTCGTGGCCGGATGCGCGGTCGTGGCGATCCATTCAGCCGTGACCGGGGCGACGAAGGTCACACGGGCTTCAGGCGCCGCGCCGCCGCCGCAGGTGCCCGCCACCGATCCGCCGCCGCCGGAGGTGTCCACGGCGAAGGTCTGGCCGGTCAGCAGCACTGAAGTGATGTCGGTGACGGTCCCGAGGCCGTCGCACACCCCGCGGTGCGAGAGCGATAACGCGAACACGTCGTCTTCCCTGCCCGCGGCGTCCCCGCCGCCTGTTTCCACCATCACCACGTAGGCGCGCAGGGCCTGCACCTGCACGGTCAGGGTGGCGCCGCCGGACTGCGGAGCGAAGCAGCCGACCGGGCTGCCGTCGCAGGTGTCCTCGCGGACCTCGATGATCGTGGTGGTGTTGGTCGCCGGATGCAGCGTCGAGACGACCAGTTCGCCGGTGAAGTCGGGCGTGAAACTGACATAGACCTCCCGGCCGCCGGCGAAGGTGCCACACGACGGCTCGCCCGCGTCCATACCCAGCGCAGGGTAACCGTAGAACAGTTCACCCGAGGCGATGTTGGGCGAGAGATCGGTGGCCGTGCCGCACTCAACGATGCAGTCCTGCGAACAATTTTCCCGCGTCTCGTCGGGAGCCGTACACCAGCCGTCGCCGCAGGTGACCGGGCAGTCCGTGGCACAGGAGCCGGGATTTTCCCCAACTGAACAGGTGCCGTCGCCGCAGGTTGCTTCGTTCTTTTTCTCATCGTCGCAGGCGACCGCCAGCGTCAGCGTCAGGATCAGGAGAAGGCGGACGGGCAGGGCAGAGAAATGGCGTTGCATGTACGAACTGTCCCCCGAATGCGCGGTTCCGTCAAGTCCGGTGTCATCGGTTCGGTTCCATTTGCATCAATCCATGAGGCAGGCGTAGAGACCCGGGATTCCGAATTCCTCGTTCATGCAGGTTCCTCCAAGAGGACAGGATGGATGATCATTCGAACAGAGAGGCAGGCACAGCGGAATCATCTCAACATCGAAACAAGAGCTGCCCTTCGGACACTCCCAATTCGCACCACAGTCGCCGTAGAAGGTCCCGGACGAAAAGAAACTCATTTCCATACACAGGATGACGTTGTCCAGATCGACTCCGCAGATATGCCCGTTGTCGCAGACCTGCGGGCTGTCGTAGAACACCGTGTAGATCGAGCAGACCTGCTGGAGGCAACCGACGGTCTGGGCGCAGTCGGTGTCGTCGCAGTCCGCATTCCCATCGCCGTCGTCATCAATTCCGTTTGTGCAGTTTTCCGGGGTTTGGCAGTTGGCCGCGCCGGCGCAGTCGGTGTCGTCGCAGTCTGCATTCCCGTCGCCATCGTCATCGATCCTGTTGGTGCAGTCCTCCTGGAGTTGGCAGGTGGACGCGCTGGCGCAGTCGGCGTCATTGCAGTCCACGTCGCCGTCGAAGTCGTCGTCGGTTCCGTTGGTGCAGTTCTCCTGTGCGACCAGGCAAATGGTGGCTCCGGCGCAGTCGGTGTCGAGGCAGTCCATATCGCCGTCACCATCGTCGTCGAGCTGGTTGTTGCAGATCTCGTCGGGGGGTGCGTTGTTCTCGTTGGTTTCACATGCAGAAAAGTGAAAGCAAAAAATAACAATAAACATAAAGTAAATATTCTTTCTCATGATAGCAACTCCGTGTATTTATATCCCTATTATGTATTAAAACTTAAACCTGCACTTCGAAATACCACTGCTTAGTATCATGCTTTTACCGTTTGAAAGTCAAAACATTTTTTACAAACTCCCGGTAAAAAAACAATCAATTGAAAATTCATAAATACATCTTGCGAGAAAACATGAAATTACTTAGTATTTTGCCGTTCATTACCCTCCATTGAGGACGTGCCATGAAAAAATACTTATTTGTCCGTGTGGTGACAACACTCCTGACTTTTCAAGTGTTCGGTTGTACGGCCGAAGGGTTGTTCCCGAACTGCGGCAACGGTCAGCTCGAGCTGGCCCTGGGGGAGGAATGCGACGGGAACCAGTTTCCGACGAGCTCCTTTTCCTGCGAGCTGCACGGATTCAACGAGGGCTACCTGCTCTGCAGCAGCAGTTGCGAGTTCGATTTTTCCCAGTGTGAGGGGGTTGGCACCTGTGACCCGGTGGCCAACAGTGGGTGCAGCGGCGGGAATGCCTGCTATTTTTTTCCACGCTCCGTACGAACGAACTGCGTATCGGTCGGTGCTGTTGAACTGGGCCTGTCTTGCAGCCTCTCTTCGAGCTGCGCTCCCAAATTGATATGTATCGACTATAAATGCCGAAATATTTGTGCAGCTGATGAACAGTGCAGCAACGGGGAAGCCTGCATTGCGGCACCGGGCCACCCATATGGTTATTGCCCGTATTAGACGGAACGAGAAGGAAACCTGTTCGTTTGAGAACTACTTTCGGACCAGAAATTTGAGGCACAGCAATGCGTAATCATCTGGTTTTCATGGTCACCCTTCTGGCGCTCTGTGTCGTCACGGTCTTTCCCGCCCGGGCAGAAAAACTCCACTGTCCCAGCATCACGGATAACGATGACAAAAACACCGAGATGGCCCGCCGGTATTTTCAGATGGGCACCATTTTCCTGGACAAGCAGGAATACACCAAGGCAGTGGAGTCCTTCGAGTGCGTCATCAAGTTCGTGCCCTACTCGTTCGCGGCCCGATACAAGTTGGCCAAATCTTACGACGCGCTCGAAATCTACTCCAAGGCAAAAGAACAGTACGAGATCATCGCCGCCTACGACACGAAGGAGGCCGAAGCCATCCGCATGGAGATCCGCAAGCGTCTGGAGGCGATCAAGGATTTGAAGGACAAGGTGGCGGTGACCCCCGTGGAGGTCGCTCCGGTTTTGGCCTGTTCCACCGAGACCGTCACGGCATTTCAGGAAGCCCTGGAGAAGTGCGCCAGGCTTCTGGAAACGAAGAATTACGCGGAGGCGAAGATCCTGCTCGATGACGCGCTGAGGAGCCTGGATGAAGCCACTGCGGAGCAGCGCAAGTTGTGCCTATCTACAGTAGCAGGCGTCTCTTTGCTGGTGCATTCGGGCATCATCCAGTTTAATTTGAACAACTTGCAGGCTGCGCAGGAGTCGTTCGAGGCGGTGTTCCAGATTCGCACCGATGCGAACATTCCAGCCAAGTTCATGAGTGCCAAACTGTTCGAATTCTACCAGAAGACGCTGGATGCGTATGTCAAGAAGGTTCAGGAGGAGAAGGACCGGATCCTGCAGATCCAGCAACTGGAGCAAAATAATTTGATCGAACCGGAGGCCGAGGAGGATCCCGCCGAACCGATGGAGCACGTGCAGCCCGTGCTGACCGAGGGGAAGCCCATCGTGCTGGCGTGCCGCGTGCAGGATGCGCTGGCGGTGACGCGGGTCGTGCTGATGTTCCGGGTCGACAACGGACCGGTTCAGCAGGAAGTCCTCGAAAAGCTCGGAAAGCGCCGGTTCGTGACGCTGGTGAACATTGAGAAACTGAATTTTGCCACCTTTTCCTACCATCTGGTCGCCTTCAACGCCGAAGGTTCGCAGGTCGCTGCCGGCGGCAGCGCGGAGAAGATGCTGGTCTTCCAGCGCAAGCCCACGGTCAAGGTGGTGGAGAAACCGTTGGAGCCCATCGTCGTGGTGCCGCCCGTGGTCAAGCAGCCGGTGGTCGCGCCGCCGGTGGAGCGGCAGCCCGCGCCCTGGTTCTATCTGGCCCCCTCGGCCGGCTACGAATTCGGGCTCATCGCAAAGCAGAAGGAGACCGACGCACATGCTTTTTCCTCCAAGGACGCCTGGGGGCGGAACTTCCAGAACTACAGCGGTGAGCTCGGGTTCTTTCTGAAGCACAAGCACAGGTTCACCCTCGGGGTGCGCGTCAGCCAGGTCAGTGTCCAGTGGACGGACTCCTATGTGACCAATGAAAGCCGCACCCAGACAGATTTTGCCGGCTTCGGGAGATATGCCTATTTCTTCACGATGGGCACGTTCCGGCCGTATGTCGGTGCGGGAGTCCTCGGAGGCGTCCTGCGCCACAGCCTGGAGTCCTATGATCCGATCGTCATCGGGGATCCCGTGAAGGACAGCGCATCCATGAAGGGAGCCTTCCTGAACCTGCTCGGCGGCTTCCAGGTGTGCCTGGTGCCCAACTGCCATCTGGCGATGGTGGTGGAAGCCAATCTGCTCGATAACGTCTACCGGACCGAGGGAGGTTCAGCCATGGGAATGGACACCTTCAAAAACCTGGCTTTCTGGTTTACGGCAGGTATTGCGCTGATGTTCTGATGCCCGGTCCGCAGCGGACTTACGGCTTTTGGCCCTTGAAGAACTTGGCCAGGGAGACAACCAGCTCGTCCTGCAGGGTGCGGGCGCCTTTTAGGTCGCCGCCGATGCCGTCCTGCATGATCGCGAACAGGATGGTCCGGTTCCCCTTGCTGATATAGCCGGCCAGGCAGGAGGCGTCCCCGAGGGTGCCGGTCTTGGCGTAGACCACGTCCTCGGCGGCGGTGCCGGTGAAGCGCTTGTAGAGCGTGCCGTCGCGGCCCGGGCGCGGCAGGGAGTCGATCATCAGCGCCTGCAGCCAGGGCAGCGTGGCGTACTGTTCCATGGCCGAGGCCAGCGCCCGCGCCGAGATCTTCGAGTTGCCGAACAGGCCCGACCCGTTGGCGAGCACGACCTGGTTGCGCTTCACTCCTGCGCGCGTGAGGAAGGCGTAGACCGCGTCGAGCCCCTTCTGGGTGGTGCCCGGCTGGCCGGTGATCTGGGCGCCCAGCGCCTTGAGAAGGTTCTCGGCGTAGAAGTTGTTGCTGTGGCGGTTGGTGGCGCGCACCAGCGCAGCGAGCGTGTCACTGGAGTGGGAGACGATCACGGGCACCTTGGCCGGGGTCGCGCCGCGGGCGAAAGTCTCGTCCACGGTGATCCCGTTCTCCTTGAGAACCTGCAGCAGGATGCCGTGGGCATAGCGGGAGGAGTCGAAGGATCGGACGCGGTTGACCACCTTGGGATCGGCCGCGGTGATGGTCCCCTTGGCCTTGATCTGGAGGACGTCGCCGCGGGTGTCGGTGGTGAAGCGGACGTCCTCCTTGGTGCCCACGGTCACCTCGCTGCTGCATGTGTGGTACGGGCTCGCAGGCAGGCAGGTGATGGCCACTTCGGCGTCCTTGATCTCCAGGGTGACGGTGATGGCGTTTCCCTCCACTGTGGTGGGCGTGGGCAGCGCCAGGAAGCCCTCGTTGCCGCGCGAGAACTGGAACCCCGCGGGCTTCTGGCGGTCGAAGTAGGTGTCGTCGATCACAACGCCCTTCGGGATCTTGCGGACGCCCCTGGCCTTGAGCTTTCGCACCAGGGCGGTGAGGTTGTCGAGGGTCATCGACGGATCGCCGTTGCCACGCCAGTACAGCGGGGTCGTGAGCGCGTCGCCCTTGATCTCCCCGAGCAGGCTGGAGGTGAACTTGTAGGAGGCACCCATATGGCGCAGCACCACGCCCGTGGAGAGGATTTTCAGGCAGGAGGCCGGCACCATGGGCTGGTCGAGGTTATGGCCGTAGATGCGCTTGTTCACGCCGCTCCAGCGTGCGTAAGCGGCCTTCCGCCCGGCGGTGCGGTCGTTTTTGATGAGCCGGTCCCACTTCTTCTTGAGTTCGGCTTCCTGGGCCCGTGCGGGGCGGGGAACCGACAGAAGAAGGAGAATCGCGGCGGGGAAGATCCATGTCTTGACGATCCGGAGGCGATCCATTACTTTGCGCATGATTTTTCCTGAAGGCGGTGTGTGCATGTCATCGATCCGTAAAGCCTATAAAACCATCCTGAAGGACCCGTTCCCGGACGAGCTGGTCCTCGAGATCCAGGGCCAGCGCCTGCGCTTCTCCAAGCGCCAGTGGACCCTGCCGGCCGAGGACGGCACGCCGCGGACCGAAGGTCTGCGTTATGGCGACAACCCGGACCAGCCCGCGGCGCTGTACCGCTGGGAGGCGGGCGACCTCACCGTCGGTGGAAACACGCTGGCTCCGGGCGGCGCCCTGGTGACAGGACTCTCAGAGGCCCATTTTATTCAGTTCGGCAAGCACCCGGGCAAGACGAACCTCACGGATCTGGACGCGGGTATCCGCATCCTGACGCCGCTTCACGCCTCGCCCGCGGCGGTGATCATCAAGCACAACAACCCGTGCGGGGTTGCGTGCGCGGACACTATACAACAGGCATACGAAAATGCCTATTTTGCGGACCGGATCGCCGCCATGGGCGGCTGCATCGTGCTCAACCGGCCCCTGGACGTTGGTTGCGCGCGGGCCATCGCCGACCAGTATGCCGAGGTCGTGGCGGCGCCCGAATACGAGGACGGCGCCGTGGAGATCCTCCGGGCCCGCGAGAACCTGCGCATCATCCGCCTGCCGGAGCTGGGCGACCTCGAGAGTCGCGGCCAGGACCTTCAGTTGCAGGTGTCCTCGACGTCCGACGGCGGGCTGGTCCTGCAGATGTCCCAGGTGTCGATCGTGCGGTCGGTCGAGGACTTCGTTTTGGCCGAGCACCTTCACAAGGGCTCCACCCATCGCATCGATCGCTCGCCCACGGCCGCAGAGCTCGCGGACCTGTACATGGCCTGGCACATCTGTGCCAACGTGACCTCCAACGCGATCGTCATGGTGCGGGACCGCGTCACCACGGCCATCGGAACGGGCGAACAGGATCGCGTCGGCGCGGTCCGGCTCGCCATCGAGAAGGCCTTCACCAAGCGCGCTGACCAGCTGGCCTTCGAGGGTCACAAGATGTCCATCTTCGAACTGGAGCAGGCCGTCGCAAAGGGTATAATCGAGGCCTCTGTGCTTTCTGACCTGCACAGGCAGGTGCGGGAAGAAAAGGGCGGTCTGGCCGGTTCGGTGATGGCCTCCGACGGCTTTTTCCCGTTCCGCGACGCCGTGGACACTGCCTGCGCGCTGGGCGTGACGGCGTTTGCCGAACCGGGAGGGGCCATGCGCGATCATGAGGTGATCAGCGCGTGCAACGAGCACCGGGCCGCGCTGGTGTTCACCAACCAGAGAGTGTTCCGACATTGATTTACCTTCTGCTCTTCATCGGCATACCGATCGCCGAAATCTATCTGCTGGTGCAGGTGGCGGGCAGGATCGGCTTCGGTTTGACGCTGGGTCTCGTCATCCTCACCGGCGTGGTGGGGATGGCCTGCGTCAGGCATCAGGGTGCGCGCGTGCTGTCACGCCTCAACCAGGACCTGCAGGGTGGCCGCATGCCTGCGGGGGCCCTTACCGAGGGGGTCCTGCTGCTGGCTGCGGGCCTGCTGCTGATCACGCCCGGTGTTATCACCGACGCGGTAGGTCTGCTGCTGCTGGTTCCGCCGATCCGGAAGGCTGTGGCATGGGGACTCGGAAAACACTTTGCGAAAAAGATCCGCTTTGTGCAATATCCGGGAGCACCGGATGCCTTTGGAGGCAGCGGTAATGGGGTGATTGAAGGTGACTGGGAAGAAGAAGACTCCGAAAAGTGAAAAGCAAAAGGCCCCCCGGAAGGCTGAAAGCGCCTCCCTGGTGCCGGTGAACGCTCCGCTGGAGATCGACGACCGGGAGGTCGATTTCGAGGATGAGGCAGAAACCGAGGAGGAGATCACCGTCAGCCCGGAGGACGTCCTCTCGTCGGCACCGGATACCGCCGAGCTCGACGAGGTCGCGATCCTGCCCGCGGTGGACGATGACGAGGTCGCCGGCCTGGTCCGCTACGATCCGGTGCGCGCCTATATCCAGCAGATCCGTCGCTACCCGCTGCTGACGCCCGATGAGGAGCACGACGTGGCCACGCGGTACGTCCGCACGCGCGACCCGCAGCTGGGGCGGCGCCTGGTGACGTCGAACCTTCGCCTGGTGGTCAAGATCGCCCACGAGTACAGCCGGGTGCACCAGAACCTGATGGATCTGGTCCAGGAGGGCAACATCGGCCTGATTCAGGCCGTTGAGAAGTTCGATCCCGAGCGCGGCGTCAAATTGAGCACCTATTCGTCCTGGTGGATCCGCGCGTACATCCTCAAATATCTGCTGAATTCGTGGCGCCTGGTCAAGGTTGGCACCACGCAGGCGCAGCGCAAATTGTTCTTCAACCTGCACAAGCAGCAGGAGTTGTTGCGCGAGCGCGGCATCCTGCCCACGCCCCAGTTGCTGGCCGAGGCCCTGGACGTCTCCGAGCGCGAGGTCAGCGAGATGCAGAAGCGCATGGCGGCCTCCGATCTGAGCCTGTCTACGCCGCTGCGCTCCGACGAGGACGACGGTCGCACCCTGATGGACACCATGAGCGACGGCCAGGGCATCCCCGACGAGGTCGTCGCCGCCGAAGAGCTGCGCGCCCTGGTCTCCGAGAAGCTGCACGCCTACGCGGCCCGCCTCAAGGGCCGGGACCTGGTCATCATGCGCGAGCGCCTGCTCTCCGACGAGCCGATGACGCTCAAGGACATCGGCGATCGCTACGGCATCAGCCGGGAACGCGCCCGCCAGCTGGAGAAGCGCCTGATGAACCAGTTGCGCGAGTATCTGACCACGGAGCTTGGCGACAACGTGGTCGTCGCCCTGGGGTTCGAATGAAGTTCGTGCATGAACCCCATCCCGAGGGCGTCCTGTATGTGGTCGCCACGCCCCTGGGGAATCTCGACGACCTCTCACCGCGGGCTCGTGCCGTGCTCGAGTGCGTGGATCTGATCGCCGCCGAGGACACTCGCGTGGCCCGTCACCTGCTCCAGGCCCTGGGACTGCCCAAGGTGCCTGTCATTTCCTCCTTCGAGGGGAACGAGGCGCGCCGGGCCGAGGAAATCTCCCGCAGGCTTTCCGAGGGCGCCGCGGTGGCGCTGGTGACCGACGCGGGCACCCCGTGTATCTCCGACCCCGGCGATCGCACCGTGGCAGCGGCCCGCACAGCCGGCGCCCATATCATACCCATCCCCGGTCCGAGCGCGGTCACCTGCGCCCTCTCGGTCTCGGGCTTCCCCGGTTCACGCTTCCACTTCGAAGGTTTCCTGCCGGTCAAGGGCCGCGACAGAAATAAGCGTCTGGCGGAAATTTCCACCCTGGATGTAACTGTCGTGCTCTACGAGAGTCCCCACCGCATCCGTGAAACGCTGCACGACCTGGCCCTGATTCTCGGAAACGACAGGGAATGTGTGCTCTGCCGGGAGATCACCAAAAAGTTTGAAACGATCACACGGGGGACCCTAGGAGATCTGGATGCAAATTCCAGTGAGAGTGAAATCAGGGGTGAATTCACGTTGGTGCTCGGACCGGGTCACCGCACCGGCGAGAAGCCTGAATTTCCGGCTTTGGAAAACGAAATTATGCGGCTCCGGTCCCTGGATCTTCCGGTGAAAACGGTCGCAACGATCCTGGCTCCATATGCAGGTATGTCGAAATCGGAAGTATATGAAATCATTCTGAAATTCGAAAAAGAACACCCATAATTACAGGGACAATAAAATTTTTCGGAAAAATACTTGACGGGGCGGTGGGACTCGACTATAAAACCATCATTGGGAGCGAGAAAGAACCTCTTGGAGAAGAGGTTGCTACCACGAGGCTGTTACTTCAGAGGAGATTTTGACATATCTCTGGGTTGTGTGAGCAACCTATCCCGAACTTACCCCGGCCCGGTTAGCCCTTTCCCGCCAACATTCACATCACCGTTTCCACTCTCCTCTGAAGCGGTAAATTCTTTTGAAGGGCTGGGCCGGGGTTGCCTTTCTTTTAGACGGTGATGACGCAACAACGCTGCATGGTGACCGAACCGATGGCCGGATGGCGGGTCGAAAAGATCTGTTCCGGTCTGTTTCCGGGTCGCACGCGGCCACAATGGCAGATCCTGATCGACAATGGAATGGTCAAGGTGGACGGTCGTCGGGCCCGACGCGGCGACAGGCCTGCGGCCGGCGCGGTGCTGGAGATCCTCGAGCTCCCTCCCGAGGCCGACGTCTGGACGCCCGCCTACACCGACCCGCAGATGATCCGGGTGATCCTGCGCACGCCCCGGGTCATGGTCGTGGACAAGCCGCCGCAGCTTCCCACGTTGCCGCTTACCCCGGGGGATGCTCCCACCGTAGCGGGCGCGCTGTTGGCCGCCGAGCCCGGGATCGTCGGGGCGCCGCCGCGGGAGGCCGGGATCGTCAACCGGCTCGACAACGACACCTCCGGCCTGATCGTCGCGGGCATGGACCCGGGTGCACAGGAGCGGCTGCGGCAACGGTTCGCCTCGCACCGCATTGAGAAGACCTACCGGGCGCTGGTGCACGGATGTTTCCCTGAGAAGCCCGTGTGGCTGACCGGCCGGGTCTTCACCCTGGGCACGCAACGCGTGCGCTACGAGCCCGGCGAGGGCCCCGATGGTCAGATGGCGATCTCGCTGGCCACCCGCCTGTGGGAAGGCGGCGGTCTCTCGCTGGTGGAGGTCGTCACGCGATTCGGTCGGCGGCACCAGGTTCGCGTCCAGTTGGGGCACGCCGGTCATCCGATCCTCAACGACGGACTGTACTCGCCGGCACCACGCAGGTCCTTCGAAGGTCATTTTCTCTGGGCCTGCCGCGTCGCCTTCGCCGATCCCGAGACGGACCTGCCCCAGGTCGTCGGGTCCCGTTTCCTGCCCGCATCCTGGCTCGGGTTTGCCCGAACCATCGGCTGCGGGGAATTCTTCGAGGGTGTGGAAGCGTACTAACGCCGACCCGGTGGGTCCGTACACCTCTTCATGGTGACCCGGTCGGACCCATGCCTGCGGATTGCCGCTCCCCGCTCCTCTCTTCCTTTCTTTCATTCATTTTTTCATTTTGTGCGCAACCCATGCCGCGTGCCTCCGATAATGATCGTCATCCGGAGGTTGTCATGCAGAAGCTTTTCATTTTCTTTTTTTCGGTGCTCCACCTTCCCGCCTGCCGAGGGGCTCACGATAATCCCCACACGGCCCGGCATGTGAGGCTCGGGGCCCAGGCCCTGCGGGAGCAGGAGCCCGAACTCGCCCAGCGGCACTTCGAACTGGCGCTGCAGTATGACACCGGGGACCCCTCCGCGCTCGTGGGGATGGGGGTCGTTCATTATCTTGAGGGAGGGTACCGGCAGGCACGATGGTTCTTCGAGGAGGCCATCCGTCAGAAGCCGGACAACCCCGAGGCACACGCGAACCTGGGTGCGCTGCTGTGGACGCTGGATCAGTTGGAGCCGGCCATGCGGCACCTGAAGATGGCGCTGTACCTGGATCCCGGCAACGACGCGGCACGATGGAACCTGGCCATGATTCTCATGCAGCGCCGGGAATATTCTGCCGCCGCCGTTCACCTGGGCTGGTACTGCGCCCGGAAGAATCATCCCCCCGAAGGGCTGCTGCAATGGGCGCGTGCCCTGCGTGCGGCGGGGCAGACCGGGCGTGCCCGCCGGGTGCTGTCCATGTTGGCGCAAAACCGGAATTCTGTCACCCCCGGTCGGTAGCCGAATTTTCCTTTTAGTACACTTGCTTTCTATGGCATAGTGGCCTCACCGGAGAAAACGTGATTACCCCTGCAGTTTTTCCGGCCACCGGTGGTGCATGGACGTTTTCTATTTCGCCTTGTGCGCGTGCTATGCGGCGTTCGTCGCGGTTCAACTGGAGCTGGCCTCCACGTATTTTTCCCCCGGTCAGCGGAAGTTGTCGATCGGCCTTTCGTTCGGTGGGCTGGTCTTCCTGGCCCATTCGATACTGGCGGTTCACTCGCAGGCGAATTTCGTGCTTCCGGGGCTGGTCCTGGCCCTGATCCTGATGACGGGCGCGCTGGGGTTCGGCGTCTTCACGGTGGTGCGCCCGGTCCACAGCGGAACCGCCGACGAGAGGTTGTTCGCTCTGCTCGCACTGGCGACCGGCCTGATCCACTGGTTTCCGGTGGTGGCCTTTGCGGCGCTCGGGTTGTTTTCGGTCCTGTTTCTCGGGTTGTTCCTCCGGAACCGTGCCCGTGTGCTCTCCAGGGAGGTTCGCAGACACTGGCTGTTTCCCCTTCTGGCTGTGATGGTCATCCTCATCCTGACCTCCCTGGCGGCCGTTTCGCAGCAGCGCGAGAAGGGTAGGCAGATGCGCGAGGGCCTGCTGCTGCAGACGCGCCTGGTGGCCAACGCGATCACACCCGCGGACTTCGATCGTCTCGAGTACACGCTGGCCGATGAGAGCAACGTCGTCTACCGGCGGATCTGCCGACAGATGACCGCGTTCGCCCAGGTCATGGGGCACCGGTCCATCTATTCCCAGGTGGTCCGCAACGGGCAGATCCGGTTCGGCCCCGAGAGTCTGGATCCCGCCGATCCGATGGCCTCCCGTCCGGGCACCGTCTACGAGCAGCCGACTTTTTCGAATTATCTGGTCTTCTGGACCGCCCAGCCGCTCACCGTGGGCCCGTACCGGGATGAATACGGAACGTTCGTCTCCGCGTTCGTTCCGGTGCTGGACCGGACCACGCGCAAGATCCGCGTCGTGATCGGCATGGACATCGAGACGCCGACCTGGGAGAAGACGCTGGGCTGGGCCAGGCTCCAACCTCTGCTGTTCGGCTTTTTGGGTCTGCTGCTGGTCTTTTTCTCGCAGCGGGCGCTTTCTCACGCCGCCACGAGGAAGGATCCGGGGCCGCTCTGGAACCGCCATGCCCATGCCTTCTTCGCCTTCCTGCTGGGGGTGCTGTTGACGGTGTATCTGGCCCGGGCCGCCTTCACGGAGGAGGAACACACCCAGCGCGTGACGTTCTGGCAGCTGGCGCTTTCCCAGTCGACGCGGATCCAGGAGGCCTTCAATGGCATTGAGGAAAAGGAGCTGCAGTCGCTGGTCCGGTTCTTCGAGAGCAGCGACTTGGTGAAACGGAGCGAGTTCGAGAACTTCACCCGCGAGATGAACCAGCTGCCCTACGTGCTGGCCTGGTCGTACTCGCCGAGGGTGCCGGTGGGGCGGTTGAACGCCCACCAGGCGAAGGTTCATGCCATGGGCCGTCCGCACTACACTGTGTACCGGCTGCCCGGCCCGGCGGGGACCACGCTGTATCCTGTGATGTATGTCGAACCGTTCCAGCCCAACATCGTGATGCTGGGGCTGGATCTCCTGTCCGAGCCCGTGATCGCCGAGGCCATCCTTCACGCCGAGGCCACAGGTCAGAGCGCCATCTCCGATTCCTTTCCGATCCTGCACGAGACGGGGTCCGATCTCGGCGCCGCGATCGTGCACCCGATCTTTTCACCGTCGACGATGGATTCAAGCCCTCCCGACGGCATGGTTGCGGCCACGATTCGGTTTGACGTGTTCCTCCGGAGCGTCGTGCACTGGATGAACCCTCTGGGCCAGGCCCGGATGCAGGTTTTTTCTGTGGATCTGTACCAACTGGAGAGCGGGCAGAGTCCGACCTTCCTTTCCACGACACGCCGCGTCGAACCGCGCTTTTTCGAGCGCTTCTTCGGTCAGCCTGAAAAGATGACGGTCACGGTGCCGATCTTCGTCCTGGGAAAGGCCTACCTGCTGGTGTTCCGCCCCAACCAGTTGTTCTCGCAGATCTATCCGGAGCGGGCCGGCTGGCTGACGCTGCTGCTGGGGCTGATCCTGACCTTCGCGCTGACGCTGCTGATCGGAATCATTCTCTCCTGGCAGCGCAGGCTGCGACAGGAGCTGGATCGGCAGAGTTCCGGAAGGCGCAGCAGCGAGAAGAAGTTCCACACCCTCGTGGAGAAGGCTCCGGTGGCAGTGGTGGTGGTGATCAACAACACGATCCAGTACGCGAACTCCGCCGCGCTCCAATTGCTGGAGTCTTCGGCGACGGAGTCGATTCTGGGCCTGGATTTCTGCGATTTTCTCGCCGACCAGAGTCGACAGCGGGTCATTGACCTGCTCGAGGACGTCGATACAGCAGCCTCGACGACGCTGGATGTGGTCATCCACGGGGCCGCAGGGGAGACCCCCTGCGAGGTCAGCACGGTACGGATCACGGTGGAGGAGACACGGGGTTTTCTTCTGTTCATCCGGAACCTCACGGCCCAGATCCTGGCCCAGGTGGAGAACGAAAGACTTCAGACCCAGTTGGCCCAGTCGCAGAAGATGGAGACGATCTCCCGCCTTGCCGGCGGTGTGGCCCATGATTTCAACAACATGCTGGGTGTCATCCTGGGCTCGGCCGACATCCTCATCGATCACATGGAGTCCCAGGATCCTAACCGCCGCGATGTGCTGGAGATCCAGGTGGCCGCATCCCGTGCGTCGGACATGATGAGACGGCTGCTGGCGTTTGCGCGGCGGCAGGAGAGCCAGCCGGTGATCATGGACCTCAACAAGCGTGTCAAGGGACAGTTGGGCAAACTGTCGAGCCTGATCGGGGAGCAGGTCGAGCTTCGGTGGGAGCCGGCCGAAACCCTGTGGCTCGTGAGCCTGGATCCTTTCCAGCTCGATCAGATGCTCTCCATTGCGCTGTCCAACGCCTCCGAGGCCGTGGAGGGCGGTGGGACGATCACCCTCAAGACTTTCAACATCGTTCGGTCGCGGCCGGAGACTGGGCAGACGAACGAATACGTCGTGATGTCCATCGCCGACACCGGTGCTGGCATGGACACGGCCACGCTGGGGCATCTGTTCGAACCGTTTTTCTCCACCAAGCAGCCTGGAGAGCATACCGGACTGGGGCTGGCCATGCTGCATGGCATCGTGAGCCAGAACGGAGGCTTCATCGAGGTGAGGAGCCGTCCCGGCGAGGGCTCCACGTTTGAGATCCACCTGCCCAAGGCCTTCTCCACCGGGCGCATTTCCCGTCCGATTGACGTGGCATCGCCGGCTGGACGAGAGCGGGCCCCCTCTCAACCGACCGGCGTCGAGTTGATCCTGTTTGTCGAGGACGAGGAGGCCAACCTGCGCATCGGACAGCGCATCCTGGAGCGTGCAGGTTACACGGTGCTGCCTGCCTCTGGCGCGTCTGCGGCGCTGGAGATCCTGGAGAAGACGGACCGGACCCTGCACGCGATGATCTGCGACGTGGCCCTCCAGAAAATGAGCGCCCGCGAGCTTGTCGAGGCTGTCCGGCGACGTTTCCCCGATATTGGCGTGCTGTACGTCTCCGGCTATCCGGAGGACATGGTGCTCGACCGCGGATGGATGCAGGAAGGCCAGCGTTTCCTGTCCAAGCCTTTCACCGGCGCCCAGTTGCTCGAGGCTATGCGGTCATTGCACGGGTAGAGGTCGCAGGGCGACGACGTGATCGATCCGGAGCGACCAGATCCTCCCCCGCTGGCGGTGGTCCCGAAGTTCCACATAGTT
>Ga0180007_10004146_pt1 | contig 15548 bp, 15 predicted proteins | sample MM_PC_MetaG_FD_121122 | JGI IMG/M metagenome (GOLD analysis project Ga0180007, IMG submission 121122) | Groundwater microbial communities from the Aspo Hard Rock Laboratory (HRL) deep subsurface site, Sweden - MM_PC_MetaG | ecosystem: Environmental > Aquatic > Deep subsurface > Groundwater... | reverse complement strand
TGACTTCTAACCACTTAACCGGGATTATACATGCTTATAATCCCGGTTAAATTAATCTGAAAATCCTTCAACCCAATCAAAATAATCAGAAAATACACGTTAATTTAATTTGAAAATCAACAAATACTCCCTTAGTCCATAGAGCTTTCGGACCTTATTTTAGCGTTTTAAGAAAAGCAATCAGGTCGGCCAGATCATCTTTACCGATATTCCAGTGAGGCATTTCCGGTCCCATCTGCGTGCCATCGGGATCTGTACCTTTCACAACGGCCAGCCGAAATTTCTCGGCATCAAATTCAGGTTGCAGCACTGACCAGCGAATATCCTTGGCATTCATCACTTGCATCATCTCCATGCGGTGTTTGCCACCCACGCCATAAGGGCCGTGACACGAAACGCATGCCAGACGACCTCCCATCATCATCCAACCATTTGACCCAACAGGTCCACCTGTATAGGTGATTTCCGCACCACGTTCACTTGTAGCTGTAAAATAGATGCGTTCTCCATTCGAACGAAAGACCCCTGTTCCCCATGCGGTCCCACTATTATTATTTCCCATCATACCCGGCCCCATTCCCATTTGGGCATTTGCCTTGAATGAATAATTAAAGGTGATGCCCAAAACGATACCCAAAATTAATGCTATGAATATAGTCTTCATTGTGTTCTCCTTTTTTAGATAAAAACCAGGTTTAAAATGGAAACGTTATCGTAAAAATCGAGCCTTCATTTTTTATAGAATAGAAAGTGATTTTTCCTCCCTGGGCTTCCACGAGCTGTTTGGCGATGTTGAGCCCCATTCCAGTACCTTCCTCCTTTGTAGTAAAAAACGGTTGAAATATCTTACCCTGCGCGGATTCCGGGATGCCATCTCCGTTATCATGTATCTCGATGACCGCTGATCGTCCAAATGGTGTCAAATCCAATTCCTTTTCATGTATGGAAACATAACCGTTTCCGTTCCCATTGGCTTCGGATCCATTGAGGACTAAATTGACTAACGCCTCTTTTAATTTCTCGGCATCAATCCAAATTTCAGGAAGACAGTGAGTGCGGTGAAGGTGAAGCTGAACTTTGCGGCCTTCCAGATCAGGTCTGAGCAGGCGTATGGTTTTGTCGACCACATTCGAGGGACTGATTTTCTCTGTTTTCAGCTGGATAGGCCGCGAAAACTCAAGAAAATCCTTGACCAAGTTTTCAATGTTGCAAATTTCCTCAACAATCACTTCCAAGTCATCTTTTTGGTCGGGCGGAAAATCTATTCGTTTGAGAGAATAAAGTCTCATTTTTATGGAAGTAAGAGGATTCCTTATGCTGTGAGCAAAGCTCGCAGCCAATTTGCCGGCAAGCGCCAGTTGCTCGGCGGCATTACCAGGGAATTGTAATTGAAGCTTTTCTTTTTCTTGGGCCGTTTCCCACTGGCTATATTTTGTGTGACACGGTGCATTTTTTTTATTCGTATTTATCAACTCCATTAAGATCACCTCTTCCTTTTTGATCTATTTTTCCGTCCGTGTGTTGTGTTTGCATTGGTGTATTTATAATTTCTCGATGGTTTACGCATTCGCTTGCGAAGGTTTCGGCTTTGAATTTAATAATTTAACCCTTCCTGATTTCAAAGAACCTATAACAACATCGATTATCAGACCATCCTCCTCAAGACATACTTCTTCCTGAACAGCTTTTATCCAGTCATATAGTGTCAAAAATCGTTGATTGATGACACCCAATTGAATGGGTAATCGTTTATGGACTTTCATTATGTTGTAATACCTTTCATCATCAATTAGGCTGGCATTATTTTTTTTGGGGAGGCTTTTCGGCAATCATCGCCGCTGTCGTCATCATCAGGCCGGCCACGGAAGCTGCATATTGAAGCGCAAATCGCGTTACCTTGGTTGGGTCCACAATGCCGGCCTTCATCAGATCCTCATAACTCTCTGATTCCGCGTTGAATCCAATATTCCCCTCACTTTCCATGACATGCTGAACCACAACGGCACCCTCAAGACCGGCATTTTCAGCGATCTGCCGCAATGGCTCTTCAAGCGCGCGTTTAATGAGGTTCACGCCCAGTTGTTCTTCATCCGGGAATTGGGCTTTTTCAAGAACGCGCATGGCACGCAGGTAAGCGACACCGCCTCCTGGAACAATGCCTTCCTCAACAGCTGCACGGGTCGCATGGAGGGCATCCTCTACGCGATCTTTTTTCTCGTTCATTTCCGTCTCGGTGGCTGCGCCCACATGGATAACAGCGACACCTCCGATCAATTTTGCCAGGCGCTCCTGAATCGTTTCCTTCTCATAATCGCTGGTCGTTTTTTCGATTTGAGCCCTGATTTGCTTCACGCGTCCCTCAAGGGCCAACTTGTCACATGCCCCGTCGATGATGGTCGTGTGATCTTTGGTCACTATAATCCGTTTGGCCGTGCCCAGGTCTTTCAAGGTGATCGTTTCCAGCTTGATGCCCTGGTCTTCACTGATAACCCGGCCACCAGTGAGGATGGCTATATCTTCAAGTATCGCTTTTCGTTTGTCGCCAAATGCCGGGGCTTTGACCGATGCACAATGCAAGTTTCCTTTAAGCTTATTGACGACCAGGGTGGCCAGCGCGTCTCCCTCTAAATCTTCGGCAATGATCAGAATCGGTTTGCCTGCCTTTGCGATCTTATCCAGAATGGGAAGCAGGTCATTCATTCTGCTGATTTTTTTTTCATGCAAAAGGATATAAGGTGTTTCCAGTTGAGCCGTCATCTTTTTTGTGTCGGTAATAAAGTATGCGCTCTGGTAGCCGCTGTCAAATTGCATGCCTTCAACGACTTTAAGCGTGGTGTCCATGGTCTTTGCTTCCTCAACGGTGATCACACCCTCTTTACCCACTTTTTCCATGGCTTCGGCGATAATGTTCCCAATCGTTTGGTCGTTGTTTGCCGATATGGTGCCGACCTGGGCGATATCTTTTTTGTCCTTTACCGGTTTGGATAGTTTTTTCAGTTCTTCCACCACCAGATCAACGGCCTTGTCAATGCCCCGCTTTATGGGCATGGGGCTTATGCCTGCTGCCACGAGTTTTGAACCCTCGCGATAGATGGCCTGGGCCAGGACCGTTGCTGTGGTTGTACCATCCCCGGCAATGTCAGATGTTTTTGACGCTGCTTCTTTGACCATCTGCGCACCCATGTTTTCGAATCTGTCTTCAAGCTCAATCTCTTTAGCGACAGTTACGCCGTCTTTTGTTATTTTCAACGCGCCCCAGGATTTTCTGATGAGGACATTACGGCCTTTTGGCCCAAGCGTAACCTTCACCGCGCCAGCCAGAATGTCCACACCTTTCATTATCTTCTCTCTTGCCTCTTCGCTATAGCTGATCTCTTTTGCTGCCATTTTATTTGATTCTCCTTATTTGTCCGCCGTCATTATGGTTTTTGAATTTCTGACCGATGATCTCATGTACCTTGGTGGCAAGGCCTTTCATGGAGAACGGCTTTTCAATGAAGCACACACCTTTGTCAAGTATGCCCAAATGGGCAATCTCGTTGGATGTGTAACCGGACATGAACAGGATATTGAGATTTGGTTCAAGTGAAATCATGTGTTCAGCCAACTCCCGTCCGTTCATTTGGGGCATGACAACGTCAGTGATCACCAGACGAATCTCACCGACATGTGCCTTGGCCAGTTGCATGGCTTCGGAAGTTGTGCTTGCTGTCAGCACTTCGTAGCCCAGCATTTTGAGAATGGTTCTGGTCGACTTCAGCACCCCAATCTCGTCCTCCACAACCAGGATAGTCTCCCCATGGCCGGTCATCATTTTTGCCGTAGGCTCTTCCCGAACGTCAATAGCTTCACCCTCATAATATTTCAGATATATCTTGAAGGTCGTTCCTTTGCCCAGTTCGCTTAAAACCTTAATGAACCCTTCGTTCTGTTTGACGATACCGTATACTGTGGATAGCCCAAGGCCGGTTCCTTGGCCCACCTCCTTTGTGGTGAAAAAGGGTTCAAAAAGATTGTCCTTGATCTCCTTGTCCATGCCGGAGCCGTTATCACTGACAGCCAATAGGACAAAATCACCGGGAGTAAATACCTCATGGTCGTTGCAATAGGTTTTGTCAAAGGTCACCTTCTCTGTTTTGATGGTGATTTTGCCAACGTCCGTGATAGCGTCCTGGGCGTTTACGCAAAGATTGGTCAATATCTGGTCGAGCTGGGAGGGATCCATCATAATCGGCCGCAGACCTTTTCCGGGCAGCCATGCCAGATCCATATTTTCACTGACGAGAGGTCGTAACATCTTGAGTAATCCCTCAATAGTGTCGTTTAAATCGATCAGCCTGGGCACAATGATTTGCTTACGGGCAAAGGCCAGCAATTGCCGGGTGATATCCTTGGACCGCTGTGCCGCCTTGAGAATCTCCTGGAGATCGTCATGGATCGACTCAGACGAGTCCACTTTGTTCAAGGCCAGTTCTGCATAACCGATAATCACGCTGAGCATGTTGTTGTAATCGTGGGCCACACCGCCGGCCAGCCGTCCCAAGGATTCCATTTTCTGAGCCTGCTGTAATTGGGACTCCAGAGAAAGTTTTTCGGTGATATCTTCGAACATTTCGACTGCCGCTGTAATCTCACCTGATGCGTTACGCATGGGGGACGATACAATGCGGTAGGTACGCATACCATTTGCATGCGGGATTTGCATCGTGATTTCATGAACGGCACCGTCTTTCAATGTTTTTGCCGACGGGCAGTTGTCGCAGACATCCTTTTCCGGTAATTTTTTGAGCGTGCGGTAACAGATGGGACGTTTTCCTGTATCGATAGCAGGAAACCATTCACGCATACGCATGTTCACTTCGAGAATTTCCATCCTGGGACTGATGAGCGCCACGCCGATACCAATGTTGTCCAGGATGCTTTTCATCTTGGCCTCGTTTTCGCCCAAGGCCCTCTCCGCGCCTTTGCGTGCGGTGATGTCACGGATATTGCACTGGATCACCTTGTTGTTGTCCACCAGGTAAACATTACTGACAAATTCTACGGCGATGCGCTTCCCTTTAATGGTTACCAGTGGCAAATCTTCATAACGGATGTATTGGTTATCCTGCAATGTCCTGAAAGCATCCTTGGATGCGGCAATGTCTTTGAATACACCCAGTTCCCAGATATGTTTTCCATATACTGTATCGTAAGAATAGCCTAATAAATCCAAGAGGAAAGGATTGGCATCAACCACCTTGCCCGTATCTGCATTGAGAATCAATATACCGTCCTTGGCTGATTCAAAGAGTCGCCGGTATTGCTTTTCGGAATCTTGCAGAGCCTCTACAATTGATTTTTCTTCCTGCAATTTTTCTTCCAACAGCAAAATGCGCCTCTTCCTGTCAGCGTCTCTTCTTATTTCAAACAATAGTTTTGTTTCCATGTTTTATGCCTTTCGATACAATTAAGCAGCCATTCCGGGCATGGCTGCGGACAACATCTTTCTTAATTCCTCACCCTGCACACTTTCCTTCTGGGAAAGGAGATGAGCCAAATCATCAAGCACGGTTCGACGTTCCGAGAGAATTTTACGCACGCGTTGATGGGCTTCTTCAATAATCCGCGTGACTTCTTCGTCAATTTGGGCGGCTTTTTCCTCACTGTATTTTTTATTGGAAGAAAAACTTTCCGGGAGAAACATCGCCTGGCGGGGACGTTCATAGCTCACCAGCCCCAGGCGATCGCTCATGCCATATTCCGTGACCATGGATCTGGCAATGTCTGTGGCCCTTTGCAAGTCGTTTTGTGCGCCGGTTGAGGCTTCATTAAAAACCAGCTCTTCTGCTACTCTTCCGCCTAAAAAAACAGCCAGGCGATCTGTCAACTCAGATCGCGTCATCAAATAGCGATCTTCAGTGGGTTGCTGCTGGGTGTATCCGAGCGCCGCAATCCCCCGGGGAATAACGGATATTTTATGAACCGGATCGGCATGCTCAACTGACTCGGCCACGATCGCATGTCCGGACTCATGGAAAGCGACAATTTTTTTCTCCTTTAGATTCATCACCCGGTTTTTTTTCTGAAGACCCGCAATCACCCGGTCGATGGCCTCGTCGAAATCTGATAACTCTACCTTTTCCTTGTTATTTCGTGCAGCCAGTAATGCGGATTCATTGATGATATTGGCCAGGTCTGCGCCCACAAAGCCCGGTGTCCGACCAGCGATCTTGCGGAGATCGACTTCGGGACTTAACACCACATTTTTGGAATGAATTTTTAAGATGGCTTCCCGTCCGTTGATATCCGGGCGGTCCACCAGGACCTGCCGGTCTAATCGCCCTGGGCGTAGCAATGCCGGATCTAAAATCTCTGGCCGGTTGGTGGCGGCCATGATGATGACGCCTGTATTCGTTTCGAATCCATCCATCTCCACCAGGAGCTGGTTAAGCGTTTGTTCACGTTCGTCATGCCCGCCCATCACATTCATTCCCCGGGCTTTTCCCAAGGCATCCAGTTCATCGATGAAAATGATACAGGGCGCCTGAGCCGCAGCCTGAGAGAAAAGATCGCGAACGCGTGCCGCGCCGACACCGACAAACATCTCTACAAACTCGGAACCGCTGATGCTGAAGAAAGGCACTTTGGCTTCCCCGGCCACAGCCTTGGCCAGAAGGGTTTTTCCTGTCCCCGGTGGGCCAACCAGAAGCACACCTTTGGGTATTCTTCCCCCCAGTTTCTGAAACTTTTCCGGTGTGCTTAAAAATTCAACCACTTCCTGGAGTTCTTCTTTAGCCTCATCAATACCGGCCACATCAGCGAAAGAGACCTTAATGTCGCTTTCTGCAAAGATTTTTGCTTTGCTTTTGCCAAAAGACATGACGCCCATCCCCGGCCCCATTTTTTTCATGGCAAATGCCCAGATCAGGAAAAAAAAGCCCATATAGATAACCCAGGAGAAAATACTGCCCCATAATTTATTCTCATAGTGGCCGGTGTATGTGATCATGTGTTCATCCAGCTCTTTGACCAGGCCGGGATCATCCACCCGGACGGTGGTAAATTCTTTACCCGGATTTCCGGAAAGTGTTCCGTTGATATTTTCCGGGCCAATGGTCAATTTTTCCATGTTGCCTTCAGTTATGTACTTTTTAAACTGACTATAGGGAACGGTTTCCACTTTTTCCGAAAACAAGAATGGCTGGAGATAAGAAAAAAAAAGCATGGCTAACAGGAAATACCATATGCTGAACCGGGATTTTGGTGGCAATGTATTCTTATTCTTCGGATGATCATCGGAATTGAAGAGGGAACGAAACTTATCGACTATTTTGCCTATCAGGTCTTTTTTTTCATTTGATGGCATGTTCATTCCCCTCAATCTTAATCGTAATCCTAATCCTAATCTGATTTAATTCGATTAAGATTAAGAAAAGAGCCTGTGCGCAAGCGCACTAAGTTCATTTTTAATCAAAGATGTTTGACGGCAATCAGGAAAAATATTTTGTCATTTGTTGAAAGGCCTTCACAATATCCTGAATCGCCTCGTGCATGCCTTCTGCACCGGAGTGTGTTTCCGATGTTTCTTTCTTTCCGGCACCGCTTTTAAACTCGGATTTGATTTTTTCCAGGTTTTGCATATGTTTTTTAAACTGCAGGCGATGCTCTTCTTTCATATCTTTGATGGCATCAGAATTAAATTGGCGCATGAGTTCATCGGCTTCAGCCATTAATTGTTCGGTATTCTTGGATTTTACGTTGTTTTGAATCATATTTTTTCTCCCAAAGGGTCGTTTGTTTCAATAAATATATCGTTCACATATTTTGCGGTAATGATAGCCGTATATGGACAGCGTAATTGCCACTGACATCAGTTTGGGCTTACAGACCAGTGTCCAGAGCATCAGTTGCCAATATTGGACCCGTTCCTTTCCTAAAACCCCTAACCGGAAAGCGGATCGAAACATTGAAAGGAACCGTTGAATATTTATCGGCTGGTTGATTTCAGGGGCCTTTAGTTCCTTGAGTAACGTTCTGACTCGTTGGTAGTAGTTTTTAGGAGAGTAAATCTGTTTCATGATCGATTGATATCCGTTTCGAAGTCTGTCTATGCCCATTCGCGGGATGATATTGGTTGTACCGTCAACATTATCTCCGGAAAAAATATTGATCACACGGCTTTCCCGTTGAAGCCTATCAAAGAGACGTGTTCCTGGAGGAGCCTGGAGCATGCCAACCATTGCAGTGACGATTCCGCTCTTCTGAATGAAATCAATCTGCCGCTGGAAAATAGAAGGCTTGTCGCTATCAAAGCCCACAATAAAACCGCCCATTACCTGCAACCCTGACCGATGAATAATTGCGACACTTTCAAGGAGATCCCGATTTTTATTCTGGGTTTTATGACATTCAGAAAGACTGATTTCATCAGGCGACTCGATGCCGATAAAAACGGAATCAAACCCGGCCTTGACCATCATGCCCAGAAGTTCAGGATCATCGGCGAGATTGATGGACGCTTCCGTGAAAAAAACGCATCCCTTTTTATCTTTGTGCCATTCGATCAGAGCGGGCAGTAAATGGGTTTTAAGGTAGTTCCTATTTCCAATAAAATTGTCGTCAACAAAAAATATACTGCTGTGCCAGCCAGAAGTGTAAATACGATCCAGTTCCACTATAACCTGATGGGGCGTTTTCAAGCGCGGTTTATGACCGAACAGCGTCGTCACGTTGCAGAATTCGCAGTTAAATGGGCATCCTCTGGAAAATTGAATGCTCAAGGACGCATATCGTTTCATGTTGATCAGATCCCATGAGGGAGCCGGTGTGTCACAAAGATTAGAGAAGGACGATGCCCTGTAGACCTTTTTCGGTTGCCTGTTTTCCAGGTCCGACAAAAATACAGGCAATGTCAATTCCGCTTCGTCGAGCACGAGATGATCCACTTCAGGAAATTCATCGGGTTCAGAAGTAAAAAGAGGTCCACCCGCAACGACTTTTAAATTTAACGCCTTGCAACGGGTGATAATCTGTTTGGCCGATTTCCGTTGAACAGCCATGCCGCCGATAAAAACCATATCCGCCCACGAAAGATCTTTATCCGTGAGGGCATCCACGTTTACGTCCACAAGGCGTTTGGGCCATTCTGCCGGTAACATGGACGCCACAGTGAGCAGGCCGAGCGGTGGGAAGGCTGCTTTTTTTCCAATAAAACTCAACGCGTAGGTGAAAGACCAGAAAGTATCCGGAAATTTGGGATAAATCAGGAGAACGTTCATTTCATTAGCCTCCTTTTTGTATTCATACGGGAAAAATCAGCTTCATATTTTTTCTGACGTAATTGACCGCCTCAAGTCCTTGAGCATCTGAAACTGTAAAAATTTGAATTTTCAATGGTTCGCACAAGAGGCTCTTTGTTCCAAGTAAAACGCTGAATCTGTGAGACCCCATATGAAGGTCAAGATGCTTTCGGGTTTCCCATTCTGAAATCAGGTTGAACATGTTTTTATCTTCGATATCAGAGAAAATCCCATAGCTCAGACATCCATTTTCTTTTCCCTGTGGCTCAACCAATGACATAAGCGTCTGTAAAACTTCTTTCTGCTTTTCAGGAAGAACATTCATGATTGTTCGGATTACTGTCATTTCCATTTCTGACCTTCTTTATTGATCTGTTGTTGTCTCGCTAATTGATCTTCAGTCTTTCATCTTACTTTAGATTAACTTCAGCCGTTTGAAGCTAAAAAAGAATGTTGGCAGTGAAGTTACCAGCCAGAGCAATAATGCCATTGTTCTACCTTACATAAAGGCAATCTTTGTGCCAGTTCTCCACAACTCAGGGGCGCATCCCCCCATCATTCTGATTTATAATATGAATTCATATAAAAAACAGTTATCAGGCAGCTATTTAGAATCATAAAAAAAGGTCATATATTACCAAGTGGTCATATTTGGCCTTTATTGGCTTTTTTGTTGCCTATCGATAAGGGCCGAAGCACCCGAGAAGACAATTGCAAAATGAATATTATAATGTTCAACTCCATTGCATCATAAGAAGTTATGTTTCTTAATCATAATCATAATCATAATCTTAATCGAAATGGTAGATTATCAATGTGATTAAGATTAGGTATGAGTTATTCTGTAATGGTCTTCTCAGTTGAGGGCCGAAGCAGGTGGGTACGAAAGTTTTTTCGGTTTCAGGGAAAAGCCGTCTCGAGCATGAAATATATGCTTGGTACAATGCGGAAATCCTCGTCTCGCGGCGCTTCAAGGACGGGTTCGACCTGGAAATAAATCCAATGTTTGTATATTGTGCGGCGGTAAGTGAAACTGAGGCGGTAGCTGTCGATCATCGCGGATGGCCGGGTATGGGCGAAGATGTTGAAAAACAATCCACAGGCTGCCAGGTCGGAAAAGGCACGCAGGTATGCGGCGGTTGTTATAAATTCGACACCTGAGCTTACTTCCGACCAGGTGACTTCTTCGGTGAACCGCAGCAGATCGCGATCAAACAAATATCTTTCTAAGTCCAGGCGGGAAGTTTCCCCAAACCCGTCATCGAGTTTCCAGTAAATCAGTTGGGTCGGGCGGAAATTCCACCGGCCAAAATTGATGTCAATCCGATACCGCACCCTGCCTATGGGGTTAGGTTCGGGTTTGAAGCTCAGCCCCGTATCAAAGTCCAGCCGCTCATGTTCTGTCTCGTGCAGAATCAGGCGAAAAAACGCATTGAGTTCCTCGATATTGTCTTCTTTCTTGATATCATCCAGTTGATCGCCTTCTCCCAATTCTTCCATCACCAGCATGAATCGTTTCCGGATTTTTGGCAGCTTCAGGTGAATGCTCACATGTTGCTTGAATGACACGTTCCCGTCCTCGTCGAACCGGGATATCAGTCTTAGCCGAAGGCGGTCTCCCTTCTCCTCCTCCAGCCCCCTGTCATTGGCAAGAAATGTGTCGATTCGGGCCGCGAAATCCTTGACGGATTTACTCATCTGCGTATGGGTGGCATCCAGCATCTCCGATGCATTTGTTTGCCAGGTTTGATTTTCATTGACATCTGTCGGTTCCGGCTGGCGGGTTCTGCCGGATTCCATTTTTTGCTCTGCATAAGCATCAAAACCTATGACCAGCAGGCACGAAACGATGATGATCACTATCCTTTTTCTATGGCGCTGATACAACACAGTTCCTGCCGTTCGTCTTGGCCAGGTATAGGCATTCATCGGCTTTCGCAATCCATGAAAATAATTCTGCATCCGGATCAGCGTGAATAACGCCTTGCGTAACCCCAACGCTTATTGTCACAGGAATACCGGCCGGCTTTCTATTTTCAACGCCCTGACGAATCTTGTCTGCGATACGCTTTAAGGCCGTTGATTGGATAGCGGGAAGCAATATGATAAATTCTTCACCGCCAAATCTACCGATGATATCTGATTTTCTCACACTCCGTTTCAGCGATTCCGCCACCCCCTTCAACACCTCGTCACCTTTTGGATGGCCATGCGCGTCATTGACTTTCTTGAATTTATCAATATCGATCATCAGAAGACCCATATTTTCTTTATTCCGTTGAGCCAGATAAAATAATTCCTTGGCCAGAATAAGGAACCCCCGTCGGTTAAGTAAACCCGTTAAACTATCTATCATTACGAGTTTGGTCAGAATTTTGTTTCTTTGCCACAAGCTTTGCAATGTTTCACCCAATAGCTCCAACTCGGGTGTTACACTGCCATATCGCACAAACATTTCTATAAAACGATTGATATGAATGTCATAGGTATCCTCAGGATCGGTTTCTCCGGAGAGCGGTTTCAGGGTATGGTAGAGTATTTCAAAGGCCGGATGCAGCATGTAGTATTCCAGTCGATAAGCCAGGATAAGTGCATTTTTCATGCTTTGGCTTTTTTCCCAGCGTTTTAAAAGAATTTCGACCTTTTCCAATATTTGCTCGAGATCATTTCTGGTGGCCAATGGATCATCAAAAACATGGGGAAGCTTATATTCCTCTGCGATTTTTTTTACGTTGTTCCAGAAGGCCTCATGAATCTTTTCTTCATTGGCCATTTCTGTCCAGAAGCGCTTGAGATCTTTATTATCGTCAGCCCTGGACAACATGATATATATTTCTGATGCTCGCTCATTGATGGCGATACATAGATGAATAATGTCCGAAATGCTATCTCTGTTCATATCCATACTTTTCCGACTAATTTATTTGAAGGTACTTTCGTACTTTCACCGTCAATCGACGACCCTTCATTTCCCGTTGGAAAGCGATTTGACGCCTAATGTTTCGATCAACCGGTTGATATCCGTAGTCTTGAGATTCATACCACCTTCTGATACCGGCAGCAAGATGATTCGCTTGCCCTGAAGTGCCTCTGCGATTCTGAGTTTTACAATCGCTTCGCCGCCCGAGCCAGCCAGGGCATTGTTCATTTCCTGGATCCCGTTCGCTTCCGCAATACCTTCGGCCTTAATGGCCTGGGCCAGAAGCTGTTGCTGTTCCAGATAAACATCCGCCTCTATTTTGGCCTTGAGGTATTCACCGTCAGCATCGGCCACCATTTTGTTGACCTCTCCCTTGGCTTCTTCCAATTTGCGTTTGTATTCTTCTGTGGCAGCGTGTTGTGCTGACTTGTTTTTTTCTACCTGCTGATCCGCCACTTTTTTGTCTTCGATGGCCTTGGTGTATTCTGCGTTGAAACGATAGTCATTGGTCAGCACCTTTTCAACGATAATGCCCATGGGGCCCAGAATTTTCTGCAACGCTTCACGGGCCTTACCGGACTGGGCTTCGCGGGAATCGGCCACGTAAAATGCCTCGGTTTTCAACTCACCGAAAATATCCCGGGGCTTGCTGCGGGCAACTGTCCGCACGATGGTCCCCCGCAAGGTGTCGTCATCCCGGGCCACATACTGAAGAATGTAAGGGGCTTTTTCCGGATCGATGCGATAGGCAATGATCACATCGAGACTGATGTCGTTACCGTCAATGGTTTTAAACACCAGGTCATCTCTGGTTCTGCGATCTCCTCTCATTTTTGAAAAGGTCATTTCCAGATTCTGGAGTTTGGTATCGAACACATTCCAGTCATTCATGAACGGAAGAAAAAAATAAGTGCCACCTGGCGCGTAAATATGATCTTCAACCCCTTTTTTTCCAAAAAAAGCCAGTTTGCGGGTTCGGACGCCGACTTCGGTTTCGCCGGTGGTATGGGGGACACAGCCGCTTCCGGCAAGCATGAATACAACTATAACAGCTGAAATAAAAAAGGGCTTCATTTGCCACCTCCTTTGCGAACGTCGAATAATTGCAGGGTATTATCCAGATTTAACGGGTTGACGCCATGGGGACCGTCACTGGGCAGAATGATCACATCAAGCCCTTTGTATGCGTCGGCCATTTTCAGGCCCACCATGCGCTCGGAGCCAAGTCCTTTCAGGGCCTCATTTCTCAGCCTTACTTTTTCTGCTTCCGCCAGTTTTACCTGCAAGTCGGCATTTGCTTTAACTTTCCTAGCGTAAAGATCTTTTTCAGCGATTTTACGGGTGACATAGGCCTTGCCATTTTCAATCTCAACAGCGGTGATCACCATTCCCTCCTGCACGATTTTCTTTAATTGGGCATCTTCTTTGGCTGCCCGGGCAGCTGACTGGTTGGTAAACACCATCTGGTCCTGGAGTTTTTTTGCTTCGATGTTTTTCTGAATTTCCGGGCTGTATATGAAATAGCGCACCAGCACCTGGTCCACTTCGATCCCTTTGATATTCAATTCACGGTTCAACTGGGTCTTGGCCTCTTCCGCTTTTTGAACCCGCATGGGGCTGTTGTAAAATTCTTCGGTGGTCAGTTTCCCCAATGTCTCTTTCAATGCAGGTTCGGCTTTGGGGATGATGCCGTTATCTTCAAAGAGGTTTCCCGGACCGATTGTCGTAAAAACCAGGTAGGGATCATTGATGTGATAAAGTATGGAGACATCCACATCCACGAAAAAACCATCCGAGGTCTGAATGTGTGCGGCCCGATCTTTTCGTGCGCCTACGGCGGCGGTTTCGGAGAAATTGGTCAGCTCCAGCACCTGGATACCTTTGGGCAGCCGGTACATCTTCTGGAGCCCAAAGGGCAGAACAAACGTCAAACCAGCATGATAAACCTCTTTTTGCACACCACGGTTCAGACCTACCCGGACGACTTTGATCCCGTATTCGTCGGGCTCAACGTAAACGAAAAAAAGATTATAACACATAATTACGATCACTATTCCGGCAAACAGGATATTCAATCGACCGGTCAGCTTGAAATTAAGCGGTGGAAACCTGAATCCTTCTTTCCGCTTGTTCTGAAAAATCGATATTGGATTCATCTGGTTGTCATCCATCGTTTTATTCTCCTTTTTTGATTAATCTACGATTTCGAGCACGGCTCGTTTTTTTCCCTTTGCTGAAACTGCACTTAATATGGTCCGCAGTGCATCGGCGGTTCGGCCTTTTTTCCCGATGATCTTACCAATATCTGCCTTTGAGACTTTAAGTTCCAGTATCGACGTATGCATTCCGCTGATTTCTGTGACAGATACGGCATCTGGTGCATCAACTATGGATCGTGCAATAATTTCAATTATTTCTTTCATGGCGGCTCCTGTTGTAATTTGACGTCAAATGAACAATAACAAGGACTCTGGGTGTGATTTACCTATCTATACCAAATCATTATAGCAAAGGCCATAAGAACCATCTAAATTTTGATACAGAAAATAATTTCTGAATTTGTATGACCAGAGCGTTTCATCTGGCAAAAAAAATTCTGGTGCTTTTTTTTGTATTGTTTGACACTTTCCTGAAGATTTTTGATAAAATTTTCGGTACTGTGCAAGAGATCGTCCAAATGAAATATGCTTTATTTCCGGATTGACTTCTGCATCTTCATTATATATTACGCTGACGGAATCTCCGATTCTCTTTTCATTAAGATCTTTAACCGCACAAAAAATCAATAGTTTATTTGAATTTTCGATAATGGTAAACGTTTCTTCATCAAGTTCGAGCTGCTCATCGATCCCTTTGATTAAATCAAAAAGATTTTCATTAAATTGATATATTTCATTTTTAATTCTATTTTCAAGCATATGATTCATTTTTACCCCTTTATATTCAGGCTTATTCAAATTCTTTTCCACATATATTTTTTCCCCGGACAACCACTATTCCACCTTTTTATATACTCAAACTTCATGCCAGAGGGTGAATAGTTTGCTCTGTTGTAGGCATCATGCTGATTTATAAAAAGAACTCTTTTGACAACGACTGCCAAGGCAGGTGCAAATAAACGTAAGATAAAGGTCATATTTAACCGTTGGTCAAATATGACCTTTATTTAAGGGGACTTTATCATGGCATGGAGGCACTTGCATTGAAAATAAAAATAAAATTATGGTTGTTTGATATTGAGCTTGCGCATGCGTGCGCGCAAGGTGCTGCGGTCCAGGCCAAGGATTTCAGAGGCACTGTTTTTTCCGCTTACTTTCCACTGGGTTTGTTCAAGTGTCTGGATAATA
>Ga0180007_10004145_pt1 | contig 15549 bp, 18 predicted proteins | sample MM_PC_MetaG_FD_121122 | JGI IMG/M metagenome (GOLD analysis project Ga0180007, IMG submission 121122) | Groundwater microbial communities from the Aspo Hard Rock Laboratory (HRL) deep subsurface site, Sweden - MM_PC_MetaG | ecosystem: Environmental > Aquatic > Deep subsurface > Groundwater... | reverse complement strand
TCCGTTTGATTTCTTTTGTCGTTGATTCCCCATAGCGCATATCAATAGAGCAACACCAACCCCATAATCGGGAGAAAAACAACTCTCCCATCAGGGGCATAGTTGTCTTCTCCCACAATCCACAAGATAAAAGGAGAACGACCATGACCACGCTCACAGAAAAGATCAATGCAATCAACGAAATGCTTAGATGTTTTGGCTATCATGCTGTACAGAAAATCGACTTTAGTGGTCAAATTCGCTATGGTTACAAACCACAGTATGTTTTTGACGCAGTTAATCAGATCATCTCACCGGAAAATTGGCGTTATGAACTGACTAATGAGGAGATTTTTGAAAATCAGGCAGTCGCAGAGGTGAAATTATTTTTGAAAATCGATGCTGAATGGCTTTGCAAGGGATCACATAAAGGACAGATGCAGATTGTACGAGGTAATATTGGCGATGCTCAGAAAGGGGCAATTACCGATGCACTTCAGAAATGTCTCTCCCTTTGCTCTATCGGACAAGATTCATATCGTGGCTTACTTGAGACTGTTTACAATTCACGCAGCCTACAAGCTCCATCGAGACAATCTTTACCGAAAAGCACCCAACAGTCCATGCCGGCAACACAACCACCGGTTCAATCTCAACAAGTTCCTCCACCAGAACCCGCCATTCCTGCTTCCCTGCCTAAAATTGCCGGTATTGAATATCAGCAATTTGATAATTTAGTGGTAGCAGTAGGAAACAAGCTCTTCGATAAGAAGGAATTGTTGAAATCAGCAGGCTTTAAGTGGAACAAGGAAAATAAGAACTGGTACAAAGAGATGACCCATTAAACCGAACTTAAAACGGTTTTTTAACCCAACGAGGGAGCAACACTCTTCCCTCAAGGGAAATCCGTGTGTTCTCCTTCAAATTTTTCATTTTTAAGAAGAATATCATGGATATCAAAAAAACACTGTTCACTGGTTTACAGAAGTTTGCAAAACAACACACCCTGACTACCCTGGGAGATCGAAGCAGCTACCTTGGCGCATCTGATATTGGATACTGCCCACGAAAGGTAATTCTTGACCGATTACATCCCCCTGAACATGACCTGGCCACATTGCTCCGTTTTCAAAGAGGACACATGGCCGAGGATATTGTCGCAAACGCAATGACCGCCGCCGGTTATGATAATTTCGACCGACAGGTTGAGGCTATTGCCAGCGGTAATACTCCCATCAGATGCCACATTGATTTTGTTTTCAATGCACCGAAACTCAAAGCCGTACTCGAAGTCAAATCGGTTAGTGCCATTCCTGACGGGCCATATAGCTCCTGGGAATCCCAATTATATATGCAGATGGGAGCATTGGCCGAACAATACCCCGATCACAAGATCAAAGGTGCAGTTCTGGCCATTGATTTGGGAAGCGGTGATATTGGATTTTTCAACGGTTACAAGCCAGATGAGATTTTGTACAAAGGATTGAAAGACAGGGCGACATCCATCTGGACAGATTATCAGTTCATGGTGCTCGGCCATCCCAAAAATCCATCAACTGAACCCAGCCTGCTTTGCGGATATTGTAATAATTTGACCACATGCCCCAGATTTGCAGCCGAAGAGGTTCCGGAAATGGAAGACTGTGTAACCGAATTACGATCTATGCAGGAACAGGGCAAGGCATTGAACAAACAGATTGAACCTATAAAGGCCAAGTTGCTTTCAATAGTGAATCAGGCCGGACATTCAATCAAAGTCAACAACACCATCCTTTCAAAAGCAGTTCGCTCACGGCAACATACTGATACCGCACGCTTAACAGCATTTTTGGCGGATATGGGTCATACGATGCAAGAATTTCAAGAATCAAGCTCGTATTCATTCCTGGATATTAATACCTCCAAGACGACAATCCCAAAAACCAAAAAAGCGGCATAAACCAACAACCCATAAAGGAGAGCAACAACATGAACAAAGCAATGATAATCGGCAATTTAGGTAATGACCCAGAAATTCGTTACACCCAGAAAGGTGCTGCTGTAGCAACTTTTTCTATAGCTACTACTGAAAAGTGGAAAGACGAGAACGGAGCACAACAAGAGCATACCGACTGGCACCGAATTGTAGCATGGAAAGGACTGGCAGAAGTTTGCGGAGATCACCTCAAGAAAGGCTCGAAAGTCTATATTGAGGGCAAGATGCAGACCAGAAAGTGGGAAGAGAACGGTATTACTCGTTACACCACTGAGATTATAGCCAAGAGCATGGAAATGCTTGGCGGTAAAAACATTAAGGAAACTGACTCGTCGTCGCCTGCTCATGGACATAATGGGGATAACCCACCAGTGCCGGACTCGGACGTTCCGTTTTAATCTGAAGCCGATAAAACCAGTCAACCCATCAGGGGCAAAACATCCCCTGTCGGGAGTGTCTTGCCCTTTTTTTTGTTCACTCCAAGGAGGCGCAGGACCATGGCACGACTCGCATCCCAAGCAAAAGCAGGATTTTATCCAACGCCTGATAGTGTTGTTTCCCTGCTGGAAAGAATAATTTTTTTAAAAAAAGACTCACGAGCATTAGACCCTTGCTGCGGGTACGGAAACACTCTTTCCCGACTGGCAAGCCCCGACACCGCAACCTATGGCGTTGAGCTTGACCACCAGCGAGCCACGAAAGCTAAATCACAGCTTTTTAAGGCAGTATGGGGCGATGCTCTTACTGAGGCTCGTATATCATCTCAATCCTTCGGCTTGCTCTATCTCAACCCTCCCTACGATACCGCAATCAATTCAGACGACAATTCGGATAAAAGACTGGAACATCAGTTTTTGCGTACCTATATCCGCACATTGCAAATTGGTGGCATTCTCGTTTTTGTTATCCCCTATTATGTGCTGAAACATTGTGCCAAGACACTGGCCCGACATTTCACGTTACAGGTAGCGGGGTTTCCAGATGAAGATTTTCACACTTTCAAGCAGTGCATTGTCTTTGGAGAGAAGAAAGTAGCGGTAACAGCAGGAACAGCCAAAGAAAATCAAGAAATGTTAGAAAGACTGGCTGCTATGACACCGGAAGAATTTCAGTACACGATTTGGCCGCTTAATATGATGGCGCCAATCGAAATTCCCAAGGCAGACAGACCAGTCAACTTCCGTATAGATCGCCTTGACCCATTGGAAGCAATTCCCTTGATTAACAAAGCAGGGATTCTTCAAGATGTTTTGAAAGAACTTATCCCTACCAAAAACAATAATATCCGTCCATTGACTTCGCTTGAAAACGGCCACCTGGCCCTTATGCTGGCAGGAGGATACATGAACGGAGCCATTGAGAAAGATGGTCGGCAGTTGGTCATCAAGGGCGTTATCCACAAAACGGAGAAAATCGTCCAGACCAATGAAAATGGGGATGGTGGCGGTTCAATTACCACCAAAGACCAGTATGTCCCGACAGTCAAGATCATTGACATGCAGACTGCTGAATTGATTACCGTACAGTAGTGACGCATTCATCAACCCTCATCCAACCCTTACGGGAGCAACCTCCCGCACAGGGGATTTGGAGAAATTACATGATAACATCATACCTAACCATAAAATGTGCTGGATTCGCCTGTTATTCCAACGCCCTGATTGTAAGAAGGTTAGACCGAGAATTTCATGGCTGTTTGTTGAGCCTTATCGGTTCGCCATCTCATGTAAAGGCCATGTCTGCGCTCATTTATAGCGGAGATTGGGATTGCAGGGTGTCTGACAATAATGACAATTCAGCTGACCTTCGTTTTTCTGGCTCAATCCGCACCTGCCGCACCCGCAAGATCGGTGACGTAGTAAACAAGGTGCTGGTTGCAACAGGATTCAACGAATCTTCTGATCATGCAACTGTCTTTGGCCCTGATCTGCCTACCGTGCAGGAACGAGCCTTCCGCCGTGTTGATAAAGCAACCACCATTCCACTCAAACCACAATGGCAAGAGTGGCTCTGGGAGACAATGATATCCCCTGAAAAACTTTATAGCTTCGGCGGCGAGGATTTTCAGGAAGCGTATCTTGTAAATATCCCATGCGATGAGACACTAGAGTCGCATGTGCTGGAAGCAATCAAGACCGGAGAGATACAGTAGCCAAACCAATCTGACAACCTAACCCAACCAGGGGGAGAGTATTTCCCCTCAAGGGGCCATATTCTCCCCTATTCAACTATTAAAAAGGAGAATTGTGGAAGCTATCATCGATATTATCGAACCAGTAATTGACGGACCAAAAACCGTCAAGCTGGCCGAGTTTCTTGACGAATGGGGCGATATACTGAAAGCCGAAGTCGTAAAGAATATGAACCCCGTCTATTCCCCGAAAGCGGAAGATGATTGGGATTTACAGGCCAGAGAAAAGTTACAGCAATTACTGCGGAAACCGTTTGAGTCTCAAACCAGAAAAGGCATATTCCCAATAGCCAGGTCATTTTTCAAAGAAGATCACAAGGCAGCTTTCATGGTAGGTGAGATGGGTACGGGGAAGACCTTTATGGGATTGGCTGTTGCTCATCTGATTCCTAAAACACACAAACGCATCCTTATTCAATGTCCTGGCCACCTGGTCAATAAATGGATACGGGAAGCACAAAATACCATCTCCGGATGCAACTGCATCAACCTCAACGGGAAAAGCCTCGATCTGCTCATCGCCAATAAGCTCACGTCAACAAAACCTGTTGGCACCGAGATATGGGTAATGGGAAAAGAACGGGCTAAATTGCATTTCCAGCGTGTTCCCCAGCGGATTACAGTTTTTGGAAGGCAATGTTGTCCTGATTGCGGTGGGCAAGTAACAACTGACAAAGAAACCTGCGAGTATTGCAAGACCCCGATGTGGATGGCAGACAGAACCAAAGTCCGCCGCTACGCCAAGGCCGAGTTTATCAAGCGGTTTTTTCACACCAAGAACTTTTTTGATCTCCTGATACTGGACGAAGTGCATGAACTCAAGGGCGGCGGTACTGCCCAGGGTCAAGCAATGTCCTGTCTTATCGCTCGCTCAAAAAAGGTACTGGCTTTAACAGGTACTTTAATGGGTGGGTATGTGCGCCGGGAAGGCGCTTAGTATTTAGAGTGTGAGATTAAACTCACCAGAATTATTGGAAAATTCTGTGTGCACCCAACTTATCCTTGCCCAGTAATGGGAGTAAGCCTCGAAAGAGGAAGGGGAGTGCAGCATGTTGGGAAAAGACGACCACCAGGTAACTACCCGTCCTGGGATGCGTCAGCACAAGCCATGCATGGTTAAAGCTAAACTGCCTGAACCTCAGTTCAGTGGCGTGACCCATCGCACCGTCGTAGGGGTAGTTGAAACGACGGTTCAGGAATTATACAGGCCACTGTAACCGACCTGTATAACCAGTATTCCTGACACAATCTCAGTAAGAGAACAAAAGAACGAACGAGGGACCTAAACATGGCGATTCTCATCTAAGCGTAATCTCGGGATCACCTAAGCTGGCGTGCTGCGTATGAGCAGCCGCCTGTATGGTGACGGAGTCCGAATAGTACCCAAGGTTGGCCTGTAATGGGTTCAGCAGATTTCAGGAGAAACTCTATGAAATACAGATATGGCTATAAGTTAGGGATAACTCTGGCGAAAGGTCCTCTATCTGGGGGAAGTCGGGCAGTGGGACGAATATCATCCAATTCGATTTGAAGGAGGAAAGCTGATGCTACCACAAACAACCATTAAACGAATGGATGCGTTAGGAACTCTTGCTCAGCAAGGCAAGCGTATAAATGGGTTATTCAGATTGTTGGAAAACCCGTTTCTCTGGCAGGAAGCCTATTCCCGGCTGTACGCCAATAAAGGCGCAGCAACTCGAGGAGTAGATAACGTTACCATGGACGGATTCTCCGAAGACCGAGTTTTGAATCTCATAAAGCTCATCAAGGAAAACCGTTATCACCCAAAACCTGTACGACAAACCTACATCCCAAAAGCAAATGGCAAGACCCGGCCTCTCGGTATACCGACAGGCAGCGATAAACTCGTTCAAGAAGTAGTACGAGCCATTCTGGAAAGAATCTACGAACCGGTGTTCAAACACACCTCACATGGATTCAGACCGGGACGATCCTGCCACACGGCCCTGGAAATGGTCAAATATGGCTGGACTGGGGTCAAATGGATCATCGATATGGATATTAAAGGCTTCTTCGACAACGTCAATCATCTCGTGATGATGCGACTGTTGGAAAGGCGGATCGATGATCACAAGTTCCTCCGTCTTGTTCGTGGAATGTTGCGAGCAGGATACATGGAGGACTGGCAATTTCATGCAACCTACAGCGGTACGCCGCAAGGCGGTATTATTTCGCCGCTGTTGTCCAACATCTATCTCCATGAACTGGATCAGTACATGGAGCAGATACAAATGAAGTTCAGGACAGGAAAAGGCCGAAGGAAGAACAAGGTTTATACCAAGTTCGCATGGAAAGTGGAATCGCTGCGGAAGAAATATCGGGAATTACGGGAAAGTCAAGCTGATCAATCGGCTCTCACCATGATCCGAAAGGATATAAAGCTGTTGAAGGAAAAAATGGGGGAGTTGAAAGCAAGAGACCCGATGGACCAGGAGTATAAACGTCTTTGGTATTGCAGATATGCCGACGATTTTCTTATCGGCGTGATCGGTTCAAAGGCGGATGCTCTGGGAATCATGGACCAAGTCAGATTATTTGTCCAAGAAACTCTGAAACTGACCATCGCGGAGGAAAAATCCGGTATCAGGCATGCAACCGAAAACACCAGGTTTCTCGGATTTGATCTTCGAGTACACAGTGAACCTTCCTGTCTGCGTCAAATCAAGCGGAACGGAGTATACTACACTCAAAGGGTCATTTCTGAACAGATGCAGTTACATATCCCTATGACCAAATTGTACGGCTTTGCCGAGAAACACGGTTATGGGAATCTGGCGCGATTGAAAGCAACTCACCGATATGGACATAACGAAATCAGCGAGGCGGAAGTTGTTCTTGCCTACAATGCGGAACTTCGTGGATTGGCCAACTACTACTCTATCGCGACCTCTGCCAAAATTGAAATGCATAAACTTTTTCGTCTGGCCACCGGCAGTTTTCTCAAAACAATGGCCAGGAAAAGGGGCACGACAGTGACTAAGGCAGCGGCATCCCTCAAGTGGGATGGTGGATTTGCGGTGCTACAATCTAATTCGAAGGGAACGGCGCGTTACTACAAGCTGTTTCGACTGAAAGACCTTGAACGACCCCAAACCCTTGGATATGGCCTGGATTCTGTTCAGGCGCCAACTATGTACACATTCAGCAAGACGGAGCTGTTGAGGCGGCTGTCAGCAAGAGAATGTGAATATTGCGGCAAAAAGGGAGGATACTTTGAGGTTCATCATGTCAGAAAGCTGAAAGACATACAGAAAGGGAAATTACCATGGCAACGTTTAATGATTTGGCGACGGAGGAAGACGTTAATCCTCTGTATTGACTGCCATAAACAGCTTCATGCTGGAACGCTACCAAGTTGGATGAGAAAAATAGCGAAATAGTCCCATGGAGAGCCGGATGCATGGAAACATGCACGTCCGGTTCGGAGGGGGGTTGACGCGTTGTCCCGGGCAACCGGGAAGCACGCTTCCTACCCTACAGCTCAAATCTGTTTTATCTGCTCTGGCGGATGTTCCCTCGTCAGATGAAGGCAGGTGGCTTTGAGTTTGGCAGGTCTTTGCATTTTGCAGAACGCTACGGCGTTGTGCAGAGAACCTACGACACCAAAGATATAGACGCAAGCCTCAACGCAGCCAGTATTGGCCGGAAGATCGGAAAGTCGCGGGTCAAGGAAGCACCGGGAATATCACCCCTGTTGTTGCCCGATCTGCTGCTCGAACATTCGACCTTTATTCGTCTGGCGGATGTGAGTGATGCCCTACCAGAATACGAAGAGATCATTGTTCCGGTCAAAATGGAATATGAGCAGGGAGAAGCATACACGCAGCTTGCCAAGGACTTAACTGATGCGACATCTCAAGCATTAGCACGAAGCGATATGCGGCTTTTAGGAAAAATGCTTCAATCCTTACTGGCGTATCCTGATGGATGCAGACGCGAGGAAATTGTCACCCTGGAAATAGCAGGTACAGAGGAAACAGTGGGCTATGCCCCTGCCCTGGAAATTGACCTGTTGCCCAAAGAAGAAAAGCTGCTGGAAATTATCACGGCTGAAAAGAAAAAGGGAAGAAAGGTAGCTGTTTTCCTGGAACATACCGGAACACGAGATTTACTGTCAACCTTAGAGGAGAAACTTCATAAGCAGGACATGAATCCTCTGATTTTACGCAGTACAGATGTCACCCCTGAGCATCGGGAAGACTTTCTCAAGGAACAGATTCAGACAGGGCTTCATGACTGTCTTATTTGCAATCCCAATCTGGTGAAAACCGGACTCGATCTTTTAGAGTTTCCCACCATTATATTTTTTCAATGCGGTTATTCAGTATTCACTCTCAGACAAGCCAGTCGCAGGTCGTGGCGTATCGGGCAAGATCAGCCGGTGCTGGTATTTTTTATGGCCTATGCGGACACCATGCAGGAAAAAGCTTTGTCGCTCATGGCCCAGAAGATGGAAACATCTTTAGCCATAGAGGGAGAGCTATCAGATAAAGGGCTGGCCGCATTATCTGAATCAGAAAACAGCATGATGTACGAACTGGCAAAGGCTTTGACTGGCAAGATTGCAGTCAAGGATATGAGTGAGGCATGGACCAGATACCGACAACGAGAGTTGCTGGGCAATCTGTCTATGGACGATGACCAGGATGTCACCATTACGACCACAACCACCATGCGTACGGTTTTCGGCAGTACAGCCTCGATCACGCAAGAGTATGTTGTTCGCGGGACTGTGTATGTCAAGAAGGCCGGAGCCACCGCTTATGTCGGCAACAACCGCTTCGATCTCAAGGACGGATTTATTTTTTGGTCTGGCAGAAAGATAGGTTGGTACGACCGACAAGGTTGCGGTGAAATCAACGAAAAGCCGATTCGTATTTATAAGCCTGACCAGTGCAAGCATTTTCTCCTGGCTGAAATACGAAAAGCGGCATAACCCATCAAAATCAACCCATCAGGGACAAAACCTCCCTGACGGGGAAGTCTTGTCCCTTTTTTTGTTCACTCCTAAGGAGGCAGGACCATGATTATCAATTTAGTTAGAAGTATGCGGAATACTGCAAAAAAATCCGACAAAAGCAACCTCGGCCATTGCATCCTGCTTTTTGAGGCTGCTAATGAAATAGAACGTTTGCAAAAGAAGCTGTCTGTTGCAGAAACCCGTAGCAATCAAATTACCAGGTGCAAAACAACTCCTAAGTCTTTGGTAAAGTCTTATCCTTATTTAATTAAAAGGAGGAGCTAGGCCATGGATTTATTTATCAAAGACGAACAAGGACGGTACGTCACTGCGACAACCCTCGCAATTATTAAAGAGGGCCGTAACCGTACTCGCTCCACACTGAAAAAAGGGTCGTCATTTATCAGAGGTTCAGAAGCGGCAAAGGAAGCAATAGCCTCAAAAATCTCTTCATACCAACATGAGGTCTTTGGTTGTCTGTTCCTTGACACCAAAAACTGCATCCTGGAGTGGAAGGAAATGTTCCAAGGGACTATTGATTCGACAACAGTTTACCCTCGGGAAGAGTGGTCAAGGAAGTCCTGCGGCTCAATGCCGCAAGGGTTATCCTCGCTCACAACCACCCTTCAGGTAATACCGACCCATCACAACAAGACATTGAATTGACAAAAAAACTGAAAGCAATCTTGCAGATTGTAGATGTTAAGGTTCTGGACCATATAATCGTAGGGGATAATATCACGGCCTTTACGGATATGGGTATTCAGTTTTAGCTCAATTCTACGCAACCAATATCAACCTATCAACCCACGGGGGCAAACAACCCCTATGGGGGAGTCTTGCCCCTGATTTTTATCTCCAAAGGAGGAAAGACCATGATAGATCAGAAAATAATCAATAAACTCCATAAATTACTTGCTCTGTCTGCAAGTGATAACGAAAACGAAGCTGCCCTTGCCATGAAGAAGGCCGAGGAACTGATGCGTGAACATAATCTGTCCGTTGCTGATGTAGCTCTTGACGGAAGTGGTGCTCATGTGGGTTCTGCCGAAGTCTCTGGACTGACCAAGACTTCCCAGACATGGGAAATCTCCCTGGGAAGCTCCATTGCCCAAACCTTCAATGGCCGAGCAATCCTTAACAGAAACAGCAACGGTTGGAGTTTCACTTTTGTGGCAGGTCAGACAGATTTGATAATCATCACCGATCTGTTTGAACGACTACGCTCTACCATCAAGCTAATGAGCCAGATTTATGTAAACCGTGCAAAGGATTTCACCAGAACTCACGGTAAATCCCTGCATAACAGCTATCGCCTGGGAATGATTCAAACGATCCACCAGCGATTAGACCGTCTGAAGCAGAACACTGCCCCAACTGATAGTCGTAATGCCTTCGGCATGACCGGCACCGCATTGATGGTGATTAAAGATAAAGCTGTTGACCAGCGAGTTGATCGGCTTTTCCCGCGTATAAAAGCAATGTCGAGGAAAGCCAGTCGTGTTGTTGGCAATGCCTACCAGCAAGGTATGACTGATGGTAATAATGTCAGTCTGCACCGATCTGTAGGCGGGGTTTCTGCACCTCTTGGTCTTCGGAGGTAGAATATGAAAACAGATAAAACAGAGAATAGACAAACCTGCTTATTCTGCATTCAATCAAAAACAGAGATGCCCGTATATTCATGCGGCGTTGGCAGAATAGGTATTTGTCTTGAATGTGTAGAGAAGGCAAGAACAGCCTTGCTCAGGCATCTCAAGCATCTGGAAACACTTCAAAAAGGAGATCAGGTTATTGTTGAACGAGGAGGATCGTTAGTTAGGATTTCCCTACCCATCAAGAGAAAGTAGTTGGCAAAGTTATAGCAGTTCCAGAACATAAATAGACCAATCAACCCATCAGGGACAAAACTTCCCTGACGGGGGTCTTGTCCCTATTTTTTTTATCTCAAGGAGACACGACCATGACCGAACCTATTTTTTTGACCAATGACATCATCGTTAAGTACGCTTCTGCTGCTGGTGCAACTGAGCCTGTAGATAATGTATCCAGCCGTTACAGCTTTGTTCCAACCTTAGAAGCTGTTGACCTGCTGCGTGATGCTGGCTGGTTTCCGATCAAGGCAGAGCAGAGCCGCACCCGTATCCTGGATAAGGAAGGATTTCAAAAGCATTGCATTCGCTTTACCAGGAATGAAAACTTTGAAATGAAGCTGCAGGATGAGCGGGTCGATCTTGTTCTCTATAATTCTCACGACCTGGGCAGTTCTTTCAAGCTGATTGCCTCAGTTTGGCGGTTGGTGTGTGGTAATGGTTTGATGATCGCATCAGATTTTGCCAACTTCACCCATCGTCATGTCGGATTTAACAAGAATGACTTTGTATCGTCGGCTGATAAGATCACCGCATCCGCAACTGTCATCAACGACCAGATGGATTATTTGAAGGGTATCAGTTTGAGATATGATGAGCAGATCGCTTATGCCGCATCCGCTCACAAGCTGATATATGAGAACATCGAAGATGCTCCAATATCTCCAGATAAATTATTGGCACAACGCCGTTTCGATGATGGGAATAATAGTCTGTGGACAACCTTCAATGTCGTCCAGGAGAACATCATCAAAGGCGGATTAAAAGGCAAAGTCAATGGTGACAATGGCCCTCGAAAAGTTACTACCCGAGCAGTCAAATCACTTGATCGCAATATCAAGCTGAATCAGGCTCTGTGGGTATTGACTGAAAAGATGGCTGAATTGAAATCCATGTCAATTGCCGCATAACAATTCAACCACAGCCGTCTCCTTCGGGGGACGGCTTTTTTTTTGCTTTTAACTCTAATATACTCTTGGCAAGGCTGGGGGTGAAGCGACTATAAAAAGCAATATCGGCAGCCCGAAGAATAAGGTTGCAAAAAAACTATGTTCTCTTTTACGCCCCATGCTGGTAAAGGACCGCCGAGCAAAGATTAATGAACTACCCCGCCGCAAGCAGCGGGGTATCTTTGAAAAGCAATGAACGCCCCAAGGGGCGGAGTATTAAACCCAGGCTACGCAATAAAACAAAAACTCGTGAAAAAAATGAACTACTTAAAAATATTATTCCTTTCAATGATCTTTCTTTTTCCATCAATTTCTTCCGCTGGGGATAGCATTGCTGGAAGGGTGGTATCAGTAGCGGATGGTGACACGATCACCATTCTCACGTCAGAAAATAAACAGGTCAAAATCAGATTCGCAGGAATCGACACGCCGGAGAAAAAACAAGAGTTCGGGCAGAAGGCTAAAGATTTTACAGCTTCTATGGTTGCAGGTAAGAATGTCAATATTGATGTAGAGACGACAGACAGATATGGACGCACGGTTGGGTTTGTTTTTTGGAGGGTTCAACAACTTCAATAAACGAACAAATAATTAAGCACGGCTATGTGTAGCGGCTCGCAATGATAAACGACCGAAACATGAAATAGCAAAACTATGCCGCAAACCTGTTGGAGTTGCTTGTTTACCTCAAATGCCTGATTTGTTCATCGCATCATTTATCAGTCCCCAGCCAGTTGTACGTGACATAGTCCATAGCGGCCGAGATCCAGATCGAGTTTGTGGACGTAAGTAAATTGATAGTTCAATATTAAAAGCAGGCTGTATCGGAACGAATCTCACTAATAAGTTTTTCCCTTTAGTGCCCAACAGCACGTAACCATTTCGTGCTTTGACTTGATTTGGATAAAATTCAATTGCTTCGTGTAACTTGCAACCCCGTGTAATACATGAGCCTGCAAAAAACTCTTTGCAGGGTGTCCAGAGAACGCATAGCATCCCGAAACTGATGTCGATCTTCGGTGGTCAGAAACAGACGTTGCCCATCCTTAAATAACTTCACGCCTTTGCTGCATATTCCGCCCTCGTTCGGCACCCCATTACGATTTTTTCCGGCACCTGAAATGATTTTTCCGGTAGTTTTTTGCTAAAAAAACGCAACAGGGTGCCGAATGAGCGGAACGGATGTAACTTCAATATGTTACCTTTTTTTTGTGATTTTCGCATGAAGGGCCAATGAAAACATAGCTGTGATTTCATCCTGTAGAACTTCTCTTTTTATAAATGGAACTGGAATAAATCACTCACTGGGGTAACCCCAAGTGCGGACCGATCGCCCCCCGGCATCAACCGGATTTGTCTCTGGAAAAAGCTTGAAACGAGTGTCTCCCGCACCCTTCCCACTGTTTCCACCATCAGCAACTCGGTCACACTTTTTTCATTTTCGTGTTACATAATCCTTGAAAAATATCCCCCATCTGTTATGGTGTTACAATTATATTTTTCGTGCTACATATAGCAGTTTGTTTATTTTAATTATTTTCATTATTGACACAACTGGAAAGTGACAATGAAAAGCTGATGTAACTCTCTCTTGCCCGAGGAAAACCATGATCGACTTACTTGCCAAAGGCGGCGTTCTTGTCGGCCCGATACTGCTCACTTCGATACTGGCCCTGGCCATCTTTGCTGAAAGGCTTATCCACTTTGCCCGGCTGCGAATCCGGAAAGATGCGGTGGTGACGGACATCGTCGGCCTCATTAGAAACGGCGACTACGACAAGGCCAAGGGTATGGCCCGGCGGAGCGCCACCCCCATGGGCCGCATCCTGGCCCATGCCTTAGAGGTGGTGGAACAGGACAGGGAAACCGTGGAAACAGTCATTGCCCATTCCATGGAGGAGGAGGTGCGCAACTCCTCCCGCTACCTGCAGGCCTTGGCCACCATCGGCAACATCGCCCCGCTCCTCGGTCTTCTGGGCACGGTGCTGGGGATGATCAAGGCCTTCATGGTCATCCAGGACATGGGCGGCAAGGTCAATGCAGTTGTGCTGGCTGGCGGCATCTGGGAAGCCATGCTGACCACCGCCCTGGGACTGTGCGTTGCCCTGCCGGTGATGGTGGGGCACAGCTATCTGCAGAGCCGGGTGGATAAACATGAGGCGGAGCTGCAGCGCGGCTCGGTGGAGTTCATCAAATCAATCGGCCATCGGCAGCTGGAGAGCAATCGATGATCGTCCATCCAAAACGCCGGGCACGCAGCCAGGTGCAGGCGCCGCTTACCTCCCTGATCGACATGGTCTTTCTGCTGCTGATCTACTTCCTGCTCACCACCAACTTCATGGTGGAGGAGGGCATTGCGGTGAAACTGCCCCAGGCTAGAGCGGCAGTGCCGCAAACCGATGAAGTGATCACCGTCAATGTCAGCCCGGACGGCCGCTTTTTCATCGGCGCCAGCGAATTTACTGAAGACCCACTCTTTGGCCGGCTGCAAGAACTGCTTGCCCGGAGCAGCAACAGGCTGGTGGTGGTCAAGGCGGACCGCACAGTGGTCCTGGACCGGGCGGTCAAGGTCCTGGATTTGGCCAAGGCGGCGGGCGCGGAACGGCTCAGTCTGGCAACCGAGAAAGATTTCTGATGAGGGCGCTGGCGGTGGAAGATCCACTTTTAAGGGATGGCAACAACAGACTGCTGGCGGGTCTGATTGTTGTTTCCCTGTTCCTGCATGGACTGCTCATTCTCTTTCTTGCAGACGTGTATCGACCGCAAAGGTCGAGCTATATCGAGCTGACCATGGAGGAAATTCCACGCCCGGTCAGTCGCGACCTGCCGACCCCGCCTATGCGAAAGGCGGTAAAACAACCACCCGCGATGCCACCGAAAAAAATCAAGCCGCAGCTGGAGCCGGTGGTTCGACCTCGGCCGGATTTTGAAACGATGCAACCGCCCATTGTATCGGCTGCACCACTGGTCCAAACCGCGATCCCGCCGTTGCCCGAGATAGTGGCGGCGCAGGAAGTCAGAAAGACCAAACCGGATGCGACCACGCCGGTTGTCGAGCAACGTCTCGTGCCGGCTGCGTCAGCCGAAACTCGACCGATACCAGATGATCAACTGGTTGGCAAGTATCTTGCCGGCATCCGGGCACGGATCGAGAGATATAAAAGATATCCCCTCGCTGCCAGACGCAGAGGGCAGGAGGGCGAGGTGGGTCTCCGTTTCATCCTCGCCGCCAATGGGGAAGTGATGAAACTTGAAGTAAGGAAGAGTTCCGGCATCGACAGCCTCGACCGGGCGGCTATAAACGCTGTGCGCCGGGCAACTCCGTTTGCAAAGCCGCCAGTGGGATTTGTTGACAGCACGCTGCCGATGGAGCTCACCATTGTTTTCAAACTGGGTTGATGAGTTTTTGAATAACAGGTTGAACAGGAAAGACAACCTATGCTGGTACCAATTGAATTATACAGCCTGACTCAGAGAGTTGGCTATCTGAGCCCTGATCTCGCCATTGGCTGGCAGATAGGCACGTATGTGCATGAATTCTTCGATGGCCTGCGGGAAGTGAGAATAGCTGCGGCCTCGGAAGGTGATGCCGCCTTTGCCCT
>Ga0180007_10004144_pt1 | contig 15551 bp, 15 predicted proteins | sample MM_PC_MetaG_FD_121122 | JGI IMG/M metagenome (GOLD analysis project Ga0180007, IMG submission 121122) | Groundwater microbial communities from the Aspo Hard Rock Laboratory (HRL) deep subsurface site, Sweden - MM_PC_MetaG | ecosystem: Environmental > Aquatic > Deep subsurface > Groundwater... | reverse complement strand
TATCCTTGAACTGGTTCATCCCGGCATTGGTGAACAGGATGGTCGGGTCATCAAAAGGGATCACCGGGGAGGACGGCACCAGGCGATGGTCGCGCTTCACAAAGAAGTCGAGAAACGATTGTCTGATCTCAGCGGTCTTAATCTTCACATACCTCGTTTGTACGGTTTAGTAACGTCTCAAATGCAGCTTTGGCGGCCGAGTAACTTATTCCTCGCCGGGAAAGGTAAGTATAGGCCTTCCTCCGGGACGTTTCAAGATCAAACTCGGAGAAGCGCAGCCATCGCTTCTCCAGGGCGGCCACCGCCGTATCGACTTCATCGCGCCCGTGCAGCAACGTGTCCAGCGCCGTTTCCGCGATCGCCGAATCAATCTGTTTGCGTTTCAGAACCGCCAGCAAATATGCCCGTCCCGCCGGCCGCCGCTCCAGGGTCTGACGGGCCAGTTCGAATGCATACTGAGCGTCATCAACCAGCCCCCGGGCCACATACACCGCCACCACCTCGTTAACCGTCGAACGCGCAAACTGTTTCCGGATCAGCTTGGTTATCAGCTCTCCCTCGGAGTGCGCCCGCATACCCAGCAGCCGGGCAACCTCGCGGTCGCAGTTATCGCGCTCGGCCTCCTGTGTTAACTGCCGCAGTTGCGGCTCGGTAAGGACAATGCCGGACTTCAGGCGGTGTTTGTTGTAGATGCCGGGGGACAAGCGGAGAGGTTCTGTTAGAGTCGATATCTCGACGACATAGCCGAAGCCGGAAGCAGTTATTTTTGTGATCTTGATCGTCATATATCAACCGGTGCTGTGTTGGCTTCCAAGTATACGGACCACTATCCCCCCGGGAAAACAAAAACCTGACGGGAGCACAATTACTGCCGCACGGGTGGCAATGGCCCTTCAATGGCGAAGCGCAAAAGTACCATATCATACTGCATTATCCACAAAAAGCGACATTTTGTGGGGCGATTCGTATAATGTGCATATCTGGTGATTTGTGTGTTGACAGACTCGGGACCGCATAGTATGTTATCGTCTGATACATTAGTCTGGTATCTTGTTTGGCCATATATAGTTGAAAGAATTCTGATATAGCGTGGCAGACAATCATTTGGCTGCCTTACAGATACACGAACAACTCGATACTGTCCGCCTTAAAATGCATGGGGAGAACATGGACTTGGATCTACAGGGAAACATCGAAAAGTTTACGCTCCCGGAGATAATGCAGCTCATCGCGGCCGGTCGCAAGTCCGGCACCCTGGGTATTCAGCGGGACGATTCGATTGTGATGATCTATTTCGATGCCGGCGATATCACGTACGGCTACGGTCCCCGTCAGACCTACCACCTGGGACAACTGCTCCGCGAACGCGGTAAAATCAACGGGCAACAGCTTGATGAAGCGGTCACGGCCCAGGCGCGTACTGACAACACCAAACGCCTCGGCGAGATTCTCGTAAACAAGGGCTTTATTGATCGCGCCGACCTGGTGGCCGTGGTCACCGACCAGATTAATGAACTCCTGTACTCGTTGATGTCATGGCAGTCGGGATCGTTCAAGTTTTACGAGGACCAGTTCCCGACCGACGAGGAGATTACGGTCAAGCTGTCGGTTGAGAATGTGATCCTCGAAGGCCTTCGTCGCCTTGACGAGCAAAATCTGGTGGCCGAAACACTGCCGTCGCTCGATGCCGTCTACTCGATATCCGCCTCGCAGGCGGGACGGACCCGGGCGGTGGAAATGAAAGCCTCGGAATGGAACGTCATGGCGCTGGTCGACGGCAAGCGATCACTCAATCAGATTTGCGACCTTGGTCCTCTCGGTCGTGAGGAGTCACTTAACCGTCTGGCGCAACTCAAGCTGGCGGGGATAATCACCAAGACCGAGCGGAAACCTCTGGAACAGACCGATGGCTCGCAGCTGGAAGCCATGGTCAATCGTCTGGGATCGCTGCTGGAGGGCTACCTGACCGACAAGGCCGAGGCGGTTCCCCGGACTGTTGATCGCAGCAACCTGAAGACCGTGCTGGCTGGGGAGCGCGAGTGAGCCGAACTGACACGCTGAAGAAGCTCGAGCACATGCTTGAGTCGTTTTTGGACAGGGCGGTGGCGTTGAAGGCCGAGAGGATAGGCGTCCTCGACGGCATCAACCGGCTTGATGATATCGCCCGCGAGATGCAGGGCGGCAATGATGTCACCGACTCAGTCGGCAGCTGGTTTGCCACTCACAATCGCTGGTTGGATGACCGGATGTTGCGTCCGGCGGAGCGCAGGCGAGTCAACGGTATCCTGGACGAAATCCGTCGGGGCATCCCTGCCGGAGCGAGTTCGTCGCCGGCCACCCGGAAGGTCGCTGGCGAAATAGATCGCTGGACGGGCGCCGGAAGACCTTCCCGACCGGACTCCGAAACAGCCTCCAGACTGGTTTTGAGGCGCGGCACGGAAGAAAAAACGGACCACCGCGAGCCCACTATCGCCAAGTTTGCCAATACCTTAGAGAAAATCACCAACCTCTTTGCCGACTGCAGCGGCAACAAAAAACACCTGATGTCGGCCCTTGATGACGCCCTGTTGTCGGCGGGTAATCAGGGCAATAAAGAGGCCTTGCATTTGTCGGCACTCATCATATATTACCTCAAACAAAACGGCTACAAAGTGGAGCCGTATGTTTCGCAGCTTAAGGAAGCCGAACGGCTGCAGAAAGGCCACGGTGGGTCATGCTGAATGCGGCAGAGAAATCCTACTGTCTGGCCCTGCAGGCGCTAAGGAACAAACGGTATCAGGAGGCGGTTGGGTATTTTGATCGAGCCGCCGATTACTTTGAGCAGAACAAAGAATTCGCCGTCCTTCGCGACACTACCCGGCTGCTGTTGGCAGTCAAGGGTGAGTTATCGGTGTCCGGAGGCGATGACACGTTGGTGATTGAGGAGGTATTCTCAGATGGCAAAGAAGCAGACGTTTCTCGATAAGACGGTCGCCAAAGGCGCCGGATCGGTCTGCCCCGTCTGCAAAGGTGAAGTAAGTTACGTCAAGCAGGTAAAAGCGGTTAAAAGCGATGTCGGATCGTGGAAATTCCGCACCAACAGCATTCCCGTCTGCAAGTGCAACGAGAACGAGGTTTACGCCTGAGTCCCTCCACCTGATCGCAGATTCCAAAGCTCCCGTTTTTCGGGAGCTTTTTTCTTGTCCCCTGCACTTGCCCGTCATGCTTGTATGCTTCACCAAACTCACCTATATTGCCCCACGAACCGCGCCGGTGACAGGTTGCCGGAAACCGGGTTCGTACCCCGCAGGTTAGAGGTATGGAGGCTGCCGCAGGAAAAGGCACAGGTCCCGGAAATATGAATAGCCACAATCACTCCCCCAGACCACAAACAACCCCCGGTCCATCACGACACGAGGTCTGGCTGATGTTTGACCGGATTGCGCGGCGATATGACTTTCTCAATCATATGCTGTCGGCGAATCGCGATGTGAAGTGGCGACGGCAGCTGGCTGACCTACTGCCCGACGGCGAAAACCTGCGTGTCCTGGATCTCGCCACCGGCACCGGCGATCAATTGCTGTCTCTCTACGACTGTCAGCGGGTGGCCGACGGCGTGGGCATAGACATGGCGGATCGCATGCTCGATATCGGCCGCAAAAAAATCTCCGATCGCGGCCTGAGCGACAAACTGCAACTGCGCACGGGCGACGCCCAGCAGATTGAGGAAAACGATCATGCTTTCGATGCCGTTACGATTTCTTTCGGCATTCGCAATATGTCCGATGTACGGGAAGCACTGGCCGAAATGTTCCGCGTTCTCAAACCCGGCGGCCGCGCCCTGATCCTGGAGTTTTCGCTGCCCTCGAATACCCTGATGCGGCGTCTCTACCTGCTGTACCTTCGTCATATCCTCCCTCGCCTGGGACGCGCCATATCGGGCGAGGACGGCGCGTACCGCTATCTCAACCAGACCATTGAATCCTTTCCTTATGGCGACGAGTTTTGCCGACTGATGAGAGAGACCGGTTTCACCAATGTTGCCGATAACAAACTCACTCTGGGCGTAGCCTCGATATATCAGGGGGATCGGCCATGACTCCGGTAGCCGGCAGCCCCGGACGTACCAAAACCCAGGCGAAACTGCGAGCCGCAATTGTCGACGCCCTCTCCCGAATCGGGTCCGATAGCCCCCTGCTGAGAGTTGCCGTTCACATCGATGAACTCGACCTCCTGACCTGGCTCGATCGCCAAAGCGCGGCCGTCAAAACTTACTGGCGGAATCGATCCGACAGCCTCGAAACGGCAGGAGTGGGCGTGGCCGATGAACTCAGCCTGTCCGACGGTCAACCGTTGCTCAACATGCTTGAGACCCTGCAGGAGCAATTGCTGCACACAGAGCCCGACCTGAGGTACTACGGCGGCGTGCGTTTTGATCCTCACACACAGAGCAACGACATTGGTTCGAAATGGCAGCCGTTTGGCATGGCCCGTTTTGTCCTGCCGCGCTTTGAGATTGTGCGCGATGATTCCGGGTATCGTCTGGCCTGCAACCTGACCGAAAAAGACCTGACACAGAGCACTCCGGAGTTACTCGCCGATGCCGTGGACGAGCTGTCATTTGACCCGGTCGCGCCGGACGGCGAGGACTTCTCAGTAGGCACCCGCCAGGACATACCGAATCGGGACCGTTGGACGGATGATGTCCGGAACGCGGTCTCCGGGTTCACGCGGGACGGTATCGAAAAGCTGGTTCTGGCCCGACAGTCCGCTTTCCGGATCACCGGCTCCCTGACTCCCTGGCGGCTCCTGTCCCGGCTGCGACCCTCCGGTCGTAACTGCTTTTTGTTCGGCCTGCAGCCGGAGAAGGGCGTTGCGTTTGTTGGCACCACTCCCGAACGGCTGTACCGTCGCGACCAGCACACCGTCCGATCTGAGGCTCTCGCGGGCACGCGTCCCCGCGGAGTGACCACCGAGCAGGACCGGGCTCTGGAAAAGCAATTGTTGGGCTCGGAGAAGGAGCGTCGGGAGCACAAGTATGTCGCCGACAATGTGTCCGGTACGCTGGACAGCCTTTGCGATCATCTCGAGGTCACCCACGAATACGAGGTGGTCAAACTTCACCGCGTCCAGCATCTCCGCAGCCGTTTTGTCGGTCAGCTGCATCATCGGGCAGGCGACTCCGAACTGCTTTGCCAGCTCCCCCCCACGCCCGCCGTGGCCGGATATCCCGTGGCCGCGGCATGCGCCGAACTGGGCCGGGTCGAGTCTTTCGATCGGGGCTGGTTTGCCGGGCCGGTGGGCTGGATCGGCGCCGATGCTGCCGAGTTTGCAGTCGCCATCCGTTCTGGCCTGGTGCGGGATGAGGAACTGACCCTGTACGCCGGTGCAGGCATTGTGAAAGGCTCGCGGGCCGGCGACGAGTGGCTGGAAATCGAAAACAAAATCGCACACTTTCTGTTGGCTTTGGGAGTGCAAGTCTCATGAGTTCTGCCAACATAAATTCCGTGTGGGCCGACCTGATGGTAGAGGAGTTGTATCGGTGCGGCGTTACCTGCGTCGTTCTGTCTCCGGGATCGCGCTGCACACCTTTGACCGCCGCCTTTGCAGGTCATCCCTTCATCGACAACGTGAAGCATTTCGATGAGCGCGGGGCGGCCTTTTTTGCACTGGGACACGCCCGGGCCACCGGCGAGCCGACGGCGCTGCTGTGCACGTCAGGCACGGCGGTAGCCAACAACTACCCCGCCGTCATCGAAGCGTCAATAGACAACCTGCCGTTGATCGTGCTTTCGGCCGACCGCCCCCCCGAACTGCGCGACACCGGCGCCAACCAGACCATCCGGCAGGTGGGAATTTACGCCGACTACCCGCGCTGGCACCATGACTTCCCCTGCCCGTCGGCGGACATTGATCCCCGGTATGTCCTGACAACCATAGATCAGGCGGTATACAGGGCAACCCGCATGCCGTCCGGACCGGTACACCTGAACACACCGTTCCGGGAACCGCTGGCACCGTTGCCCGACGGCTCTGTTCACGTAGCTTACTTCGAACCATTGAAGGGCTGGCAGAACAGTCAATCCCCGTTCACCATTTACGAGCAATCTGATGCCTTGCTTTCCGATTCCCAGATCGCGGACGTGGTCAAACGACTGAACACCACTGAACGCGGCGCCCTGGCCGTGGGCCGGCTCGAACGGGAAGTAGACATCAGCGCCGCCCGGGAACTGGCCGATACACTGAAGTGGCCGGTCATTGCCGATATAATGTCGGGTCTCCGATTGACGGATTCGAAATGTCTCAATCGGCCGTTCGCCCTCCGGTCTAAAACGATGAACGAAACGCTGACATCACCGAGGCTGGACACGGTGTTGCATCTGGGTGGACAAATCACCGCCAAAGAAACCAGCCAGTGGTTGGCTAATCGTCCCCCGGCCAGGTATCTGCGGGTAGCAGACTCACCGGCCCGACTTGATCCCGGACACGAGATCTCGGACCGGTACGAGATGCGGGTGTCCGACTTTTGCAGGCAGATTCTGCCGTCGCTCTCACCCCTGCCGGAGAGCAGCTTCGAGCACCAGCGGGCGTGGTTTGAGCACGCGCTAAGGTGCGATGGCAGTGAGATATCGGTACCGAGCGGACCGCCGGATGAAATCGCCGTGGCCGTGCTGCTGTCCCGGCACCTGCCGCCCGATGCCGCCCTGTTTCTCGCTTCCAGCATGCCGATCCGTCGCATGGACACTAATGCCCTGACCGGCTGCGGGGTGATCCGGGTGGGCGCCAACAGAGGAGCATCGGGTATCGACGGCACCATTGCCAGCGCCGCCGGATACGCGGCCGGCCTCAACAAACACGTCGTGCTGCTGATTGGAGACACGGCCGCCCTGCACGATCTCAATTCGCTCGCACTGGTCGCAAAACTGCCCACGCCGGTCACGATAATAATCGTTAACAACGACGGTGGAGGGATTTTTGAGCAACTACCGATATCACGCTTTCCGGAACTGTGCGAGGAGTACTTCGTCATGCCTCACGGTTTGTATTTCGAGGACGCCGCCGGTATGTTCGGCCTGCCTTATCATCGAATCAACACCAACGAGGAACTTGTTGACGCTCTGAGACTCCTCCCTGATACGGAGATGTCGCGGATAGTTGAGATTGTCATTGACCGCAGCTTCACCAATCCGCCGCTCAAAAAGAAAGTGGAGCGGCGTCAACACCCGGCCCTCCGGCGAAAGCGGTAAGATGGCTATCCCTCTGAGTTTTTCTTACACCTGTTCCGATCCGGCCGCCACTACCGTCCTGTACCTGCACGGCTTCCTTGGTTGCGGCGAGGATTGGAGCGATGTCGCACTGAGGATAGGCTCTCAGTTTTCACACTTGACGGTTGATCTCCCCGGTCACGGGCCTCATCCGCAAGACGCCGCTCCCGATTACTCCATGGCCACGTCGGCGCAACATCTTATTCGTCTGCTCGATCATCTTCGGCTGGACAGTTGCGATGTGGTCGCTTACTCGATGGGCGGACGGCTGGCGCTGTATCTCGCCGTTCATTTCCCCGACCGGTTTCGCCGTCTGGTGGTAGAATCGTCATCGCCGGGCCTCAAGACCGTTGAAGAACGGACTGAGCGATGCCGTCGCGACAACCAGCTCGCCGACAGCCTGGAAAAGCAAAGCTTCGAATTGTTTCTCAACATGTGGTATGGGCAACCCCTGTTTGCGACTATGGATCGCACGGGCGACCGTTTTGCCTCGCTGATCGGGCGACGGCGCCGGGGGAAGCCACTTGCCCTGGCCCGCTCGCTCCGCGATATGGGCACCGGTGCACAACCATCGCTCTGGAACCGGCTGACCGAACTGGCCATGCCGATCCTGTTTCTGGCCGGCGAGAAGGATCGGAAGTTCAGCCGACTGGCCGCCGACATGGCTCACTTGTGTCCGCAGGGAGAACTGGCTATACTGGCCGAGGCAGGACACAACGTCCATTTCGAACAGCCGGAACGTCTGGCCGACGAGATACGGCGTTTTCTGACACAGCAGGAGTAGAAACGACATGGCGATCTTCAACTGGCACGAAGCAAAACAGTACAGTGATATCCTGTACCACAAGCTGGACGGTATTGCCAGAATCACGATCAACCGACCCGATGTTCGCAATGCCTTTCGGCCGACCACGGTTCAGCAAATGTCCGATGCGCTCCAGGATGCGCGCATGGACTCCGATATCGGCGTGGTTATTCTTACCGGGCAGGGAGAAAAAGCGTTTTGTTCCGGCGGTGATCAGCGGATTCGCGGCGAGGCCGGTTACAAGGATGACAAGGGTGTGAATCACCTGAACGTGCTGGACTTTCAGCGCCAGATGCGCACCTGCCCCATTCCGATAATAGCAATGGTGGCGGGCTATGCCATTGGGGGTGGCCATGTTCTGCACCTCATGTGCGATCTCACGATCGCGGCCGACAACGCCATCTTCGGGCAGACCGGCCCCAAGGTCGGGTCTTTCGACGGCGGCTTTGGCGCCTCATACATGGCCCGCATTGTCGGACAGAAAAAAGCCCGCGAAATCTGGTTTCTTTGTCGTCAGTACAATGCACAGCAGGCACTGGATATGGGTTTGGTCAACACCGTGGTACCACTTGACCGGCTGGAGGAAGAAACGGTGCAATGGTGCCGTGAGATTTTGGCCAACTCACCGATTGCCATCCGCTGTCTCAAGGCGGCCATGAATGCCGACTGCGACGGTCAGGCCGGGCTGCAGGAACTGGCCGGCAATGCCACCATGCTGTTTTATATGAGTGAGGAAGGCCAGGAAGGTCGCAACGCATTTCTCGAGAAGCGCAAACCGGATTTTTCAAAATTCCGCCGCCAACCGTGAGGCTTTGTCTGTGACCCGGTCCCCGGTCGACATCTGGGTGCTCGCCGCCCGGCCCAAAACCCTGGCTGCGGCGGCCGCACCGGTTCTTATCGGCATCGCCATGGCTCATGCGGCCGGCGGCTTCCATCTCTGGTCAGCCCTGGCTGCTTTGACCGGCGCCCTGCTTATCCAGATAGGCACCAACTTCGCCAATGATTATTACGACCACAAAAAGGGCACCGATACGGAAGACCGGCTTGGTCCCCTGCGCGTGACGCAGGCCGGACTGGTTGCTCCCGCAACCATGAAACGTGCTACCTATGCTGTATTCGGCCTGGCAATCCTCGTAGGAGTGCATCTGGTCTGGCGCGGCGGCTGGCCCATTGTTGTAATTGGATTGCTGTCCGTGCTGTTTGGCGTTTTGTACACGGGCGGCCCCTGCCCGCTCGGGTACAACGGACTGGCCGACATCTTTGTCCTGATTTTTTTCGGTCCGGTAGCCGTGGGCGGTACGTACTACGTCCAGACTCTGACCATCCACACCCCGGTGTTGCTGGCCGGACTGGCACCGGGGTTGTTCTCCGTAGCGATTCTGACCGTCAACAATCTGCGTGACATTGACAACGATCGCGCGGGCGGCAAAAAGACCCTGACCGTCCGATTCGGCAAAACCTTCGCGCGATTTGAGTACCTGACGACGATTGTGGTGGCCTGCCTCTTGCCGGTCGTTTTGCACGTTCTCTACGATACGTCGCCATACCCCGTAATCAGCGCGGCGACCCTGCTGTTGGCAATCCCCTGTGTGCGCCAGGTATTCACGGTGGCCGGTAAACCTCTCAACGACACGCTGGCTGCCACCGGTCGATTGTTGCTGATCTTCAGCGTGCTGTTCTCGATTGGATGGATCCTGTGAACATTGTTGGCGCTACGCTATTCCGGTATCGGCTGTCCCTGACCCGCCCGCTGTATCTCGGGGGTCAGCGACACATGTCGCGCGACGGTTTACTGCTGCGTTTCCGTTCGGCCAGCGGCAGCTTTGCCTGGGGTGAGGCCGCCCCCCTGCCCGGTTTCTCGGAGGAGACGCTGGATGAAACCCAGGCGGAACTGGTCGAGATCCTCCCCGAACTCCTCAATGTGGAGATGCTCGATGACCTGACATCGCTCGACCAGGCCTTTGAACGCTGGCTGGGGGCAACACTGCTCCCTCCCTCTGCCGTTTTTGCAATCGAAACGGCAGCGCTCGGCCTGCAGGCAGCCGAAGAATCCACCCCCCTGGCCGGTCTGCTGATCGACAACCCGCCCAAAGTCATCCCGGTCAACGGATTGGTAGTCGGCAATGCGGAAACGGCTGCTCGCCGCGTCACCGATCTGCTCGATGACGGATTCAGAGCGATCAAGATCAAAGTAGGACGGCAACCCGTCGATAAGGATATCGCCTTTGTTCGTTCCCTGGCGACTCTCATCGCTGCCAGGGCCGTTCTGCGTCTTGATGCCAACCGGGCCTGGTCGTTACCCGATGCCGTCACGTTTGTAGATGCCACCGCCGATTTGGGTATTGAATACATCGAAGAGCCGCTGGCCGATCCGGACGAGTTGCCGATGTTGATGGAACGCACGCCGGTTCCGTTTGCTCTCGATGAGTCCCTGCGCGAATTGAACCCGACCGACCTGAGCGGACTCCCTCCCTTTGCCGCGATTGTGCTTAAGCCGACTCTGTTGGGCGGTCTGGAACGTTGCGCTGCTTTTGCGCGCGCCGTCAAGGAGCGGGAGACCAAGGTAGTGATCAGTTCATCGTTTGAGTCATCGGTGGGCATCGCCACCCTCGCCCAGTTTGCCGCCGCGTTTGGAACACCCGACACGCCTCATGGCCTGGAAACCCTGGGCTGGTTTGAGCGCGACGTGCTCTCGGAGTCACTCAGACTCCACCAGGGATGCTTCGAGATGGACCGGTTGCACCGGGCCGCTGCCACCGTCGACACGCGGTTTCTCCAGGAGGTACTGGATGTCTGACCTGGTCTGCCCCATCGCCTCATCCCAAAAGAAACATCCCCAGGCAACAGCGTTGCGAGACGAACACAGCTCCACCAGTTACAGCGAGCTTGACAGCCAGGTAATCCAATACTGCTCCGTGCTGGCAGCAGCGGGGGTGAAACGCGGCGACCGGGCAGCAATTGCCGAAACCAATCGGATAGAACTCCCCGCCGTGCTTTTTGCGTTCTTTAGGATGGGTGTCACGGCCTGTCTCCTCAATACTCGTCAGCCCGAAGCAATCCTGGCTCAGCAGGTTGCATTCACGCGATGCAAATGGCTGGTAAACTTTGATTCACACTCGAAGTTACCGTCGACAGGTACCGCCGCGCCGCTGGTATTGTCTCCTCCGGGCGACCCCGGCCCGTCCGGTTCGCGCGAGTCGCAGGCCATGACGATCGATCAACCGGCCACGATTCTGTTCACCTCGGGTAGTACCGGAACGCCGAAGGCCGTCCTGCACACTTTCGGCAATCATTACTACAATGCGCTGGGCTCCAACGAGACTATTGTAGTTGAGCCGGGTGACCGATGGTTACTGTCCTTGCCGGTGTATCATGTTGGCGGGCTGGCAGTTTTGTTTCGGTGTTTTCTGGCCGGCGCCACGGTTGTGATGGCCGACCCCGGCGATGATCTCGCGGGACTGATCGACCAGCACGGCATTACCCACGTTTCGCTGGTAGCCACCCAACTTCGTCGCCTCCTGGAACAGACTGCCGACACCCTGGAACAGCTCCGCACTCTTAAGGCCATGCTGCTGGGCGGTGGGCCGATTCCCGAGCCTCTCATAACCCGGGCCGGCGAACGCGACCTGCCGGTGTATCGCAGTTACGGCCTGACCGAAATGGCTTCCCAGGTATCTACCTCGAGCCGTCCCGATGGCACCGCGCGGGTGATTCTGCCTTACCGAGAGGCCCGCATTGGCAAACACAATGAGGTTTTTGTGCGCGGGGCAACCCGCTTTGCGGGCTACGTGCAGGGGGACAAGTTGGTTCAGCCGTTTGATGATCAGGGCTGGTTTGCCACCGGTGACACGGGGTATATCGAAAACGACGGCCTTTTTGTGACCGGCCGGCGCGACTGCATGTTTGTCTCAGGTGGTGAGAATATTCACCCGGAGCAGATTGAACGGGTCCTCGACGGTATCGACGGAGTCAGTCAGTCGGTGGTGGTAGGATTGGCCGATGAAGAGTACGGCTGTCGCCCGGTGGCTTTTGTCAGGAGCGTAAGGTCATTGTCTTCCAATGAGTTGACAGCAGCACTGCGCGAACAGCTGCCCGGCTATATGATCCCGGCGGCGTATTTCCCCTGGCCGGAACACGTCCCCGTTTCCCTCAAGCCGGACCGCTCCCGGTTCCTTCGCCTTGCCGAAGACCTCTCCCAAAAACAGTAGATCCAAAACTCACCGCAAACCGTCGAGCGCGTCCCTGACGTTGCCCGGGATCGGCACTTTGTTGCCCCCGGAACCATCGGTGCAGACGTGTACGGTCGTGACCGTGGCCACATGCGTCTCGGCATCTCTCAGCAGGTTGGCCTTCAGCACAAACGAATGAGTGGATATCTTGTCGCAGGTCAGGTGAACCGTGATCCGGTCCCCGACATTGAGCTGGTGGTGATAATCGCATTCTGCATGAACCAGGGGAATCAGCAAATCACCGGTACGAATGATCTCCCCTATGTCAAACCCGCATGAGGTGAGATAGGCTTCGTAGGCATCGTGCATCACCCGAAAATGATTGCCGAAAAACAGTAGTCCGGCGGCATCGGTATCGTACAGCTTGACCCAGGTTTCGTAAGCAAACATCGGTATCCTTTCCGTGGCCGGACGCGGCCGGTCGACCTCGGCCCATTGTTTTTCAGATGTCGGCAATGTAGCCGGTTTTTGTGCAATTGTCAAAAGCCACATAGCAGGCAACTCCCGGTCCGAAGGCTCGTAAAGTGGTACGGATGGACTGAGAGAGGAAATTTCGCGCTAATGCCCTTGACAATTCGCCGCCGGAAGCCGTCAATTAGACCTGTGTTACAGATAACCGGCTCTACAAACCGACAATTGTCTGATTCGTTACATATATGCCCCTAAGGAGGATCTGTGCATAAGTTTACACTGCAACATCTGTTCGTTTGCCTTGCCGTGTTTTTGCTCACGGCTATGGCTGTCCCGGTCGGTGCCGAAACCGGTGCCCTGCCGCAGCGTGCGGATATCGAAGATCAATACAAGTGGAGTGTCGAGGATATGTACGCCACCCTCGATGCCTGGGAAGCCGATTTCGCCCGCCTGGAGGCCGGACTCGCCGGCTTCGAGCAGTACAAGGGCCACCTGGCCGACTCACCGCAGCAGCTCCTGAACTGCCTGCTGCTGTCGGACAGTCTCGGCAGTATCGATGGTGACCTGTATATCTACGCATACCTCAAGCTTGATGAGGACAATCGGGAAAGCAAATACCAGGATCTGGGCGGCCGCATCTCCGGATTGGACGCGCGTCTCGATCAGGCAACGGCCTTCATTGAGCCCGAAATTCTTGAGATGGACAAAGCCACGCTTGACGGTATGCTGGCCCAGGAGCCTGCCCTGGAAGTGTATCGCTATTATCTCGAGGAGTTGATGCGCCAGAAAGCGCATATCCTGTCCGCCGAGGAAGAACGCATCATGGCGCTGGCCTCTCCGGTCACCGGAGCTCCCGGCCGCATATTCAACATGATCGACAACGCCGACCATCGCATGGGCGCCGTAGTCAACAACGACGGTGACACCATTCAGCTCAACCAGGGTCGCTATGTCAAGATCCTGAAAGGCACCGACCGCGAGGCCCGTCGCATCGCCAACGACACCGTCCAGGCAAGCTGGCAGAAATACGCCAATACGCTGGCGGCGACTTTTGATGCATCCCTGAAGGCTGATTGGTTCCAGGCCCAGGCGCGGGGATACAATTCCTGCCTGGAGGCGTCGCTGGACAATTACGACATCCCCGTATCCGTATTCCATAACCTCATTGAGGCCGTGAACGAGAACCTGGAACCCCTGCACAAGCTGACTCGTCTTCGCAAACAGGTACTCGGGTATGACACGTTGTACACGTATGACCTGTCAATCTCACTGGTACCTGAGTTTGAAAAGGAATACACTTACGAAGACGCCAAAAAGCTGATGCTGGAAGGCCTCAAGCCGCTGGGCGATGACTACCTCAAGGACGTCAAAATGGGGCTGAAGAGCCATTGGATTGATGTGTTTGAATCCGAGGGCAAAGGCTCAGGCGCCTACAACTGGGGAACATACAATTCACATCCGTACATCCTGTTGAATTTCGACGGGACCCTGGGGTATGTGTTTACGCTGGCACACGAAATGGGTCATGCCATGCATGCCTTCAACACCAACGCCAACGAGCCGTATGCCTATCACGGACACTCGCTGTTTACGGCCGAGGTTGCCTCGACCTGCAACGAAGCGGTCATGATGAAGTACATGCTGTCCAAGGCAAAAACCCGCGAAGAAAAGATCGTCCTCCTCGACTACTACATCAACCAGATCGAGGGCACGTTTTTTACCCAGGTCATGTTCTCCGAATTTGAGCTGGCCGTTCACGATCATATTGAAAACGGCGGCGCCATCTCGCTGGATTACCTTCGCCAAACCTACCGCGACATTTTCCAGAAGTACCAGGGACCGGATCTGGTGATCGGCCCCAACAACGACCTGGGCTGCATCAAAATCGGCCACTTCTACCGTCAGTACTACGTGTACCAGTATGCTACCAGCTACTGCGCGGCCCAGGCTCTGTCCCAGAAGATCCTGGAAAAGGAAGACGGCGCTCTGGAGGCCTATCTCGATTTCCTGAAAGTCGGCAAATCGAAAAACCCGATCGACATCCTGAAAGACGCCGGTGTTGACATGAACAGCCCGGACCCCGTACAGCGAACCATCAAGCTGTTCGGCGAACTGGTCGACGAAATGGAAAGATTGCTGCTTCAGGAGAGTTAAACCTCCGCTGATACCTATCGAAAAGGCCGATCCCTGCGGGATCGGCCTTTTCTTGTGCCCAGAAATGAAAGGTAGGAGAGAGTTATTGCTCCGGTTCCACAGGCAGGTCGACCCGGGGGACCAGGAGAAAACTTGCGTTTTCAATCACGTCGCCACCCTCGGTGGGCGCAACTTCGAATTCTATCGACGGCGGGTCGGCGGTGTATCCCAGGCGGGACAACTGCGCTTCATCGATATACGCCCGATACTTGCCGGGCAGCAAACCGAGATAGAAGTATTCACCATCACTGAACGTGGTGATTTCCGTCAATACATCTTTGGACAGATTAACCACGTGAATAACAACACCGCCCTGCCCCGCGCGGCCATCGGGAAGAACGCGCTCCACCTTGCCACTGATTTCGCTGGCGGTGACGATAGGGACATCAATCGATGTTACCACGTTGGGGCTGAACATCACTTTGTAATTCTCATAGCTCGGCCGCATGGTGGGATCATCCAGGCTGTATTGATCAATCTGCACAACGTATTCGTCGTAAGGCCGCAGCCGATCATAGAAGAAGTTCTGATTCTCTCCGACGGGTCGGCCGCCCACACCGCTGATTCTGGCACGCAGTCCGGCCAGCTCTTCTTCCTCGGGATCCATTCGCCCGTTGAAATTGGCGTCGTGGTACGGGCGAACGACCGCGGAACCGTATCCCACGCCGT
>Ga0180007_10004143_pt1 | contig 15554 bp, 13 predicted proteins | sample MM_PC_MetaG_FD_121122 | JGI IMG/M metagenome (GOLD analysis project Ga0180007, IMG submission 121122) | Groundwater microbial communities from the Aspo Hard Rock Laboratory (HRL) deep subsurface site, Sweden - MM_PC_MetaG | ecosystem: Environmental > Aquatic > Deep subsurface > Groundwater... | reverse complement strand
GGAACGCGGAAAGGCGAGCAGCTCACGTAATCCATCCCGACGCGATGGCAAAATTCGACACTCGCCGGATCGCCGCCATGTTCTCCGCAGATTCCGCATTTCAATTTTTTGTGATCGGTGCGCCCTCGCTGAATCCCCATTTTGACCAGCTCGCCCACTCCCCGCTGATCGAGCGAAGCGAACGGATCGGCATCGAGAATCCCCTCTTCGATATATTTTGGAATGAATTTCGGCGCGTCATCACGGCTGAAACCGAAAGTGAGCTGGGTAAGATCGTTCGTGCCGAAGCTGAAAAACTCCGCTTTCCGCGCAATTTTCCGCGCCCGCACGCACGCCCGCGGAATTTCAATCATCGTCCCGACGGCATATTTCAGCCGCACTTTTGATTTCTCGATAATCGCGTTGCCCATCTTGCGAACGATTTTTGCGAGAATGAAAAACTCCTCCATCATCCCGATGAGCGGGATCATGATTTCGGGGATCACTTCAATTTTTTCTTTTTTCAGCCGAACCGCCGCCTCAAAAATCGCGCGCGATTGCATCTCGACGATTTCGGGATAATTCACCATCAACCGCGCGCCCCGCATTCCCATCATCGGATTTATTTCGTGGAGAAAAGCCATCCGCTCGCGAAGCTTCTTTTCGGGAATTTTGAGATCCTTTGCGAGCAGCTTAATTTCTCGATCTTCCTGCGGAAGGAATTCGTGGAGCGGCGGATCGAGCAGGCGAATTGTCACCGGCAGACCCCGCATCGCGCGGAAGATTTTGTAAAAATCATCGCGCTGATATGGAAGAAGTTTCGCGAGAGCCTTTTTTCGCTCGGCAACATCCTCCGCGACGATCATCTCGCGCATCGCGAGAATCCGCTGCGGCTGAAAAAACATATGTTCCGTCCGACAGAGTCCGATTCCTTCCGCGCCGAAACTGCGGGCGAACTCCGCGTCATGGGGAGTATCCGCGTTCGTGCGAACTCGAAGTTTGCGGAATTTATCAGCCAACTTCATCAGCTGCGCAAAGTCTTTGTCGAGTTTCGGTTCTACGGTTTTAATTTTTCCGAGAATCACCTCGCCCGTCCCCCCGTCGAGTGTGATAATTTCACCCTCACGGATTGTCTTACCATTCGTCACGAATTGCTTTTTTTCCGAATCAATTTCAATCATTTCCGCGCCGGCGATGCAGCATTTCCCCATCCCGCGTGCGACAACTGCTGCGTGCGAAGTCATTCCACCACGAGCGGTGAGAATCCCACGTGCCGCATTCATCCCATGAATGTCTTCCGGCGAAGTTTCCTTCCGTACGAGAATAACCTTTTTGCCGGCGTTGCCCAATTTTTCCGCTTCGTCGGCAGTGAAAACGACCGCCCCGCATGCCGCGCCGGGTGATGCTGGCAGTCCTTTTGCGATGATAATTTTCTTCGCTGTCGGATCGAGGGTGGGATGCAAAAGTTGATCGAGCGAGTACGGATCGACGCGGAGCACCGCCTCTTTTTCAGAAATCATTTTTTCGCGAACAAGCTCAACGGCAATACGAACCGCTGCCCGCGCCGTCCGCTTGCCGGTGCGAGTTTGGAGGAGAAAAAGTTTCCCGCGTTCGATTGTGAATTCGAGATCCTGCATATCGCGGTAGTGGCATTCCAATTTTTTATAAATCTTTTCCAATTCCGCGTAAATTTTGGGATTCTGTTTTTTTAATTTTGAAATCGGCTGCGGCGTGCGAATGCCGGCGACGACATCCTCGCCCTGCGCGTTCATCAGATATTCACCGAAAAACTTCCGCTCACCCGTCGCCGGATCGCGCGTGAATGCCACGCCTGTTCCGGAATCGTTGCCAAGATTGCCGAAAACCATCGCCTGCACATTCACCGCCGTGCCTTTCAAACCGGTGATTTTATTCATCTCGCGATAATAAACCGCGCGCGGATTATTCCAGCTGCGAAAAACTGCTTCGATCGAAAGCTTCAGCTGTTCGTGCGGATCTTGCGGAAAATCTTTTTTAATCGAAACGTGGACAACTTTTTTGAAAATACCGACAAGTTTTTTCAAATCTTCCGCACCGAGGTCGACATCATTTTTGACTTTTTTAGAATTTTTCATTTTCTCCAATTCCGCCTCGAATTTCTCGTGCGAAACTCCAAGCACCACATCGCCAAACATTTGGATGAAGCGGCGGTACGCGTCCCATGCGAACCTTTCATTTTTTGAAATTGCCGCCAAACCTTCGACGGAACGATCATTCATCCCGAGATTGAGAACCGTATCCATCATCCCCGGCATCGATATTGCGGCGCCGGAACGGACGGAGACGAGCAGCGGATCGGCAGAATCTCCCAACTTCTTTCCCATTTTTATTTCTAATTTTTTGAGGTGCGCTTCTATATTTTTCATCAAACTGGCAGGCAATTTTTTGGACTTCGCATATCCCGCGCACACCTCAGTGGTGATCGTGAATCCCGGCGGCACCGGAATTTTCAACCCGCTCATCTCCGCGAGATTCGCGCCTTTCCCTCCGAGAAGGTCTTTCATCGAAGCGTTGCCTTCAGTGAAGTCGTAAACTTTTTTCATAAAATAAAAATTAAAAAGTAAAAACAAAAACTCCGCAAAAATCGGAGGCGGAGTAAATTTTTTGAAAGCATGTTCGAAGTTGAAAAGATTTTGTAATCCTTATTCTCCTTACAATCCTTATGAACTTTATTATCCTTCCTCAAAGTGCGGAGATTTTAGCGAGACAAATCGATACGAGCAACTCGAAAAGTTGAGTAAAATTTTTGCGCTAAAATTCTTATTTGAATAATTTTTCAAATTTTTTGCTAAAATTAGAATATGATCACCCCTTTCCAAAGATACATTTTATCAGCACTTTCCCGCGCAAAGTATGATTTTGACGAAGATTCGAAAATTTATGTTGCTTCGATTCCGCAACTGCCGGGAGTAGTGGCGCAAGCAAAAACTATCGAAGCGGCGCGTGCTGAATTAGCGGAGGTGGTGGAAGATTGGGTTTTAATTGCATTGCAATTTGGAGATGCGATTCCCATGATTGGCGGTGTGAAAATTCATCAGATTGATTCGAGGAAAAGAAATCGCACTCTCACGCATGCCTAAAGTCCCGCCGATTAAACGCAAAGAATTCGTTCGCAAACTGAAAGCTCTCGGTTTTGATGGACCTTTTGCGGGCGGGAAGCATGAATTTTTGAGAAGAAATGATGGGCTAAAAATCACAATTCCCAACCCTCATCAAAAAGAAATTTCAGGAGTTTTACAAAAAATTATTCTCACGCAAGCAGATATTTCCGTGGAGGAGTTTCTGAAAATTTAGTTTTGACAATACAAATAAAAATCCACCCTCTATTTTCCAATATCCAACTTCCAGCGGAGGTTGAGTAAAATTTTTGCGCTAAAATAGCTTTGCGATTGCTTCGAATTAAAACAATCTTGAAATTTTAAAAGTCATGCAAATCTCCTTTTCTCAAGTCTCGAAATTCGTGTGGAACTATCTCCGAAATAATCCAGCGTGGCTCGCAGGAGTGTTGATTTTAATTGTTTTGCAAACGGTTGCGGAAATTATGATGCCGCAACTTTTCGGAATGTTTGCCGATACTCTCGCCAAAAATTCGAGCAACCCGATCGCCGGTTTGCCGGAAATTTGGAAAATTTTAGTTTTAATCGGAATCACTGGAATTTCTTATTGGACTTTTCATAAAGGCAAAAATATTTTTTGGGATTGGCGGTGGCTGCCAATGATGAAAAAAATTCAGCAAGACGCGCTTTTCAAAGTTCAAAGATTTTCGACCGACTGGCACATTAATTCTTTCGCTGGCGCGACGGTGCGAAAAATCACCCGCGCAGTTTGGGCAGCTAATTCTTTCGTCGATCAATTTTTATTTACCTTTATTCCGCTCTCGATTTTAATTCTTGGAATGATCGGAGTGATGTTTTGGCGATGGAAAATGATGGGACTCATTCTCACGGGCGGCGCAGTTATTTACACTCTTTTCAGCATTTTGATTGCTAAATATTTTATCGCGCCGAGAGCCCGTGCCGCGACTCAAGTTGACACGAAACTCGGCGCGTCGCTCGCCGACTCAATCTCCTGTAACTCGACGGTGAAAATTTTCGGACGGGAAAATTCGGAAGACAAAATCTTTGAACGCATTGTTGAAAAATGGAGGAAAAAACATTGGAAATTATGGCTTATTTTTAATTTAACCGACATCTCGCAAGCTTTTATAATGACCGCTTTAAAATTCGGACTTTTGATTCCGGCAGTCTGGCTTTGGGCTGAAGGTCTCGCGACGGTCGGTGACGCGGTTTTCGTTTTGGCAAGTTACAATCTCGTTTCCGCCCATCTGCGCCACATCGGCGAAAGAATTCGGGAAACTCAAAAATCAGCGAATGAAATGGAGGATATCGTGGAATTCAGCCTAATGCCATTTTTTGTGGCGGATGCGAAGGGCGCGAAAAATTTGGAAGTTCGAAAAGGTGAGATTGAATTGCGGAATGTTAATTTCCGGTATTCGAATCAGCAGCGCGCTATTTTCAAAAACCTCTCACTGAAAATCAAAGCGGGCGAAAAGATTGCGCTCGTCGGTCGTTCCGGCGGCGGGAAGACGACTTTTGTGAAACTTTTGCAGCGGTTGCACGATTTGAATTCTGGAAAAATTGAAATCGACAGGCAAGATATTTCGCGAATCACGCAAAAAAGTTTACGGCGAGCAATCGGACTTGTGCCGCAAGACCCGATTCTTTTTCATCGCAGCCTTGCTGAAAATATTTCGTACGGTCGACCACAATCAACTTTGCCGGAAATTCGAGCGGCGGCACGACTCGCCCACGCGGATGAATTTATCTCGAAATTGCCGAAAAAATACGACACACTCGTCGGTGAACGAGGAGTGAAACTGAGTGGCGGCGAGCGGCAGCGCGTGGCAATCGCGCGGGCGATGCTCGCGGACACGCCGATCTTGATTTTGGACGAAGCGACCAGCAGTCTCGATTCTGCCAGTGAAAAATTGATTCAAGACGCGCTGAAAAAATTGATGGAAGGTAAAACTGTGATCATTGTGGCGCACCGTCTCTCGACGATCCGATCGGCGGATCGCATCCTCGTTTTTGAAAATGGAGAAATCATAGAAGAAGGCACTCATTTCCAACTGCTGCGGAGAGACGAGGGAATTTACCGAAAACTGTTTGAATTGCAGGCGGGCGGATTTATCGGAGAGTGAGCGGATAAGTCGTTGAGCCATCAAGTCAATAAGTCGTTGAGTTGAAAATTTTGTCAGCGATGAGAAGAATTTTAAGTTTTAAATTCCCGTCTTCACGAGGACAAGTTTTAAAACAATTTTGAATGTTTGTTTCGCGTACGCGGGGCAAGCGTGCAATAATTATTTCTCAAACCGTAGGCGCGATTCACCAATCGCGCAAGGTGGTAAAATTTCCGCGTGAAGAAAATAGAAAAAATCAGTGACAGAATAATTTTGCAGGGCTTAGGAGAAGTTTTGGAAGAGAAAGATAAAATATGGGCAAAAGGCAACTTGAAAAAAGAAACAATTTTTCTTTTAAAGAATTATCAAAAAAGTTTAAACTAGTCCATATATTTTTATTATTTTTTTTAAAAACCAAACATTGTGCCAAACCAACCACAAAACCCGAATCAAGATTCAGGGCAAAATCAAGAGCAATTGCCTAAAAAAGAGCCATTCTCTCTAATGACTGTCAAAACGCTTTTAGTCGTTTTGATTTTCACCGCGCTGGGGACGATTATTATCGGAGGAGGATATTTGATAATGAGTATGTCTAAAACAGATAATTCGATAATATCTCCAGCAGGTAAAACTCAATGTAAAATTAATTCTGATTGCGGGCTTGTTTATGTTGGTCAAGATGTATGTCCGCCATGCGATACTTTGTCGGAAAAATACCAATGTCTTAACGCGAGTGAAACTAAAAAAATAAGAGACAAATGGAATAAATTTGATCCTGTCTTATGCACGCCTTGTCCCACTGAATTTATTAACAATAGATATGTCTGTGAATGTAAAAATGGAAAATGCGAGAAGGTCAAAGAAGAGTTGGTCGAGGAAGTGATTATTACCACAGACAAAGCAGAATATCAAACTGGCGAGGAAGTGAAATTGACGATTGAGAATAATTTACAAGAGAATATATTTGGAACGCTTGAAGTAGAAATTTACAAAAAGAATGAGTGGAATCTTTTAGTAGGAGATATTAATTATGATTGTGAAGTTTATAGATTCGTTAGTCAGGCGCCTTTGATTATTGAAGCATATAAAACTAAGGAATATGAATGGAATCAAAAAACAGGGTTGTGCGATGATTTATTATTAGATACAAAATTAAGATTTAAAACAGAATTATTCAATAATCCCAGTGATATGCGAGAAAGGATTTATTACTCTAATGAATTTACAATAGGGGAAATTCAAGAAGTGTCGCTAACCACAGACAAAATAGAATATCAAACAGGCGAAACAATAGAAGTAACCATTAGAAATAATTTTGATTTTCCTATTTATTATGAAAGCCCTTGCGCTGGGTTTTTAAACATTTTTAGATATGACGGAAACGGATGGATGTATGTAAATGACTTCAGTTTAGATATATGCTTCTTAAATATTCAAAAATTAAAGCCGGGTCAAGACAAAACATTCCAACTAACTTCAAATATGTATGATTTTCCTGATAGAGATCAGAGATATAAAGCTCTTATGCGTTATAGTTTGAGCAGTATATCATCTGATAAAATATCATGGGAGCAAGTAAAAGATCAAATGATTGAGGTTTATTCCAATGAATTTACAATAAAAAGTGATTTGGTTGGGACTGGAGGATCGGACAAATGCAATGAGATGGAAAAAGAAATCAATAATATGATTGAAGAAATAAAATATTGCGAGTCAGATGACGATTGTATTTTAGACAAACCTGCTTTATGGGGCAGTGATTGTATTACTGGATGTTATTTAATTAGAAGCAATTTGTTTAATGATGGGGAATATTTATCTTTAATTCAAGAAAAAGTTAATCAATATCAAGATAAGTGCGAATATTGCCAGCTTGAATGCCCGGTTCCGCCGGAGCAGAAAGACATTAAGTGCCAAAATAACAAATGCGTGGATGCGAGATTTGCTAAAACAACTTTAAATGAAATTTTAGGAAAAGAAACTTTAGGTGTTGATGATTGGGATTGGGATAGCGGGCAGGATTGCTACGGCTTTACTAAGGCGGAGGATTGCCAGGTCATTGAATGGCCGGCGGATTGCGGATGCAGAAAAGCCGGAATAGAGAATTGCTATGAGTGCATTGCTGAGAAAGATAAAGATGCCACAATTTGCGAAAATATTGTTTTAGACAATCAAATTGAAGAAGATTTCTGGAAGGATAATTGCTATTGGCGAGTGGTAATCGCGTTAAATAAAGTTGGAATGAATAATAAAATTAATTTTTGCGACAAATTTTCAGGAGAATATAGAGAATCATACAAAGAAGAGTGTTTGAAATTAGCTGAATAAATCAAAGAAAGATAAAATGATGACGAAGAAACAGAAATCATTTTTTAATATTTTTATTTCCGCGTGAAGAAAATAGAAAAAATTCTGAAATACCTGCCGTTCGTTTTTATTTTCCTTCTTTTTTTTCTCGCGCCGATAGACACCGATCTTGGCTGGCATCTCCGTTACGGCGAGTATTTTTGGCAGACTGGCGAATTTCTCCGTGAGAATACACTCACTTATTTTTTGAAAAATTATGAATGGTCAAATTCGTACTCGCTCTACCAGCCGCTCGTTTTCGGAATTTATAAATTTTGCGGAATTTTTGGGATTGCCGCGGCGAGTGGAATCATCGGAGTTTTGATTTTTTGGATTTTTGGAAAAATCAATCCGCGGCTCACCAAAATTAATTTGCCGCTTTTTCTCGCGGCAGTCTTTTTTGGCTGGAATGTTTTCGCGCTCGGATTTCGCGCACAAATTTTTTCGATTCTCGGGGTGGTGGCGACTTTTTGGTTGCTCGGAAAATCGGTTGCGAACCGGAAGCTACTTTTTTGGTTTCCGGTAATTTTTATCGTGTGGGCGAATTTTCACGGTGGATTCGTTTTGGGACTGCTGCTGCTCGGATTTTTTACTGTTAATTCCTTTTTTACTGATCGGAAAAATTCGCTGCCGCTTGCCGCTGCCACGATTATTTCGACCGCCGCGGCGTGCGCGAATCCGTACGGCTGCAATATTTTCGCAGAGGCGTGGCAGCACGTCGAAGTCCCGCTGGAAAATTTAATCGCGGAATGGGTACCGCCCTCCCCGCTCGCGCAGTCGCTAATTATCACTGCTGTCGTAATTTTAATTTTCGGAATTTGGCAGAGTCGCAACCGTGAGAAAATTTTTTGGAGTCTCGCGCTCGCGGCATTCGCTTTTCTCGCGTTCGGCGCGAAACGGCATCTTCCGATTTTCGCGTTCGCTGGAATACTCGCGCTCGCGGAAATTTTTGCGGAGGAATTCCAAAAAATCGAGAGCGGCAAATTTCCCGCGCTCGTTCGGAATTTGTTGTTGATTTTCGGCGTTCCGTTTTTGATTTTTGTGAATCTGCCCGCAAACCTCGCGCCGCTCCGCAGCGCGGAAAATTACTGCCATAATATTCCGCGGAACTACCCCTGCGAGGCGATTGATTTTTTGGCTGCTCGAAAAACGGTCGGCAAAAACATTTTTAGCCAGTTCGAGTGGGGCGGATTTTTGGAATGGCAACTGCCGCAAAATCGTTATTTCGTGGACGGTCGGATGCCGGCGTGGTCGACAGAGAACGGTAAAAGTCCGTACACGATCTACCTCGAAATAATCCAAGCGCGACGCGGCTGGCAAAATCTCCTCGCAGAATACGAGACCGATTTACTGCTTATCGATCGCGGAACTTTTCTCGATCTGGAATTGCAAAAAAATAAAAATCTCGGCTGGCGGGAAATTTTCCGCGGAGAGAGGGGTGTGATTTACGAAAAAAACAGCTCAACTTCCAACGAATGATAAAATCCGCGCATGCAAAGAAAATTCTTCCTTTTTCGCCCGCGTTTCGTTTTCCTCGCGGTGATTTTGATTTCCGTGATTGGAATTTTTGGAATTAATTTTCATATCGCGAGCAATGCGGAGGGAAAAATTTTTCGCGAAGCGGAGGAGCTGCCGCAAGAAGAAGAGACGCCGCAAAAAAAAGTCTCTCTCGTATTGGGTGCGGGGATCAAACAGGACGGAAGCTTGAGTGATGTCTTAGTGGACAGACTGGAAAGTGTTTTCGAACTTTACGCGCTTCGAAAAGTGAGGAAGATTATCGTGAGCGGAGACAACGGCAGCGTGAATTACGATGAAACGAATGCGATGCGCGACTACCTTCTCGAGAGAGGAATTCCGCCTCGCGACATCTTCACCGACTATGCCGGGTTCGATACTTTTGATTCAATCTTTCGCGCGCAGGAAATTTTTGGAGCGGATGAGTTGATCATCGTGAGCCAAGAGTTTCATCTCCCGCGCGCGCTTTTTCTGGCAAAAAGTTTGGGAATCGAAGCGGTCGGCTTCTCTGCAAATTTGCGAGAATATCAGAACGCAAAGAAAATGCGACTGCGGGAAACCTTCGCGAACGTGAAAGCTGTTGGAGATGTTCTTTTTAACTCTCAACCGAAATTTCTCGGCGAAAAAATCCCGATCGGGGGCGACGGGAGAGAGAGCTGGGATGAGAAGAATTTCTAATTTTAAGTTTCAAATTTTAAAACAATTTTAAATATTTGTCCCGCGGACGCGGGATTAAAAAAATGAAGCGAAGCTTCTCCAAACTTTTGAATTTTAAATTTTGAATTTTAAATTTGCTTCCCATCCTGCCGCGCGATATTTTTCCGCTTCGAGTGAAGGATCTTCGGCAGCGATAATCCCCCGCCCGACGATGATCACATCCGTCCCAGCCTGAATCGCTTTCTCCGGCGTGTTGTAAGTTTGACCGAGATCGTCGCAACCCGCCGCTAATTTAATTCCTGGTGTAAAAATCATAAAATCATCCCCCGCCACCTGCCGAATTTTGCGGAGAATTTCCGGCTTGTCGCTCGAACCGATGAAACCGACGACAAAGTCAGAATTCGCTTTCGCGATTTCGACAGTTTTGAGCGCATAATCTTCAGTAAAAAGATTGCCCTCGGGCGTCATCTGCGCGAGGAGAATCAGTCCGGACTTTTTATTAACTTTCCGCAAACCGTCGACAATCCCCTCTCCCACGATCGAATGTGCGTTGATCAAATCCGCCCACTCGGCAATTTTGTAAATCCCGCCGCTGAATTGAAGCGAAACGGTGTTGCCGATGTCAGCAAATTTGCGATCTTCGAAAATGAGAAAGTTTTTACGGTCGGCAATCTCTCGCAGTTTTTTCGGAAACTCAGAAGTGAAATCATCGAGAATATCGACGTGAGTTTTGAGAACGCAAATTTTGTCACCAATCTTTTCCGCGAGTTCGAGAATTTTTTCCGCTGAAGAAATGTCTGCCGCGACGGTCAAATTCGACTTTTTGGCAGCGATAATCTCGCGTAATTTTGTGATGATTGGATTCATTTTTTAGAAAAGTTAGCGAACCAACCCGAGGGGTCGGCGGAAAATTCGAGAACCGCTTTCTTCTCGTCGTCGGAAATTTCGAGCTGTCCGACGATCGCGGTGAAATTCGTGAGCGTCCACCATTTCACCTCCGCCTCTTCGAGCCGCGCCGCCGCTTTTTCAAATTCGTAAGTCGAGATCGCGACCACGCCGACGACCTCCGCGGAAATTTCAGAACGTAACGCCGCGACTGCCTTCACTGTCGATCCGGCTGTAGAAAATAAATCCTCGATTACGAGCACTTTTGAATTTTTTTCGAGCGAACCCTCGACTTGTTTGCCAGTGCCGTGGTCACGCGGTTCGAGGCGAACGTACACGAACGGTTTTTTCAGCCGATCAGCGACGAGCATTCCGAATGCAATCGCGCCGGTCGCCACGCCAGCAACCGCGTCGAATTCAATCCCGCTTTCCTTAATTTTTTGGAGAAAGCCAGCCAGAATCTCCTCCCGCGCATCGACGGAAGAAACGAGTGCGCGGTTGTCGCAATAAATCGGCGAGCGGATTCCGCTGGTCCACGTGAATGGCTCTTCGAGATTAATTTTCACCGCGCCCTTTTCGAGCAAAAGTTTCGCGATTTCGTCGGCGAGCATTTTGGAGGGATTATTTTTAGGAGTTTAACAAAAAATAAAAGAAATCATTCGCGCATAAAAGACAAGTCAAGTTGACTTGCAAAGTAGTCTTGAGCTAAAATAAAATGCTTTCAAATGAAAACTATGAAAAAGTCACGCAACACATATCGTCGCGGAATTTTGACCTTTATTTCTTACCCAACAAAGGAAAAAACTTATGTTGTTGCATTCAGGGAGTTAGGACTTTTGGTCGAGGAAAAAGATCGCGAGTTTGCCAAATTAAAACTTTTAGCACAAGCAAAAATTTATTTGGAAAGTGTCAACAAAGAAAAACTTGGGGAAGATCTTTTAAATAAATCTTTACCAAAAGAAATTGAAGTCGAGTTTTCCGAGTTCAGAAAAAAGACAATTAACTCTAGGAGAAAATCAGAATCAAGTAGTTTCGAACAATTTGAATTAGAGATTGGCAAAGTGATTAATGGTAATAAACTTAATTCTTGCTTTGTTTGATGGGAACGCCAGTTTTAAAAAATTGGACGCCAAAAGAAGTTTTCAGTTTTTTAGAAGCAAACGGATTCGAAGCAAGAAGCGGTAAGGGCGACCATAAGGTTGTTCGAAATTTAGATAAACCAATAATGGCTACCGTGATAGATATGGGCAGAAAATCATTTAGTATGCGGGAAATGGGAAACTTTGTTAAACAAACAAAAATACCCAAAAAGAAGTGGATCAAATGGAAAAGATAAATATCTGCTACTAGCTTAAAACAAATCCCCGACCCCTTTTCAGCAAATCTATTTTTCAACTCTCTTACTCTTCGTCCGAACAGCCTCACCCCTATCCTCCCTCTTCCTCTCCCGAAACTCTAGCTTAATCGGAATTCCGTTGAATCCGTATTTCTCGCGAATCCGGTTTTCGAGAAAGCGTCGGTAACTGAAATGAAAGGCGCGCGGGCGATTCACAAAAAGCGCAAAAGTGGGAATTTTTTCTTCGCGCAGCTGCGTCGCGTAAAAAATCTTGGGCGGCATTTTCGCTTTGTCGGTCTGCGCCGGCGAATGCTGCGCGATGATTTTTTTCAGGAAAAGATTAAATTCGTTCGTTTTGATTCGCTTTGTTCTTTCTTTTTGAATCTCGAGAATTTGTTTGAAAATTTGCGGAATGTTTTTACCCGTCTTCGCGGAAACCATCACGACCGCCGCCCACCGCGCGAATTGAAACTTGCGGGTGAGATTCGCCAGCCATTTTTCCTGCTCCTCTGTGAAATCTTCCCACAAGTCAGTTTTATTCACCACGAGCAGCAGCCCGCAGCCCGCCGCTAGAATTTTTTCGGCAACATGCAAATCCTGCGAGACGATCCCCTCATCGCCGCTGAAAAGCAGCAGCGCGACCTCCGCATCGGACAACGCATTGAGCGTGCGCCCCGTCGCGAAGCGATCGATTCCCCGCCCGACTTTCCCACTCCGCCGCATCCCCGCCGTGTCGAGCAGTTGGAATTTCTTGCCTTCGATTTCGACCACGACATCTCCGACATCGCGCGTGGTCAGCGGAATTTCCGAAACGATGAAGCGCTCCTCGCCGAGAATTTTATTCACGAGCGAAGATTTTCCGACATTCGGACGCCCCGCGAAGGCAACTTTTATCATTGCCTGCTCATTTTCGCCCGACGAAGATTTTGTGTATTCGTGCTTTTTTTTCTGGCTCCCCGCTTCCGCGGGGACAAGTTTTTTCTTTCTCGCTAAATTTCGTAAATTCTTGGTAAGCGTCGAAATCAATTCATCTAAACCGGTTTTGTGAATCGCTGAAATCCCGATCGGCACTCCGAAACCAAAACTCGTGAAATTCATTAGCCGGGAAATATTGTCACTTTCAAATTTGTTGGCGACAAAAATAATCGGCTTGCTCGTCTTGCGCAGCAACTCGGCAACTTTGGAATCTTCCGCCGTAATTTCGCTCTTCGCATCCACGAGGAATAGCAGCAAATCCGAGTGGGCAATCGCGTACCGCACCTGCGCCTGAATGTCATCATCGAGATCACCTCCCCGCGTGGTTTCAATCCCGCCGGCATCGACCAGCGTGAAACGTACCCGGTTGAGCGTGACTTCCCGCTCGATCCGATCGCGCGTAGTCCCCGCCTCCTCGGCGGTAATCGCGAGATATTTCCCGATCAACTTATTGAAAAGCGTGGATTTGCCGACATTGGGGCGACCGATAATGGCAACTTTTAAACTCATTTTGTGGGATAATTTTAGCGTGAGAATCCAAAAAAATCTCGCAAATTTTAATTCTGAACTCGCGGAAGTTTGCGCGAGTTGCGGACAAAACCCTGCCGAAATTCGGCTCATCGCAATCACGAAAAATCGTTCTGCGGACGAGGTGAATGAATTGCTCGCGGCGGGAGTTTCGCGAATCGGCGAGAATCGTTTGCAGGAAGCTCTCATAAAATTAACCCCCCGGATTTCTGGGGAAACGAATCTGCTTCCCTGCGAAAAACACTTCATCGGCAGCATCCAGTCGAATAAGGCGCGAGAAATCGCGCAAAACTTCGATGTGGTGCAGAGTGTGGGAAGCGTGAAAGTCGCGAAGATTTTGGACTCAGCTGTTAACTCGCCTCTTCCCATTTTTTTGCAGGCGAATCTCGCTCACGAATTTCAAAAATCCGGATTCATTGAAGATGATTTAGCGGAAGCGGTGGCGGAAATTCGCAAACTGCCAAACATCAAAATCGAGGGCTTGATGGTGATGGGGGTTTTGGGAGATTTGGAAAAAACGCGTGAAATTTTCACCCAAGCTAAAAAACTGAATGATCAATTTGGGTTCAAAAACTTGAGTGCGGGGATGAGCGGCGATTGGCAGATCGCGGTGGAGGAGGGAGCTAATTTTTTGAGGATTGGGAACAAACTTTTCGAGAATTAATTTCTCCCGCAAATTTTCCAAATTTCTGATTCGCCCCTTTTGTCTGAACCCTGATTCACTTGATTTTGGGACTGCCATGATTCTTTTTTTCGCACTTAATCTAAATTTTTCAGCGTGTGATTTCTGAAAATAACCCCTCTGCCCTTCGGGCACCTGCCTGCCGACAGGCAGGTCTCCCCGTTACTAACAGGGGAGCAAAGTTTGAAGCCCCCTGCTAAGACGAGGGGGCAGCGAAAGTGAAACTTGTTAAATTTGAAATTGGCAAATATCCACTTTCAACTTCACATTCAGCTTTTTCAGCATTTTCTCGAGTTGTTCGCAAACTTCATTTTCCCTTGAAAAATTAGCTTTCATTCTCAAACGAACTCCAGCACAAAGTCTTTGTGCCTTAAACTGAAGCGCAAATTGAACATTTGCGTCTTCGTCTTTGAGTTTAAGGCAGTCAGTCTCTGCCCGACATGTTTTTTCGTGACAAGCGTGAAAATCAAGCAGATCGTCGTGAAGAATTTTCAGCTTGTGCTCAGGTATGTCAAAATTTGACATTTCGTAGAAATTAAAAAATAAGAAAATAATTTCAACTTTTTTTCTGCAGCTGTCAAATTTTTTTGTTCAAAAAAATTGTTCGGATTTTCCCATGAACTTCCGTCCTCCACCTTCCACTTTCAACTTCCCACTCAGCAACTCACTGATTCATTGCACATTGCGCATTGAAAATTGTTCATTGATTACAAATCCCCCCAAAATCACACCGCCGACAATCCCCCTCCTCACAGCCAAACTCCAAATTCTGAATCTTCCCCCACGCCTCTCGAATCGTTTTTTTCAATTCCTCGACCTCCTCTTTTTTCGGCGTGAAAGATTCGTTAATGAATTCGCCTTGATCATTCTCCCGCACGAAACTCAAAACTGCCTCCTTCGGCTGAAAGATAAAACGAGAATCCAACTCGGCGAGCAGTAGGTAAAATAAAAGCTGCCGATACGCATCCCCCGTCGAGTTCGCCGTCTCGCCTTGAATAGCCGCGCGCGAAAAAGGCTTCATTGATTTGTAATCGACGAAGCTCACATCTGCCTTGGTCTGCGGAATGAAATCAATCCGATCGACCTTCCCGGTCAGCTGGATGTTTTCAAGGTGGACATCGTGCCTGCCGAAATTGTATTCCACATCCACCGGCGGAGCGAAGCTGGCAGAGTGGAAAGCCAAATATTTTTCCAAAGCGGAGATTGCATCCCGCTCCACATTTTTGCGCTGAGCGGCAGTCAGCGGCTCTCGGTCTAAACTTTTTTTCAAAGCGGCAACTGCGACCGCAGTCTCCGGCATTTTCCCCGTATTTTTGAACTCGCGGAAAAATTCTTCGAAAGCCGCGTGCATCGCGTTTCCAAAAATCAAACCCAGCCGATCCGCTACCTCCACCTTGGTCGGGATTCGCAACAAGTTTTGAAACAAAAATTTC
>Ga0180007_10004142_pt1 | contig 15565 bp, 15 predicted proteins | sample MM_PC_MetaG_FD_121122 | JGI IMG/M metagenome (GOLD analysis project Ga0180007, IMG submission 121122) | Groundwater microbial communities from the Aspo Hard Rock Laboratory (HRL) deep subsurface site, Sweden - MM_PC_MetaG | ecosystem: Environmental > Aquatic > Deep subsurface > Groundwater... | reverse complement strand
GTTTATGATGTGGATGAAGTCCTTGCCATGGCAGATTTTACCTATACCAACAAGGATATTGCCGCATCTGTAGCCAGTGGTTCCTTTCTGACCATGGGTATGGTGGTGGCGCCCTGTACCGTTAAAACCCTGTCCGGAATTGCAAACTCTTACAATGAGAACCTGTTAATCCGGGCAGCAGATGTCCAGCTCAAAGAAAAACGGAAGTTGGCCCTGATGTTCAGGGAAACCCCTCTGCATAAAGGGCATTTAAGGCTTTTAACCCAGGCCGCAGATATGGGAGCCCATATTATTCCGCCCGTACCGGCTTTTTATCATCATCCCAAAACCATTGATGACATTATTGATCAGTCTGTGGGAAAGGTGTTAGATTACATGGAAATAGCGCATGACCTGTTCAAACGGTGGGATAATACGGAGCTGGATAAAATGATGAATCAATCCAAACCATCTGAAGAAAAACTCATCGCCATAAAATAAATGCTACCTGGAGAGCGCTTAAATTAAACAGCCTTGCTCCGGCCCTTTGCCGGAGCAAAATCTTTGCGGTATTCTCATCCGGAGATAAATCAAATGATTCCACAGCCCAAATGTAAAATCACTGTGATACAGCGGTCACTCAATCAGGACATCATTGACGGCTATATAAAAAAAGAAATGAGAAACCATACCCTGTGCAGCAGATTCAAAGAAGGAGACGTGTTCTTTGTTACTTCCGAATTTGAAATGCCGGACAATTTCTGTCACTGGGCCTGGGCAGATATCAGAAAGGATATCATGGCCATTATCAATGGGGCTCAATTCCCCTGGTTTTCTTTAAACGGAATGACCATTTCAGGATGCACTGACTGGCTGAGACCGGTTCTTTTCAAAATTGAAAAACTTTAGACAATATGGATAGGGATGTCATCCTTGTCCGTGATTCGCAAAATGAATGACACTCCTCTGGTAAAATAATCCGGCAACTCCGAAAGGTGAGTTGGGAAAATAAAATTATTGATTATTAATTGTCCTGCAGATAGTATATTGGCAATTCTCAATTTTTGTCTTTTCCTTTAAATCGTATCCACAATAAAGGAGACGGGGATGAAACAAACACGGATTCTGGTGGTTGATGATGAGTTGATTATTCGTGAATCGCTCACGGGCTGGCTGAAAAGAGACGGGTATCACGTACAAAGCGTACCCAGCGGCGAACAAGCCATTGACCTTCTCAAAACCAGCAGCTTTGACCTTCTTCTGCTGGATATTCAGATGGATGGCATCAGCGGAATGGATGTGCTCAAGCATGTAAAAGAGCTGTATCCTGATATTGACGTGATTATGATAACGGCCTTTGGCTCTATCCCTTCAGCCGTTCAGGCCATGAAATTCCATGCATTTGATTACCTGTTAAAACCTTTTGATCCAGAGGAACTGGGGGTGCTCATTGAAAAACTGATCCAACACCGGGCAAAGATACAGGAAAACCAGTTTTTAAAGGAAGACTACCAGCAAAGGAACCGGTTTGAAAGCATGATCGGTCAATCCAGGGCCATGCAGGAAATTTTCAATCTGATAGAAGATATTAAGGATACGGAAACAACGGTGTTGATCACAGGTGAAACGGGAACGGGAAAAGGGCTTGCTGCAAAAGCCATTCACTCCAACTCCAGGGTTTCCAATGGTCCTTTTGTCAGTGTGAATTGTGGCGCCATTCCAAAACATATCATGGAAAGCGAACTTTTCGGTCATCAAAAAGGGGCCTTTACAGATGCCGGGGAAACCCGGAAAGGACGTCTGGAACTTGCAGGAAGCGGAACATTGTTTCTGGATGAAATCGGTGAAATCAGCATGCGAATGCAGATTGACCTGCTCCAGGTTCTGGAAGATAAGATATTTTACAGGGTTGGGGGTACCCAGCCCATTACAACGGACTTCAGGGTGATTGCCGCCACCAATGCAAACCTTGAAAAAGCCATTGAAAACCGAACCTTTAGAAAAGATCTGTATTATCGACTGAACGTCATTACCTTTACCATGCCCCCGTTAAGAGAGCGAAAAGAGGATATCCCCCTGTTGGCCAAACATTTTTTAATAAAAACCACCCAGGAGATCAACAGGGGGGTGGAAAGAATCAGCAGGGATGCCATGGATGAACTCATGTTGTATGAATGGCCAGGAAATGTAAGGGAGCTTTCCAATGCCATTGAAAGAGCCGTGGTGGTCTGTAAAACAACTACCATTACCCCTTTTGATCTTCCCATTGTAAAAGAGCTGGAAAATAAACTGAAAAATAAATATTTTTCTTTAAACGATGTGGAAAAACATCATATTTACCAAATCCTGACAAAAAACAATTGGAATATTTCCAAAAGTTCCATCATCCTTGGTATTGACAGATCAACCCTGTACAACAAGATCAAACTATACGACTTGAAAGATGATCGTGACACTTAAATACGCTTACGGTTCAGCCAAAGGCCAATGACTAAAACCCGGATCATTATCGTTTCCCCCATCGGGGATATCGGGCAATGGGTGAGCCAGACCATTGCAAAGGAGGTATCGAAATTTTTCAAGTTCAACGCCAGGGTGGAAACAGTTCTGGACGATATTTTTTTTGCCTATAATCCTGATCGCAAACAATACCATTCAACCAAAATCCTTGAGGCGCTGGAAAAAAAGGCGCCAGTGGATTGTATCAAGATTATTGCCGTGACAAAGGAGGATCTGTTTATTCCCATTCTCACCCATGTGTATGGCGAAGCCCAGCTTGGGGGAAAATCTTGCATAATATCCATAGCCAGACTGATTGCCGGCCTTGAAATTGAAACCAGGGTTGTTGTTAAAGAGTCCAGGAGAATCGTAAAAGAGGCCATCCATGAACTCGGGCATACCTTTGATCTTCGACATTGTGACGATCAAAGATGCATTATGCACTATTGCAGAAGCCTTACTGACGTTGACCGAAAATCAAGCCAGTTTTGCCGGTATTGCACTATCTTTCTGGCCGACAACATCAGGGATTTTTGCAGATAAAAAGACGTTTCAGCCTGTCCTGGGAAATTTTTGGCAGGTTTCCGAAAATATCCCTGCCCAGGCTGCCGCCATCTGCGGCTGAAACCTGTGTCTCTTTTTCTAAAAATGAATATAGCCGGGCCACTTCGCTTTCCATGAACCGTTGATTTGAATCCATAAACATCAATTGCTTGAGATCATGTTTCAGTTTCGGGCAATAAAGGCGCAATACCCACCCCCCGATATAGGGATCCTGATTGATCATACCAGGGGTTTTGGTTACCGTTGAATTGATTTTTATGATCACGCCGCTCACGGGGGATAAAAAAGATGCCGTATGCCCGTTCCTGGATATATGAATGGCTTTTTTGCCCTGGAAAACCGGTTTGCCCATCAAAGGGGTTTTTATTGCGGTAATTTTCCCAAGGACCCTTGAAGCAAAATCGTCAATACCAATACAAACCGTATTGCTATCCTCTATTTTTACCCATGTATGACCTGGATGAAGATAAACCCCCACGGGCAGGGACACGCCGCTGATACGATTAAACGCCACGGGCTCAAGCTTGGTATAGACCTTGAACTGGTCAAAAAAATAGTGATCAAATTCGCAGTCACTGCAATGATAGCTTTTAGGGCAGGTCTTAAAATCAATATGACCTTTCATGTGATGGATGCACGGTCTTTTTGACAGGGGTTGTCTGCCAAGTTTTTCTGTCCAGAAAACCAGATGGCCTTTTTTCCCATTCTGGATCACACCCTTTTTTCGAAGCTGTTCATTTTCCAGGCAGACTTTTGTCAAAGACCTGTCAAATCGGCAGGTCATACAGGAAAAATCGCTGGCACATTTTTTTTTCTTTACCACGCCTGCCTGCATCCAGAGGCAGGCAGGATGTTTCTTTTCTATTCTTGTTCCCATTTGCAGCATCCTTGTCGTAAAAAATGGATAAGAACACCTTTCAGGTTCTTAGAAAGGTGTGGGTCAGGTTATCCCAGCCAAGGCCTGGCAGATTTCCAAATACATCTGACCTTAAAAATCCGCCATCTGCACTCAAAGGGCCTGTTACCTGCTCAATCATATTTTCAAGGATTGTCACTTCTTTTCCCAGCCACGCCACACTGTCGCTGTCCGTTTTAAGATCCTGAACAACTCCCTTTATATCAGAATTATGAATGGTAAAAAGCCATCCTTTTCCATAGGGGTCCTTCTGTGAAAGATCAGCAGACTTCCTGATATTGTTGTTAACCTCAGTTATGACCCCGTTCACAGGAGATAGAATATCTGCCAGATGTTCCTGTCTTTTCAGGCCCCAGCCCTTCTCGTCCCTGTTCAGCTCCTGCCCGATCAGGGGCAGGTCAAAGGCATCCGGACAGCCCAGCACCTTGACTGAAAAATCATCCACACCGACACGGATAAACCCGCCGCTGTCAATACTGGCCCATGTATGGCCCGTATGGAAATAATATCCGTCCGCAATATCAAACCCTTTAACATTTTTCAGATATACCCGGGAATGTCCCGTCTTTGGAGAGAGGATGTCTTCAAAATATTGATCAAAATCGCACCGGTCACAATTGTAATTCATGGGGCAGATTCTGCTTTCCGTCCTTTTTGTCAATGCATGCCGGCAGGTTCTGTCCCTGCTGTCCCTGTTTCTTAAGGCAGCCTGCCAGGTGATGTGTTTGCCGGCGTTTGCCGTTTTGGCCATGGAATGATCATATCTGCAATTGGTGCAGTCGTAAAAATTGTTACAGTTTTTCTTTTTTACAACACCTGCCTGCATCCATATACAGGGGTGATCCATGTTGTCTTTTCTGGCTTTCCAGATGGTTTCAGATTTTTTGGTTCTCAATACAGGTTTCATTGTCTTTTCTCCTTTTGATGAATGAATATTCTTCTATTTTGTCTGTTTGCCAATTTAATAAGAGCAAAAAGGATACCAGTCTGTATAAAAAAAATTTATAGTATTGAGATCCACGTCTATTGGGGCATTCCAGATATAACAGCATAAAAGATACGGCTGACAGATAAAACCTCAAATTGTAGAGAATTACTACAGGTTCCGGACGGATTTCCACCTCAGGGAGATGAATTTCCCCAATGGGCTGAGATCTTCACCACTGTTGAATTTTCCGACACGGGTGTATAGGTTTTCAACACTGTATGCTTTTGTTTTTTTGAACCTTGCATTCATAATTCATCTTATGTTAGAAATTAAGTATCTTTCCGATTACTTATAACCTTTCCCAACAAGGATGTGATGGTGAACCTGCCTGAAAAAGAGATACAAACCATTCTAAGCGGTATTAAAGATTTTGTATTAATCATATCCCCTGAAAAAGAAATCATTGAAACAAACGAGGCTTTCTTAAAACAACTGGGTTGTTCCAGGGAAGCGGTTATCGGCCGAAAATGTTTTGAGGTGTTAAAGGAAGATACACGGGAAACCAGCAATTGCCACAGCATATGCCCCCTTGAAGAAGCCATCAAGAATAAAAAACATTGCCAGGTCGAACTGACACGCCTGGACAGGAATGGCAAGCCCCGACACACTGAATTGACGGTATTTCCCATCTGGGAAAAAAAAGGAAAAATTGCAAAATTTATTGAAATCAGCCGGGACATTACCCAACGTAAACTGGACGAGGACGATCTTGTGAAAAAAGTGGAAGAACGAACCCGGCAATTGAAAGAAACCCATGAAAGGCTTCTTCACCAGGACAAAATGGCCTCTCTGGGTAAGTTGTCCTCGTCCGTTGTCCATGAAATCAACAATCCTGTGGCCGGCATATTAAATCTGGTGATTCTGAGCAAACGGATATTAAAGGAAGATGTTATTACGCAGGACACCATTGATCAATTTTTAAAATACCTGGATCTCATGGAAACAGAAACACGACGGATCAGCCGAATTGTCAGCAACCTTCTTATGTTTGCACGCCATTCAAAACTTGAGCTGGTCAAATTTGATCTCAATGATCTCATTGAACAGATCCTGATTTTGAATGCCAACCTTTTAAAGCTGAACAACATCCATGTGTTGGAAGAGCTTGAATACAATCTGCCGCTGATCAAAGGATCGGAAGACCAGTTAAAACAGGTGCTCATGAACCTGCTTTCCAATGCAGTGGAAAGCATGACCAGCTCCCGGAAAAAGCATTTGACCATTCAAACGTTCAGCAAAAAAAACCAAGCCGCCATCGGGCTTAAAATTACAGACACTGGATCTGGCATCCCAAAAACGATTGTATCAAAAATATTTGAGCCGTTTTTCACCACCAAAACAAAAGGCAAAGGTGTGGGCCTAGGCCTTTCCGTGGTGTATGGGATTATCCAGGACCACGGGGGAGAGATTTATGTGGATTCTACGCCTGGAAAAGGAACCTGTTTTTCTATAACCCTATACAAAGAGATGCCCCCTGGAAAAACATGATTATAAATCCTTTGTTGCTTTTTTTACCCAAACAAGATAATTTTTATGCCCAAATGGTAGATTACGGGTTGTAAACCTTCTAAATGAGTATAGGTCTTGATTTATTAATGAGTCTTCAACAGATACTGAACCACATGGTAAAGCGATTTTTCCCGGCAGCTGCTATTCTTGTTTTTTGCTTGATATCTCTTTTTTCTGCTTCAGGCTGTTCCGTTCTCATCTCATCTGCCACATCAGACATGATGGAACATCTTTCCAACACGATTTTAAATAATGACGATTTATCCATGGTCAAAGAAGGGGCTCCGGCGTATCTGCTGATGATTGACAGTCTGATCAGCAAAGACCCGCAAAACAAACCCCTGCTGTCCAACGCTGCCATGCTCTACACAGCTTATGCAGACCTGTTTGTAAAAGACACACAAAGATCAAAAAAAATGGCTGAAAAGGCCTTGAATTATGCCAGTCAGGCCATCTGTCTTGAAAAAAAAGGGGCATGCAAACTGAAATCAGAATCATTTAAAGAGTTTGAAAAAATTATTTCAAAGATGCAAAAAAACAATGTTCCCGCTCTTTTTGCCCTGGGCAATGCCTGGTCAGGCTGGATAATGGCCAATAAGGATGATTTTAATGCCCTGGCCGACATGGCACATATCGAGCTGATCATGCAAAAAGTGATTGAGCTTGATGCAGCATATAAAGATGGCGCGGCATATCTGTATCTGGGAACCCTGGCAACCCTTCTGCCACCTGCTCTTGGCGGCAAACCCGAACTGGCAAAATACTATTTTGAAAAAGCGATTATTTCATCCAACGGCAAAAACCTGATGGTAAAGGTTATTTTTGCCAAATTATATGCACGGATGATATTTGACAGAACCCTTCATGACCAATTGTTAACACAGGTAATGGCCGCCGATCCCAGGGTGCCTGGATATATCCTTGTAAATACCTGGGCCAAAACACAGGCCATGGAATTGATAAACAGTGCAGATGACTACTTTTAAACAGTGTTGAATCGGAGATATCCATGATTGTCCAGATCATTAAAAAACTGGCATTGATATTATTTGTTCTGCTCGCAACAGAAAATGTCCATGCCGTCAGACTTAAAATTGCCACCTTGTCACCAGAAGGCTCCATGTGGATGGAAAAAATGCGGAATGGTGCAGACATGGTCGCCCAGGAAACAGAGAATCGTGTGACCTTTAAATTTTATCCGGGCGGGGTCATGGGCAATGATAAAACCGTTTTAAAAAAAATCAGCATCGGCCAGTTGCATGGTGGGGCTGTTGTGGCAGGAAGCCTTTCCCAGTTTTTTCCGGCAAATCAGATCTATACACAACCCTTAAAATTTAAAACCCTGCAAGAGGTTGACTATGTCAGACAACATATGGACCAGTATATCATTGACGGGCTTGATAATGCCGGATTTGTGGCTTTCGGGATCATCGGCGGGGGCTTTGCATATATCATGTCGCAAAACCCCATTGAAACGGTTCAGGATCTGAGAAATCAGAAAGTATGGATTCCGGATAACGATAAAATCAGCCAGGATTCCATTATGTCCTTTGGTGTCACACCCATTCCGCTATCCATTTCAGATGTGCGAACCAGCCTGCAGTCAGGCTTGATCAACACGGTGGCGACATCCCCTGTAGGGGCAGTTGTGCTGCAATGGCATACCCAGATTAAGTATGTCACGGACATCCCCCTGATTTATCTTCATGCCGTTCTTGCCGTTGATAAGCAAGCGTTTTTAAAAATTGCTGAAACGGATCGAAAAATTGTTACCCGGGTCATGACCACGGCATTAAAGGAAATTGACAGCCAGAACAGGGAGGATAACATCAGTGCCATAACAGCCTTAAAAAACAGGGGGATAGAATTTATCACCCCGTCTGCAGGTGCCCTGGCTGACTGGCAGAAAATAGCGGATATTGCATCTGAAAAAATGGTGGAGTCTGGTATTCTTCCCAGGGATTTAGCAGATCAACTGAATATGCATCTTGCAAATTTTCATTCAACCGTGCAAACCTCCCATGACAAGTAAAATCCATTCTTTTGTGCAAAAAATCACAATGCTTCTTCATAGAACAGAAGACCTTATTCTCATCGGGCTTCTGCTGTTGATGATCTTCATAGCGGTACTGCAGATATTTTTAAGAAATCTGTTTGATTCCGGAATTCTCTGGGGCGATCCATTGGTCAGAACCCTGGTCCTGTGGATCGGCCTTATCGGTGCAATGATTGCCAGTAGAAACAACCATCACATCAGTATTGACCTTATCTCCCGCTTTCTTCCGGATCAGATCAAAAAACTGACCACGTTTATGACATCTGTTTTCACATCCCTGGTTTGTGCGGTTATGGCATACTACAGCCTTGTGTTTGTAATAATGGAAAAAAACAGCGATTATCTGATTTTTGCCAATATCCCTGTCTGGGTCGGCGAAAGCATTCTCCCCGTATCCTTTGCCATTATCAGTTTCAGATACCTTTTATTTTCCGTCACAAACCTTTTCAGATTATTTAACCGCATCCCGCAATGATCATACTGCTCATCGCCATATTGATTCTTTTTGCCCTTCTTGGCGCACCGCTTTTCAGCATTATCATTGCCGCTGCCATGACAGGATTTTATTCCAGCGGTATTGATCTGTCCGTAATGGCCATAGAGTTGTATCGCATAGCTGATACACCCATTCTTCTTGCCCTGCCGCTGTTTACCTTTGCCGGATATATCCTGGCAGAGAGCAACACTTCAAAACGCCTTGTCCGCCTGACCCAGGCCCTTTTCGGATGGATGCCCGGAGGGCTTGCCATTGTCGCATTTATTGTCTGTGCTCTTTTTACCGCTTTTACAGGCGCCTCGGGTGTCACCATCGTTGCCATGGGAGCATTGCTGTATCCGGCATTGATGCAGGCCGGATATACAGATCGTTTCAGTCTGGGGCTGGTAACGACATCCGGAAGCCTGGGGCTTTTGCTTCCACCGTCCCTTCCCCTGATTCTATACGGGGTCATAGCCCAGCAGATGGGTGGAGGAGATGAAATATCCATTGAACGATTATTTATTGCCGGTATTCTGCCGGCCATTTTAATGATTCTTCTTTTATCCTTATGGAGTATCTGGACCAACCGGAAAAACAGGATCCCGTTCATTCGTTTTTCTTTACAAAAAACCCTGTCCGCTGTCCGGGAGGCCATATGGGAAATTCCTCTGCCCATCTTTGTGTTTACCGGCATTTACACGGGCTTTTTTGCTGTTTCCGAAGCGGCTGCAGTAACGGCCATGTATGTTTTAATCGTGGAGATATTTATTTACAAAGAGATCCGGTTTTCCCAACTGGCTGACATTATCAAGGAATCAATGGTGATGGTGGGGGGCATTCTGCTGATACTGGGGGTTTCCCTTGGCTTTACCAATTTTTTAATTGATGCTGAAGTGCCCACAAAATTGTTTGATCTCTGCCAGACCTTTGTGAGCAGCAAATTTGTCTTTTTAATCCTTTTAAACATCTTTCTGTTGATTCTTGGCGCCATGCTGGATATTTTTTCAGCCATTATCATCATGGTTCCCCTGATGTTGCCCGTTGCACTTGAATATGGCGTTGATCCCGTTCATCTGGGCATTATTTTCCTTGCCAATATGCAGATCGGATATCTTACCCCGCCTGTGGGAATGAATCTGTTTATAGCAGGATATCGGTTTAATAAGCCCATTGTTACGATTTACAAGGCCACCATCCCGTTTATGCTGGTATTGCTTTTAGCCGTCCTGATCATTACTTACTGGCCCTGGCTCAGCCTTGTACTGATTTCTTAACGGGCAAGATAGCGATCATATATGTCAATGACATGATTACTGATGTCTGAAAAATGAGCATGGGGAATTTCAAGGCTCTTTTCCTGGAGGTCAAGCCTGTGCATGGCCTTTCGCATGACAAGATATGCGTTTTGGAGTCGTTCGCTTTCACAGCCTGTAATAATCCCCTCAGCATCAAGACTTTCCAGAAGCCTCATATTATCTGTCCAGATAGTGATATCCGGAAAGGTATGGGCATTTTTTAAAACTAAATATTGAACCAGAAACTCAATATCCACGATACCGCCCCTTGACTGTTTTAAATCAAAAAAATCTTTTTTGCACGTTAATCGCTCTTCCCGCATCCGCTCCCGCATATCGGCCACCTCCCGTTTCAAGGTTGCTGCATCTCTTTTCTGTGTGAGTATGGTCTTGCGGATCTGATCAAACCGTGAACAAAGGGATTTATCTCCGGCAACAGGCCTGGCCCGGATCAATGCCTGATGTTCCCATGTCCAGGCATTGACTTCCATATACTCTTCAAAGGCATCTATATGGGAAACGATCATCCCGGAATCACCACCCGGTCTCAGCCGCATATCTGCACCATACAATTTGCCGGCAGGCGTATGAATGGTTAAGGCATTGATTATTCTCTGGCCTATATTTGAATAAAACCTGCTCGTATCAATGCTCTTTTTTTCCCCTTCTGTAACCCCTGGTTCCCCCTTATGTAAAAAAACAATATCAATATCTGATTTATACCCCATTTCAAGCCCCCCTACCTTGCCGTATACGATAATGGCAAACCCGCATTGTTCAATGGTTTCACCAGATAAACCCCGGGGAACTCCATATTTTCGGGTCACGATATTCCAGGAGATCTGAAGCACCTGGGAAAGAACGGTCTGGGCAATATAGGTCAGGTGATCACTGACTTTCATCAACGGATAATTTCCACTCACATCTGCCGCAGAAACCCGCAGATAATTGACTTGCCGGAAAATACACAACTCTTCAAGCAGAAATTCCAGATCTCCCGGGGGAATAGTGGCCATTCGAATTTCCATCTCTTTTTCCAGGGCCTGTTTGCCAGGAGGCGAGTACAGGGTATCCGGATGCATGAGTTCATCCAGCAGGGCTGGATGATGTGAAAGGAATGTAATGATCCAGGGACTTTTCTTTGCAAGGGTGATCAATGTTTCAAGGGCTCTTTCGTTTTCCAGGAGTAACGACAGATAGCAGGTTCTTCTCTCAATGGTGATGATCAGATCAATTAACTTGACAAAGATGGCATCCGGGTCTGTCTGCTGGCTGATCTTCCTTATCAGGAAAGGAATCAGCCGTGCCAGTTTTTTTCGCCCATTGGGTGTCAGCTGCTTTGTATTGGGATGTTCTTCAAGGGATCTTAAAATGCCCAATACCCTTTCCGGCTCTTTAAACCCACTGATGGCCATGGCATCGGCAACATACTGGGGATCGTTGATATTGATCCACAACTCTTTAAGATCCTGAATCTCTTTTTCTGGTTTTTCCTGTTTTTCCGACACCAGCAACTGGTTGAAATGATAATGAACTTTTTGCATGTGATCATTTAAGCGTTTGATAAAATCCTCCCACGCCACATATCCCATGGACAGTGCCAGGATTTTTCTTCGGTCTTCTTTTTCAGGAAGATCATGGGTTTGCCGGTCTGCATATGCCTGAAGCCTGTTCTCAACCATCCGCAGAAATACATAAGCGTCTTTCAGATCTTTTTGGGTTACATCATTGATGCAATTATGGGTTTGCAACAGATCCAGGACCTTTAAGATCTTTGGTTCCTGGAATTTCGGTGCCACACCGCCCCGGATCAGCTGAAACAATTGCCCGAAAAATTCGATTTCCCTTATGCCGCCGGCACCCAGCTTGATATTGTGTTTTAATCGTTTGTTTTTGACCTGCAGGGTAATTCTGTGTTTCATATCCCGGAAAGAGTCAAAAGATCCATAATCAAAATACCGCCGGAAAATAAAAGAATTCAAAATCTTTAAAAGCTTAAACCCGGCCCCAATGTCCCCGGCAACCGGCCGTGCTTTTATCATGGCATACCTTTCCCATTCCCGTCCCTGGGCCTGATAATACGCTTCAAAAACTGAACTGCTCATCACCAAAGGGCCGCCATCGCCATAGGGCCTTAACCGGGTATCGATCCTGTAAAAATTAACGGCCTGGGGGCCTGGTGAAAAAAACTGTAATATCTTACGGCAGACTTTTGTAAAAAAAGCGTCATTGGAAATAACATTTTCCCCGTTTGTTATCCCTGCCGCAGGGTATGCAAAGATAAGATCAAGGTCAGAAGAAAAATTCAACTCCCCGGCACCCAGCTTACCCATGGCCAGCACAATCATTCCCTGGAAATTTCCCTCGCTGTCCACGGGAACCCCATAACCTTTACAAAGATCGTTATAGATAACCCGCGTGGCGATCTCCAGGATGGCATCGGCAAGATTGGACAGATCGCAGAGGGTTTCCTCAAGCAGGGCTCTGCCTGTCAGGTCACGCCATGCAATCCGGATGGTTTCATACACCTTGACCTGCAAAAGAAGTTCTCTGACCCTTTCCAAATCCATGTCCCGGGTGATTTTCTTGTCAAGTCTTGCCTTATATGTATCCTTTGAATAGGATTTGACCAGATCTGTTGACTCGACAAGCGTTTTAAGGGTCTCTGGATTTTGAATAAGGATTGTGGTTATAAACTCACTGAAAAGAAAGACTTTTATCAGATCCTGTTTTAACTCCAGGGACAGGTCAAGCAACAGACCCGATTTTGCAAGACTTTCCGAAAAGGACACATCTCTATCTGTTATCATCTTTAAAAGCGGTTCATCAAGATCAGGGAACACCCTGTTAATCTGGATATGGTCCATTTATGCCCTGCTGTTAGCGGTTAAATCAATGGTGCCTGACTGAAAACGGCCGGGGTTTTCAGCCAAACACAGATAGTACCATAGTATTGCCGACAGATTTTATCAAGAACACAAATAAAAATACAGGATGATGGCAGAGTGAATAAAAAATAGTGAAAAGTGTAAAATTAACTGAGCTTCCCTGACACAGTATGAAAACTTTTTTTACATCCGCATATAATTCATGATATGTGTTATTTTTTCGCAAGGCTGTTCATCGCAATAGGCACAATTATGAAGGCATTTTGCAGAAGCACATTTTCTGACTTCACAAGATTGACAATACCTTATCAATTTTCCACCCACGAAAAGACATCCATCACAGTTGATTTTGTTTGGTTTAAGGTTCAACCCAAATTTTTCCGAAAAAAGCACAGCCGTCTTTTCTCTGGCAATATCATCATTGTTCTGGGTGGCCAGGAATGCTGGGCAGCTTGAACAGTTAAGACCGCAATAACCAATCATCTCCTTCATGATGTAATTTTTCCTTTTCATGCGGATCGTTAATCTCCTTTGCCAGGCTGCGCCAAGTGCCGATGTAACGGGCGAGGGAACTTAAACCGCGTAACAGGTTTTTTTCTTGTCCTGAATTATGACTTATTTTGATCTCTTAGTGAATTTGATTGACTTCGTCAATAGGTATAAATACCTATTTTTAAAGAAAATATATAACAATAACAGCATGTAAAGATTTATTGTAATTTTAAGGTGAGCCATTATTAGTCCGGGATTGAAATCTGTGGAATTACCCAGTTGCAAAAGTTTTGACAACTTGCATTGTTTAAAACAGTTTCCTGGTAAATTTCTGGTACTGTATATTTTTAATATCTGTTGCAATTCCAGTTTCTGAAAACCCTGCCTAATTAATCTTGAGCCCCATCAATCCGGAAACTGAGGTGCCTTTTTTCCATGAATGCTGTAATGCCGTGGATGCATTCACCTGATACAATTAGTTTTACGGCTGCCTCGGCCTCTTTGGCCAGGGCCTCTTTAAGGAAAAGGTCACGGCTTTGCCGCAGGACAGCCAGCGCATGGTTTATTGCCTTTGGCCCATTCCGGCTGATCTGCTCTGCCAGCTTCATTGCATCATCAAGGCAACGGCCTTTATCGCTATGTCAGGCCGTCATGGTCAGGCGCTTCAATCGGAACGGCATCTGATTCATGGGCATAAAATTTGATATCCGGCAACTCTCGACTTAATTCGGCACAGATAGCAATATGATCAATCATATAAACAGAGCACCCGTTATCGCCCACATGATAAATATTTTTAATGATTTGTTCCTTTTGTAAGCGAATAATAAATTTATGATTTGCGGTCAAGCAAGAAAAGCATTTTTTATCCAAATTTTGCCGAAGTATATTTTCGGTATTTCTGATATTTTATATTTTGGAATACTCTGCACAGGGATAATTATCATTGAGTGCCAGTTTTTGATTTTTTGAAGTCGATATATCCATAACACCGACTAATACCAGAAGAATTAAACGCCTTTTGTATAAAAACTCAAAGCGACTGTAGATAGACACATGTGTCGCTATATACCTAACTCAAAAGCCTGTTAAAAGAAGAAATTTCAGGCTGTAGTTTTTTAATTATATTCCTCCGGCTGAATTTTCCCCCTTCCTTGTTCTAAACCAAAATCTTTATTTTTGAGATGCTTCTAATTTCTGCGGTTTCATTCGTAGTGGTAGATTATATCGTTTAGAAGGTTCATTTTACCCCCGAAAAAGTGCTGGTTAAGGGTATTTTTGGGTTGTTTTTTAAGGTAATTCTTTTTGTTTTCAGAATGTTAACCCGGGGATGTTAACCAGGTCCGATCCCGTTAAACGGTAAGTTTCCGGGGGAGGATCAATCATAGATTCATCCGTGTAGCAACGGCCTTCTTTATATGCTCGGCAAGGGAATCTACCACATAATTGTCTGTGTCAGGATTTCGGTTGAGCAGAAAGGCGGCACTGGGCAGGGTGGGAAAACCCTCAATATGATCAAACCAGCCTTTGATGTCTGCTTCCAAAATCCAGTCAGCACAATCTTTCCGTCTCAGCGCATTATAGATAGCTCCCATGGCATCCTGGGCCGAGCGTACTTTTCTGAATCCATAGGAATGATGATCAGCGGTGGATTCAGATACCGGATCAAGTCCCAGTAAATCAAGGGCCTGTTCCACCCGGTCATGCATGGCCGGTATGCCTAATGGTCGTTTCTTCCTATTCTTTTTCGGGATGTAAATGCGTTTCAGCGGCTTCATTGTTGTCCGGGCTTCACACAAAACCGTTACCAGTAATGCATGGCGGAGTAGAAAATTGCTGGTAATACAGCAGGTTGGGGTGAACCCAACATTATTAAAAGCGACTTCTTGTCGCGACCGTAG
>Ga0180007_10004141_pt1 | contig 15568 bp, 16 predicted proteins | sample MM_PC_MetaG_FD_121122 | JGI IMG/M metagenome (GOLD analysis project Ga0180007, IMG submission 121122) | Groundwater microbial communities from the Aspo Hard Rock Laboratory (HRL) deep subsurface site, Sweden - MM_PC_MetaG | ecosystem: Environmental > Aquatic > Deep subsurface > Groundwater... | reverse complement strand
CGCCAAGAGAAGCGCAATTATTAAGAGGACAAACGGAATATCCAGAACATGGCCATGCAAATCGGCTACTACCCAGGAATAAATCGGAAATTCATGAATTGTATTCAAAATATATCTTGTAGCGTTGGGATACCAGTAGGAATTGGGAAATGTCGCCCAGGAAAACAGTAATTCCCAAGGCTCTTTTGGATTATCGATTGTGTATGGTATGAAAAACGCATAGATAATGTGTAAATTTCCGGCAAGTGTCGTCAAAATCGCGGTCAATAAACCGGCTATAATCAGCTTGAATTTATAAAAGGTTTTCGGCAGTTTTTTTTGCGCAAAGGTAAAGAGATTCGCGCCAAGTGAAAAGGTTTGGGTAAAACACAAGGCAAATATTGTTGACAACATAATGTTGAAAGAGAGAGCCGGATCCAATCCTGATAGCTTTGTCAAAAAAGCAGTAACAAAATGACCGTAGTAATAGTAATTAATAAAATCAGGGGTAAACCACATATCTTTTGGAGGGAGAAAATCCGCCCGAAGTATTGAGTTTATAAAACCAAAGTCCATGTATTTTTCCAGTCCATGAATATCGGGGTTAAAGCTATGAATATATGCCCAGGCAAACAAAGCGGCAAGAAATAATATTTCCTCAAAAATAAATATCTTAAAGTGATTTTTCAATAAATATATGACCCGCCACTTCAACGGGAGGAAATAATAAAACACGCAGATAACGAGCAAAAAAATGGAGACAGATGTTACTTGGTTAAAGGGTAGAACATGAATTATACCAGAGATGAAAACCGCGTAAGAGGCAATAGCTATACCTAGTGTTTTGGAAAAAATATAGCCTTTATCAAAAAAGCGCGAGAAAATGAGCAGGGTGACAGGCAGAAAGCCGGCGCCGATAATAAATATAACGAACCACCACTGTAAAACCGCAATAATATCCGATGTGATCATAATAAAATTTCAAAACTCCCCACTTCGCTAAAGCTTCCACCTGCGCTAAAGCTTCGGCGGACAAGTCGCGGGGCAAGTAAAATTCAAATTCATGCTATTGATTGATTGAGTGTCTCCGGTAATTTGGAAATGGCATGGATATTGGGAAGACGCGGCGCTTTTCCTGAATGATTTGTCAGCCAAAAAAATTTTATTTTGGGATTATTTCTTGCAATATAATTGAGAAGTGATAAGTCGTCATCGATGAAACAATCAAGCTTTAACTTTTTTATAATGCGATTTTTAAAAAAATGAGGTTGTTCGTTGGCAAAATTAAAGTACATATCGTCAAAAATTTCAGTAAAATGATACTTCTCTATTATTTTCTTTGTTTTATTCTCAAGAAATTTAAACCTACCGGAGATGAGATAGAGGTTATTTTTATCCTTAGGGAAGACACGTAAAAAATCTATATTTTCTTTTATCTGCGGGCGAAAAACGGATAAGTGAGTTATTTTTCTAACAACCTGGCCTATGGGTCCCGGAATTCTATAGAGAAGTACTCCGTTGTCTCTCTTTTTATATAATCTATCAATAAAAGATTTTGGGATAAAAGGCGGTGTGTCTATAAATACTTTATCTAAATCAAAGCCAATGTTCATGGTAATTAATTCAAAAGTTAAAATTCAAAAGTCAAAAGCACAAGTAAAAAATCAAAAGTCTAAAACTTTGATACCCAATTAAGGACTTTAAAGTTCCAGCCGACGCGGTGTGTGTTGCCAATCCGATTTTTGACTTCCCTTCTATTTTTTTTATACCATAAATAATTTTCCAAAAGAAGTTCCTGATTAGATTTTTTTGGGTGCCAGTCAAGTAATTGTTCCGCTTTTTCGATTGAAACATAGGAATCAACCGGCATTGTCTTGTAATGCCAGGCAGCGATAGGAGACAGGTGTAATTTTTCAAGTACTCCCAGTATTAATTGAGAAGGAAATGTTGGAAGCGAAGTGATCCTTGATTTGGATTTATCGTAGGAAATAACAGCCCCCAGATCTTCACGCCAAGTACCGAAATCCTTGGCGCCGACATTAAAAATTTCCCCGTCTACTTTCGCAAAAAGCGCTTTTTCGATTGCATCAACGAGATCTGTAACTGCCAGGAGTTGATATTTATTGTTGCCTTTTCCTAAAATATATACCCTTCTCCCTTTGAATATCGCCTCAAACCATAATTCAAATACTCCGAGGCGCTCAGTCCCTAAAAATGTTTTGGGGCGAAATATATTCATAGATAATCCTTTTTTTGCATATTCAAGGCAGAGTTTCTCGCCTGCCACTTTTGACTCGCCATAAAACCCAATCGGGTACAGAGGACTGGTCTCCATTTCCGGGAGGTGCTTTGGGACACCATAGACGGCTGTTGAGGAAATAAAAATTACTCTTTTTACTTTGTGATGGAGGCAGGCCTCTAAGACGTTTCGTGTTCCGTCGATATTGACGCTATAAATACTTTTTTTCGCGACTTGAATCGGTAACGCAGCTGCTGCGTGGACGACGTATTCGTGTCCTTTTACTGCTTTGTCAATAGCCGTAGGGTTGCGGATATCACCTTTTATGACCTTTACCTTTCCTATCAGGTCCTGCGCATCCAGATCGGCAAGGTCAAAAAGAGTTACTATATATTTGTCTCTAAGTAATCTTCTGGCTAAATGCACTCCGAGAAACCCTGTTCCACCGGTGATTAGTATTTTATTCATTTGTTAGTTCTAGGAGTTAATTTTACTATTTATAGCGCTGTAAAGGCAAGTGTGGTTATATTGCGTGTATTCCATTTCAAAGGAAATCTGAAAAGAGCAGATTTATAGTTTATTTTCTAGTTTGTACAAAATAATTGCGAACGGTTCTTTGAGGAAATAGTGGGAAAGGTATTTCCAAGGTAACCAACAGGGGCTTGCTGAAGCCGGAGAAATCGTATAATTGAGATTTAACTTTTCTGCAACGAGCGCAGTCCTGGCAGCATGAAAGGGTTCGGTAACAATTTTTACAGACTTTAAATCGTTTTTTTTAAGTATATCCTGAGAAAAAGTAAGATTTTCATAAGTAGAGGTTGCCCGTTTTTCAAGCAGAACATCTTCCGGCCTAACTCCGTTTTCGACTGCAATTTTTTTCATTGTTTCAGCTTCGTTGATGTTGTCTTCGGTATCATTTCCTCCGGTCATTATAATTTTAGAGGCATATTTTGATTTATAAAGATTTATAGCATGTTCTACTCTTGCCTTTAGGCAGGGATTATATTTTCCTTCAATATACGATTTTGCCCCAAGCACTAATATTGCGTTTGATTTCTTCTTTGAATCTTTTTCAGCTTGTGTGCCAATATATACAGCAAGTAAGATATAGATAATAATTGATAGTAAAAATAAAAATGAAGCAAATAAGATAAAATGGTGTCTAAAATTTCTCAAGGTGGAATGAATATATCAAACTACTTAAATGCAACCGCTCGTTGTCCAGAAATTAGGCCAATAAAGACCCCTATTACATTTCCAATGTATTTTAAATTGAGTAATTTCCCAGCCGGGTTGCTTCCTTTCGGCAATAACATAATATTCAATAGCTTCTTTAGTATCATCTCCTGTTATTTCATTATGTAAAGTAAGTTCTGCCCTATCATGATCTATAGCTCTGACATTAAGAGATCCCTTGAAATATTCTTCGCCTGCCAACATGCTTTGTGCAATCTCTTTAGGATATATAAAATAATGAATTTTGTTAGTAGTTTTATTTTGAGCATAAAATGGAAGAGTTAGATCTTTATAATTTCTGGAAGTTTGATATTCAAAAAATTTATAAAAAGCTATAGACAAAAATATAGCAAAAATTAAGATTAGATATCGTTTTTTTCTTAAATTAACTATTTTCATCATAATATTTTAAAGAGGTAAGTTGTAGGTAGATGCCGGGAATCCAGCTGCCTGATACGCGGTTAGTGAAGTTCCACTATTAAAATTCACATTTTTGGAGTATAGCCCACCGTTTAATGTAGAGTTAGAAAGACCGCCGTTAATCAATGTCGTTGGAGCATAGATAACGCCTGTATAAGTGGCTCCATTTGCCTTGGCTGTATACCCTTTTGCGGAGTAGAACAATATTCCATTTGAAGTATCCCATGCTTGTAGATTGGCACCGGTACTGTAGTCATAAATATACCCTTCACTGATAACTGTTAATTTTCCTTTTGTGTTTGTAGTGTAAATAGTTACGTTACCAGTTGCATAAATACATTTATTAAACGTAGTACCCGTATTCCATAAAGTTATTGAACCCGTATAATTCGTGCATTTAGATTTATAGAAACTTAACGGGTATGATGGCAAAGGAACTGCTTGCGTAACTTGAGTTTTTTGATTATAAGTAAATGTTGTATTCCCTGATTGTGTAAATGATCCGATATATGTCAGCCTATCAAGATGTACTGTTGTATTATATGTAAAGCTCATGCTTCCATTACTATGCGCGATTCCTGTCATATTAAGTCCTGTTGCTTTATAGCTTTTTAATGTTGTACCTGCGATCGACACAAATTGTTCTACGTCAATAATACCTGAATATTTTGATACTTCTACATTTAGTACTCGGTCTGTACTTCTATACCAGAAGGAAAATTGTCCATTTGCGCTTCTAGCAATTTGAGCACCATTTGCATCTCCGCACTGTTGCCATGTGGCTTTATTGTCATATGAACACTCAATTTTCAGTACTCCAGACGCAGAATCACCATTACTTCCTGTATCTGTAGAATCAAGCTTAAATGTTGCTGCTGATCTGCAAGTGCCATTCATATCGCGAGAACATGTCATAGTACCTGTGGTTACAGGAGGAACGGTATCATGGAACATTTCAAGTTTTGATGGATTTGCAGAGTTATATATTATTTGATAGTTATCCTTTTGTCCGATTGAGGTATTTCCAGTATATGCTGATGCATTGGATGTGGCTAAGTCTTCAGTTGCTAAAGAGAATGCACCCGTACCAGTTCCAACTACATCAACTTTATATACGCCATTTACGGCGGTAGGAATATGAAGTACATATTCTAAATCATTTGGATCTTCACCATCAATGACTTTTCCATGAGTTCCGCCAGCAATATTATTGACAAATTGACCAGTCGCAGGATCAACGCCAAGTCTTTTTCCAGTTGGATCAACAACTCCTAAATTGATTGGAGAGAAGCCTGCTATTAATAATCCAGATGGATTTGTATGACCAGGAATGGTGCCTGTACCTGGATTATTAGCAAGGAATTTAAAAGTAGGTATAAATTGGGCTAGATTATCGCCAGGGCATATAGTGTCATTCGGGCTGTCATTGACATTATTTGTTGGGAAATCATACTCTCTGTGAGCTGCTATATTGTTCACATAACACTCATTTGTGGTCTGCGATCGGATGCAACTATCAATACCTGCGACACTCGGAGGAAGTTGAGTTTGCCCATTTTTATCTATACTATATTTGGCAGTCAACCAATCAATCAAACTTCTTGCACTCTTAATTGCAGCATCTGTAGGCTGTGCTACTCCGGCATCAAAAAGATTAACTACTGCCTGACTTTCTCCTCTTGCAGTATCAATCCCATATCTTCCAACAAACGCAATGCCAATGAGTCCAGTATTCGCGTGCCATGTCGATGCGCCTCTATTATCTGAATTTTCCGCTAAACCACCTTTGTATCGTCCCTCATAAATTTTCCCATCAGGTGTAATAAGGTAATTGTATGCAATATCATCCACGCCAAAGTCAGAAGTGTATTTATGGTCAAGCCAATCAAGGAAGATCGTGCCTTGATAGGTATTTCGAATAGCTGCATAATTTGTATCATAGCCACCTGACAATATATTCATAGGATTAAATATTTTTTTAAGCGTGTTTCCAGGTTTTAATTTAACTGCCAATTTCAATTCTTTCTTAAAGGTTCCCAAATTGCCAGGGTCATTTGTACCAGAGGTATGATGTATTGCAATCCTTTTAGGTGTTTGAGCATCAATTACCCCACTATTATCTCCATGCCAACCACTTCTGGGTAAAATATTTGGTTTTGTCGGGCCACCACCACCTCCGGTTGCCTCCACAAGCCAATACGCAGAAGAACCGCAGTCTGGCGTTCTCAGATTTGTCATGGTTATTTTTACGCTATTTGTGCCTGTTATGAATAAGCTGGTCACATTTTGTGGAGAGGTTTGTACTATTGTGCCGGTGGAACCATAGTCTTGAGAAAAACTTGAGTTCGATCCATCAGGGTGTGTTACCTCTATATCAACTTTATCATCAGTATAAATATTTCCTGTCCCATCGGTAATACCAGATAATGTTACAGTACCTCCATTATATGAAAATGAATATGTAGCAGGGCCATAGAAAACTGAAAGTGAACAACTCACACTGCTATGAGAAGGAGAAATTTGTAGTGGTGACCCCGCAGCCTGAGCATGGCTTTTTGGGTTGAGCGCAACCAGTATTATAATTACAAAAATTACTAGCGGGTAAATTATTTTTTTCACTATCCGAGTTTAATTATAATAGGATACGGGTATTATTTGTCAATAGCCAAAAATTATGGGCTATAAGGCGTTGGTGATGCAAGGAGCAACTATAAAAAGGATTACTTGTGTTTTAAAATTAGTATTGAGATAAAGATCGCCAAAGCTATGAGAACAATTGCTCCACCGGCTGGAATATTTAAATAAAATGAGGAGATAATCCCGGCAATGACTGAAAAAAGCGAAAAACCTTCTGCATAGAAAATTGTAGCGAGAAAGCTCTTTTTAAATTGTAAAGCCGAAACAACGGGAATAACGACGAGGGCTGAAATCAGAAGCACACCGACAATTGGTATAGAAAGAGCAACGGTAAATGCCGATAAAACAATGAGAAGAATATTTATAAATTTTGTCGGGACGCCGCTTAATTTTGCCGCTTCTTCATCAATAGTTACGTACACAAGTTCTTTATAAAAGGCAATAATTGCAGCTATAACCAATATACCAAGAACGGCAATAATATAAACATCAATTTGTTTTACCGTAGTGATACTGCCAAAAAGATAGCTAAATAAATCAACTCCAAATCCACCAGCAAAACCGATGATGACAATCGCGAGCGCCAGGCTTCCCGAGAGAAAAATAGAAAGCGCCGATTCGCCAAATATTCTTTTACTTATTCTTAATCGTTCAATGGCTATCGAAGAAACAACCGCCGCTATGACTGCGGTAATCAGCGGGTTAACTTTCAGGAGAAGACCAAGCGCAACGCCGGCAAGGGATACATGAGAAAGAGTATCGGCAATAAGCGAATAGCGCCGCAAGACAAGAAATATACCAATAAGCGGAGCAATAACGGCAATGATAATTCCCGCTTCAAAGCCCCTAACCATAAAGCCGTATTGAAAGAGATCAAACATAAAGTTATAAATTCAAAAATCAAAAGTCAAAACTCAAAAGCACAAGTAAAAAGTCAAAAGTTATGCCACTTTTTAATTTTGAATTGTATTTTTGACTTTTGCATTTTAACTTTTGAATTATTATTAGTGGTGGAGTCCTCCTTTCCCGATAAGTTCATGGAAATAAGCTCCTTTTAAGAATTCTTCCGGATTTCCATAATAAACGATCGTTCTATTTATATACACAAGCTCCGTTGCCTCATGGGCAACAACATCCAATTCGTGAGATGATAAAACCAGTGTCAGATTCAACTCTCTATTTAGTTTTCTTAGAAACTCATAAAAGTTCTTTTGTGTTTTGACGTCCACGCCAACTGTCGGTTCGTCAAGAAAAATAACTTGCGGCTGCGCAGCAAGCGCGCGGGCGATAAAAACACGCTGTTGCTGGCCGCCTGACAAATCGCCGATTTGCCTGTTTTTAAACCCAAGCATATCTACCTGTCGCAGGGCAAGCAGTGTTTGTTCTTTGTCTTCTTTTGTGGGAAAATGAAATAATCCTCTTTTTCCATATCTCCCCATTGCTACTATTTCTTCAACTGTTGCCGGGAAATTCAACTCAATATGCGCCCTCTGAGGAACGTAACCGATTTTTGACCAATCTTTGAATTCTTTTACATCTATACCGAAAAGTTTAATAGTACCCTTATTTGGTTTTAAAATTCCGAGCATCAATTTAAGAAGCGTAGATTTTCCTCCGCCGTTGGGACCGATAATACCTACGTAATCACCTTTATGAATTTGGAGAGAAACATCTTTTATAACTTCTTCTTCCGTATAGGAAAAGCAAACTCTGTCGAGTTCAATGATTGTATGGGTATGATCTATTTGCTGCATTGAAGCGCTATTTGCAGGTTTTTCAAATTATTCTCCATGACGGTGAAATAATTTTTTCCTTGCTTTATATCATCATCTGATAATCCTCCGAGCGGGTCAAGAACTAAAGTTTTCGCGCCTATTTCATTGGCAATAGTTTCAGAGAGTTTGGGGCTCACCAGGGTTTCAAAGAAAATATATTTTACATCATGCTCCTTTGCAAATTTTACAATATCTACAAGTTGTTGCGCCGATGGCTCCTGATCGGGGGAAAGCCCGGTGATCGATATTTGGCTCAAGCCATACGCATCAGCTAGATAAGCGAATGCGGCATGTGAGGTAATAAAGTCTTTTTTTTGGCAGTTTGAAAGTCCTTGCTTGAAATCAGTATTTAACTTATCGAGCTTTGCGTTTAGTTTTTTTGCGTTGTTCTGAAAATATGCAGTATTTTTTGGATCGATTTTCTCAAATCCATCTTCAATATTTGCAACTTCCTGCTTGGCAAGGGTTGGATCAAGCCAGATATGCGGATCTTTTATTTTCTTCCCTTCTTCTGTTATATCTTTTGTCAGCAGCCCGGCGCCCGCTGTTATTACTTTGACTCCTGTTCCTTTGAGATTATCTTTCATCTTATCTCCCCATGCTTCAACCCCGCCATTAAGAACAAGCATGTTGCTGTTTTCAATTCGGGCTATGTCCCGAGTCGATGGTTCGTAGCCATGCGGCTCGACGCCCGCGGGAGTAATGCTTCTCACGTCTGCTTTGTTTCCTCCAATTTGCGAGGCAAAGAAATATGTTGGATAAAAAGAGCCAAAAACCTGCAGTTTCTTATTTGCTACAGATGTATTGTTTTTTGTTGAGTTTTTATATGCAAAACCTATTACTACCGCAATAAGTAAAAGCCCAATGATAAATACAGTATATTTATTTTTCATATTTTTATTAATTCTGCTTGTCCTTGCAGCTCTCACAGAGACCGTAAAACTCTAAAGCGTGGCTGGTAACGAGAAAGCCCTTTTTCTTTTGAATATCTTTTTCGAGTGCCGCAATGGCGCAATAGGAAAAGTCTTCTACCTTCCCGCAATTTTTGCAAATGAGATGGTGATGATCTTCACGACTCGCCAATTCGTAACGGAATTTTCCTTCGTTAAACGATATTTGCTTGGTGATGCCTTTTTCTGTAAATATATTCATGATCCGAAATACCGTCGCGGCATCGGAAGAAACATTTTGTTTGTCAAGATAATTTTTTATCATCTGAACGTCAACCGGAGTCTTGGTATTTTCAAGAAATTTCATTACCGCAATCCGGGCAGGTGTCGCCCGAAGTGCTACATCATTTAGTTCTAATTTACAGTCGTGTTTTATCTTAACTTGTGCCATAATGCGATTATATAGCATATGCAATAGATTTGCAAGTAGTAAAATATCTATGATATATGTTCATGAATCTTAAAGAAACTAAAGAGCCCCATTTGTTGGGACTCTTTAGTAATGTATTGTGTAAAATGCCGCCAAAGGCATTTGGCCTACCCGCCTGTTCTCAAACATAAGTGGCAAATGTTAAGTCGGGCGGGCCAAATGATTTTGAATTTATGCTGCAAGTCTTGCGGCATCCTCTTTGCTTACAATTTTGAATAGCTTGGTGCCATTCATTTCAGCTTTGGCGGCTTTCTTACCATTTTTCATGGTAACCAAAGTTACTTTATCATCAGACACGTCAACGGCCTGCCTCGTTTTGACGTTATAAAACTTCATTGATCATCACCTCCTCTCGGTATATTTCTGTATTAATAATCTGCCTGTTTCATCGTTTCACAACAAACTCATGTCCTCTTCTAAAATATTCATCACAGACTTGAAGGGGTAATATTTTTTTACAAGTAATTTTATAATGTTGAATTTCAAGCTTCTCCTTCCAGTGATTTAGGACAAAAGGTATTTTGGTATCGCTCATAATTGCAAGAGACTTGCATTTAGTATATGCAACTTGCTTGCGTTTGTCAAGAATGAAAATAATTAAACCGCGCATTGCGGGCAGCCGTTTGCACCCATATCCACGCCGCATTTAGGACAGTGCTGATGATCTTTGTCGGACTTGCTGTCATTAAAGGATACCAAGCCATCGCGAGAAGATACTTTAAGAAAATCAGCTTTAACCGAGCCACTTGATAAGCTTCCTGCTCTATTTTGTCCATGAGGACAACAAGCTATTTGGAGAGCCTGTGCCCTTCGCATAATCTGAGCGGACATTTGCATAAATGCTGCCTTATTTTCAGAAATTATATTTCTTACTCTTTCAAAGTCTCCCGGTCCCTTTTCAGCAAAGACTGTTATTTCTTTTGCAGAATTATTTCGCAACGGCCTTGTAGTAATATTAGCAACTATATTATCCAAAGATACTTCGTTATTTCCCGGCGAAAGAAAATCAAAGAAGGGGTCACTAGCATCTGTTTCCTTTTCCTTGAAAACAGTTACCGCCTGAGGATTTCCAGCCGGATTTCGAGCCAATAATTCACCTCCCATGTTAATTCGAGGCGCAATAAAATTAAGAAATGGGTCACGAACTGTTCCCTTGAGAACAGGTGCCATCTGAGGATTTCGAGCCAATAATTCACCTCCCATAATAAACTTCCGGCGACCTTGGGGTCTTAATCTTTTAAATCATTCCCTTCTCTACTTTTCGTGCCAGATTGTCTACGGCGTTTCCTTTTTCAAGAAGCGTTGCAAATCCCATTTCCTGAAGAGACTTCAACGCATCCGGTTTATCTGTTTTTATGGGTACTAATTTTCGTTTTGCCAGGGCCTGCTTATCAAGCATATCGGGAGTTAAAACTACAACAAATCTGACTTTTTCAGGTTCCTTTACGCTAAAAAGAGGGGTAAAAGTAATTGGTGACCACACCAAATCATTTTGGGGATTATTTACTACATCTTGCGCTGAAATAATGGGAAGCATACTTCTGTTGTTTCTTTCCCAAGTATCTCCAATATGATCTCTTTCTGAAGGTTTAGTTGATTCAATTATCTTAGTTGCCTTAGATCCAATATTGAATTCAGCCATTGCATTTAGTAAATGACGCGGGTCAACAATTTCAATTTGTTGAGTTGGATCGTGCTCTCCCACGGTTGAAAGCTGGTTTGCTCCCGAAAGATATGTCACCACGTCTTGTTTATTAACCCTGTTGCTAAGAGGATCCAGGTTATCCGGAATTATTAAGGATTTATCTGAAATTCTTCCAAGAAACGCAAAGCGAAGTTGCCCGCTGTCGAAACTTGTATCTGGAGTTGTAGTTGCAAAAGCTTGCTGATTATTAGGAAATGCAAGTTTTACCATACTGCAGGGTCCCAATGCCATTGTAAACTCCATTCCTTCTTTCGAATCTAATCTATAAGCCGCTATTCCATTTTGCTCTATATTCTCAACAAGTTGTTGTTCTTTGTCGTGTAAATAAGAAACTGTTTCAATTGGACTTTTAGGTACTTCAATTTTTTTAGCACCTACTACTTTCATACCAAAATTTTCATTTAAAAATTTATTTAATGTAAATTCTGGTTTTTGTTTTAAAAATTCACTTAATTCACTAACTTTTGGTTTTCCTTTTAAAAATGATGTACTTAATTCTTGGTTTGCCATAAATGCAATTAACTTGCATTTAGTATATGCAATTTGCTTGCGTTTGTCAAGTAGCGAAAAAGATGCGGGCACGCGGATGGGTTTGTCTATTATTTATAATTTTATTTTTTATCATTTATTTATAGTACTAGAGCTTGTCTAAAAGAAGCATAAGGCTTCAATATAAGAGGTAGTATTTGGAATGAGTAAGAATGATGTAAATAATTTATAAAGGATTCTTTTAAGCCTTAATAAACATATGGGATTAGCCGCTTGGTGTTCTTTTTATACACACTGTACTCGTGTTTGAAATAAGACTCTGTTAATTTTTCATCGCGGTGGATCCGTAAGAGTGTAAGAATTAGTAAAAGCAAAAAAGCCAAATACTGAAAAATAGTATTATATCCCGGAGCGTAACTCAGGACAAAAAGCAATAACCCAACATAGATCGGATGACGCACGATTTCATACGGACCGTTAGTAATTAAATAAACGTCGCGGGGAGCGCGCGAGGAAGCAGGGCGCTTGTGTAGGCGCTTTATCAAAAAAGCCCAAAAGACAAGTATTATGCTTAAGATTTGAATCATAACAAATGGAATACTAAAAATAAAGATAGTTCCGGAAAAGTAAAGATACAAAAACAATAATAATTGTAAAAAGGAGAAAATAAGGTTCTTCATATAAAGGACTAAAATAAGTATAGCATGGTTTATTCTTTTATTTCGTAATACGCTCCGTTTGTATTGCCGAGTTTGCGGATGAATCCCGAGTCTTTTAATTTCTTCAGATCATATCTAAGCGTCCTTTCATTCACTGCCAGGAAGCGCCTGCGTATCTGATCAAATGAAATTATCTGATGATCTTTTATTATATTCAATATTTCAGCACGGCGAGGAAGAAGACAATCTTCTTCACCGCCATCTTTTTTTTCCAAAACCAAGTGCCTGGCTTGTTCCGAAGTATAGGCTATTGCCTCCAACATAAATTCCATATAATCTGTAACGTCTTTTTCAGTACTTTCAAGCATTCTATAATAGGTGCTTCTGTGTTGATCTAAATATTGCTCAATTGTCAAAAGTCCTTTCATGCCATATTTATTTTTGTAGAGTACTTCTTGCAAAAGAAGGCGTCCGACGCGTCCATTTCCGTCTAAAAAAGGATGAATTTTTTCAAACATGTAGTGAGTAAGACTCGCCCGGATAGGAATGAATTGCTCTTGTTGGCTGTTGATAAATTTGAGTAAGCGCTCAATATATCCCGCAACCATACTCGGGGGCGGGGGCATATAAATTGCCATACCGGAAGCATTGAAAATCGCGCTAACTTCTTTTCGAAATATTCCTTTTTCAGGACTCAATCCATCCATAACAATATTATGAAGTTGAAGAATATCTTTCGCATCGATATTTTTCTCCGTGCGTTTTGCCAGAATATTTAAAGCTCTAAGTATATTGAATACCTCAATTTTCTTTCGGTCTTTTGATGATCTTCCTCCTATGTTATCCAGGGTAAGAGGATTTCCTTCAATCCGCGCGGAGTATAATGAGCTTCTTAATGTTGAGTGTCTGCGGATGTTGAGCTCGACTTCTTGAGGTATGGCAACCGATTCAATAACAGATCTTGCCGCTTCTATTTGTGAAAGGAGCTTGGAGATTTTTGATGTTAATATGTATTTTGGCGGGATAAGCATTTAAATTTACTTTACCAGATGTTGCCGAATATTACCAGATATTGCCGAATATTGCCGGAAATATATCAAAATTATCATATCCGGGGTTGCCAAAGTTTATTTATGAGCAAAGGAAAAGTATGAGCGTAAATCACATGTAGGTGGAGGTCATTATAATTTCTGTACTGTACGAATACCAACCTCTTTATTATGAAAGTCTTTCCTTGACATGCGGATATCAAATGTCCCGTCTTTACGAACTCCTGCATGAAAAGAGGTGGTTTTACTAACTAGACCACTTTTGTCCATAGCTTTATCTCTGATATGAGTAAACTTAGTTGTATCAAAAGGCATTCTCCTCATAAGACTTGAGCGATTAATGGCTATTGCCAATTCTTTTATGCTTATAATTTTACTATCATCAACTTTAAGTTCGTTTTGTACTCCTTCCGGGTTCTTATTCAGGCGCGGAGCAAGGAAGCTTGCTTCTGCTTTGATCCAACCATGCTGAGGAGTCGGGTCGACAACTTTGCTGTTTTTTCCGTTAATCCAGCCTGGTATTTCAGGGAACATTTTGGTAATATCTGTATTGGTTATTTCCTTTGGAATGTATAATATCATTTTTTTTGCATCATCCATCTCTTTTATTTTTTGTGAGGTTAAATTGGGCGGCGGTGGGTCAATAATAATTTCCTTACCCACTATTTTTTTATAAATCTTCCAATATTCTTGCTCGAATTTCCATACTGCTTCACGGTCGTTTGGATTGGCTTTGACTTCTAATACTACTGTTGCAAGTATTTGTTCAGGTGTTGTTTTATTGCATTTTTTTTCTTCTTTCGTCCAGTCGAAGTTTCTTCTGTCTCTCTCTGCTTTCATAGATTGACTATATATCATATAAAAAGGCATCTTGTCAAATTTTTTCTTGTAGACTTGGGCTAAATCACGTGATGGGTGTTATTTTTTTTAGAAGGGTCTATCTTATAGGGAGGGAGTCAGATGTTCAGATTTTATTTAGAAAAGATTGCTTTGTCGATTGCTATCGTGGTACGACACACGCCTGTCAAGCAGGCGAGCTCATGGCTTTCAGCCATTCCGCTCTCGCAATGACAAGAATTTTACTGGGGTTGTGTGGCTGTTTAATCCCGCGGAGTTGTAAATATACGGTTGTATATATTAATTTTTGCAAATTTGGGTTGATAATTTAATTCTTTTTTTGTTCGGACTTTTTCCAGAGATAATCATCATGTTTTTCGCTTAAGTCAGCAGGTAGATCAAAATCTTTTTTTTCAGCCCAGTCAATAAGACTCAACAGCGAGGTTCCCGCATCATTCCTATTGGGTTTTTGGAGTTGAGAAAATTTATTCAGGCTCACAATAACAAATTGAGGTCTGTTATTGCTCATCACAACAAAAGACATATCATCTTTATTCACTTCCTCGGAGATCTTTTTATAGTTTCTCTGAACATCTCGAATGGTTGTGTAATCTATATTTAGCATATTTTTATTTTCTCTTTGTAAATCCTAATAAATCATTAGAAAACCTAATAAACTATATCATCTTATATCCCTATTGTCAATAGTTGTCAATAGTTGTCATAAACTCGTCCTTTATTGACAATGTATTGTCGATATTATATACTTATCCCTATAATTCATGAATACACCTATACATATTGCTGATGCTGATGGTTTGATTGCAATGCTTAGTAGAAAAGACTCCAATCATGAAAAAGCCAAGGCTATTATTCAAAAAGTGACCGCACACGGCGAAAAAATCTTTTTTCCTTCGACGGCTATTGCAGAAGCGATTACAACTCTGCAAGTCCGACTCCAAAATCCAGAGCTTGCTAAAGAACTAGCGGAAAAAGTCGCTGCCAGCCTGTTGCCAATCATTCCCGTAGACGCAGAGATCCTGGAAATTGCTGCTGGTCTCTATAGTCCCTATGGGAGTAAAAAACACACGATGTTTGACGCAACTGTTGCGGCTACCGCCAAAAAGATCGGCACAGAGACGCTGTTCAGTTTTGATAGATGG
>Ga0180007_10004140_pt1 | contig 15572 bp, 15 predicted proteins | sample MM_PC_MetaG_FD_121122 | JGI IMG/M metagenome (GOLD analysis project Ga0180007, IMG submission 121122) | Groundwater microbial communities from the Aspo Hard Rock Laboratory (HRL) deep subsurface site, Sweden - MM_PC_MetaG | ecosystem: Environmental > Aquatic > Deep subsurface > Groundwater... | reverse complement strand
ATTTTCCATGTAATTCCCATCAATTATGGTATATCATAAAACAAGAGGGGGCGCCAGTACTTTTTTATTTTTTTATTGATAAAGGATTAGGAGGCAATCCCTCGTTTACTCACCCATTACCTTCTACTTTATATTGTTTATAGATACTTACTCCCTTCGGTCGTGATACTAATTGATATTGATAGAAACTTATTGAAATTTATTGTAAAAGATTAAAACAATGAATTTCTATGAGTTTCACGAACGTAGTGAGCTAATTTCAATAAGTATCTATCTTTATAAACTTCTTATTTTCTCCACGACTTTCTTAGCAATATCATCATAGTCGTCTTTGGGGCTTATTCCTTCAACTTTACCAAAAACAACTCTTATCTTACCGAGCTTAGGCCATTTACTTCCTTTGGCAAGAATCTTATCTGTCCCTCTAATCTTAGCCACAATAATAGGCGCGCCTGATCTGCGATAAAGAAATCCTACTCCTGTTTTAAACTTATCAAAATCATCGCTTCTGGAGCCTTGCGGGAAAATAACTAGCGGCTTTTCCTTTAACACTTTCAGCGCCGTCCGCATCGCTTTAATATCAGACTTTCCTCTTTCTAAAGGAATAACACCAACACACTTAAAAAAAGAACCCAACAGTTTGTGCTTAAATAATTCCTCTTTTCCTAAATAACCTAAAAAAGGAGGGTTAGCCACTCCTAAAACTACCGGATCTAAATGACTTATATGATTGGACGCTAAAATAAACGGCTGTTTATAAGGAAGAACATCCCTCCCTTTCACCTGAATCTTAAAAAAAACTTTTAGAATGATCCAACAGATAAACCTACCTATTCTATAAATCATAAATCATCTGTTTACCCAGCGAAACCAATTTTTGAGCCTCTTTCAAAGACTTGCTTTCCGCGTACACCCTCACAATCGGCTCTGTTCCAGATTTACGAAACATAAGCCAGTTGTTTTTTGTAATTAACTTTATCCCATCTAAATTATTAACCCTTTCTATTTTATTACCATACAAATCTACCGGCAACTTCAAATTTTCTAAACCATTTTTTACACTTTTTACCGATATAGAGCCGCGACAATAATACCATTTACCATACTTTTTATATAGATTTAACAACAGTTGTTCAAAGCTTTTTCCCTCATAAGCAATCATCTCTAACAGAAGCAAAAATGAAAGAGACCCGTCTCTTTCCGGTATATATCCTTTATATCCAATACCACCGGCTTCTTCACCGCCAATACAAATAAGGTTTTCCTTAAACAATCTTGATAAATATTTAAATCCTACCGGTGTTTCATAACACGCGACTCCTAAAGAAAGAGCAACCGTGTCAATCAGGTTACTGCCTACAACAGTTTTACCTATACCGCCGCTTGCCTTTCGATTTTTAACCATATGAATTCCTAAAAGAGGCAGCAACACTTGCGCGTTAATATAATTACCTCTGTTATCTACCATAGCTATCCGATCGGCATCTCCATCTAAAGCTATTCCTAAATCATATTTATCCTTCTTAACTTTTTTGATAAGCTCCCCTAAATTATTTTCTACTGGCTCAGGATTTGTGCCGCCAAAAGAAGGGTTCTTTTCTCTATGCAGATAATCTATCTTAACATTACTTTTTCCCAAAATTTTTTCCACAAAATCGCCTCCCGATCCATACATTAAATCCAAAAGAACTTTCACCTTACGCTTTTTGATTATTTTTAAATCAACGAATCCTTTTAAGAAACGAATATACTCAGCTGATAAATCTTTAATCTCAACTAACTTTTTTTCTTTGGCTTTTTCTATTTCTAACCATCCGCATTTATTTTTACCAATAAGTGCCTCCACCTCATCTGTAATAACCTTGTCAGCAGACCCACCTTCCTTAGTTTTAATTTTTAATCCATTGAAAGGCGCGGGATTATGAGAAGCCGTAATCATAACACCTAAATCATACTTATTGTATTTCGCGTGAAAACTAACCACCGGAGTCGGAACACAGCTATCAGCCAAAACCACCTTGACACCGTTTGCCGCCAAAACACAGGCAACTGTTATCGCAAACTCATCAGATAAAAATCTAGTGTCATATCCTATGACAATTTTTTTCTGGGATCGCTTCTCTTTTTTAAGATAATCGGCTATTGCCTGTGAAAGAATTTTCACGTTATCAAAAGTATAATCTTTAGCTATAACTGCCCGCCATCCGTCTGTACCAAACTTAATCATTGTTCATTACTCCTTTCTATACAGATTATTATTCTCTATATATTCTAGAACCTCATCTCTAACTAAATTCTTTATTTTCATCCCCTTTTTAATCATCTTCCTTATTTTTGACGAAGAAATACCTATCTGAATAATATCAACAAAAATAAAATCATCTTTCTTTTCTGCCGGTGTATCACAACGTTGAGCCACAACTATTTTTACGTTCTTTTTTAATCCCTGATAATCTTTCCAACTATTTATGTCCTGAGCTAAATCTGACCCGACAATAAGAAATAGCTCATCATTAGAATACTCTTCTCTTAACGCGTGAATAGTATCTACAGTATAAGAAACTCCACCGCGGCGAAGTTCTAAATCTTTTATTTGAAACTGCCTCTGCCCTTCAATCGCTAATGCCAACATATTAAGCCTATATTTTGAACCAACTTCATCTCTTTCTTTATGGGGAGAAATATTGGTCGGCACAAAAAAAATCGTATCCAAATTTAGCTTCCCTAAAATATCCTGAGCTAAAATTAGATGACCTAAATGTGGAGGATTAAATGTCCCCCCTAAAATACCTATTCTCATATTATTCCTTTCATATAGTATAATCTACAATACACAAATTCCAAATTACAACCAATACACAAATTCAAATATACAAACAAAAAAATTATTTCGTTTTTTCAATAATTGATGTAAATATATTCCTTAATTCTTTAGATTCTTTAATAATTATATTGATTTCTTCCGATAACTTGAGATTTGCTTCTTTTATCAATTCTAACCAATAAGTATTTTCCTCGCATTCTTTCCTTGTAATTTTTAATCTATAAATAAAATCTTTTTTGCTTAACTTTTCATTCCCCTCTCTATAATTTGCGCCTACAGACCCTGATGCGGCTACTAATTGATTAATTAACTTACAATTAATTGCATCTTGTTTTATTTTTTTGCATAAATTAATTATTTCTTTAGCAAACTCTAATGTTCTCGTTTCTAAATCATATGACTTACTCATTATTCATTGTATTTTTCTTTACTTGTATATTGTAAATTGTTTGTAATTTGTTTATTGTATTATTGTTTATTATAGTTTTGCCTGTTTATTCCCTAATCTGCCCATCGCCATAAGCCACATATTTATATGTCGTCAGCTCTTCTAATCCCATCGGCCCGCGAGCATGAAGTTTATCCGTAGAAATACCTATTTCAGCGCCTAACCCAAACTGATGCCCGTCGCTGAACCGCGTTGAAATATTAACAAAGCAACAAGCCGAATCTACTTCTTTAACAAAGGCGTGGCTATTATCACTATTTGTTGTAATGATACCATCCGTATGCTTTGAGCCATAACGGTTTATATGAGTAATTGCTTCATCTAAATTTTCAACAATCTTAAGAGACACTATCAAATCTAAATACTCCATACCCCAATCTTTTTCTACGGCCTTTTTTACTCCTTTTAAGATTTTTCTCGAAGCATGGTCAGCCCTTACTTCCACCCCGTATTTATCTAACTCTTTTTTTAGTTTCGGCAAAAAGTCATTTGCCACATCTTTATGCACAAGAATAGTTTCTACAGCGTTACACACCGCCGGTCTCTGAACCTTAGCGTTAACACATATTTTTACCGCCTTATCCATATCTAGATACTTATCGACAAAAATATGGCATACTCCTTTATAATGCTTTATTACAGGAATGCGTGATTTTTTTACAACTTTTTTTATTAACGCCTCGCCTCCTCTGGGAATAACTAAATCTATACATTCATCCTCGCTAAGCAATAAATCAACTACTTTGTGGTCCCCTTTATCAATCAAAAAAAACGGATCAAAACTTATACCGCTATCTTTAACCGCTTGTTTTAACACCTTAACAATAGCTTTGTTTGAATTCATCGCGGCCGCCCCGCCTCTTAAAATAGCAACATTGGAAGACTTAAACAATAACCCTATACTATCACTGGTAACATTAGGCCGCGCTTCATAAATCATAAGAATTACCCCTATAGGAACTCTTACTTTTTGAATAGAAAAATTCGCCCGGCTCTGCCACTGGCTTATAACTTTACCAACTGGAGAAGAAAGACGAGCTACCTCCCTTAAAGATTCACTCATTTCTTGCAACCGCCTCTCATTTAACTCTAACCTATCAATGAAACTTTTTTTCAGTTTATCGCGCGCGGCCCGCACCAAATCTTTCTTGTTTTCTTTAAAAATGTACTCCTTATTATTCAAAAGATAATCTGCCATCTTGAACAAAGCGAGATCCTTAACCTCATCGCTAACGCAAGATAATAAGAAACTGGCCGCTCTAGCTTGTTTTACTATTCGCTTAACATACTTTTGCATACTCATCCTCTATAAATAGCGGCTAGCGTAGAGCGGTTAGAAAATATAAATTTTTATCCCAAATTTATTTACGCCTTCTACCTATGCGCTATCCGCTAAACGCTAGCAACAAAGTTATCCCTATGAACAACTTCCTTATCCAGCTTTTTACCAGCTAAACCTATTAACTCCTGACAGGAATAATTAATAATACCACGACCACAAGAAACTCCGTCTTTATCTAAAATTCCTACAGCATCCTTCTCCTTAAACTCGCCATCGACTTTTACTATTCCTACACTTAATAAGCTTTTACCTTTTTTTAAGATTGCTTCTTTTGCTCCATCATCAATATACACTTTACCTTTTATCTTTTTCCCAAAAGCAATCCACCGCTTACGCGCCCTGTCCACTTTCTTTAAAGGCCAAAATACCGTACCTGCCTCTTTGCCTTGAGCCACACAACAAACAACATTTTTCTTTTGCCCACTGGCAATCACAGTTTTTATCCCTGCTGACGTAGCAATTCCAGCGGCTTCTAACTTACTAACCATACCTCCAGCAGTAAAAGCGCTGCCGCTTTTTTTTACTAACCGAAAAATTTTAGAATCTATTTGATCTACTTCTCTTAAAACTTTATCGCCATCCATTAATCCTTCGACATCAGAAAGAAGCACTAGCATCCGCGCGGAAATTAAATCAGCGACCAACGCCGCTAACCGGTCATTTTCTCCAAACCTAATTTCGTCACAGGAAACAGCGTCATTCTCATTAATAATAGGAACAATTCCCATATCCAACAATTTATTTATCGTATACCTGGCATTTAAAAATCTTTTCCTATTATCAAAATCATCCCAGGTAAGAAGAATTTGAGCGCAAAGTTTATCATACCTCTTAAACTTCTGAGCATATAAATCCATTAACATAATTTGGCCCAACGATGCCAGCGCCATCAACGAATGCATATCCTGAGGCCTTCTTTTATGTCCTAATTTATTTACCCCACACGCGATAGCCCCGGAACTCACCAATACAACCTTATACCCTTTATCTTCAACAGCCAAAAAATCTTTAACCAATCTCGTTATTCTAGAAGGGTTTAAAATCCCCTCAGGGGCAATCACACTACTACCAAGTTTTACAACTATTGTCTTCATATCTTTTACTTGTTTAAACACTCTTTTATCTTCTTCTTCAATTCCTCTAATCCAATACCTTTATCTACAGAAACAGCGAAGACATCGTCACCACCGTTTATTTTATTTGTATTATCTATTCTATCAATTTTTGTCAACAAGTAAAAAATTTTTTTATTTTTTATTATTTCGCCATCAAAATCTTTTATAATTCCTCTCAACGCGTCAAACTCACCCCGTGCCTCATCCTCATTATCACTCAAGCAAAGAATAACTTTGCTACGATAAAGCTGTTTAAGAAACCTCGCCTGCCGTTCTTTATCTATTGTATCTTTCTTTACCGGGGGAGTATCTAAAATGCTTATGTCTCTATAATCTTCATCAAAAAAATTACCCCACACACACGAACCCGTGGTAAAAGGATAGGAAGCTACTTTATAAGACTTATGTGTTAGAGCGTTAAAAAGAGATGTTTTACCGCTGTTAGGAAAACCTATAATCGCGACATCATTAAAAATACGGTAATCTAAAATGATATCTTTAGATACTCCTTCTTGGGCAGGAATAACATAGCCGCGGCGATGGTTACCTTCTCCACCTCTGCCGCCTTTACATATTAAAAAATCTTTTTTATATTCTACTAAATCTGTAATAATCTTTCCGGATAAATCTTTTATAATTGTCCCCCGGGGAACTCCCAACCATAAACTTTTGGCATTTTTTCCGTATTTATTATGTTCTTTTCCTCTAACGCCGTTTTCAGCGATATATCGTTTCTTCATTCCAAACTTGCTTAAATCATAAAGATGCTGGTCAACATTAAAAATAATGTCGCCTCCTTCGCCGCCGTTTCCGCCGCCGCCTATAGTTCTACGGGCAGAAAGCTGCTCTAGACAGTTTGCTCCTTCGCCGCCGTTTCCTGATTTTAAATATAATTGTACTTGATCAACGATCACTTTTTGGAGGTAACAATATCTGAAATTTTAAGGAGAGTTTTTATCTGACGATGACCTTGCTCTTTCTGATACTTTTTCCTTCTCTTAAATTTAAATACCCTTACTTTTTTACTCTTTTTTTCCGATGTAATCTCGGCGGTGACTTGCACATTCTCTAAATAAGGAGTACCCACGCTGATATTTTGGTCATCTACTAAAAGAAGGACTTTATCGAAAACGATACTATCTTCTCCTTCTAGTCGTTCTACCTCTAGAATATCGCCCTTTTTCGCTATATATTGTTTTTTACCTATTTCTACAACTGTCCACATAATTTAAAGAATATAACATATGAGCCATATCTCGTCAAGTGTTTCCTCTACAATCTTCTCACAGAATTACGTTGTCCGGATTCAGCGCTCTCTACCGAATCCTGAATTCTGAATCCTGTGTGCTATTTACTCAATAGACAGGCTATAGGTGGTTTTTTTATTCTTCATATCGTAGATTTCTAATCCGAAACCATTCGTTATGCTCTCTATATCGATATTCTTTTCCTTGCAATATTTCTCCATTGCCGGATAAACTTTCATATGACCAATCATATAAGATAAATTATTCCTTATGGGAAATTCAGCGACAAGACTATTTCTCTTTTTTATTTGTTTTATATTATACTTTGATCGCAAATCATCTATTCTATCGTAGTATTTTTCATCAAGAATAGCGCCCACTTCACTTTTTAACTTTGATTTTTCTACTTTCGCGGGGTTATCATAGTATAGCCCAAAACTTACTTTAGTTTCGACCTTATCATCACTTAAGCTCTGACAAATTTTTTTAATAACCGGACCAACCTTTTCATAAGGACCAATGTGACCCTGATAAACCAGCCAATACCCTCCAACAACCTGCTCTCTTAATTTAACCGGGGAAAAGATACCTTGATAAAACAAAAACCCACCGATTAAAACAACTAACACAATTGATATAACAGTAAATACCTTCATAATACGATTGGCCTCCTTCAATAAGACTCGCATTTTTCTAAGCCGCAGGCAAAGAAAAAATACCTAGTCGAATTTTACAAATTCCTTAATCTTAAAACTTTTACCTTATATTCTGATATTGCTTTTATACTACCGATTTCTTTGAGCAGGCCTTCGCGTTCCATCACCTGGCCGTTTATCAAAATTACGCCCTGAACTAAAATTTCTATCTTTAGAGCTATTATCGTACTTTGATTTTAACACGCCGCCGCCCTTATGCTTTGAAAAACAATCCCTACAATATACGGGACGGTCACCGCTGGGCCGAAAGGGAACCTCACATTCTTTTTTACAATCCGCGCAAATCGCTTTATCAAAGGTTCTTTCTCTAGTACTATCTCCTTGTTTTCCTTTGCTATAACGAGAAGAGTGCTCGCCTGGCCGCAAATACTTTGAAAAAGACTTCCCTTCAAAAGTTCTTTCAGAAGACTTCCTGATTAAGATGTCTATTTTCTTTTCCAAAGAAAATAACTGCTGTTGGATTTTATTAAATAGAGATACTGTATCCAACTCATCTTGAGATGGAACTAAAGAACTATTCTGTTTAAACTCTTTTTTCACTTTAACCTCTTATGTTTATGCCGTAATGACCGTCGCTATAAGTCCCTACTTAAGATTCGGCTCTTAATCGGCTAGTTAGAATTCCCGCTTATAAAGCACCATAGTATACGAGAAATACAACTACTTGTCAAAACAGTTTAAAATCTTTTAATTACTCAGAAATGACTTCGTAGGATTACGCTCCTCTCTTTATCCCTGTAGCAAGCCATAAGGTATTAGCGTAGAAAAATATCGGCTCTTTCTTACAAAGGTTGAATAAAGAAATAACAAAAATAGTTCTTTTATTTCGCATATGAGTCCTAAAACCGTATTGACAATTAAAAAGCATAATAATCAAAGCGAAAGATATAATTGTTAGATTGATAAAGTTTTCCATCCGGACATCAAGACTTCATAAAAGAAATTTTCGTCATCTCTTTACAACGCAAAGGGTTATATATGTTATCGCGACTTATTTAAGAAAGAACAAAAATATCGATAGAAATACCCCATTGTGATAAGCTCATCAGTTACCTCAATCTTTGTGTTTAAGCCAAATCATTAGACCTGCCGCGCCAATAAGAAAAGGTATAACAAAGAGGATAACAGCTACCGCTCGCTTTTGTTTACTCGTTAAATCAAGGCGTTCGACTTTAATTTCTTTCTGTTCAATAAAAAATTTATATTCTAAATTTGAAACCCACTTAATAACGTGAATCCCCATCTGGGCATTACTATATTTCTCAATAAAAGCATTCGACAAGAAATCGGTGTCAGTAAAAACAGCGATACGCGTATCAGAAGATTCGTTCTCTTCCTTTGGCTCCCAGATAACAACCGCGATGGGAACAGGCCCCGGGGTGTCTACCCCTTTATCAAATTTAACACGCAGCGACTTATCAGTTTCACCCCAGCTACTCTCTTGCGAGGCGGTTAAAACTACTGGGGCTACCTTAATTGATTTCCGTCGGTTTTCTAAAATAGAAATTGAACGAGGACGGACATAAAAAGTATAATCCAAATCTTTAATAATCGCTTGGTGCGGCGGATAATTACGGGTAGCCGGACACCCCACTTCTTGACCAATATGATTAGATAAATCTACAACAATATCATCGGCAATCTTTATCCCCCAATGATTGAGAATGTTATTTAAAGAAGGGTTTTTTCGCTTTTCTTCTTGGGTTAATTGTTTATCCGGTGTAGTAATAGGAGTATTTTCAATTAAAAAAAAGGCATCCCCGCCATTAGCTAAGTACGCGGTGATGCCCTCTTCATCTTCTTCTGTTAGAGGGTTTCGGGGACCGGCAACGATAAGAACATCACAATCTTGGGGAACATCGTGTTCTCTTCCCAACATCACTGTTTTTACTTCTACATTATTGGCGTTTAGTATTCGCGCTAAAATACTTAAACCATTATCTCCATCATCAGAAACATCGTATTCTCCATGTCCCGTTAAGAAATAGGCGATACGCTTATCTCTTGCCACTTGGAGAATAGCATTAGTTACAAACTCCTCAGATAACGGCTGATTAGTAAAATCGATATCCTTGCGCTCACTACCGGAAAGGACTATAACTTTTCTTTCTTTCCCACTTATTACACTCCCAAATTGAGCGGCATAGCTAATTTGAGATATAGGATCAATGATTTCAGCTTTGATCATTCCATTAGAACGCCGTTCATATTCGTTCAACAAATCTTCTAAATATTTTGGCGGAATCCCTACATAAAACGCGACAATTTTAACTTCTCGATGAAGATCATTAATAACTTCGGCAGTACTTTCCGATAAAGTATGCTGCTTAGCTTTAGTTAAATCCCAACGAACATTGTACCGATACGATAAATAGTTAATCCCCAAAAGAAAAGCTAAAAGAGATACAACCACAAACACAATAAACCCATACTTGCGCCATTGAAAAATTCGCGATGCCTTTTTTGTAAACTTTCTTACCTCAAAAAAACAAATCACAACACAACTTAGGCCGATTAAAGAAATAATAATCGCCGACCTACTGAAATGAGTTTCGATATAAGAAGCTCCCAGTCCATATAAAAGACAAAGAATCCCCATCGCGAATAGCAAAGGAAGATTTGAATTTTTTTTCTTTACCGCCATAATCGGTTCTCAATACTAAGTCTTGTTAATAAGATACAAATAAAAATACCACTCAGGTAATATGCCAAATCCGCCATAGTAATAAGTCCCATGATAAAGTTTTCGGTATGACTCCAAATACCGATATAGCGAATCAAAATTTCCCCAAGGCCGCTGAAATACTTGATAAAGCTTATTGAAAAATACAATAAGAATAAGATTACATAAGAACTTATCGCGGAGATAATTTGATTCCTTGTCAACGAAGAAGCCAATATACCAATGGCAATAAACAAAGCACCCTCCAACCAAATACCTAAATATCCTGTCAGTATCGCCAACGCTTCAGGTTGGCTAAACCATTCGAGAATAAAATAGTAGCTCGTTGTTAATCCAATAATCAGAGAGAAAAATATTAGGCTGCCCAAATATTTACCAAAAACAATTGCCGTGTTTGTCGTAGGAGTAGTCATTAAAAATTCCATGGTACCGCAAAGCTTCTCCTCGGCGAACGTTTTCATAGTTAAAAGCGGTACAATAAAGATAAACAAAAATTCCATGATTTTAAATACATCGCGCAGACTGGCCTCTTGATTTTGGTCAATTATCAAAAAAAAGAATATGTTAAAAACCGAAATAGTAACAATCAGAACGACATAAGCGATAGGAGATTTAAAATACGACTTTAGTTCCTTTGCGGCAATAGCAAATATCTTACTCATATCTATTAATTCTCCTTGGCAGCATGTAATCTTAAAAATACATCTTCAAGATTGTCCCCAGCCTCGTTTAAAAGGTTTCCTAAAGTTTCATTAACGATGATTTCGCCGGATTTGATTATTAAAACTCTTTGAGCGATCTGCTGAATCTCAGAAAGAATATGCGTACTTAAAATCACCGTTCTTTCATACTCTAAACTTTTGATAAGGTTACGCACTTGAATAATTTGAACCGGGTCTAACCCAATTGTCGGCTCATCCAATATTAGAACTTGCGGATCATTAATTATAGCTTGAGCAATCCCCACTCTTTGTTTGTACCCACGCGAAAGAATATCAATGGTTTTACGTTGAACGCTTTCAAGATTACATAATCCTATTACTTTATCTATTTGAACGCGCTGCTGTTTCGCGGGAACATTTTTCAATTGGGCGGCAAACTTAAGGTAATCCCTTACCGTCATATTAGAATAAAGCGGCGGAGTTTCAGGCAAATATCCTATTTTCTTACGAATAGCTAAAGAATTTTTAGATACAACTTGTCCATCAATGATAACTTCACCCGATGTAGCAGGAAGATACGAAGTCAAAATACGCATAATCGTAGTTTTCCCAGCACCATTTTGACCTAAAAAACCAACGATTTCACCTTTGTTAATTTCAAATGAAACATCCTTTAACACCTGGACTCCCGCGAAATACTTTGTGATATTTTTAGAAATAATCATGTCTTAAATATAATTTAACAACGAGATCGACTCCGGGTAAAAGAAAACACTTCACCCATCTTCTTTGCTAAATGCATTATAACATCAATTAACGTGATCGACTGATATTTCCGAAGAAATGAAAGAAATATAAATAGAAAAGTAAAATAGTGGACTAGTCCAACCTAACAGACTAAATCATCTTGCGCCGTCACGTTTTCCAGATCCGAGACAGTTGTTTTCTGTTTTTACTATCATAGATTGAAAACTATGAAGGTTATCATCAATAATTACGTCGCTCATTTTAAGAGGTCTTTTTAAAATCACTCCGTTTAAACTCCGGCACCGACTTAAAGCGACATAAAGCTGTCCCGGACTAAATGCTCCCCGACCAATATCAATAACCACCTTCTCAAAGGTCTGACCTTGACTTTTATGGATTGTTATTGCCCAAGCTAATTTTATCGGATACTGCTTAAAAGATCCAATGACCTCTTCTTTAATCTCTTGATCGCTCTCATCAAAAGTGTATCTTATTTTTTCCCAAACAAACTTTTCTAATATATAGGTCTGCCCATTAACACTAATCTTAACGGAGTCATTAGTAATCCCTCTTATTTGGGCAATAGTTCCATTAACCCACCTTTTTTCCTTATCGTTATTAAGCAGGATTACCCTCGCGCCTTTCTTTAAACACAAAATCATCTCTGTGGGACAAGAACTGGAAGTAAAGTTTTTTGTTACGCTAGCGGCATACTGATACTCTTTTGACTTTATTTTTTTTAAAAAACTTTTATTTATATTTTCAGCATCATTATTCGTTGTGGTTAAAGTAGTATATTCATCATCAACTCCAACAATACCTACCCTTTCATTTAAAACATCGATATCCTCATCTGTACATTCATTTATCCGTATCCTGCCAAGAAGCTCTATAAACTGGTTGTCTTTCTGTCTATATATCCGATTAAGCTGAATACATTTTAAATTTATCGCACTCATTACTTTCGCGTTAAAAAAATAAGGCGCGTCATAATAATTTTCCATTATATGCCGCATACTTCCTTTAACTATCGGCGGCAGTTGAAAAATATCACCAAACATAATTATTCTAATTCCGCCAAAAGGAATATTCTTTTTCCCACTATTAATCCGCAAAGAATAATCAATGGCGTCAAACATATCAGCTCTAAGCATAGAAGCTTCGTCAATCAATAGCACATCAAGATTTCTTATTATCTTTTTTTTATCGTGATATAGTTTTTTAACTTGGTCCGGCGCAATAAACCCTAAGGGTAGGCTGAAAAAAGAGTGAACAGTTTGACCGTCAACATTTACCGCGGCGATACCGGTAGGAGCTAATGTAATATTATTTTTTCGAGTAATATCTTTAAAATAACGTAAAAGAGTAGATTTCCCTGAACCGGCCTTCCCGGTAATAAAAATATGATGTTTAGAGTTTTCCATCAACTCTAACGCGTCTTTAAATTCTCCGCAAAAATCAAATTGCCCTTCACTCATTTTTTAAAAATTTCTGGGATAGATCAATCTGTCTTATTTTCTTCTTCTACTTTACATCAAACCTAGATTGACGGTCGGCACGCGTTCTGTCTATTTCTTTAGTCACCGCTTTCCTAATTCGTATATTAAGAGGCGTAATTTCAACCAATTCATCGTCATTAATAAACACCAGCGCGAATTCAAGCGTAATATTACGAGGAGGGATTAAATGGATTGCCGTATCGCTAACCACCGAACGCATGTTAGTCAACTTTTTCTCTTTCTGAGGATTAACAACTATATCGCTACCTCTACTACTCAAACCTACAATCATGCCCTCATACACTTCATCTCCCGGTTTAACAAAAATTTCTCCCCGCTCCTGTAAGTTAGCCAACGCAAAGGAAACCACTTTTCCATTACTATTGGAAACCAAAACTCCTTTGCGCCTTGACGGCATATCACCCTTATACGTCTGGAACTCAAAAAAATTCTGGCACATGATACCGCTGCCGCGTGTCAGCAGCAATAGTTCACTTCTAAACCCTAACAACGCTCTAGAAGTAATAGTGAACTCCATCCGTATGCTGTTAGACGCTGTAACTTTTAAATCCTTCATCTGCGCCTTACGTTCTCCCAACGCCTGAATAATCGCGCCCTGATATTCGTTATCTACTTCTATTACCACAACCTCTACCGGTTCTAAAATCTGGTCACCAATCTTCTTTAAAATAACCTGAGGTCTTGAAACTTCTAACTCATACCCTTTACGGCGCATCGTCTCAATAAGAACCTCCAGATGAAGTTCTCCTCTGCCTGAAACTCTAAATCTCTCACCTCTATCAACTTCCTCAACCTTTATACCAACGTTTACCATCGCCTCATGCTCAAGATATTCGCGAATAGCCCGCGACGTTAAGAATACGCCTCCATCTTTACCGGCTAGGGGACTCATATTGTGCGAAAAGTTCATCGATATTGTTGGCTCATCAATCTTAACAGAAGGCAACGCTTTAGGGTTATCAACACTGGCAATTGTTTCGCCGATAGCGGCATCCTCGATGCCAGTTATCATGATAATATCTCCTGCGCAAGCTTCAGTCACATCTATCGGGATTAATCCCTTGTACTTCATGATCTTAGTTACATTAGCTGTCGCAGTCGTACCGTCACGCCTTACCAACGCTACTGGGTCATTAACATGTATAGTCCCATGGAATATACGCCCAATCGCGATGCGCCCAAAATAAGAATTATGATCAATCATCGTCACTAACATCTGAAAAGGTAAATCCGGATTAGCAACCGGCGGCAACACCCGGCGCAAAATTGTATCCAACAAAGGTTTTATATTATCGCTGGGCTCATCAAGGTCAAGCGTAGCATGTCCATCCCGGCCGGAAGCATAGACTATAGGAAAATCAAGCTGCTCATCGGAGGCGTTAAGATCGCAAAAAAGATCAAAGGTCATATCAGCAACTTCATCCGGACGCGCGTTAGGTCGATCAATCTTATTGATAACCAAAATCGGCTTTAAATGCAATTCCAGCGACTTCTTCAATACAAACTTGGTCTGAGGCATAGGCCCATCAACAGCGTCAACAAGCAAAAGCACACCATCGACCATTTCCAGAATACGTTCCACCTCGCTTCCAAAATCAGCATGCCCAGGCGTATCCACAACATTGCATTGCACACCTTTGTAATTAAAAGAGGCGTTCTTTGAAAAAATCGTAATCCCCCTCTCTTTCTCTAGAGGGTTTGAATCCATAATCGTTGTTTCGCCTTCCTCAAACTTATAGGCTCCCGTATATTTGAGCAGCGCGTCAACCAACGTTGTTTTACCATGGTCAACGTGGGCAACGATCGCGATATTGCGCACATCTTTTCTTCTTTTTTGATTCGGCATAATCTCCAACCTTTTTTTGTCCGCTTTTACGCGAAAGTATCCGTGAAAATGGAATACCTATTCTTCCCGCAGCAAGCTGCGGGGTAACTAATTTCATTCTTCGAAGCTACCTGCATATATCCTACTTCGCCAAGAATGGCTTCGGAGAACAAGTGGCTTCGTAGAATTATGCTTCTCTCTTTATCCCTGTAGCAAGCTACAGAAGATTAGCGAAGAAGAAGAAGAAGAAGAAGAAGAAGAAGAAAGAGGACAAAAACATTTTTTGCCCTCCCAAGCTACCCAATTGTATCATAGTATTCCATTAAACATCTATATGACCCCTCCTGTCAAGAGATAAAAAACTTCCGTTGTAATGGGTGAGTCTTCATGGGATTTCCTACCGAAACTTAATGCATCATCTCTAAAAAAAACAAAAAAGTACT
>Ga0180007_10004138_pt1 | contig 15581 bp, 15 predicted proteins | sample MM_PC_MetaG_FD_121122 | JGI IMG/M metagenome (GOLD analysis project Ga0180007, IMG submission 121122) | Groundwater microbial communities from the Aspo Hard Rock Laboratory (HRL) deep subsurface site, Sweden - MM_PC_MetaG | ecosystem: Environmental > Aquatic > Deep subsurface > Groundwater... | reverse complement strand
TATTTATGAAAAGGAATATATTCGCAAGGATAAAACATCTGTTCCAATCAGGACACAGGCCTGGCTGATTACTGATGGAAACGGCGAACCCTGGCGTTTAATGGGCATCATCAAAAAGATCAATCCCGGAAATTGAATGATCTTTGATTGGACTGATTGTGATAGATAATTATGGGTTTCCCAGAAAACCGGCGCTGTACAGTCCGGTATTTTTAGGATTATATTAAACTATGCGGAAAATTATCAACCATTCTTTCTTTATTTCCGGGCTGATTGTTATCATTTTACTGCTCTCCGGGAATAGTTGCTCATTCCTGCTGTCTCGGAATGAATCGTCGCAGAGCCGGCCTGTGCTGGAAATTGTCGATACGTTCAAACCGGAACAACCGGAAAATATCTATCGCGATTTCGGGAGTTTTTTCTTCAATGACGATGGCAGTTTTACCTTCGCGGATCATATTAGCAAACAGGTTTCAATCTATGATCCTGCGGGACATGTCCGCCATTATTTCGGAAAAAAAGGGGCATATCCTGGTTGTTTTAATGCCATTACCGATATCGATAAACTCCCCAACGGGCATATCATGGTGGTGGATGCCATTAATCAGACGATATCGGAATTTGATTTAGAGGGGAATTTCATCGGGTATATCGTTGAATTTGAAATGAACCAGTTCCACCCGAAACGCAACCGGATTGTCTATGAATCCAAAGAAGCGGCGGATAGTGTTGCATATATGGTCCAGGAAACCAATAAAACCTTTTTCCTGTCTCCCTATTGCGATGCTCAAATTGTTGATCACCGCTATATTTTTCTGGCGGGCCATGAACAGGGCCCGTACTATCGAAACGATCTGAAGAACCTTAATTTGATCGGCAAGTTTTACTGGCCGGAGCTTACGGAATTATTTCGGGGCGGTCGCTATTCGAAAGTATATCGCCGTTCGATTCGTCCATTACAGTCGTATGATTTTGCCTGTGTCGATGACCAGGTTGACCTGATCGAAGCCAATGTTCCGTATATTACCCGCTTGAATGAATTCCTTGAGTTCCAGGAAATTATCTATCACGAGAGAACTTCTTTTCAACCAATTCCGGAGGATTTTAAAGAGGATATTTTTCTGGAGGACAATTTAAAACCGCTGTTCGATTATATTCACGGGTGTTCGGTAATGCAGCGGATCTTTCAGCATGGACCCTATGTGATCACTTACTTCAAGACCATCGGCAATTTTGAAAACTTCCTCAAAGACACCTACCGGCATCATTATTATAATTTTCAGAATTACACGGAAGGAATAGACTTAGCGGAATTCTCCGGCGGTGATGATCACGATTATCTCCAGGTATTATCAAAAGACCTGCAACGATTCTTCGATGATTTGGAGTTAAAAAATCGGTTTTTAGGATTTAATAAAAAGTATATTTACCTGGCAGGTAATCCGCAGAATCCGCTACAAAAGAACCGAATTCTGAAATGCCGGATTAAGGAAAAGGATAATAAAGATATTAAAAGCGATTGAATAAATATGAAGAATAAAGGTTTGGTGTATTCCACGGAACAAGGCCGTATGTGTCCGGATTGCGGCCAATCCAAAGAGGAATGCAATTGCAAACAGAATCAATCAGTTATATATAGTGATGGTATTGTCCGGGTCAGCCGGGAAACCAAAGGCCGCAAGGGCAAGGGCGTTACGCTCATCACCGGAATTCCATTGAATGAGATTGAACTGAAATTCCTGGCGAAGGAATTGAAAACCAAATGCGGCTCCGGCGGCACTGTGAAAGACGGCGTCATCGAAATTCAGGGCGATCACCGGGACAGGCTGGTGGAAGAATTACAGATCAGGGGATGGACTGTCAAGCGGGTTGGGGGATAGCAATACGCAAAGCCTTGCGAAGGTTCAAAACCTTCGCAAGGTTGATAATATCATAAAGTTTTTATTGTATTTATTCGTACCGCAATGCTTTTGACGGATTTATCAAAGCGGTTTTGATTGCCTGGTAACTCACTGTCAGGAAAGCGATGATCAGTGCTGCAAAGGCCGCGATGACAAAGGCTGATAGGCCAATGCTTGTCCGGTAGGCGAAATTCTGCAGCCAGCTGCGCATGACCCAGAAAGACAGCGGAATCGCAATAACATTGGACAATAATACCAGACTCAGAAAATCCCGGGAGATCAGGTAAACCAGTCCGGGAACAGTCGAACCCAACACTTTCCGAATACCGATTTCCTTGGTTCGCTGGGTGGCCAGAAATGAGGTCAGTCCGAACAGTCCCAGGCAGGCGATAATAATTGCCAGAATAGTGAGAACGACACTTAGTTGTCCGAATTTTTCTTCATTGTTGTACAATTTATAGATTTCCTGATCCAGGAAGGTATATTCAAAGGGTCGGTCGGGTTCGAACTGTTTCCATTTTTCTTCCAGGAATGGAATGAAATCCTGATAATTGCCGGATTTGACACGCACACCGATATAGCGCATGAATCCCCGGAATCGCGGTTGAGTCATATCCAGGATGAAAGTGGATTCCGGTTTATGCAGTGACATGGCTTTGAAGTTTTTAAACACGCCAACCACCCGTTCATTACCGTTGCTGCGGATACTGCGGCCGATGGCATTTTCATTGGTCCAGCCCAGATGCTGTACCATGGCCTCATTGATCATAATGGCTTCCAGCGTATCCGCCGGAAATTCCCGGGAAAAGGAGCGGCCGGCAACAACCTGGATGTCAAAGGTTTCCAGAAAGTCGTATTTCACAAAATAGCCGGGATAGTAAAGCGGTTTATCCGGATCGTAACCTTCGATAAAAAATTGGCGGGTGTTGTGATCAACGCCCAACAGATCTTCCATACCGACCGCATTTACAACCTGGGGGTGCTGTTTGACTTCATTAATGAAGGCATCGTATTGACGCAGGATACCGGTGTTGAAAACCGGCAGAGCAATGACATGTTCCTTATTAAAACCCAATTCCGCGCTGCGCATGTAGCGAATCTGTCTGAAGACCACCAATGTTCCCACAATCAGCGCGATTGAAATGGTGAATTGTACGATGACCAGTATTTTTCGGGCAAATCCACTCTTACTGCCTTTGGCGAGTGTGCCTTTAAGGACTTTGACCGGTTGAAAGGCGGACAGAAAGAATGCCGGGTACAGGCCGGAACTGATTCCCAGTATTATTCCCAGCGCGATCACCAGGATAAGATTGCCGGTCTTCAGGAATATGCCCGGAGTGAATAATTTTCCGGCAAAATTATTAAACGGCGTTAAGAGAATAAGCATGATGATAATAGCGACGATCAGGGCAAGATAGGCTGTAACAATTGATTCTCCCAGGAACTGAGTAATTAATTGTGAACGATTGGCGCCCAGAACTTTTTTGATACCAATTTCCTTGGCTCTTCCGGCTGAGGCTGCCGTTGCAAGGTTCATGAAATTAATGCTGGCAATAACCAGAATAAAGATAGCAATTGCGGACAGGAGATATATGTATGTGATGTTGCTGTTCTGGGTGATTTCGTAAACCAGGTTGGAATGGAGATGAATATCCGTGAGCTTTTGCAGGTGCAGGGTGATATCCTGATTGGGAAAATCAAAATAGTGGTTCTGATGAAACTCCGGAAACCGTTCGGTGAGTTGATCCGGATTGACTCCATCTTCGAAGAGTATGTATGTCCAGCAGGGGTTCCAGATCCAGGTCTGGGGAAACTGGCCGCCGAAAATCTGGGGAACGGTGCTCATGGACGCCAGGAAATCAAATATAAGATGAGACTGAGAAGGTAGGTCTTTTATAACTCCGGTGATCTCAAATTCACCCTGCCGTTCAACAGTCAGCGATTTACCGAGGGGATTTTCGTCGCCGAAATACTTTTGAGCGATACTTTCGGTGATGAGAATTGTAAAAGGGCGATCGAGAGCGCCATCGGGATTACCAAACACAAATTCATAATCAAACACATCGAATACGGTGGAATCTGCCAGGAAAAACCGTCGCTCATTGAATTTTTTCTGTTCATATTCAACCATCAGCTTGGGCGTCTGGAAATTGAAAAAACGTACATACTTTTTAATCATTGCCGGATAAGCATTTTGGAGAGCAGGACCTGCCGGCCATGATAATGTTACGGCATCTTCTTCAACGCCATTGGCGATGTACAGACGACATACCCGGTAAATATTATCCGCTTTGGAATGATGTTTATCATAGGATAGTTCATCTACAACATAAAAAAGAATAAATAAAAAACTGGCTATTCCAATAGCGAGCCCACCGATATTCAGAAAGGAATATATCTTATAGCGAAAAATACTGCGCCAGGCGATTTTCATGTAATTTTTAAACATTTTTGCCCCTTTTATTTTGTTGCTTTTGTGTCATATTAATCATACCGAGTGCTGTCTTAGACTTTCAAAATATTAATCTGGTTGTCCTTGGAAAATAATCGCTATTAATCATAATAAAACAGGATACCTTGACAGGGCGATCTTTAAAATGGCTGCATTGGCAAATGATGATTATTTTTTAAAGATTCTGTCAGCCGGTTTTTCAAAATCCGGGAAAAATGTGTCCTGCTGCTCAAGGTCTGTAATGTCCTGGAGATAGGCATTCCCCAATCCGGATTCTTCGAATACTTCCAGAACCTGTTGATATTCCTTCAATGTGATCCGTTTTCCAAGAATGGGATGGCTGATCGCTTGATAACAGGGATGATATTGGGCCATGATACTGACCGGAATTTGCGGATCAATTGCTGCGATAGATTGAAATACCTTGCTGCTGCCGGCGGTGCCTTCCGGTAGAACCAGATGCCGGATTAACAAGCCACGCTGTGCAATATGATTTTTATCCAGCTGCAATGTTCCAACCTGACGATACATTTCACGAATTGCCGCAACACTAATAGCTGTGTAATCCGGGAGCTTGGAAAATTGTTCAGCCCAGTGATCGGAGCCATATTTCATATCGGGTAAATATATATCAACAATTCCATCCAGTAGCTGAAGGATTTCATGCCGGTCATATCCATTGGTGTTATAAACCAGTGGAATAGTTAATCCTTTGCTAACAGCGTCGGCTAAGGCCTCGACTAAAAATGGCAGGTGGGGTGTCGGAGTGACCCAGTTTATATTGTGACAACCAGTTTTCTGCAGATGCAGATATTGCTGAGACAATTCTTCTATAGATATTATTTGACCCATTTTAAGGTGACTTATCTGGTAGTTCTGGCAAAAAATGCAGCCGGCATTGCAACCGGACAGGAACACAGTTCCCGAACCATGGATTCCGGAAATTGGTGGTTCTTCGCCATGATGAGGAAGAACACTGGATAACAGGACAGTATCACCCAGTTGACAATAACCAGACTGACCTTCCCGTCGGTGAGCGAGACATCTCCGGGGACAGAGTTCGCAGGGACTCAACAAGGTATTCAGTTCCTGGCTGCGTTTAAATAATTCAGTGGAGGAAATGGTTGGCATTATTCTGTGCTCAATAAATTGATACCTGAGGCGAATTTAGAGATTCACTATAGTATTATCAATGTCCGATTCGGATTACTTGAGCTGTAATATTATAAAAATTGAATTACCACTTCTCTATTCTATTAACCGTTTATAGAATAAGCCTGTTGACTCTCGCAAAATATTTTTAATCTTACTTTGTATGGTCACAAATACAATTAGTTAAAATAGGGGGTGACAGAGTATGTTTAAATCACAAAAATTAACCACATTGCTTTTAGTTTGTTTTTGTATTTTTCCATTATTCGCTGAGGAATCCCTGGAGGAATTTCATCAATTCATCCGCTCCGGAGATGTGGAAAACATTACACGTTTGCTGGATCAGCATCAGGAATGGTTAAATGCAAAGGACAGTAATAATCTGCCGCCATTATCGCAAGCGGCCATTGCGGGAAAGATTGAAGTGGTTTCCTTATTAATCGACAAGGGGGCCGATTTGGAGGCCGGTGATAACGAAGGCAGTACACCATTGCTGCCTGTGCGGCCGGGAAGTCTGAGATTGTCAGATACCTGGTTGCCAATGGTGCAAAAATAAACAGCCGTGATAATTTCGGGATGACGGCGTTGTTATTCGCGACTTCCCGGGGGCATATCGATATTGTTGATTACCTGCTGCAAAATGGTGCGGACAGTTCTGCCAAAACCGATAATAATCGGGGTGCTGTATTGATGGCAGTATTGTCCGGCCAAATTGAAATGTTTAAATACTTTACTGAAAACGGATTTTCATTAGATGAAAAGGACCAGGAAGGAAACAGCCTGTTGCATATGGCTTTATTTGGCCGAAATCCTGAAATGCTCAAGTATTTGCTGGAGGCCGGGGTCAATGTCAATATACCTAACAACCCTGGAGCAACTCCTTTGATGAATTCCGTATTCAGAGGCGATCCGGCGCTTACAGAAATGTTATTAAAAGCCGGTGCACAACCGGACATTACCGATAATAGAGGAGTATCCGCTCTGTTGGAAAGTGTCCGCAGCGGCAAGCCGGCACTTCTGCAACTTATGCTGCAATATAGTGGTTCGGTTGAGATCACGGACAGCTTAACCGGGATGAATGTATTGCATATAGCCGCAGTTCGTGGACAGAGTGATGCCGTGAAAACCCAGAACCATTTGTTGATTTTTGATTACTGGGAAACTGAAAACAAACCCGATGAGATTTTTCTCAGGTCGGGATATATCACTCCGGAAGAAATAAAGGATTTGAATGTATTAGTCTTTTATCCCATGAACACCAGGATCACTTTATCCCGGAAATATTTCAGTGGAGAGATCACGTTTCGAAAATCAATTATATTCTGGGACATCAACCGGAGCAATTTTCCGGATATGAATTTATGGGTCCGAGAGCACAGAAGACAAACGATGACGTCGATATCGGGACAATTTATTCAAATGATACCGGTGTTGGGTTTCTGGTAAATGTTGATGGATTGACGCTTTTTCATGCCGGGGACCATGCCAACAGAAAGCGGGATCTGTCCGGTGATTATACTCCGGAAATTGATTATATAGCCCGGCAGACCTCAAAAATTGACATTGCATTCTTGCCGAACAGCGGGTGCAATTTTGGAGATAATATTGCGGTCCGGATTGGGAATTATCATGCCATTGAAAAACTGCAACCAAAAGTTGTTTTTCCCATGCATAACGGAGAATACTTCAGTTCTGCCTATCAGGAGTTTAAGGACGAAGCCCGTCAAAAAGGAGTCTCAACTCCGATAATTTGTGCTATGAATCGTGGTGATAAATTTTATTACCGAAAGGGGACTATTCAGGTAAAATAAGCACGTCGATTGAAATGATTCAGAATGTCAGGCAATTAATTGCTGGAATAAATTCTCTAAAACAACTGGACTTTTTGCTAATCTTCATCTAAATTTACGTAACGTTAAACAGAGGAGCCTTTTAATCCTAACCCGTGAGTTGGAAAGGGCATAAGAAAAAGAAGATATCCGCCAGACAGCCGGTGGATTTTTTTATTTTGGGAGGACACCATGAATTTTAAAACACGTTCTCATCTGATGGATGAAATGGCGTTGAAACGCACGATTACCCGCTTGGCGCATGAAATTATTGAGCGTTGTAAAGGTACCGAAAATATTGGCATCATCGGGATTCGGACCCGGGGAGAATTCCTGGCGAGGCGGATTGCGAAAAAGATAGAGGAAGTCGAAGGCACTGCAATTCCGGTGGGTGTTCTGGATACGGTCATGTATCGCGACGACTATCGGATTAAACAGTTGCCCGCGATGGAAATCACGGAAATCCCTTTTGATGTGGATGACAAGATTTTGATTTTAGTGGATGATGTCATCTACACCGGCCGAACAATCCGTGCGGCGATGGATGCACTCATGGATTTTGGTCGTCCGTCTGCGATCCAGTTAGCTGTATTAATTGACCGGGGCCACCGGGAGTTACCGATTAAGGCTGATTACATTGGAAAAAGTGTACCTACTGCAAAAAATGAAGAGGTTCGGGTACATATGAAGGAGATTGATGACCGGGATGAAATTCTGCTGGTGGAGGTGCAGCAATGAATTTGAGAATTAAGCACCTGCTGGGACTGGAAAACGTTTCCCAGGAAGATATTAACACGATTTTGGATACGGCTTTTTCCTTCCGGGAAGTGCTGGAACGCCCAATAAAAAAAGTACCTACATTAAAGGGTGTTACAGTGGTGAACCTGTTCTTCGAAAATTCAACCCGGACACGAATCTCTTTCGAATTGGCAGAGAAACGGCTTTCGGCGGACACCATTAATTTCTCCGCTTCAAGCAGTAGTCTGACGAAGGGCGAAAGCCTGCGCGATACTATTCAGAACCTGTTTGCGATGAAAATGGATGTGGTCATAATGCGGCATCCGACTCCCGGTTCGGTGAAACTGCTGTCGCAATTCGTTGATGCTATTGTCATCAATGCCGGTGACGGAACCCATGAACATCCGACCCAGGCGCTTCTGGATATGATGTCAATGAAGGAAAAATTGGGATCGCTGGAGGGTGTCAATGTCGCAATTATCGGAGATATCCGGCACAGCCGGGTTGCATTGTCAAATATTTTTGGTTTAAAGACCATGGGAGCCAATGTTCTGCTCTGTGGTCCGCCAACCTTTATGCCTTACGACGTCGAATCCCTTGGCGTTAAAGTGACCTATAATCTGGAAGAAGCGTTGGAATTCGCGGATGTCATTAATGTGCTGCGGATTCAGAAAGAGCGACAGGGGAAAGGGCTGATACCATCAATGCGGGAATACCGGAATGTCTACGGAATTACTCAGCAGAGGTTAAGCAAACTGAAACGACCAATTATGATTATGCATCCCGGACCGATAAACCGGGGTGTGGAAATCGACACTGATGTTGCTGACAGTGAACATTCGCTAATTTTACACCAGGTTTTAAACGGAGTTGCCGTCAGGATGTCGATCCTCTTTTTATTAGCCGGTGGAAGATAGGGAGAAAAAATATGCCAAAAAGAGCCATTGAGACATCGATTTTATTTAAAAATGCCCAGATCGTTGATCCATTCGTGGAGCAAATAGTCAATGCCGATCTGTTGATCGAAAAGGGCAAAATTAAAAAGATCGAAAAAGATATACCTGAAAAAGAAGCGAAGGAAATAGTCAATCTGAAGGGATTTCATATAGTTCCGGGATTCATTGACCTGCATGTGCATTTTCGTGAACCGGGTTATGAAAACAGTGAAACCATCGAGACCGGCTGCCGGGCAGCGCTGGCCGGCGGGTTTACTCAGGTTTGCTGTATGCCAAATACCAACCCGGCAATTGATAACAGGGAAACCGTACGCTTTATTTATGAAAAAGCCGAATCTGAATTGGTGGACGTCTATCCGGTTGCAGCTATCACAAAAAAACGAAACGGCGAGGAACTGACTGAAATGGTTGAATTGACAGAGGCCGGGGCTGTCGCATTTTCCGATGACGGATCGCCGATCTCAGATGGTCAACTGTTTCGAAATGCTCTGGAATATTCCAAAATTACCGGGAAACCGATCATCAATCATGCCGAAGATCCAGTTCTAAAAGCCGATGGTATCATGAATGAGGGAACCGTATCCACCCAGTTGGGAATTCCCGGAAATCCGCCCATTGCTGAAGAAATAATGATTGCCAGAGACCTGATGATTGCGGAGTTCGTCAATGGCCGGATTCATATTCCCCATGTTTCCACGGCAGGCTCGGTGGAACTGATTCGTCAGGCAAAGGCAAAGGGAATTGCTGTTACGGCTGAAGCAACACCGCATCATTTTTCGCTAACCGATGAATATATGCGCAGCTTCAATGCCAATGGAAAAGTGGCACCGCCGTTACGAACCGAGAAAGACCGTCTGGCGATTATTGAGGGGTTGCAGGATGGAACCATTGACGCCATTGCCACAGATCACGCTCCCCATGTTATTGATACGAAAGAGACGTCCCTGGATCTGGCGTCCTTTGGAATGATAGGGCTCGAGACCGCATTCAGTCTGGCAATGACCCATCTGGTGCACACGGAAAAACTGACACTGATGGAGTTGGTGAAGCTGCTGACCGTCAAACCGGCGGCACTGATGAATTTACCACTACCGGGCTTTAAAATTGGTGAGTATGCCAATATTACGATTGTAAATACAAAAGAATGGTGGGTGTTCGGTCGTCAGAATATCTATTCGAAATCCTTTAATACTCCTTTTATTGGAAATGAGTTCTCAGGTCGGGTAAAAGGAGTCTTTACGAAAGGTCATTATATCACCTTTTAGGATTAAGTTTTACTGTCTAAAAAAATCTTGATTATAAAACTGCCGGATTGTAAGTTTACCCGCTGTTTTAACTGTAGGTATGAGAGAAGGAATGTATAAGACATATTATCCAAAACTTGATGAAATTAACCAGAAATGGTATGTTGTTAATGCCGAAGGCATGGTCCTGGGTCGTTTGGCCAGTCAGGTAGCATCAATTTTAAGGGGAAAAAATAAACCCTATTTTTCCCCTCACATGGACACCGGTGATTTTATTGTCGTTGTTAATGCCGACAAGGTTCGACTCTCCGGTCGGAAAGCCGAGACGAAAAATTATTTCACACACTCCGGCTATATTGGCGGCGGTCGTTTTGAAAGCTATAAAGAGGCAATGGACAAGCACCCCGAGGAGATTATCAGCCGGGCTGTCAAAGGAATGTTGCCTCGCAACACGCTTGGCCGGAAATTGTTTCACAAATTGAAAGTCTATGCCGGTCCCGAGCATCCGCATCAGGCTCAAAAACCCGAAATAATTGAATTAGAAGGATAGTCAAGATATGCCGAAAATAGAATATATTGCTCTCGGTCGTCGGAAACGGGCTGTCGCCCGTTTAAGAATGGCTGCCGGTGAAGGCACCATAACCGTTAATAAACGTGCTCTAGACGACTATTTTGGTCGTGAAAACCTGAAACAGATTATCAAACAACCGCTTGAATTGTGTGATGCTATGGGGCAGTTTGATATCCGTGTCAATGTTAATGGTGGTGGATTGTCCGGACAGGCCGGAGCCATCAGGCTGGCGCTGGCGCGGGCTTTGGAAAAATATAATCCGGAACTAAGAAGTAAATTGAAACCAGCCGGTTTTCTGACCAGAGACGCCCGGGTTGTGGAACGGAAAAAATACGGTCTGGCAGGCGCACGCCGGGCATACCAGTTCTCCAAACGTTAATAGAAGAAAGATAGATTTTATGAGTAATGTAACATTCGAACAACTCTGGAAATCAGGCGCCCATTTTGGACATTTAACCAGAAAATGGAATCCCAAAATGAAGGGCTTCATTTTTATGTCAAAAAATGGTATCCATATTATTGACCTGAAAAAAACGGTTGAATGTCTTGACGAAGCATCTCGCTTTCTCCGCGAGACGGTTCGCAAAGGCGGCGATGTCCTTTTTGTGGGTACTAAAAAACAGGCCAAAGATATTATCCAGAAAGAGGCCGACCGGGCCGGTATGTTTTATGTTGTGGAACGCTGGCTGGGCGGGACACTCACTAATTTCTCAACAATTAAAAAGAGTATTCGTCATCTTCTGAAGCTCGAAAAAGATAAATCATCGGGTTATGATGAAAACCTGACAAAAAAAGAGAAACTTTCCCTAGAACGGGAACGTGTGAAATTAGCCGATCTGCATCGCGGTATTAAAGATATGAAGAGAATCCCTGATGTTCTGGTTGTTGTTGATATTCTGCATGATGATATTGCTGTCAAAGAAGCCAAACGTCTGGATATTCCGGTTATAGCAATTTTGGACACGAACGCTGATCCAACAGAAGTTGATTTCCCAATTCCGGCAAATGATGATTCAATCCAGGCAATTCAACTGATTATTTCTGAATTGGCCAATGCCATACTGGAAGCCAAAAGTTCAAGGCTGGTGGATGTTCCTTCCGCAGCCGCAGAAGATAAATAGGAACTGGCGAATTAATTTCGAAAGGAATCTAAAGAATGGAAATTACTGCCGCTCAGGTAAAAGAACTCAGAGATAGAACCGGCATTGGTATGATGGATTGCAAAGGCGCCCTGGTTGAAGCCGAGGGCGATATTGATAAAGCCATAGATATTCTACGCAAAAAAGGTAAAGCCAAGGCTGAAAGGAAAGCCGATCGTGAAGTCAAAGATGGTCTCATCTGGTCATACATTCATCCTGGTAATAAACTCGGTGTACTGATTGAAGTCAATTGCGAAACCGACTTTGTTGCCAAAAACGAAGGTTTTCAGGAATTTGTGAAAGATATTGCGATGCACATCGCGGCCACGAATCCCGCCGCTATCCGTCGTGAAGAAATTGATATGGCCTTGATCGCAAAAGAACGCGAAATCTATATGGTACAGGCTCGTACACAAAACAAACCAGATAATATTCTGGAACGCATCGTCGATGGTAAACTCGATAAATATTTCCAGGAAAACTGCCTGCTGGAACAGGCCTTTGTAAAAGATCCTCAGAAAACAATCAAGGATTATTTAACTGAAACGATTGCCCGAATCGGTGAGAATATAAATATCTCCCGTTTTGTTCGTTTTCAGTTAGGCGAAAACAATTAAACACTGTTAAAAGCCAGATAAATATATGTTAAAAGCGAAATACCAGCGTGTTTTACTGAAGTTTTCAGGGGAGGCGCTTGCCGGGGCTAAAGGTTTTGGCATTGATCCGGCTGTTCTTGACGATGTTTGTACGGAAATTCAATCCGCCAAAGATCTTGGGATTGAGCTGGGTATTGTCATTGGTGGCGGTAATATATTTCGCGGGCTGGCAGCCAGTGAACGCGGGATGGATCGGGTCAAAGCAGACTACATGGGAATGCTGGCAACGGTCATCAATGCCCTGGCTGTTCAGGATGCTCTGGAATCGAAAGGGATGAAAGTCACTGTTATGTCAGCCATTCAGATGATTGATGTGGCTGAACCGATGATTATAAGGAAAGCCGAAGAATATCTGAAAAATGGTCAAATCGTAATTTTCAGTGCCGGCACGGGACGTCCATTCTTCAGTACCGATACCGGTGCAGCATTGAGGGCTGTGGAAATTCACGCCGACGCTATAATAAAAGCGACGAAAGTTGATGGGGTTTACGATAAAGATCCGGTAAAGCATCCGGATGCAATATTATTTAAAACACTCAACTATCAAACCGTCGTGGAAAACCAGCTAAAGGTTATGGACCTGACTGCAATTACCCTCTGTCAGGATAATAAACTCCCTATTCTGGTTTATAATATGAATGTAAAAGGTAACCTTCGCCGGTTGCTGACTGGCGAAGATATAGGTACACTCATTTCCAGAGGTGATCATGCTTAATGATGTCTTGAAAGATACCGAAAATCGTATGAAGAAAAGTGTCGATTCAGCTCATCAGGACCTTGCGGCTATCCGTACAGGTAGGGCAAATCCGGCGATTCTGGATTCCATAAAAGTGGACTATTACGGGTCATTAATTCCGCTGAGACAGATTGCCAATGTGGCGACACCGGATCCCCGACTGCTGGTCGTTCAGGTGTTTGATAAACATGCCGTGGCTGCTGTTGATAAAGCGATTAAAGCAGCTGATCTGGGGCTTAATCCCCAGGCCGATGGAAACCTGTTGCGTTTACCGATTCCATCATTAACTGAAGAACGCCGTCGGGAATTGGTCAAGTTTGCGCATAAAATTGCTGAAGAAGGCAAGGTCGCTGTCCGAAATGTTCGTCGTGACGCCAATGATATGCTCAAAGAATTGGAAAAAGAACATGAAATCTCAGAAGATCAAAGTCATGACGGCCTGGAAAGTATACAGAAACTGACGGATAAATTTATTCAGGAAATTGACAATCTTTTTAAGAAAAAGGAAAAAGATATTTTGGATGAATAGGGATATTTGAACGGGGATGAAAAAAAGGGGCTTTTGATAAGCCCCTTTTTTTATGCTATAAGGTATGGTTTGTCAGCATTTTGAAAACCCACAGGATGTACAGGAGACGCAACCGCTTTCATGATAGACTGTTGCACCGCAATCCGGGCAGGTTGTGATGGATTTCTTATTGCCGGCTTGAGCAATTTTTCCCTGAATTGCCGATACTTTCTGAACAGCCTGTTCCGGAACGACATCATTGAACAGGAATTGAGGATGTGATGGTGTACCCTTTTTCTTACCTTCGCGTTCCTCAAGATACCATTCCAGAGCCTTCGCGATCGCATCGGGAGTAGAGAGTATCTGAGTTCCGTTCTCCCAGATAGGACTGGGTCCGCCGATTCCTTTTAGCTGTTTGATGACATCCCGGGTATCGATTCCGGAGCGAAGTGCGAGTGATATCAGGCGACTGATTGCTTCCGATTCCACCTGTGCCTGACTGCCGGCTTTTCCGATGTTTGTAAAAACTTCACAGAGCCCGGTATCATCTTCATTAATTGTAACGTACAGTGTTCCAAGCCCGGTCCGAACCCGTTTGGTAGTTCCTCTGGTATCCTGTGGTCGGACCCGGGGATGAATGCGGTTTGTTTCATTTATCGGTTGTTGAAAGACACCTGCTTCCTGGGCTGTTTTTTGGGCGATCTTATCCCCAATATAGAGAACCTGTTCATCGCGACTTCCGTCGCGATATATGGTAATCCCCTTGCAACCGGCTTCATAAGCCAGCCAGTAAGCGTCCATTACCTCCTGTACCGCTGCGGTTTTAGGGAAGTTGCAGGTCTTTGAAACTGCTGCATCGGTCCATTTTTGAAAAGCCGCCTGCATGCGAACATGCCATTCCGGTGTGATATCGTGGGCAGTGACAAATATATTTTTGATAGCTTCAGGAATTTCATCAATATGCTGGATTGAACCCTTTTCGGCGACCTTTTTCATTAACTCTTGCGAGTATATACCGGCTTCTTTACAGGCATTTTCAAAATAGGGATTTGCATACAGTAAATCCGTACCGTCCATGACCCGTTTCGTGAAAACCAGCGAAAAGATTGGCTCAATACCGCTGCTACAGTCTGCCAGCATGGAGATGGTACCGGTTGGTGCAATTGTGGTGAATGTTGAGTTACGCAGTTTGGGACCATCAGGAAAATAGATACTTTCGTTCCAGGCGGGGAAAGTTCCCCGCGATTCGCCCAGTTTGACGCTGGCTTCACGGGCATGTTTGTAGATGAAACACATCATTTCATCGGCCAGTTGCAGAGCTTCTTCCGAATTATAGGGAATCTTAAGTTTAAATAATACGTCTGCGAATCCCATAACACCAAGCCCGATTTTGCGACTCTTTTTAACCATCGTATCAATTTTTTTCAGAGGGTAGCGATTCGCTTCGATGACGTTATCGAGGAAATGAATCGATGTATCGATAGTCTCTTGCATCTGCTTGTAATCGATTTTTCCTACTTGAATGAAATTTGCGAGATTGATTGACCCAAGGTTGCATGCTTCGTTCGGCAGAAGCGGCTGTTCGCCACAAGGATTTGTCGCTTCGATATCGCCTAATCTGGGAGTAGGGTTCATTTTATTGATTTTGTCAATAAATATGACACCCGGATCGCCGTTTTCCCAGGCATTCCTCGCAATA
>Ga0180007_10004136_pt1 | contig 15582 bp, 11 predicted proteins | sample MM_PC_MetaG_FD_121122 | JGI IMG/M metagenome (GOLD analysis project Ga0180007, IMG submission 121122) | Groundwater microbial communities from the Aspo Hard Rock Laboratory (HRL) deep subsurface site, Sweden - MM_PC_MetaG | ecosystem: Environmental > Aquatic > Deep subsurface > Groundwater... | reverse complement strand
CATGGCCACTAACCGCGGTATCCTCGGCACCCTTCTTTTTTACTGGGGTGAGAGCGACTCCCAGAATACGGAACTCACTGTAAAAGATCTGATGGACAGTGGTGAGACTTCCCTGGCCTTGGATTATTTCCGGAAACTGTGCGCTACCTGTCATCTATGGAAGCAGAAAAATGATCTGCCCGGAGCTCCGGATTTCTTCAATGAAAAGGGTGGTGGCTGTTCTGCATGTCATTATCTTCTTCCCGAGGGACAAGATCGGCAGGGTGTGGCCGGTTTTGCTGATACCAGCACGAGTGAAAAGAAAAAGGTTCATCCCCTGATCATTCGAAAAGTTGGGGAAGATAACTGTATCCGCTGTCATAATCGCTCCGGCAGAATCGGTATCTCTTATACCGGCATCTTCGAGTCCGAAGGTTATGGCACTCCCTATGAAAAGGGAGGAATGACCTCAAAACAGTTGCCTGGCCAGCGTTTTTATCTGGAGATTGCCGAGGATATTCACCACAAGAAGGAGATGGCCTGCATAGACTGTCATACCCGTAACGAGATCATGGGCGACGGTACCAGCTACGCCCATTACGAGGAGCAGTTGGAGATTTCCTGCGAGATGTGTCATTCGGAAAATCCGGGAACCACCCGTAAGGGGGATCCTGTTATCAATATCAGCAAAAAAGACGGGAAGTTTGAGTTAACAGGGAAGGTCAATGACAAGGTTTATCCTCTGGCTGTACCCAAAAAAGGAGTCTGCGATTTCAAAGGCCATAAACGGATGACCTGTGAGTCTTGCCACTCCAGCTGGGTACCGCAGTGTTATGGGTGTCATGTAAAACGTGATGCTGCAGAAAAGCACTTGGACAAGTTGACCCTGGAAGAGACCCCGGGCATGTGGGAAGAGGGCAGGTCTTATATCCGCTATGAAAAGCCCATGCTCGCCCTGTGGAAGGACGAGGTGGTGATAGTCACCCCCGGCTGCCAGGACATTGTGACTCTGGTTAATGAAGAAGGCAATGTCGAAGGCGGTTTCAACCGCTTTACCATGGCTGCTATCAATCCCCATACCACTCAGGCCAAGGGCAGAGACTGTGGTGACTGCCACCAGTCCACCAAGACCGTGGGCCTGGGTGAGGGAACCGTGGCTGTGGACAAAGATGGTAACTGGTCGTTCTCTTCTCTGGATCAGGGCGTAGATACCCTGGTGGGTCAGACCGTTCCCTTTGATGCCTTTGTCAATATCGAGGGTGAAGCCCTGCAGCACGGTTCCCGTCCTGAGCTTCGTCCCTTCAATAAAGATGAACTGCAGCGAATCCTCCGTGTGGGGCTCTGTGTCGACTGTCATGAGCAGTACACTGATCCTGTGTGGCAGGAGTACAGTAAGGAAACTGTGTGTTTGCGGAAGGAAAAGAGCGAGTGAAAAACGACGGGCGATGGCCGTATTGATAATGAGAGTAATTTTACTTCGCTGCAGCTGATTTGAAAATTGATTGTTGAGTTATCACTCGGGTCTCTATTTAATTAGGTTTTGACGTTTTGCTGTAAACGATGATAACATTTACAATATGTATACTTACTACTGTTTGAAAAGAGCAAAAGACCTTTCTCACTATAACTATGGAAAAAATTACTAGGAACACCACGATACTCTGTGTTGATGATGAACCCGGTGTTCTTGAAGCATACCGAAGAATTCTACAGCAAGACAAGGGCGAGGTCTCCGATATAAAAAGCAGACTTTCCGCCAGGCGGAGACGATCTTCAGGTGAGAGAGAGGCAGAGGCAGACAGTTCTGTCCTCCTGCCAGAGGAGAATTCCTTCTCTGTTTTTACAGCCTCAAGTGGAGAAGAGGCGGTGGATATTGTCCGTCGCGAGCTTGACTTCGGTAGACAGATTGCTGTCGGCTTTTTCGATATGATGATGCCAGGCGGCATAGACGGGCAGGAAACAATTGCTCGCATACGTGAACTCGATAATCAGATACTTTGCGCGGTGGTTACCGCCTATACCGACCGCAGCACCACACAGATCGGTAAGGTCTTTGATCGACAGGAAGACTGGCTTTATTTCAACAAGCCTTTCACCATAGGCGAACTTTCTCAGTCCGCACTTCATCTTGTCTCAGCCTGGAATCGACGACGACATGAAGAGGCCTTGGTCAGCCAATTGGAGATAATGCAGGAGAGCCTTCTCAGCATCCTCGATTTTGTTCATGATCTGAACAAGATCCCCCCCCTGCTCCTTGAGCATCTGCTGGAAGGGATACTCAGCCATTTTCTCAAACTGCTTGGTGCCAGCGACGGTTTTGTTCGGCTGAACGATGCTTTTGAGGGGGTAACGATGATCGGGGCCGGACAGTTCCAGGGAATGTCTGTTAACTCCCTTACCGCTATGGATTCCCAGTGGGGGTTGGTAGAAGATGCGGTCAGGGCGCGGCGACCGATAGTTATTGAGCACATGGCGGCCATTCCCCTCCAGATTGGAACCCTTGTCCAGGGTGTTCTTTTTGTCCAGCAGGATCGAGATTTTCTCCAGGATTCAATGCTGCTTGAAGTGTTTGCCTGCCAGGCAGTGAATATGATTCAGAATTCAAGGACATATCAGGAACTGCACAGTACCAACCTGCAGCTCTCTACCACCCTCGACGAATTACATCAAACCGCAGGCCAGCTATCAAAATCTGAAGAATTGCGGGACCGATATGAAAAACTGACCTATTATGACGGCTTGACCGGTCTCCCCAACCGGCGCTATCTCGAAGTTTTTTTCAAGCAGCTTCTCTTCCGCTGTCTTCGATTGAAAAACTCACTGGCCTGTATAATGATTGATATCGACTACTTCAAGATGATAAATGACAGCCATGGCCATACGATCGGTGACCGGGTACTCCAGGAAATGGGGGTACTGCTGAGTCATAAGAATCGTGGTCATGAATTTGTCAGCCGCTATGGCGGGGAAGAGTTTATCCTGTTGCTGGAAAACATTTCACAGGATAACGTCCTCAAGGTAGGAGAGCGGATCCGCAGTGCTATAGAAGGGTATATCTTTAATGCCGAAGGCCGGGCCGTGCAGGTTACGATCAGCCTGGGGGGAACGATACTGGTACCGACAGCGGCAACCACCATCACGGAGATCATCGAAAAGGCAGATTTCGCCCTGTACGAAGCCAAAAACAGGGGGAGAAACTGTTGTATTATTGCAGCCGAGGATTAACTCCTGGCCATTTCTTCTATAATCCTTTTGCCAATGCGGAGAAGATCATGAGACTCATTCATCTGTTTTCCATCCTTGCCCTCGCCTTAGTGCTTGTTACCGTCCCCTTGCTGAACCCGCTCCTGGCGGAAGAGGCTGAGGAAGAAGGAGAGAGTGTTGCCGAAATCATTGAACGATCTGACATGACCCCTGCCCTGCAGGAAACAGTCATTGAGCTCTTTGAGCATATCCATCTCCTTGAGAACAGTTTTCGTAACGAACAGTGGCAAGAGGCCTCGCAAGAGGTGAGTCAGATTGACCTCTTTTACAATAAAGTCCTGAAGGTCAGTGATGAGCTGAATTCCCAAGTGGAGCTCAGCTATCTGCAGGCCTTTGAGTTTTCTCTGGCAGAAATTACTCGAGGCATCAATCGGCGTGATAGAGTGCTGGTGGAAGCGCGCTTTCTCGAACTGCAGCCGGAACTTTTTGACATTCTGGACAGGTTTACCGCCATCCCCCTGCGTTTAACTGCCAGTCGTTTTTATATCGATCTGGCTATCAACGCCCTGAATGAGCAACGTTTTGATATTGCCTTGGATGAGTTGGGCGAAATCAGTGAATACATGGAACAACTGGAGCAAGTCCTTACTGCCAGGGGGCTGGACGTGGATTCTCTGAATCAAAAAATTGCCCATGCGCACCAGGCCCTGCAAAAACAGGGATCGGACAGCCTGCAGGCCCTGGCAGAGCTCCACCAGATCCTGGAACAGTTTTACCAGACCTTTTCCTCGAAAAAATAGGGCTCAGTTGGCAGCGTCATCCCGGTTACGTAATAAACTGCTCTTTCTTTCAGGAATTATTTTCCTGCTGTTTATTGTTCTCAATGGTGCGGCGGCACTAATCACCTCGTCCAAGCTTGAGAGCTATCTGCGGGAGGAGGGTGACAAGGCGATCCTCCAGAAAGCGGTTGAAGTTGACCGTCAATTGAGAACAGTTATCTCCCAAAAGCAAGAGCTTCTCAGCCTGCTGGCAGGAAATGTCAACCTGGCCATTGCTCTCAAACGGCAGCGGCTCAGTGTCCTTGATGAGCTTTTCAGCGAGTGGAAAAAGGAGAGCGACTTTGAGGCATTTTTACTGGTAGATCAGGCGGGCAATCTGATTTCTCATGATAGCCTGGAAGCCAACGTCTCTCTGGCCGGGGAGGGCTGGTATCAAGAGGCCAGAAAACATGGCGTATCGCGAATTTATTTCGAACCGGGGGAAAGCTCGACCCCCGTCTTCTGGCTTTTTTCTCCGCTTTCAGTACTCAGTACCTCTTATGCCCTTCTCGCCAAGGTTAACTGGCAAACGGTCCCCCTCTTTCTCGATCAGAACAAACTGGTTCAACTGCAGGACAGTAATAACTTTTTTCTTATTCTTGATGACCAGTACAACCTGCTTTACCTCCCTCCCTTTCTTGATGAGTTGCGGGAACAATTATCCAGCAGTTTTTTCTCTGCCGGCTTGCAGTTTCAGGACTTACGGGATGCCCTGCAACACGAGGAAATAGGCAGCCTTCACGAAATCAACTTTAGTAAACAGGAGAACTGCGTGGGCTTTGCCCGCTTGCGAACATCGCCCTGGTTGGTTCTCTCGTTCCGGAACGAGAGACCAAATCATGCCGCTATTAAAAAGATTTACCGGAGCAGTCTGCAGGTCAACCTCCTTATTCTTTTTGCTGGCCTGGGGATTCTCTCTTTGTTGATTTGGAAGATAGTTGCCCCCTTGCAACAACTGATTGCGGTAACCGGCCAGATCATGCAGGGAAAATATCCCGACCAGATAACGATCCCCGCAGACGATGAAATCAGGCAGATCGTCGATGCCCTGAATCTGATAATTAACCAGGTTCGTCAGCAGGAGGCTGAGGTTAAGGCCCTTTATGAACATGAAAAAGAAGCCTCGGGAAATCTCGGCCGAGCCAATGAGCTGCTTGCCCGACAATCCGATGAACTGCGTCGAAAAAACCAGGAGGTCCAAGAGGCCTTTGATGAATTGCGGGTGGTTCAGGAGGACCTGTTAAAGGCTGAACGTCTTGCGGTAGTTGGTGAGACTTCAGGACGGGTCGCCCATGAGGTTCTCAATCCGGTGACCGCGATCATGTTCCGGGTAGAAAACGACATGGCAAAAGGGCCGGAGATACACGACTCTCTGGTGGGAGTTAAGGAGATTCTCAGCGATTGGCAGAAGGAATTGAAAAACGGCACCTTTCCTCAATATTTCTCTCAGAAAAGCGAAGAAGGTATCTCTTATGGGGAAGAAGATCTCAGTCTCCTGGGGGGGCTGGCCAATGAATTTTTGCTTCTCCATGAGGAGCGGCAACAGGATCTGCAGTTTATATTCAAACAGATCCAACGGGTCATAAAAATCATCAACACCTTGCGGGAGTCTACCATGACAACCAGGTCAATCAGTCGCTTTTTGCTTTCGGAGCCGCTGCTGGAATCCCTCGATCTCCTGGCCGATTCGTTGAAAAAAAGAAAGATCATGGTGAAAAAAAATATTCCCGACGATCTGCCTTACATGGATGCGGACCTCACCGAATTTATTCAGGTCTATACCAACCTGCTGCGCAATGCCATGCAGAGCATCGACCAAAAACAGAGGCAAGGCGGGATGATTACCTTAGATGTCAGGCGCAATGAGGAGACAGCCGTAGAGATCCGAATCAAAGATAACGGCAATGGAATCCCTGCCGCCGTCCAGTCTTCGATCTTTGACCAGTATTTTACCACTAAAGATCAAAGAGAGGGGACAGGCCTGGGCCTTGGCATCAGCAGGAAATTTGTCCGGGAATACGGGGGCGAACTGCTCCTGGAAGAGAGCCGTGAAGGGGAAGGCTCTACCTTCCTCATTATCCTCCAAGGATAGCCGACTGAGTTTTTTCTCGCAATTGGATTTGACCTTGAATCAGGCAACCTATTGAAATATACCATATGCTGAGTCACTGGGCTGATGCCAGATATAAAAAATATGGCATCAGTCAGATAACGTTTTCGGGGCGTACGGAGAGAGGAGTTTGATAAATGCTTGTTATCTGTGAAGATTGTGCAAAAAAATATAACATTGATGAAACTCGTATAAAGGGGAAGAGGGCCAAGTTCAGCTGCAAGGAATGCGGGCATATTATTGTTGTTGATAAGCCCAGGTCAGCAGGTACTTCGTCTGTAACCAAGTCGACGTCCGATGAGAAAGACATGACCAATGTCGCAGCAGCCGTGGAGTCTCCTGAAGAGGAGCGGCAAACAGAAATGTCAGATACAACTGCCGCAGCACCAAGAAAGAAAGCCTCCGCCTCAAGAGCTAAGGGCATGCCCCTTGGTGCCTATCTGCTGTTAACACTGATCACTGGTTTTCTGATGGTCGGTGGGGCTTTTGGGTACCTGTACTTCAAATACATCCCCGAAATTATCAATAGCCAGATAGAATTGAGAACTGCAGCCATTACTGAGTCGTTCAGCGGCGTTATTCAAAAACCGCTCTTGCTTCGCAACTACCTGCAAGTCAATAAGGAGGCGCAGCGGGCAAGTAAGCTTCCGGGTGTGGCCTATGCTGCTGTTATCAATAAAAGGGGTGTCGTAATTGCCGGGTTTTTCAGTGATCTTGGTCGGTTCGATAAGCAGTTTGAGCTGCAGGTTAAGGAAAAAGGCTTGCCGGTTGAGGTCTTTGCTCAGAATAAACTGCCTTCAGGTGCAGAGCGGGCCAACTCCAGAATTACAGTAGGCGGCAAAACCATTTATGACGAGGTGGCCTCCATTCCGGATAGTGGTGGCGAGGTGCACGTGGGCATTTTTGTTTCCGAGGTTGATGATGCCATTCGTGAAGCCCTCATTTCACCACTGACCCTTTCTATTCTCGGTGTAATCCTGTTTATAGGTTTTATAGTTTTTTTTCTTCTGACCAGGACCATTACCAAGCCAATGCAGGAGTTGACAAATGTTGCCAACCGGATCAGTCTCGGTGAAATGGATCTTATCGTCAAGAGCAGTGGTCCACGTGAAATGCGCGAGCTTGCGTCGGCATTTGAACGTATGCGTCATTCGATAAAGGGTGCCATGGAAAGGTTGAGCAAATAAAATGAGCATCTCGGACAATTGCGCTAAACGTTTTATCAAGAATAGGAAAAGGCTAATGAGACGTTTAACGATTCGTATTTTCACAATAATAGGCATTTTCATCCTGGTTACTGCAGAGTTATCTCTTGCCGCAGATTATAAATTGTCCATGCTGCCCAGATATTCCACTGAAGAGATCAATAACAGGATTACCCCCCTGGCCGAATATTTGAGAAAAAAAACCGGATTAAATATTATACCGACACTGACATCAACCTTTGATCAGTATTTAAAACAGCTCTCAAGTGGTGGTATAGATATCGGTTTTGAAAATCCCTATATTTATGTCCTTGCTGCAGAATCGCATGAAGTTATTGCGATGGCAGTAAAAGGAGGAGACGGGGATAGATTCCGCGGAATTATAATTACTCGCTCAGACAGTTCTCTGTCCGCAATTGATGATCTCATAGGTAAAAAAGTTGCCATTGTCGGCTATACAAGTGCCGGAGGGTACCTTTCCCAGAAACTCACATTGCTTGAAAATGGAATAGATGTGCAAAAGGACTGTACCATTGAGGAGGTTCCTGAAAATAAACAGGAAAATGTGGTTTTTTCTGTTTATACCGGGGATGTGGATGCCGGATTTATTCGTGAATCTGCGATCGATAAGGCTGGAGATTTTATACCGTCAGGAGCAATCCGAGTGATGGCGAGCACTGCCTGGCTGCCGAACTGGGCACTGTCCGTTAGTCGTAACATGCAGCCAGAAGACAGAGAGAAAATTGTCAAGGCCATACATAGAAGAACTTGAACCCGGTCACCCTGTACTTTTGGCCCTGAAAACTAAAGCACTCAGGCCGGCACGGGACAGTGAGTATGACCCTGTCCGTAAAGCTGCAGGTCTTTAATTTGCCAGTAACTCAGTTCACTCTGCCTCTGCGGGACAAAGCAACCAACTAACAGATTTGACGACAGGTTATGAAAAATATATTTTCTCTTACACTGATTCTGCTTTCCTTCAGCTGTGGATTTGTCCAGGCTGAAGAGTATAAACTGTCCATGTTGCCCCGTTATTTTCCTGAAAAACTCAATGCTATGCTGAAGCCACTGGCAGCGTATCTCAGCCAGGAAACCGGCTACAAGATTGAATCGGTTTTAACGGATAATTTTGCCAGCTATGAGGCGGAGGTGCTGAAAAATAACATTGATATCGGTTATGAAAATCCGTTGGTCTATGTCAATGTTTCCACTAGCCACAAAGTTATTGCCATTGCTGTGAAGGGTGAGGGCGGGGATAAGTTCAGAGGGATTATTATTTCCAGGCCTGATTCGGGCATTACAAAACTTGCTCATCTGAAAGGAAAAAAGGTGATGATTGTCAGCAATTCATCAGCCGGTGGCTTTTTGTCCCAGAAAATGACACTTATGAAAAACGGGCTTGATGTGTACCGGGATTGCGAGTTGATAGAAGCCGCAGAGAATCGGCAGGAAAACGTTGTCATTTCAGTGAGTGTCGGTGATGTTGATGCTGGTTTTATTCGGGAGTCGGCCCTTCACATGGCTGATGAGTTCATCATGCCGGGCTCAGTGCAAACAGTTATTGAAACGGCCTGGCTGCCAAACTGGGCTCTTTCCGTGAGCAGGGATATGCAGCAGCAACAGCAGGAGGCAATCCAGAAAGCCATTTTAAAACTGTCCCGTGACAGCACGGTACTGCAAGCCATGGGACTTACAGCCTTTGTTGCTGCTACAGATTCTGATTACGACATAATGCGTGAACTTGTAAAATGAAAGGCAAGCTGTTTGGGAAGCAAGTTGGCAGGAGATGAAGTAAGCAAACCGGATTGTTATTTTCTTGCAATGATCAATAGCAAGTCTCTTGTTTCGCGCTATCGCTATGCTGGTGTTCAAGGGTCGGTGGGTATCGGCTTGATTTCTTTTTCTGTGATAACATAAAGGCCCAGTAATGCTCATTCCAAAAGAAAAACCATACCTGGCAGGGTTGAATAGCTATTATTTGTGTCTTGATAAGTTTATTGAACATCTTCAGGGTGAGATCGGGTCAGGCTGTCTCTACTGTCAGGCGGCAGATCAAGAGCTCCTGGTCTATTTTGATGAACGGGATATCGTTCGCGCTGTAACGCAAAACAATGGTGAATGTGCTCAGGTTTCACAGAGCCTTGAACCTGTCATTCAATCTCTGTCTAAAAAAAGTTTTCTGGTAACAATCTATTATCTCGACCCCAGTTCAATCTTTTTCTGGGGCCAGATGCCTTCGTTTCAACGAGCGCAGACCACACTGAAATCAACGGAGATTACCCTGCCGGATCTCATCGTTCGCCTCCAGAAAAAGAAATTTTCAGGTTTTCTTGATATTAACCTACTGGATCGCGATGACGGAGCTATCCTTTTTTTCCATCAGGGGGAGCGCAGAGTAGGGTCATATTCCTGGGGTAAAGGGGGAGGAAGTCCTTCTGCAGATGATTATAATCGTCTTGGCGATCTGCTCGCGGTCAATGGCGCCACATATGACATAGGACAGTTCCAAACCGAGTCTGCAGACCAGCCAGAAGCTGCTCCTGAAAATTCGTCCGATGGTCCAGAAAAGGCTCAATATCTGTCTGATCTTGGCATAGCCGTAAAAGAATTCATGCAGATTTTTATTCAGGTCGTGCGCAAGAAGATCAGGAAGGACCCCCTGGTTCCCTTGAAACAGACGTTCCTTGATCACATCGATGAATATTCCGCACTTGATCCCTTTAGAAAACTTTATGAACTCAAGTCTGACGGGACGGTAACGTTTGCAGCCAATGTACCCAGGGAAGAAATAGCGGCGGGGATAGTCGACTGTGCCTGGAAGGTTGTTGAAGACAATAAACTGCAGAAGAAATTCAGAGCAGCTGTTAATAAATGGGATTATAGGGCTGCCTTGGAAGAGCGGGGCATTGATGTCGCGCGTTAACAGTTAAGCAGTGGACAGTTGAAAAGCTGCCAATGTCTGAAGGCTGTATGGGTTCGTTTTTTGTGACAGATGGTAGCCATCTCCTTGACCTGATATTCTGGACTTCAGCTAAGAGGTTGAAGGCCGAAAGAAAAGATAACAAGATCCAGATGAAATTTCTTCTTTTGTTTCTCTTTCTTATCTGCGCTATAGTATGAATAGGGAACGGATTTTTCAGTACTTTGTCTGTAGCCCGGTTGCGAGGCAGTGGTTGCTTCCGGCAACCGCTCAAGCAGGGAGCTCATTTTAAGGTACCTTGAATTTACTCAGTAATCTGGGGAGGGCACTGTGCAACAGGAAAAAAAGTTCAGTGATGCCATCTTTGTTGTTACGGAAGAGCGAGCCTGCCCTTTCTATAACGTCGGTGAAGAACTGAAGGTGGAACAACACAGCCTTGTCGTACCCGAGGCAAAACCGGCCTGTATGGTTTTGGTGGAGAAACTCATCGGGATAACGACTAAAAAACAGACCTTTGAACGTTTTTCCCAGCTCGGTGTGCAGAAATCCAATTTTGACTGCGGCGGCTGTCAAGGCATGATTCGTTTTGAGTACAAGAAGGAAAAGGGGTTCGCCACCCTGCAGATGAAGCTTTTATCCGAGACCGAAGCGCGGAGGAGGAGACAGCATCTTGATAAGTTTTTTGGCCGGCTCCGCAGTTTTCATCTCTTTGAGTCTCTGGACGATGATGCCCTGGGTGACCTGACGGCTCTGCTGGAGTTAAAAAAGTATCCCGCAAGCAAGGTTGTCCTCAAAAAAGGAGAACCCGGCACACACCTTTTCATCCTTCTCAGTGGGCAGGTAGGGGTTATTGCTGACGATGGTCACAGGCTTGCCGAGATGAGCGAGGGGGAAATTTTTGGTGAGATGAGTCTCCTGTCCGGTGAACCTGTTTCCTGTTCCATTCATTCGCTCAAAGAAACAGAAGTGGCGATCCTGAGTGTCAAGAATTTCAAGCATGTGCTCAAAAAATATCCTGTCTTGCAGCTCTTCCTTTTGAAGATGCTGGTGGATCGTGCTCAGGCCATGACCCTGCGATCTGGTAATATCACCTCCGGTATGTCAGGTGAGCTTGATGAGATCAATATGGTGGAGCTTCTCCAGCTCATCAACTCCAGTCAGAAAACCGGAACCATTGAACTGATCTTAAATGATGCCAAGGCCGTGGTCCTCTTCAACGAAGGGGAGCTGATACAGGTAAGGTACAGAAATCTAGTGGGAAAGGACGCCCTTTTTGCTCTGCTGGCGCAGAAGAGCGGTCACTTTACCTACACTAAAGGGATTCCTCCGCAAATGAGTAATCAGCCACCTTTGGGCGGTTTTATGAGTCTGATTATGGAAGGGGTGCAGTGGATAGATGAACAGGAAGAGCAGGAGTGGCAAGAAAAGTGACAGGCTTTTGAGGAGTTTTGTGGCTGTTATTCACCATCTGATCTTTATGCGAGCATAACGTCTGTTTCCGCTAAGTCGGAAGATGGATGCGTCTCATGGCTGCATGTATCAGAGGATACGCATCACCAGGCTACCAACTCCCTGATCCACAAGGGAAAGCTTTTTGGCAAGACCGTAAGAAAGGTCTACGTCCCGGCCTTCTATGTATGGGCCGCGATCTGTGACCACTGCCTGAACTTTCTCTCCGGTGTCCTTGTTTTTTAGTTCAACCTTTGTTCCCAGAGGGATCTCTTTGTGGGCAATGGTTGCTCCGTACATGTCGTAAATATCACCATTGGCCATGGGCTTGCCGTGAAAATCCTGTCCGTACCAGCTGGCCACCACCTGTTCTTCTCCGGTTTTTTCAGGAAGATGGATTTTGATTATCTGTCCGATCTGTAATGTCGTTGGGTCTGTGATACCATTGTCTTTCATAATATCATTCACATGGACATGATATTTTTTTACCGCCAATCCCCACAGGGTTTCACCTGCCTGGATTGTATGTTCTATCACCAGCGGATCGGTTGCTTTTTGCTCAGGTTCTGAGTCCTCGGAAACAGCATCAGCCATGAGGAGAGCATTGTTCCACGGCTGGGGGATCGATATGGGGACGCTTGTCTCGCTAGTATCGCTTTTTCTCTGTTGTTCTGCCTGCTGTAGAGATTTTTTAAAGGAGTTGTCCACGTTGACCGTGGCCCCTTCTTTTAAAAACCAGTTCCCGTTTTTTCTCGATCGGCCAATGGCCTCCGGGTTGCTTTTGCGCAGACTCTCCCAGTTGGTGCCAAGCTGCCTGGTTACCTGAGCTATGGTGTCGCCTTTTTGGACCTGATATTCAAACATGATTCGTCTCCTGTTTCTTTCTGGTAGCAATTTTTACGCCATATGTGTAACCAGTTGGAAGCATGTCATTTTGTTGTTTCGTATGGAAAGTGCTTTTTCTTTTTCTTTCTTATCGTCATTTTTTTGACTTTTGTTCATGGAAAAATGCAATGGAAGATCAGTTTATGCCATTTGTCTGGAAGGAATATGCTTGTGTTCGGGTGGAAAGGGCGCAACTCCTCTTTGTGATTGCTTCTGTCTGTGGTAGGCTTTGTGGTGAAAGGCAAGAGAGAAAATAGTTGAGATAGCTGCCTGGCAGTATATTTTTTTGTTGGGTACTTTACGTTAGTTAAGAGAGGAATGGAATTCATGGGGAAAACTTTGAGCAGAAAAAAGAATAGCACAAAGAACAAAGGAAAGAAAAAGAATCCTGCTCGGTTGCTATTGGTTGCCACTCTTTTTTGTCTTTCAGGACTCAGTCTTCTTTCTATGCCGCTGTATGTGTCGGCTGAGCAGGAATCGGTTCAGGAGGAAGTATCGGAAGTTTCAGTGACTGACGGCCAAGAGATCCCAGGTCAGATGGAGGAGCGGGTCGTTGCAGAGCATACTCCTGGAAGTCCGGAAGAGGAGTTGATCTATGATTTTCTTGACTGGATGCTTTACTCTTTTTCCACGGTGGCGGAAGGACTGGACTTAATCCTGGAAGTTGACGGTAATTATTCCATCAGCAGGGCAGGGGAGAACTATGAAGTGCGTCTTGACCCTTTTCTCCTCTACATCGATGACAACGTGGTGGTTAATTTCAGTCCGGTTATTTTCACCTGCCAGCCTCAGGGAAAAGATAAACTCCGGGTACAGATGCTTCTTCCCCGGAAGTTGCCTGTACTCAACAGTGGAAAGATCGTTGCTGAAGTATCCATCGCAGGCCAGCAGATATCCGGTGTCTGGGACAGGGGAATGGAATTTTTTGACCATGCCGATCTGAAACTTGACGAGGTGGTATTGAGAGACACAAAGGGCAATAGTCGTCTATCCGTGCAACAGCTTGTTCTGGGATCAATATTATCTCATGATGCCAAGGGACTCTGGCAGGAAAAATATCAGGGTATGCTGACGGGGGCATCTTTCAATGATGGTAAGCTGAACCTGACGGTGGGCAACATAAGATTGTTGTCTGAGCTCAGTGGAGAGAACTATGGAACGTACATAGATATTAAGAAAACATATCTCAGCATGGCGGATACCTTTGCTGAGATGGAACTTCACGAGGCAAAGGATTTTTGGGCAATGGCGGATACCTACCTGCAGCTGCTCATATCCTCTGAAAGTCAGGTGAGCATTGAAGGAGTTGTTATAGATGAGGGTGATATTATCCGACTGGATGGCCTTGAATTTTTCGAACTGCTGCAGAAGAATCCACAAACCAATACATTCAAGATGGATGGAAAAGGCCATGTACTTGGATTTTTCTTTGTTGAGCAGGCCAGCGAAGAGAATCCACGCCCCCTGTCACTTAATCTGAAGCAGATAACATTTGCCGACAGTGTCGAGTTAAACCCTATTCCTCAAACACTCTTTGCCGATATGGGAAACGCTCTTGAGAAGGCGGGACTCTTGGAAGATGAAGAGGCGGTGGATAATTACCTAGCCGATGAGGGATTGAACTTTTTCAGGAAGATTCTGGCATTGATCGCAGGAGGATCCATGGACATCAGTCTCAATGATGCAACTGTAAATAATTTCATGGATCAGCCAGTGAGCCTGGGAGCGGTTACACTCGGGGGCAGATTTGCTGCCGGAACCGGAACAGGAGGAAAGGTCAATGTCCTGGCAGGGTTTTCGGGTTTGAATGGGATGGGGCAGGGAGACATTACCATTCCGCAGGCTGCCAGGTTGAATTTTGCTCTGGAAAACATTCCTTCTCTCCTTAATCTGATATCAGATCCAAGCAGTCTTGCAGAGGGAGATATGGATGAGGTTCAGGGGCAGGTAATGATGAATGGTGTGAGTATGTTCATGACCAGTCCGCTGCTCTTATCCTTGACTGATTCATTTATTGCCTTTCCGACATCCAGGCTGAATCTGGATTTGACGGCACATGTCGACAATGCTGCCAAATTCCTGTCCACCGGATCCATGAAAATGGTCATGGAGAATCCTGATGAGTTTATACAGGTTGCGAGGGCCTTTGGTGCGGACGAGGATATGCAGAAGATATTGACAATGCTGTCAGCACTGTCTGATCGGAGCAATGAGAATGGGAAAGTCGTGGACCGCCTCCATGCTGAGATCAATCAGGAAGGGAAGGTGTTTGCCAACCAAAAGGATGTTACTCTGCTGTTCTTTCCGGAACAGGTCGTTAACACTGAAGTGCAGGAAACAACCAGTGAAGAGACCCAGCCTCCGGTCCAGTCCAATTAACCTTTTTTTAAACCGTTCAGCTATGCTGTCAGCCGAATCTGGATTTTTCGGTTATGATCTCTGGACGTCTGTAGGGTGCCTTTTATGAAAATTCTCACAACCCCGCATATGGACCGCTGTATTGGCTGCCACTCCTGCTCCCTGGCCTGTGCTCGTCTGATCAACAAACGGTTCTCCTGGGAGGCCGCAGGCATTCGTATCGAGAGCTCCGGTGGCCTTTCCTCGGGATTCCTTGCCAAGCGCTGCCTTGCCTGTGAGCCGGCACCCTGCGTTGCTGCCTGTCCCACCGGCTCTTTGAAGCAGAGGCCTGGCGGCGGTGTGACCATTAGCCGCAAGCTCTGCATCCGTTGCGGGGAGTGTGTCGCTGTCTGCCCGGTGGATGCCATAGCCGTTGATGCGGCAGGCGATATCTATGTTTGCCTCCATTGTGGGCGCTGTGTCGATTTTTGTCCTCACGACTGTCTGGCGATGGGCTCTGCAGAAAAACAGAATATGGAGGTGGAGCTGTGAACGAGGATCTGTTTCGCGTGTTGCTGGTGAACCTTGCTACCGGCAAGGGCAGGGTGGAACTTATTCCCGGGCGCAGCACTGCCATTGGCGGGTCAGGGCTGGCTGCCCTGCTTTTTGCAGCCT